>Ga0310786_10000742_pt1 | contig 52229 bp, 40 predicted proteins | sample AusTroGonzalo_MG_FD_203881 | JGI IMG/M metagenome (GOLD analysis project Ga0310786, IMG submission 203881) | Bovine rumen microbial communities from tropical cattle in Woodstock, Queensland, Australia - Gonzalo_03 (v2) (version 2) | ecosystem: Host-associated > Mammals > Digestive system >...
GTCGCCCTCGAACTGTATGACGGTGTCGACGATGTGCTCCAGAATCTTCGGGCCTGCCAGCGTGCCCTCCTTGGTGATATGGCCGATGAGGATGACGGGTACGCCGCTCGACTTGGCGAAGCGGAGCAGGGCGGCGGCACACTCGCGCACCTGTGCGATGGAGCCTGCCGATGACTCGACGTCCTCGGTCATGATGGTCTGGATGGAGTCAACGACGACGAGCTGGGGCTTCACCTCTTTGATATGGTCGAAAATGGTCTCCAGCTGGTTCTCGCAGAGGAGGAGGAAATTGTCGAAGGTAGGGGGGCTCGAGGGCTCGGGGGTACGAGAGGCGTCTGAATTGACCGCAGTGAGACGCTCGGCGCGCATCTTCAGCTGGTGGGCGCTCTCCTCACCGCTGACGTAGAGGACGCGCTCTGGCAGATGGAGCATAGTCTGCAGCGTCAGCGTGGATTTGCCGATGCCGGGTTCTCCGCCCAAGAGGACGATGCTGCCGGGGACGAGACCACCGCCGAGGACGCGGTTCAACTCGGCATCGCCCATGTCGATGCGCGGGTCGTCCTTCGAGCTGATCTCGCTGAGGCGCAGGACACGGGCGGCCTGTGTGACGTGAGAACTGAGAGACGTGAACTGAGAATTTGCTGCCGCCGCCGACATACTACGAGTGGTAGTGGGGGCAACCTTGATCTCCTTGAACGTGTTCCACTGTCCGCAAGCGGGGCACTTGCCAATCCATTTCGCCGATTCCTGTCCGCAGTTTGAGCAGACGTATGCTGTCTTATCTTTTGCCATGATGCGACAAAAGTACGAAAATATTTTGTGGCGACAAAACTTTTTCGTAATTTTGTGCCGATGAAAACGATGTTGACAATCCTTGCGACGTTGCTGCTCCTGTCGAGCTGCGGACAGTCGTACGAAGAGAAGCGGCGGATGACGCGTGAACAGCAGCGTCGTCAGTGGCGTGCTGACTCTGCTGCCCTGAAGGTGGCGGTGATGCCTACGCTCGACTGTCTGCCGCTCTATATAGCGAAAGAGCGCGGCTTCTTCGAGAAGCAGGGCGTGGACGTCCGTCTGAAGCGCTATACGGCGCAGATGGACTGTGACACCGCCGTGGAGCGCGGCAGGGTAGAGGGACTGGTGAGTGATTTGGTGCGTTCGGAACGTATGCAGCAGCACGGTACGCCGTTACGCTATGTCGCTGCCACTGATGCTTACTGGCAGCTCATCACCAATCGCCAGGCACGTATCCGCGAGTTGAAACAGCTGGACGACAAGATGGTGGCGATGACGCGCTACTCGGCCACGGACCTGCTGACGTCGCTTGCTGTAGATAGTGCAAAGCTCCAGAAGGAGCGGGTATTCAGGGTGCAGGTGAACGATGTGAACATCCGCCTGCGAATGCTGCTGGGCAACGAGATAGACGCAATGATGCTGATGGAACCCCAGGCTGTGCAGGCCCGTCTGCAGAAGCATCGTGTGCTGCTGGACACCCGCAAGTTGAACTTGAAGCTCGGCGTACTGGCTTTCAGCGAGAAAGCCCTGAAGGACAAGAAGCGTGACAAGCAGCTGGAGGCGTTTATGAAGGCTTACCGTCAGGCTTGCGACTCGCTGGCCCGTCACGGCTTGAAAGCTTACCGCGAGGTGGCGGAGAAGGAGTGTAAAGTGCCTGCTGCCGCCCTCGACTCGCTGGCACGTAGCTACAAGGCGACCGCTGTCACCACACCGCGACAGGAAGACGTGGAGCGTGCACAGCAATGGCTGAAGAAAACTGAACAGACACAATGATAGTAAAAAATGAACAGCTGGAGCAGGTGCTCCGGCATATCAGCGACGGACATCTCGGACAGGCGATGGCTGGGCTGGAGAACTATCTCCTGGCCTACAGTCACCCGAAGGAGCAGGAGTCTCTGGCACGTATTAGGGAGGATTACCAGCTGATGGCCGACTACTGGCAGCAGGGTTACAAGGACGAACAGCGCGAGGTGGTCTATCGTCGGCTACTGCAACGCCTCTATGCGCTCACCAAGGGGATGACCATCAGCTACGCCATCAGGAATATGTCGTTCGTGCTGGCAACGTACAAAAGGGCACGGGCGGTAAGGAAAAATTGGGCGCTGGAATCGCTGAAACATGACTTGGAGACTTTTGTCGCCGACCAGGCTCTGCTGGAGCTGAAGACTGACGAGGCCAAGGCCGACGAGGAGAAGCAGCTCTATGAGCGTCAGCAGATGTTGAGGCGCGACCTGTTCGACTATATATGGACTTCGAGGACGTGGAGCGAGAACCTTGGCGAGGCCTTTGTCGAGCTACTGACATCGCCCACCATCGATACCATCGATCAGCAACTGATGGTCAGCGCGATGACGCTGTCGCTGATGAACGCCTTCGATTATAATAAAGTACACGTGTTGATGACCGTCTACCAGCAGTCGTCCGACGAGTATGTCCGCCAGCGCGCGCTGGTAGGGTGGGTGCTGGCTGTCGACTCGCAGATCCAGGGTCTCTATCCCGAGATGACGAATAAACTTCGTGAACTCATTGACGACGAGGACTGCCGTCGCGAGCTGAAGGAGCTGCAGATGCAGTTGCTATACTGTCTGAAAGCTGACGAGGATAGCCGGCTCATCCAGCAGGAGATGATTCCTGAGCTTATCAGGAACAACGACCAGTTCCGCATCACGCGTAACGGCATTGAGGAGATCGATGAGGACAATATGGAAGATATTCTCCATCCCGAGGCTGCTGAGCAGCGCATGGAACAGCTTGAGAAGACCATGCGTAAGATGATGGATATGCAGCGTGCCGGCTCGGACATCTACTTTGGCGGCTTTGCCCAGATGAAGCGTTTTCCCTTCTTCAACGATACCAGCAACTGGCTGATGCCGTTCTATGCCAAACACCCTGGGCTTGGGCAGGCTCTTGAAGACAAGCACCAGCGAAAGATTATCCTGGGGCTGATGGGACACAGTCCTTTCTGCGACAGTGATGCCTATTCGTTTGCGCTGGGTTTCCAGCAGGCAATGGGCCATCTGCCGAAGAACATCCTGGAGATGCTGGAACACGGCGAGCTGTCGCTCATTGGCGATGTTATTGACGAGGAGACGGCTGCCCAGCCGGCTTATATCCGTCGCCGTTATCTGCAGGATCTCTACCGTTTCTGCCGCCTGTTCCCGTCGCGCAGCGTCTTCAACCATCCCTTCGATGAGGCCGACGGCGGCCGTCGGCTGTTCTTCCTGTTGCAACCGGCTTTCCGCAACACGGTGCTGGCCGACGATATGGAATACCACCTGATCTGTGCTACGTTGTTGCGCCGTATGGACGGTATAGAGACAGACGAATTGCTTGTCGACACCTATAGGAAGGTGCTTGAGAAGGATGCCTACAACGAACGGGCCCTCAGGGGACTGGCGCGCCTGCTCTTCAAGGTTCATGACTACCAGGGGACACTTGAGGTTTACGAACGGCTGCTGGAACTGAAACCCGACCGCTGGAACTTCCTGCTGAACAAAGCTGTCTGCCTGGGCCGTCTGCAGCGCTACGACGAGGCGCTGAAGATTCTATACAAGATGGACTACGAGCAGGCTGACGACCTTAACGTGAAGCGGGTGCTGGCATGGACGCTCGTCGGCAGCGGCAAGCTGGAGCAAGCAGGCAAGGAGTATTCGCAAATCCTGGAAAATTCGCAGCCAGAGGGTGATGACTTGCTGAACTACGGCCTGTGCCAGTGGCTGTCGGGCGACATTGTGGGGGCCATCGGCCTGTTCCGTCACTATGCGGAGGCTTGCGGCGACCATGGTTTCGACGCTGAGGCTGTCTTTTGCCACGAAGAAGCGCCGCTGCTCGAGAAGAACGGTATCAGTGCTGTGGAAATAAGGATGATGATTGACGCTGTGCGCGACGTTCAGTAATCCCGTTGTTTAATTTGCTTATAGCGTGAAGGCTAACAGGTGGGCAAACCACCCGCGGAACTTCTCCCATCCCGAACGCTTATGCTTCCACCACTCCGGCGTCATCTGCTCGCTCTTGCGGGTGTCGCGCAGGAACATTGTGTCGAGTTCAGCGGTGGTCTCGCGGTTGAGTATGATGGCATTGTCCTCGAAGTCGAAGCGCAGGCTTCGCGAGTTGAGGTTTGCCGAGCCGATGGTGCAGAAACGGCCGTCGACCATCATAATTTTTGAGTGGTGGAACCCGGGCTGGTATACCCAGACGGTGGCACCTTTCTTCATCAGTTTGTGGGCGTTGTAGAAGACGCAGTCCGGGGTCAGGGGTATATCGCTCTTCTGCGAAATCATGATGTTCAGTTTCACGCCGCGCTTGATGGCTTGCTTGAACGCTTTCTTCAGTTTGTGACTCAGGGTGAAGTAGGGGTTGATGATGTTGATGGAATCCTGGGCGGCGTTGATGGCATCGAGGTAGAAGCGGCGAATGGCATCGTTACGTCCCAGTAGGTGGCTGTCGCCGACATAGACAGCTCCCGGCTCGCGGTTCAGAATGCCTACCGTCTTGTTGCCGCCGTTGCCTCCGCGAAAGTAGACGGGGTCGTCGAGGTGCTCGCCGGTGACGTCGCACCAGATTTCGCGGAAGATGAGCTGCAGGTCGTTGACGGCGCTACCCTCAATGCGGCAATGCAGGTCGCGCCACTCGCCCACCTGTTCCGTACCTTTTATATAATAGTCGGCTACGTTCATGCCGCCGGTATAGCCGATGTGTCCGTCGATGACGACTATCTTGCGGTGGTCGCGTGGCCAGATATGTGTCACCCAAGGAAAGCGGATGGGGTCATACTCGTGGATGTCGATGCTGTCGTCGTGAAGGGCTTGTATGTGGTGCTTCTTCAGTGGCTGGTTGTTAGAGTCGTTGCCGAAGCCATCGAACAACGCGCGCACCTCGACACCTTCGCGACGCTTCTCGCGCAGCAGGTCGAAGAGCAGTGAGGCGATACTGTCGTTGCGGAAGTTGAAGTATTCCAGATGGACGCTGTGGCGTGCCTGACGGATGGCCTCGAACATATCGTCGAACTTCGCCTGTCCGTTCATGAGCACGCGGACATTGTTGTCGTCGGTGAAGCGGACACCATAGTCCGTCATCTGCTGGCGGATGATGCTGTCGCTGGTCTGTGCGTAGCCCGTGAGAGGTAAAAAAGTAAGGGTGACGAGTGTCATCGCCATCCTTACCTTCTTGAGTAGTTGTTCTGTTTTCACTTGTGTCTTGCTTATGGCGTTTCTGCCAGTTTATCCTTTATGGTGTTTTAATCGGTACTCGAGCGGCGACAGTCCGAACTTCTCCTTGAAGACGTTGATGAAGTTCTCGGCTGTCAGGAAACCGATGTTCACAGCCAGCTCACTCATGTTGATATTCGTACGCTTCAGCAGCAGGCAGGCGTGCTTCAGACGGATGTCGCGTACGAGCTCGGTGGGTGTCTTGCCGGTGAGGTTGCGCACCTTGTGGAAGAAGGGTACGCGTCCCATGCCCATGGCGGTGGCCATCTCCTCGAGGCTTATTTGTCCGCGGCTCATGTTCTGCAGCACGTACTGCTCGATGTTCATCATCAGTCGCTGGTCAACGGCGTTTGTCATGGAGTAGTCGCTGCCAAACTCCGACTCGTAGTCTTCGGACATTGCCGAGGTAATCTGGTTCACCAGTTCCGTGTTACTCTGGACGGCGGGCTCGTTGCCTCTCTTGATGCGCGTCTCAACCATGTGCATTTCGTCCTCGGTGTTGTCGCCGCCTGTGGGCACAAGACCAGTCATGTCGATGCTCTCTGTGGACGTGGTCATACTGGAGTTCAGACTCTCCAAACGACGCGTCTCGGCACCTTCAATGAGGTTGGTGTCTATCTCGACGATGCCAAGTCCCAGCAACTTGTTGAAACGCATAACGGCATCCTGAAGGTTGAACGGCTTGGCCAGATAGTCGTCGGCCGAGAGGGTGATGTCCATATCCTTCATGTCCTTGGCGGTCAGGGCGCCATCGGTCATCAGCACGAATTTCATCTTTGCACGCGACGGGTCGAGCTTGATCTGGTTACACAGCTGGCTGCCCCTCATGCCAGGCATATCCTCCTTACAGACGATGATGTCGGCCTTCATTGTCTCGAGGTCTTCGGCTGCCTTGTGGATGTCGTTGTAGACATGGAAGTCGTAAACGTTGATGAGGCGTTCGTTGATGAACTTCAGGAAGGCTTCGTTGTCGTCGATGAAGATGATGATGAACTTGCCCGTCGGCGAGTCCGTGGTACGGCGTGTGCGTACCTCAGCAGTGAGGGTGTTGGCGTTGTTCTCCAGCAACTGCATTTCGCCCTTTGAGTTCAGCTCGAAGCGGTTGTGGATACTCTGCTTGGCTTTCGACTCGGGATTCTCGAGCGACGACTGCATATCGCTGACGCGGGTGATGACCTGCAGCATCTGTGAGTGCAGGGCGTTGAGCTGCTCGCGCTCCTCGAGGGTCTTCTCGGTGGCGGAGAGGTTACTGATGATGGACGTCATGCGGATCATCGGCTGGCGCAGGTCCTCACTGGCGGCCTTGATCTCCTCGCGCTGCACCTTCAGCTGGTCGATGACGGCGTACTTGCGCGCCTTCATCTCGCGTATCTGCCTGATGCCGATGCGCCAAATGTAGAGAATGATGAGGAACGTCACGGCATAGGCCACGATCATCCACCACGACAGCAGCCAGTGGGGAGCGATGGTAATCTCGATGATGCGCTCCTGGTTACTCACCGAACCGTCGGCACTGACGGCCTTGACGTGAAGCTTGTAGGTACCACTACTCAGATTGTGGAACGTCACTCCGTGCTTCAGAGCGTCGCCCGTCTTCCAGTCGATGTCGAGACCTTCCATCCAGTACTTGAACTGCAGGCGTTCGCTCTGGTTGTAGTTGCCGGCTGCAAACTTGATGGTGATGCTGTTCTGATTGTGGTTCAGGTCAATGTGCGTACACTCATTGAGAGCCTGTGTCAGTATGACGTTGCCGTCGTACTCATGGCCGATGGCTATCTCCTCCTCGCCAAGGAACAGCTGTGTCAGCATGACGCGAGGTAGCGACTTGCTGTCCTCGTCCAGTTCCTGGCTGGTCCAGTTGATGCCATGCAGTCCGCCGAACTGTACGTTACCGTTCTTCTCGGCGAAGATGGCACCTATATTGAACTCATTGCTCTGCAGTCCGTCGCGCATGTCGTAGTTGTACAGACCGTAGGCGAAGTTGCTCTCCTCGTGGTCGCGCTGTACGACGACGCGGCTGATGCCGTTGCTGGTGGTAACCCAGATGTTGTGCTTGTTGTCCTCGGTGATGCCGCAGATGTTGTTGTTACACAATCCTTCCTTCACCGTGAGGTAGTTCAGGTCATCGGTGGCCAGGTTCAAGATGTTTATACCTTCGCGTGTACCTATCCACAATAGGTCTCGTGAGTCCTGGAACACCTGAGTGATGTAGTTGTTGGTGAACTTCTTCAGCGACGAAGTATTGCCAATGAGGTGGCGCATCTCCGACGTTGAGAGGTTAATCAGTATCAATCCTTCGCTGGTGCCCACGAAGAGGGTGTTGCCTTTGGCGTAGTGGAGCGACGTGATGCTATTTGTGGTGAGCTTGCCATTCTCGCGTGTGTATGTGGAGAAGGTGTTCATCCTCGGGTTGAATACCTGCAGTCCGCCATTGGTGGCTATCCAGAGGTTGCCCACCTTGTCGGTGCAGAGAGCGTTGACGTGGTCGTCGATGAGGGTGTTGGCATTGTCTCGGTTGTGTGTATAGACTGTTCCCACACCATCCTTGATACGTGTCAGACCATTGTTCTTGGAGCCTATCCAGAGACTGCCGTCTTGGGTATAGGTCATGCACGATACCTTGACGCTGGCCAGGGTGCCTGTGTAGTCCAGCAATCCCTGGTTGCTGGTGCCGTACCAGATCTGTCCGGTGCCGTCCTGGGCCATGGCGGTGATGTCGCCGAGGAGCTTTGACTCGAAGCGGTAGATGTTCTCACCGTGATAGGCAACTCCCGACTTCTCCGTGCCCACCCACAGCAGGTCGGTATCGTCGATGTAGATGCTCTGTATGCGAACGATGTCGTTCTTCCACTGTCCCTCGTTGATGTTGTGTGGCTGTACCGACTCCATCTCGTGGGTGTTGATGTCCAGACGCACCAGCCCGTGCTGGTCTGTGCCAATCCAGATGTTTCCCTGACGGTCGGCACCCATCCCGTGGACGGAGTTGTCGACGTTGACGGTGGTCATGCCTAGCTGGTCGCCGATGGTAGTGTTCCACGTGTTGGTGCTCTTGTTATAGAGGAACAGCGTTCCGCGGCCGTAGAGCCAGATGTTGTCCATCTGGTCGGCGAAGGCGTGGAGCGTCGGCGTGTGGCGCAGCTTGCGGTCGGCAATCTCATTAGCGGCCCAGACGGTGTGCTGCTGGTGCATGACGTCACAGCAGACCAATCGTCCGTCGTCATAGACCATGATGGCACCGTCACGGCACTCGCCGATGTCACAGATGTTGCCCTGAGGAACGCCAGTGATGTCGTCGGTATGACCGAACTCGTAGAGCAGCTGCTGCTGTTGGTTGAAGCAGACGACGCCCTTCTTGGGGATGGCACCCCAGATGTTCTTGTGACGGTCGATGTAGACGATGGAGGGCACGCGGTCGATGTTCATCTTGGCAAACACCTGTTTCATGTCGCGCTCGAAGGTCTCCGTCTGCGGTTTGTACATGCAGTAGCCCTGTGCAGTACCTATCCAGAGGTTGCCGTCCAGCGATTCCTGGATGCTCTTGATGTAGCTGTCGGGCAGCGACGAGCCGTCTTGGGAGTTACATTGGAATACCTTGAACACGTAGCCGTCGTAGCGGTACAGACCTGCTGAGGTGCCGAACCACATGTAGCCTCGCTGATCCTTCAGAATGCAGTTCACCTGACTGCTCGTCAGACCATCCTTGGCATCGAGGGTTTTGAACAGGTAGGAGGCGGTGGCCGACAGTGACATCGTCAGCAGCAGCACCGTCATCGTCATGATGCGTCTTATATTTCTCATAGTTCTTTCTACTTCTTCTTTCAGGTCAGACCATGCATGAATAGTGGTCGACAATGCCAAGCAGATGACGCTTGGGGTCGGTGACCAGTATGGCGTGGATCTTGTATTTGTTCATAATTTCCTGTATCTTTGAGATCTTCGTCTCCGGCGAGACGGTCTTCGGCTCTCGTGTCATGATGTCGCTGACGGTGTGGTCGAAGAACTTTGCCTGCCACTTCTCTATGGCGCGGCGTATGTCGCCGTTGGTGATGAGTCCGGCCATCGTGTCGCCATCCATGGCGATGCCCATTCCCAGTTTACCCTTGCTGACGAGGATGATAGCCTCGCCGAGTCTCATGTCAGGGCTGATGACAGGCATGTTGGCTGTTTGCATGACGTCCTGTGCCGTGGTGAGCAGTCGTTTGCCCAGCTCACCGCCGGGGTGGAACTGTGCGAAGTCCTGCGGTTGGAAATGACGCTTCTTGATGAGCGCAACGGCCAGTGCGTCGCCCATGACCATCTGTGCTGTGGCGCTGCTTGTGGGTGCCAGGTTCAGAGGGTCTGCCTCGTGGCTGACGCTGACGTTCAGGTGGCAGTTGGCGTACTTCGCCAGTAGCGAGTGGGCGTTGCCGCTCATGGCGATGATAGGTATCTCCATCTGCAGCACCATCGGGATGAAGCGCAGCAGCTCGTCGGTCTGACCGCTGTTCGAGATGGCCAGCACCACATCGTCGTTGGTCATCACGCCCAGGTCGCCATGGTAAACGTCCAAGGGGTTGATGAAGAATGAGGGTGTGCCCGTCGATGACAGCGTGGCCGCAATCTTTGCGCCCACGTGACCGCTCTTGCCGACGCCAGTGACGATAATCTTGCCGTGACAGCGGTACATGAGCTCGACAGCGCGGTCGAACTGCTCGTCCATCTTCGGGATGAGCTTCAGCAGCGCGTCAGCCTCGTCCTTGATACATTGTATGCCGTAATCTCTTGCGTTCATCTTTTCTATGTCGTTATAACGTGCTTACGTTATGACGTTATTTCGTTAATTGGTTAATCAGCCCTTCCAGTTTCTCCAGCTCCAGCATGTTGGCGGCGTCGCTGAGTCCCTGGTCTGGGGTGGGGTGTACCTCGAAGAAATAGCCCGTGGCACCGAAGGCCTTGGCAGCCAGTGCCATCTGGGGCACGTAACGGCGGTCGCCGCCCGTCTTACCGTCGCTGCCACCGGGGCGCTGCACGCTGTGGGTGCAGTCCATGATGACCGTGGGCACCAGCTCCAGCATGTCGGGGATGTTGCGGAAGTCCACCACGAGGTTGTTGTAGCCCATCATGTTGCCGCGCTCCGTGAGCCACACGTCCTGTGCTCCGGCTTCGCGTGCCTTCTCTACGGGGTAGCGCATGTCACGTCCGCTGAGGAACTGGGCCTTCTTGATGTTCACCGTCCGTCCTGTCTTCGCAGCAGCCACCAGTAGGTCGGTCTGGCGGCAGAGGAAGGCGGGTATCTGTAGCACGTCGCAAACCTCGCCGGCGGGCTCGGCTTGCCACGATTCGTGTATGTCTGTCAGTATGCGCAGGCCGTATTTCGCTTTCACGTCGCTGAGCATCTGTAGCCCGCGCTCCAGCCCGGGACCGCGGAAGGAGCGGATGCTCGTGCGGTTGGCTTTGTCGAACGACGCCTTGAAGATGATTTCCGTGCCCAATACCTTGTTTATGCGCACCAGTTCACGCGCCACCGTATCAAGCAACTCGGCCGATTCGATGACGCAAGGACCTGCAATAATTGTAGTCTTTTCTTCCATTGTTGGTGCAAAGATATTAATTTTTAATTAATATGCAACACTTTTAACTTCCTTTAACCAACCTCACGTTTCTTGCTTCTCGCCTCTTATCCCGTTAATTGATAATGTGAACATCCCGCTGCGGGAACGGTATCTCGATGTTGTGGGCGGCAAGCGTGTCGTAGACGCATTTCAGCACGTCGCTGACAACGTACGAACGCTTCACGGCGTCGGCCCAGACGAAGAGCTTGAAGTTCACGCTCGAGTCGCCCATCTCGTAGACTACCGACTTCACCTGCTTTCCGGGGTCCATCCACTCGTGCTCCATGCCGTTGACGGCTTCCTCGACGAGTGTCGTCACCTGCTTCAGGTTTGAGCCGTAGGCTACGCCAAACGGGATGACGGCCAGTACGTAGCCGTGGTTGCGCGTCAGGTTCTTGTAGTTCTTAGCAAACAGCTGGGCGTTCTGGAATGTGATGACCTCGCCGGCCAGCGACTCGATGACGGTCGAGGTGTAGCTGATGCTCACGACCTTGCCCATCGTGCCGTCTATTTCTATCCAGTCGCCCACCTTGATGCGGCCCGTCATGAGCGAGGCACCGTAGTAGATGTTCTCAATGATGTCTTTCGAGGCGAAGCCGATACCTGTCGACAGACCGCCTGAGATGGCCAGCAGCCAGGAGACGCTGATGTGGAGATAGGCCAGCGACACGAGTAGCCATGCGCCCCAGATGACGAGCTGCACAACGTTCTTGCCCATCACCGCGCGGCTCTCAGCCGTCGACGGGTCCTTAATCTCGAAGTGCAGGCGTAGCAGGCTCAGCGCCGTCCGCGACAGCCAGCGGAACAGGAACCATGTGCTGATGACGACGGCCAACTTGACGAGGCTCACCTGAAGGTTCTTCTGGTTGATGAACTTCTGGTTGAAGATATCCCAGCACATATCGCTTAGGTTGAACACGTCAGCGGCCCAATAGACGCTGAGCATCACCGACCATACGATGAGTACGGGCATCACCACCTTGTGAATCAGCGTGTAGAACCACGTCTGGGTGATGGGGCGCCTCGAGAACTCATGCTTCTCCTCGTACATCTTCAAGTAGTCCGAGATGCAGGTGATGGTCAGGATACACGTCAGCTGCATGATCCACCAGATGAGCAGCTGCACGGAGAGCAGCGTGTAGCCCATCCACGAACAGACTGCCGAGGCTATGAACACCGTCAGCGAGACGTACGTGTAGAACATATCCGAGCGTGGCACGTTGCGGTTGTGACGGCGGATGCCTATCCACTGCCACACCAGGCACGCCAGCAGTATCGGCGGGAATGCCAGGCTCACCAGCTCGCTGGGAATCAGCGTGATGCGGAAAGTGATGACTACCAGGCCAATCACCAGCAGCGGCGCGTAGATGCTGAAGGCACTGCGTATCTGGCTTCCGTTGACACGCAGCAGCAGTGAGATCAGGATGACCGCCAGCAGCCAGAGGTACTCCACCAGCAGCCCCGAGGCCATGACGATGAAGTTCTGACTCGACTTGTGGCTGATGATGCCCATGAGTACTGCCAGCGTGATGGTCGTCGTGGCCCACATGATGCTTGACCGCTTCTTCAGAAACTCCGTGGTGTGCAGGCGGCGCGGCATGAAGCGGAATGCCAGCAGGTTAAGACCTATCGCCACGAGGGCATAGAACGCGATGGCGATGAACAGTCCAATGATATAGTACACGTTCCAGTCCGATTTCTCCGTGGCGCGGTCGGTGGTGTACTTGTTCGTCACCACCTCCTTCATCCTATGCCACTTCTCCTTCAGGTGTGTCACGATGTCGACGTACGTGTCGCCGCCGTTCACGAAGATGCTCGTCTGTATGTCGTAGTAGCGCTTCTGCGCGTAGTCGTTCATGTTCTTCAGCCGCTGCTCCGTACGGTCGTAGTAACTGATGTAGTTGGCCGTCTGCTGGGCGTCCTCCTCCAGCGAGCAGCGTATGCTCGTGGCCAGTGTCAGGCTGACGCTGCGATCCGTCTTTGCTCGGTCACTCAGCATGTTTGTGGGCATTGTCTTCAGGCTCGTTACCAGACTGTCGTAACGTGCAATGTCCTGTTCCGTCTTGGTGATGTACTCGCGGAACGGCAGCTGTCGTTTCTGGAACTCCTGATATAGCTCCGTTGCCTGGTGGCACGCATACGTCAGGTCAAACAGGTACTCCTGCTGCTGCGAGTAGAGCATCAGCGCGTTCTGGTCCGACTGTCTCATGGTCTGCGTTATGCTCCGGTACACTTCTTGCTGCTGCTCCAGCCGTGCCTCGCGTTGCTCCGCCAGGTGCTGGTATTTCTTCGTCAGCTCTGCCCTCAGTATGCTCAGTGTCTGTTCCAGGTCGCGCTCTTTCAGCACGGCCTCCGCACGCGGCACCAGCACCGCAAGCAATGTCAATATGATGATGATTCTCTTCATGTTCTATACCTCTTTTTTTTTATGAGTACAAAGGTACAAAAAATTCTTGTAATAAACGAAAGGATTTGTGATTTATTTTGCTTCATTTATGTTTCATCCCGAAAAAACTCTGAAAAACCCTATTCCCGCACGGCGAATCGCTTCAGCGCTCCCCGTTTGTTTACTGGGGTTTCCGATTTGAGAGAGGTGTAACAAACCATCACTTCTCTCTGTCAACAACTGTTAAATTAGTGTTAATTCGGTGTTAATTCGCCCATTTTTGCGCCCGTGGCGCAGGGTGGAGCTTTAGCCGCGAAAAGCTTGGCTCGTCTCCCAATAAGCTCACCTTAATTTTCCTAAAGCTTAGCTTTTCGGACGGGAATCGGTGCGGCTGTTTTATACTATCTTAACAGAAAGAGTATTGCACGCCTGCCCGATTTTTCTTACCTTTGTCGGCAGTAAGCCTAAAACGTGAGAAAATGATACTGATAGCAGATAGTGGAAGTACGAAGACCGACTGGATGCTGACCGATGGGAACGGGACGCGACAAACGTCCGGCACCTTGGGTACTCTGGTGCATACGCAGGGCATCAATCCGTTCCACCAGACGGCCGAGGAAATCAGCGACATCCTGCGCACGGAACTGTTGCCGCAGGTGGATGTGGAACAGGTACGTAGTGTCTGTTTTTATGGTAGTGGTGTCAGACCCGAACTGGAACCGCTGATGAGCCGTTTGCTCGGCGATGCTTTCCCGAAGGCCGAGGCTGTGGAAGCGCATAACGACCTGTTGGGCGCTGCGCGTGCTTTGTGTGGCTGTAAACAAGGCATAGCCAGCATCTTAGGGACGGGCGCTAATTCTTGTCTTTATGATGGAGAACGTATCATGGAGAACACCCCGCCGCTGGGATATATCCTTGGCGACGAGGGCAGCGGAGCAGTGCTCGGACGCCGTTTCCTGAATGCGCTCTACAAGGGTGTTTTGTCAAAAGAAATGAAAGTTTGCTTCCAAGAGAAATCGGGACTCTCGATGGCCGATGTCATTGACCGTGTCTACAGAAAACCGCTGGCAAACCGCTTCCTGGCTTCGCTCTGTCCGTTCATCCACGAACACCTCGATGACGAGGCTGTCTGCCGTCTGGTCACGGACTGCTTCCGTGACTTTTTCCGCCTGAACATTTCACCTTACGGACGGCCGGACCTCCCCGTGTCGTTTGTCGGCAGCGTGGCCTGGCACTTCGGTGAACAGCTGCGCGAGGCGGCACGTCAGGAGGGCTTCACGGTGGGGGATGTCGTACAGAGTCCCCTCGAAGGCCTTCTCCGTTACCATTTGGACTAATGACAATCAAAAACGGATGACGAGCATGATGAGGAAAATCAGAGTTCTATTGGCGATGGCCGCTGTCCTGCTGACACTCAGCGTAGCGGCACAGACAGCTTTCGTCAACGTCAAGGACGGACACTTCGTGCGCGACGGGCGACCTTATTATTATGTAGGCACGAACTTCTGGTATGGTGCCATCCTCGGCTCCGAGGGACAGGGCGGCGACCGCAAGCGGCTGGGCCGTGAGCTGGATGCAATGAAACGTATGGGCATCGACAACCTCCGCATACTTGTCGGCAGCGACGGCGAGCGTGGCGTGGCGACAAAGGTGGAGCCGACGCTACAGGTGCAGCCGGGCGTCTACAACGACACTATCTTGGCAGGGCTGGACTATCTGCTCATGGAGATGGGGCGTCGCGGGATGGTGGCTGTGCTCTACCTGAACAACTCGTGGGAGTGGAGCGGCGGCTACGGCTTCTACCTGGAACACGCGGGACTGGGACGCCAGCCGCGCCCTGACGATGTGGGCTATCCCGCCTTCATGCAAGCCATGGCGAAGTATGCCGATTGCGAGAAGGCCCACGAGCTGTTCTATGACTACGTGCGCTTCATCATCGGCCGCACAAACCGCTACACGGGACGCCGCTACACGGACGACCCGGCCATCATGTCGTGGCAGATAGGCAATGAGCCGCGTGCTTTCTCCACAGAAGCCCTGCCGGCCTTCGAACGCTGGATTGGCGAGGCGGCTGCACTCATCCGCTCCCTGGACAAGAACCACCTGGTGAGCATCGGCAGCGAGGGCTCCTGGGGCTGCGAGAACGATTACTGCGTTTGGGAACGCATCTCTGCCGACTCTAACGTAGACTACTGTAACATACACCTCTGGCCATACAACTGGTCGTGGGCACGCAAGGACCATCTCGTGGAAGACCTGCCGAAGTCGTGCGAGAACACCCGCGACTACATAGACCGTCATCTTGAAATCTGCAATCGCATCAACAAACCGCTGGTGATGGAGGAGTTTGGCTATCCGCGTGACGGTTTCCAGTTTGCCTTAGGGACATCTACGGAGGGCCGCGACGGCTACTATCGCTTCGTCTTCTCGCTGGTGGCCGACAATGCCGAGCAGGGCGGCCATTTTGCCGGATGCAACTTCTGGGGGTGGGGCGGCTACGCACGGCCCCGTCATGAGCAGTGGCAGGTGGGCGATCCCTATACCGGCGACCCCGCTCAGGAGGCACAGGGGCTGAACTCCGTCTTTATCGGCGACAAATCGACGCTCAAGGTGGTGCGGCAGCAGGTGAAGCGCATGAGGCGTGTGAAGTAGGTGAAAAAAGTACGCAAAGTGTAAAAAAATAGCAAGAAAGTATTACTTTGTTTGCGATTTATTTCGTATCTTTGCAGCTGAAATAGTGAAGTGTAAACCTAAGACCTAAAACAATAGATTGTTCATGAAAAAAACGCTGCTCCTTCTGTGGCTCGTCGCAATGGCTGCTCTGCCGTTGCGCGCTCAGGTCATTGGCAAACAGATAGTCGTCACCGTCGAGCCTGACCATAAGGATTGGACGTACGTGACGGGCCAGACGGCGAACTTCGTCATCGAGGTGCGCAGTTCCGGCACACTGCTTGACAACGTGAGCATAGACTACGAGGCCGGTCCCGAGATGTACCCCGAGGTGAAGAAGAGCACGACGCTGAAGGACGGCACGATGAAGTGGCACGGGACGATGCGCCAGCCCGGATTCTACCGTCTGAAGGTTGTCGCACACGTCGGTGGAAACGACTACGAGGGAATGTGTACTGCCGCTTTCTCTCCCGAGAAGTTGCAGCCTACGACCGTCATGCCCGGCGACTTCGAGAGCTACTGGCAGCGAGCTGTCCAAGAGGCGCGCTGGACTTCACTGGAGCCCACGAAACGGCTCCTTCCAGAGCGTAGCACGAAGGATGTGGACGTCTATGAGATAAGCTTCCAGAACAGCCGCTGGAACAGCCGTACCTACGGCATCCTCAGCGTGCCCGTGAAGCCCGGCAAGTTCCCGGCACTGCTGCGTGTCCCCGGTGCCGGCGTACGTCCCTACAGCGGCGACGTGTGGACGGCCTCGCAGGGTATCATTACACTGGAGATAGGCATCCACGGCGTGCCTGTGACGATGGAACAGAGTGTCTATGACAACCTGCAGAACGGTGCCCTGAACAACTACTGGCACTATGGCACCGACGACCGCGACATGAGCTACTACAAGCGCGTCGTGCTGGGCTGCATACGTGCCGTGGACTATATCGAACAGTATACCCCGTGGAACGGCCGTGACCTCGGTGTGACAGGTTCGAGTCAGGGCGGCTTCCTGACGCTGGTGACGGCCGGCCTGGACCGTCGTGTCACCTGTTACGGCGTGGTCCACGGAGCCATGTGCGACCATACGGCAGCCCTCAGTGGCCGTGCCTGCGGATGGCCACACTATTTCTACTGGAACAAGGGCAAGGGCGTGGAGAAACAGGTGGAGACGTCGCGCTACTACGACGGTGTGAACTTCGCCCGCCTTATCACTGAAAACCAGCAGGGTTGGTTCTCGTTCGGCTACAACGACGATGTCGTGCCGCCGACAACCACCTATGCCACCTATAATATCGTGAAGGGACCGAAGGAGCTGTCTCCGTACCCGCTGACGAAGCACTTCTGGTTCCAGGAACAGTGGGACGAATGGGAGAAGTGGCTCATCGACCACCTGACGGCTACCAAAGCCAAGGGGCTGGCGAAGCGCCTGACGACACTCGGTCAGAAAGGCTACATGGCAGGCCATCAGGACGATCCGTTCTACGGCGTCACCTGGGAGTGGGAACAGGGACGTAGCGATGTGCTGGAGACCGTCGGCGACTATCCCGCCCTCATGGGCTTCGACCTCGGCGGTATTGAGATGGGCGACGAGAAGAACCTTGACAGCGTACCCTTTACTCGTATTCGTGAGGAACTGATAGCCCACCATGAGCGTGGCGGTGTTGTTACCCTGAGCTGGCATCCGCGCAACCCCCTGACGGGTGGTACGGCGTGGGACGTCTCGTCGACACTCACCGTGCGCAGCATACTCCCCGGTGGTTCTCAGCATGCGAAGTTCGTGCTGTGGCTGGAGCGTATCGCCGCCTTCCTCGAGACGTTGAAGACAAAGGACGGACAGGCCGTACCCATCATCTTCCGTCCTTGGCACGAGAACAATGGCTCGTGGTTCTGGTGGGGACAGAAACTGTGCAGTGACGAGGAGTTCCGCGGACTGTGGAACATGACGCAGGACTACCTGACGGAGCGTGGCTTCGACAACCTGCTGTGGAGCTATTCGCCGAACCTTGACGGTGCCTGGTCGTGGGACCGCTTCATGAAACGCTATCCCGGTAACGACCGTGTGACACTCATCGGCGAGGATGCCTACCAGTGGGGTACGGAGCAGGACTTCCTGACGGCTGTCGATGCCGACCTGAAGTTCCTCTCGCAGTTTGCCAAGGACAACGGGAAGCTGCTGGCAATGACGGAGTGCGGTCTGAAGAACATGCCCGACGCCACGTGGTGGACACGTGTGCTGAAGCCCGTCATGGACCGCTACCCGCTGAGCTACTTCCTGCTGTGGCGTAACTACAAGAAGGAGTACTTCGGCCCGTCACCCGAGTTGCCCTGTGCTGCCGACTACCGGAAGCTTCACAAGGCCGCCAACGTACTTTTCCTTAAAGACATCTCAAGCATCAAAGAATAGATAATGACTGATTTCAAGAACAGACTGGCAGCGTTGCGCCTACGGCACGAGACACTTCTCAACCGCGAGAACCGGCCCGTCGTCCCCGAGGATGGCCTGGGAACGTTCCGCTATGCCCAGAACGGCATCTACGAGAAGTACCGATATCCCGTGCTGACGGCGGAACACATCCCTCTGGAGTGGAAATATGACCTTAATGAGACGGACAATCCTTACCTCATGCAGCGTATTATGTTCAACGCGACGTTCAACAGCGGTGCGATGAAATGGCAGGGACCGTCGCCATTGGGCGAGGGTGGGGGCTACCTGCTCTTCGTCCGTGTAGAGGGGGCCGACCGCAAGTCGTTCTTTGCCGTGGCGGAGTCGCCGAACGGCATTGACCACTTCCGCTTCTGGCCGGAGCCCATCACCATGCCCGATACCGACGACCCTGCAACGAATATCTACGACATGCGCATCACGCAGCATGAGGACGGCTGGATCTATGGCGTCTTCTGTGCTGAGCGTCACGATGACTCACAGCCCGGCAACCTCAGCGCCGCTACGGCTACGGCAGGCATTGCTCGCACGAAAGACCTCATAAACTGGGAGCGGCTACCCGACCTGAAGAGTGCCTCGCAGCAGCGTAATGTCGTGCTCCATCCGGAGTTCGTCAACGGGAAGTATGCCTTCTACACCCGTCCGCAGGATGGCTTTATCGATACTGGCAGCGGTGGCGGCATAGGCTGGGCACTCATTGACGACATCACCTATGCCGAGGTCAAGGAGGAGACGATCATCAATGCCCGCCACTACCACACCATCACCGAGGTGAAGAACGGCGAAGGGCCGCACCCCATCAAGACTGCGAAGGGATGGCTGCATCTGGCCCATGGCGTCCGTGCTACTGCCGACGGCCTGCGCTATGTGCTTTACCTCTACATGACGGCTCTCGACGACCCCACACGCATCATTGCACAGCCTGGCGGATACTTCCTCGTGCCCGAGGGCGACGAGTACCTGGGTGATGTGATGAACGTGGCCTTCGCCAACGGCTGGATTGCTGACGACGACGGCAGCGTGTTCATCTACTACGCCTCTGCCGACACCCGTATGCACGTGGCTACTTCGACAATAGACCGTCTTGTAGACTACTGTATGAACACCCCCGAGGACGGTCTCTCGACGGCTGCCTCTGTAGAAACTATCAAGAAACTCATCAACAAAAACAATAACCATGGCTAAATCAAAACTGATTGAAAAAATAGGATATGGCTTCGGCGATATGTCGTCGTCTATGTTCTGGAAGATTTTCTCCTACTATCTTCCTTTCTTTTATAGTAACATCTTCGGACTATCGCTCGTTGATGCCGGTGTGCTTGTCCTTGTTACGCGTATCTGGGATGCTGTCAGTGACCCGATGATGGGTATCATCGCCGACCGTACCAATACCCGCTGGGGCAAGTACAGACCGTATCTGTTGTGGATAGCGCCGCTGTTCAGTATCTGCGGCATCCTGCTCTTCACGACGCCAGACCTGAACTATGGCGGTAAGCTGATTTGGGCTTACGTCACCTACATCCTGATGATGACCGTCTATACGGCCATCAACGTGCCCTACGGTGCCATGCTCGGTGTCATGACCGACGACTCGAACGAGAAGACCGTCTTCTCGTCGTTCCGTATGTTCTTTGCCTACGGCGGTTCGTTCATCTCGCTGTTCCTCTGGGAGCCGCTGGCCAACCTTATGGGCGGCTACGACAATCCGGAGGGATGGTTCTGGGCGATGGTTTCCATCTCGATAGCCTGTTTCGTGATGTTTATCATCTGCTTTACGCTGACACGTGAGCACCTGAAGACCATCTCGACCGTCTCCGTGGGTAGCGACTTCAAGGCGCTGCTGTCGAATAAACCGTGGTGGCTGCTTATCTGTGCTGCCCTGTGCTTCAACCTGTTTAATACCGTTCGTGGTGCTACCGTTGCCTACTTCTTCCAGGACATCATCGGACCAGAAGTGTCGCTGGCCTTCTTCGGCATTATGTTTGCTTTCTATGCAGGACTGTTCCTTGGTGTCGGCGAAGTGTCGAACATGGTGGGTGTTGCCTCGTGTGTGCCCATCGCCAAATATCTCGGCAAGAAGACTACTTTCATCCTCGTCAACGCATCGCTCGTCGTACTGAGCATCCTCTTTTACTTCATCCCCTGCACGCCTACGGGTTTCTGGATTATGCTCATTGCTCAGGTGCTCATCTCCGTCCTGACGGGTATCATGTCGCCTCTGGTATGGTCGATGTATGCCGATGTCAGCGACTATGCCGAGCTGAAGTACCGTACCGCCTCTACAGGACTGATTTTCTCCAGCTCGTCAATGGCCCAGAAGTTTGGTGGTGCCATCGGTGGCGCAGCCGTGCTGTGGCTCCTCTCGGGATTCGGTTACATCACCGATGCCGAGCAGCTGAAGGCTGGTGTTGAGCAGCCGGAGGGAGCACTGCTCTGCCTGCGCTGGCTCATGAGCTTCATTCCTGCTTGTGTGGCTGCCCTTTCTGTACTCGTCGTCTGGTTCTATCCGCTGACCACTGAACGTATCAACGAGATCAGTAGTGAACTGAAAAAGGTGCGCTCCATACAATGACGGCACAACAACTGAAACATGAGGTGCAGGATGTTCTCGAAAAGAACATCCTGTCCTTTTGGATGGACCGTATGGTAGACCGTGAGAACGGCGGTTTCTACGGTCGGATAGACGGCAAGGGACAACTCCATCCGCAGGCCGAGAAGGGAGCTATCCTCAATGCGCGCATCCTCTGGGCCTTCTCCGCAGCGTATCGTGTGTTAGTGAAGAGCGGAAAGCAGAGAGCGGAGAAATATCTCGAGATGGCGACGTGGGCGAAGGATTATTTCATTGCTCATTTCATAGACAAGGAGTATGGTGGCGTGTACTGGAGCGTGGACTGTCAGGGAAATCCACTCGACAAGAAAAAACAGTTCTATGCCATCGGCTTCGCTATCTATGGTCTGTCAGAATATGTGCGGGCGACGGGCGACGGGGAAGCTCTTGACTATGCCCTGCAGCTCTACGACAGTATCGAGGAACACGCCTTTGACAGTCAGTATAATGGCTATATTGAAGCCTGTACGCGCGAGTGGGGCGAGATGGCTGATATGCGGCTCTCGGAGCTCGATGCCAACTACCCGAAGTCGCAGAACACCCACTTGCATATCATTGAACCCTACACAAACCTCCTGAGGTGCCTGAAGGAGTTCTCTCATGAAAAGACTGCCGTCGTAGAGGTATCGCTGCGCAACCTCATTGATATCTTTACGGACAAGATCCTGAATTCCGAGACACACCATCTCGATTTATTCTTCGAGATGGACTGGACACGGGGCGCAGGACAGTTGGAAAGCTATGGTCACGACATCGAGTGCTCGTGGCTGTTGCATGAGGCAGCCCTCGTCCTGGGTGACCAGAAAGCGCTCGGAAAAGTGGAACAGGTTGTCCTCGAGGTGGCGAAAGCCAGCGAAAAGGGACTGCGTCCTGATGGCTCGATGATTCATGAGGCAAATCTGACTACCGGTCATGTGGACGATGACCTTCACTGGTGGGTACAGGCGGAGACTGTCGTGGGCTGGGTAAACATCTACCAATATTTCGGCGATGAAGCTGCCTTTGAGAAGGCTGTCCGCTGTTGGCAGTACATCAAGGATAACCTCATTGACCGTGAGGATGGGGAGTGGTTCTGGAGCCGTCGCAGTGACGGCACGTTGAATACCATCGATGATAAGGCTGGCTTCTGGAAGTGCCCTTATCACAACAGCCGGATGTGCCTGGAACTGATGGAACGCTCCTTCTAATTACTTTTCAAAATAATCAGTCATCGACAATCATAAGGTCGGCGAGCACCATATCGCTGACGAACAACCCCTTGCGGCTCAACCGAAGGTGGTCGTCGGCATATATCAGCAGCCCGTCGTCCATATAGCGGCTGGCGGAGCGCAGCAGATAGTCGCGATGCTGTTCCGACAATTCATCAAGGCTGATTCCCTCGCAAGTGCGTAGGGCAACGGTGAGGCGGTCGTTATAACGGGTGTCACCGTCAATCACCTCTTCCTCGAAAGCTGGTGCTTCATCCTCAATGCCTTTCATGTATTTCCACAGGTCGCTGACATTCCAGCGGCGACGATGGCCGTCGTAGCTATGGGCGGCAGCCCCCAGTCCTATGTAGGGCACATCTGTCCAGTAGCTTGAGTTGTGGCGTGAACGACGGCCGGGACGTGCGAAGTTGCTGATCTCGTAGTGCTCATAGCCGGCAGCCGTTAGGCTGTCGATAAGCGTCTCATACATCTTTTGCTCAAGTTCCTCCGCCCCTTCATTTCTCATTTCCCATTCCTCACTGCTCATTTCCTGTTTCTCATTTCTCATTTGCTCATAGAGCACCGTTCCTTCTTCTATCATAAGGCAATAGGCAGAGATGTGTTCCACGTCTAATGAGAGCACGGCATCAATATCGTGCTGCCAGTCGTCGAGCGTCTCGTTTGGGAAACCGTACATCAGGTCGACGCTGATATTGTCGATGCCTGCCTGTCGCAGACGTTCCACGGCAGTCCTCACCTGAGCGGCACTGTGACGGCGATGCAGGAACTGCAGGCGTTGGTCGTCAAACGTTTGGGCACCCATCGACACGCGGTTGATTCCTAACTGCGACAAGGTTGTGGCATATTCGTTGGTAACATCATCGGGGTTACACTCAATCGTGATTTCTGCCTTTGGTGACACCTTATATATATTATAAAGGGAAGTGAAGATCTGTTGTAGTTGTTCGGGGGACAGTTGGCTTGGGGTGCCGCCGCCAAGATATATGGTTTCAATGGTCTCCGCGTTCTTCGTTCCTCTAAGAGCCATCTCATGGCAGAGGGCATCGACATACCGCTGACGCTCACTGGCGGCAGTCGTCGAGTAGAAAGCGCAGTAGATGCAGCGACTCTTGCAGAACGGTATATGTATGTAGATTCCGGCCATATTGAGCGCAAAGATACGATTAAGCGAGCAAAATACCAAAATAATTGGGTATTTTCGAGCGTGAGTATCATCGAGCGAAGCTCAAAATACTAATTTTGTTTAATATTTGAAAGATTTCTTTGGTGTTTTCTTGAAAAATGAGTAATTTCGAAGCCGATTATCCAAAATGGAACCTAATAACAAACTTAAAACCTAAAACGATATGAAGGTATATCAGACAAACGAGATTAAAAACATTGCACTCATTGGCAGTGCGGGTAGCGGCAAGACTACTCTTGCCGAGTCAATGGTCTACGAAGCTGGCATTATCAAGCGCCGCGGTACCGTAGAGGGTAAGAACACCATGAGCGACTACTTCCCTGTGGAACAGGAATATGGCTACTCGGTGTTCTCAACTGTTTTTCATGTGGAGTGGAACAACAAGAAGCTGAACATCATTGACTGTCCGGGTTCTGACGACTTCGTGGGTGGCTCTATCACCGCTATGAACGTCACTGACCAGGCCGTCATCCTCGTCAATGGACAGTATGGTCCTGAGGTGGGTACGATGAATGCTTTCCGCAATACGGAGAAACTGAAGAAGCCCGTCATCTTCCTCGTAAACCAGTTGGATCGCGACAACTGTGATTTCGACCAGATTCTGAATCAGCTGAAGGAAGTCTATGGTAACAACTGTGTTCCCGTGCAGTATCCTATCGCTACGGGTGCAGGCTTCAACAGCGTCATCGACGTGCTGCTGATGAAGAAATATTCTTGGAAGCCCGAAGGTGGTGCTCCTATCATTGAGGACATTCCTGCCGATCAACTCGAGAAGGCTAAGGAGATGAAGGCCGCCCTTGTGGAGGCTGCAGCTGCCGGCGACGATACGCTGATGGAGAAGTTCTTCGAAAGTGAGGACCTCACCGAGGACGAAATGCGTGAGGGTATCCGTAAGGGACTTGTCACACGTTCTATTTTCCCCGTCTTCTGCGTATGCGCAGGCCGCGACATGGGTGTGCGCCGCCTGATGGAGTTCCTCGGCAACGTCGTTCCCTTCGTCAGCGAGATGCCCGTCATCAAAAACGCTGCCGGCAAGGAGGTTCCTGCTGACGCCAGCGCTCCCACATCGCTTTACTTCTTCAAGACTGGCGTAGAGCCCCACATCGGTGAAGTACAGTATTTCAAGGTGATGAGCGGTGTCGTGAAGAGCGGCGACGATCTGACCAATGCTGACCGCGGTTCGAAGGAACGCATGGGTACGCTCTATGCCTGCGCTGGTGCCAACCGTATCCAGGTGGACGAGTTGAAGGCTGGTGACATCGGTTGTACCGTGAAACTGAAGGACGTGAAGACTGGCAACACCTTGAATGCCAAGGATGCTGATAATAAGTTCGACTTCATCAAATATCCCAACTCTAAGTTCTCGCGTGCCATCAAGGCCGTCAACGAGGCTGAGACTGAGAAGATGATGGCTGCCCTGCAGAAGATGCGCCAGGAAGATCCGACATGGGTTGTGGAGCAGTCGAAGGAATTGCGCCAGATCATCGTTCACGGACAAGGTGAGTTCCACCTGCGTACGCTGAAGTGGCGTATGGAGAACAACGAGAAGATCCAAGTGGAGTATCAGGAGCCGAAGATTCCGTATCGTGAGACCATCACGAAGATGGCACGTGCCGACTACCGTCACAAGAAGCAGTCGGGTGGTGCAGGACAGTTCGGTGAGGTACATCTGATCGTCGAGCCTTACACCGACGGTATGCCTGATCCTACGTCGTTCACCATCAACGGCCAGGAGTTCAAGATGAACATCAAGTCGAAGGAAGAGAAGGACCTGGAGTGGGGCGGCAAGCTCGTCTTCATCAATAGCGTTGTCGGTGGTGCCATCGATATGCGTTTCATGCCCGCTATCCTGAAGGGCGTGATGGAGCGTATGGAGCAGGGCCCGTTGACAGGTTCTTATGCCCGTGACGTACGCGTTATCGTCTACGATGGTAAGATGCACCCTGTGGACTCTAACGAACTCTCGTTCATGCTGGCTGCACGTAACGCCTTCTCGGCAGCCTTTAAGGAGGCTGGCCCTAAGGTGCTCGAGCCTATCTACGACCTCGAAGTGCTCGTGCCTGCCGACTATATGGGTGACGTGATGAGTGATCTGCAGGGACGCCGCGCCATTATCATGGGTATGGACTCTGAGGCTGGCTATCAGAAACTGACAGCCAAGATTCCTCTGAAGGAGCTGGCCAGCTACTCGATTGCCCTCAGCTCGCTGACTGGTGGTCGTGCTTCGTTCACCACAACGTTCGCAAGCTACGAACTCGTACCGAACGACATCCAGCAGGAGCTCATCAAGCAGCATGAGGCTGAACAGAAGGAAGAGGAGTAATCCTTTTTATACAATAACACATGGCAGACGGCAGAATCCAAATGGTTCTGTCGTCTGTTGATTTTATATTTGTAATTTAAATATATTAACAAGGTTAATTTTCTAAAATTGACACGTTTTAATTAACGTTATAGTGTTAATTTATTAAGAAGTCTATTATCTTTGCAACAGAAAACGAAAGACGATAATGAAAAAAAGTACAATATGGATCATTGCCATTGTCATGGTGCTCTCGTTCTTAGCACTTCTCTGGCAGCAAGTCTCCTACATTGAGCAGATGGCGAAGATGAAACGTGAGCAGTTCGACGAGTCTGTGAACCGCTCGCTGTATCAGGCTTCGCGTAATCTGGAGATGAACGAGACGATGCGCTATCTAGAGAAGGATGTTAAGGAGACGGAGCGCAGGGCCTTCAAACAGGACTCCCTGATGATTGACGGCCTGGACGGCACGGTGAAGCAGTCGCATCAGTTTGCGGTAGCTGCCGACGATGGCACGGTCTATTCGTCGTTCGAGTTGAAAACCTTTGCCATTAGTCCTGCCAATGTCCCCAAGGCAATGCTTCTACGTAAGGATAAGAATGCTCTCTCGGAGATTTCCAAATCGTGGCAAGAGGTTGTTCGCAACCGTTATGTGTACCAGAAAGCTCTTCTCGACGAGGTTGTCTACAATATTCTCTATACTGCCAGCGACAAGCCGCTAAAGGAGCGTATCAACTTCAAGTTGCTGGATAGGGATCTGAATGCAGAGCTGATGAACAACGGTATCAATCTGCCGTATCACTTCACTGTCTCGACAGCCGACGGCCGTGAGGTGTACCGTTGTCCCGACTATTCTGACGAGGGTTCGGATGTGGTCTATACGCAGACGCTGTTCCGTAACGACCCGTCGCCGAAGATGGGTGTTGTCAGGATTCACTTCCCCGACATGGACTCCTACATCTTCTCGGGTGTTCGATTCATGATTCCGTCGCTCATCTTCACCCTGGTACTGCTTGTGACGTTTATCTTCACAATTGTCATCATTTTCCGACAGAAACGCTATACGGAGATTAAGAACGACTTTATCAATAATATGACACATGAGCTGAAAACCCCCATCAGCAGTATCTCGTTGGCAGCACAGATGCTCAACGACGATTCGGTGGGAAAGAGTCCGCAGATGCTGAAGCACTTGGGGGGCGTCATTAACGATGAGTCGAAGCGCTTGAGGTTCCTCGTGGAGAAAGTTCTGCAGATGTCGATGTTCGACCGTAAGACGGCTTCCTTCAAGAAAAAGGAGCTCGACTTAAACGAGTTGTTGGAGACCGTAGCCAGCACATTCTCATTGCGTGTGGAGCATGCCGGAGGACATATCTATACCGAAATAGAGGCTGTCGACTCTGCCATTTTTGTCGATGAGGTGCATTTTCAGAATGCTATCACCAACTTGATGGACAACGCAGTGAAATATCGTAAGCCCGACGAACCGCTGGACCTCTACATCAGAACGTGGAATAAGGATAATCGTCTCTGCTTCTCTATCCGCGATACAGGTTTGGGCATCAAGAAGGAGAACGTTAAGAAAATCTTCGATAAATTCTACCGCGTTCACACGGGTAATGTTCATGATGTCAAGGGCTTTGGCCTGGGTTTGGCTTATGTCAAGAAGGTCATCAACCTCCATGAGGGTGAGATCAAGTGTGAGAGCGAACTGGGCAAGGGAACGACATTCACCGTTAGTCTGCCGATTTTAAAAGAAACAACATAGTAATAACCAATTAACAAAACGATTATGGACGACAAACTGAAAATCTTGCTTTGCGAGGACGATGAGAACCTGGGTATGCTGTTGCGCGAATATCTGGCTGCTAAAGGCTACCAGGCAGAACTCTGTGCTGACGGTGAGGCCGGCTTCAAGGCTTTCCTGAAGACAAAATTCGACATCTGTGTGCTTGATGTGATGATGCCCAAGAAGGACGGCTTCACGCTGGCACAGGAAATTCGTCAGGCCAATGCCGAGATGCCTATCATCTTCCTGACCGCCAAGACGATGAAGGAGGATATTTTCGAAGGCTTCAAGCTCGGTGCTGATGACTATATCACCAAGCCTTTCTCTATGGAGGAACTTGTGCTCCGTATAGAGGCCATTCTGCGTCGCGTACGCGGAAAGAAGAGTAAGGAGTCGACACTCTACCGCATTGGCAACTTCACCTTTGACACCCAGAAGCAGCTGCTCTCTATCGGAGAGACTCAGACGAAGCTTACGACGAAGGAGAATGAGTTGCTGGCGCTGCTTTGTTCACACGCCAATGAAATCCTGCAGCGTGACTTTGCCCTGAAGACCATCTGGATAGACGACAACTACTTCAACGCACGTTCGATGGATGTCTATATCACCAAGTTGCGTAAGCATCTGAAGGAAGATCCGCAGATAGAAATTATCAATATCCATGGTAAGGGCTATAAGCTCATTACGCCGGAGGAGGATTAGGTCGGAGCGATGAAGAGTAAAGTTAATATCAATACTCTGATACCATATGTAGGAATGGCGCTGATGATTGTCGGCGCCATCCTTCTGTTGGTCTTCCGTCTGGCCGGATGGCAGTCGAACGCTGAATTGCTTATAGGCCTTGCACTCATGATTTTAGGATTCGTTCTTCACGTGAGACAGCAGAAAAGCGGCGAAAAATACTAAAGAATGTTAAGGAATTGGGTATTTCTCATGCCTCATTTCTAATTTCTCACTAAAAATCAGTACCTTTGCACCCGCTTTTAAGCAAAAATTTACATTATTAATTATTTAACGTAGTATGAATCAATACGAAACCGTTTTCATTTTAACTCCCGTTTTGTCTGATGAACAGATGAAGGAAACGGCCGGAAAATTCAAGAAGGTGCTCACCGATAATGGTGCAGAGATTCTGAGCGAAGAGGCCTGGGGACTGAAGAAGATGGCTTATGCTATTCAGAAGAAGTCTACAGGTTTTTACTGCCTGATAGAGTTCAAGGCTGAGCCAGAAGTGATTAAGACATTGGAGACGGCCTATCGTCGTGACGAGAAGGTCATCCGTTTCCAGACAGTTAAACTTGACAAGTATGCCGTTGAGTACGCCGAGAAGCGTCGTGCAAAGCTTGGTAAAACAGAGGAGGCTTAAACCATGGCAGAACAGAGTGAAATCCGTTATTTGACAGCTCCTTCTATCGATACGAAGAAGAAGAAGTACTGCCGTTTCAAGAAGAGCGGTATTAAGTACATTGACTATAAGGATCCTGAGTTCCTGAAGAAGTTCCTCAACGAGCAGGGTAAGATTCTTCCCCGTCGCATCACTGGAACATCTCTGAAGTACCAGCGTCGCGTGGCTCAGGCCGTGAAGCGTGCCCGCCAGATTGCGCTGCTGCCTTATGTAACTGACATGATGAAGTAATTAAGGAGGAAACGCATTATGGAGATTATACTGAAAGAAGATATTATCGGCTTAGGTTTTAAGAACGATATCGTAAATGTGAAGTCGGGTTACGGTCGTAACTACCTCATCCCCCAGGGTAAGGGTGTTATCGCCTCTCCTTCGGCAAAGAAGATCCTGGCTGAGAACCTGAAGCAGCAGGCACACAAGTTGGCCGCCCAGAAGGCTGCCGCTGAGGAGAAGGCTGCACAGCTCGCTAACGTGGCTCTCGAGATTGCCGCAAAGGTAAGTGTTACCGGTCAGCTCTACGGTTCAGTGGGTGCTGCCCAGGTTGCTGAGGAACTGCAGAAGCTCGGTAAGGAGATTGACCGCAAGATTATCACTATGAAGGATGCCAAGAAGATTGGCGACTACGTGGCTCTCGTACACTTCCACAAGGAGGTAATTGTTGAGATTCCTGTAAAGGTTGTTGCTGAGAACGCTGCTGAGCTGAAGGCTGCTGCCGATGCTGAGGCTGCTATCAAGGCTGCCGCTGATGCAAAGGCCGCTGCTGCCGCTGAAGAGGCTGCTGAGGAGGTAGAGGAAGCTGCTGAGGCTCCCGTCGAAGAGGCACCCGCCGCTGAGCAGGCTGAAGAGGCTCCTGCCGCAGAGTAAGTAATCATTTAACAAACAAATAATTATTAACTGCTGCAAGGCAATTATTGTTTATTATAACATTAAAGTCCCGATGGTTCGCCACCGGGATTTTTCTTTGTACCCGCCCAATAGGTGATCGTCAATAGGCACAAAAAAACAACCGCTGGACTATCGTCCAGCGGCGTTTTTCTCGTTTTGTTCGGAGAGCGATTACTCAGCAACAGCAGCAGAGTCGGCGGGAGCCTCAATGCTGTCAGTAGCCAGAGTGTCCTCGGCAACGCTGTCAACAGCCTCGATAGAGTCGGTGTCAACGGGAGCAGCCTGCTCGGTCTTGTTACCACACGAAGCGAAAGAGATAGCTGCAACAGCTACGAACATAAATACCAGTTTCTTCATTTTTTCTAAGCTTTTAAATCTGTAAAACAATCATTTGTTTATTAAAACGTTGCAAAGGTAGGCATTTTTTTGATACCGCGTATCATTTTTTTTGTTTTTTTTTAGGCTGTTTTTGTAACTTTTTAGCAAAGCACTGAAAATCAGATAATTATGAAATGTTAAAATTTGCATAATTTTGTTCTATTAAACGAATGTTCGTGAAAAAAGGCGAAATTCCGGATTTTTGTTGTACCTTTGTGGGCGTAAACAAAACGACGACGTAGAGGATGATTGACAGTTCCGTTTTCCAAGGCAAGCGTGCGGCTTATTATACGTTAGGTTGCAAGCTGAACTTCTCCGAGACATCGACCTTCGGCAAGATGCTGGAGCAGATGGGCGTTGTTCCCGTCCAGAAGGGTGAGCAGGCCGACATCTGTCTTATCAACACATGCTCCGTTACTGATGTTGCCGATCACAAATGTCGTCAGGCCATCCATCGTATGGTGCGCCAGCATCCAGGATCCTTTGTTGTTGTCACAGGCTGCTACGCCCAGCTTTCTCCTGACGAGGTGAGCCACATCGATGGCGTTGACCTGGTGCTGGGGGCTGATGAGAAGGCAAATCTGATACAGTTCCTCTCAGATGCTTGGATTTCTAAAATGTCGAGAATCGAGAAGCAAGAAGCGGGGACTGTTCTTTTTCAGAAGACGAAGGACATCAGGAGCTTTGCTCCCAGCTGTTCTCGTGGCAACCGAACGCGTTTCTTCCTGAAGGTTCAAGACGGCTGTGATTATTTCTGTACCTACTGTACTATACCTTATGCACGTGGTTTTAGTCGTAATCCGACCGTCGACTCGCTGGTACAGCAGGCCCGTGAGGCTGCAGCCGAGGGGGGCAAGGAGATTGTGCTGACGGGCGTGAATATAGGCGATTTCGGAAAGACAACTGGCGAGAAGTTCTTTGACCTTGTCAAGGCATTGGATGCTGTAGAGGGTATTAGCCGCTATCGTATCAGTTCCTTAGAGCCCGATTTGGCTACCGACGAGCTTATCGACTACTGTGCACAGAGCCGTGCCTTCATGCCTCATTTCCATATTCCCCTGCAGAGTGGTAGTGATGAGGTGTTGAAACTGATGCACCGTCATTACAACCGTCAGCTCTTTGCCGATAAAATCCGTCGCATCAAGCAGCTGATGCCCGATGCCTTTATCGGTGTCGATGTGATGGTGGGCTGTCGTGGTGAGATACCAGAGTGCTTCGAGGAAACCTACGAGTTCCTGGACGCCTTGGATGTGACTCAGTTGCACGTATTCCCTTACAGCGAACGGCCGGGAACGGCTGCGCTGAGGATTCCCTACGTGGTGAGCGAGAAAGAGAAGAAGGTGCGAGTCAGACGTCTTCTGGAACTGTCGGACCGTAAGACGGAGGCCTTCTACGCCCGCCATATCGGTCAGGATGCCGAAGTGCTCTTTGAGAAAGCCTCCCGTGGTCGTGCCATGCATGGCTTCACCCGTAACTACATTCGTGTGGAACTGGCTCCACAGGATGCCAACCCCGAATACGACAACCAGCTGCTGCAGGTTCGCCTTGGCGGCTTTAATCACGACAAAACGGCCCTGATGGCTACTATTTTATAATATAGGTGTATGGATAAACTTGCAATCGTTATACTGAACTGGAACGGTGCCAAGATGTTGCGCCAGTATCTGCCCACCGTGTTGGAATACTCGAACGACGAGGCTACGGTCTACGTAGTTGACAACGCCTCGACGGACGACTCCCTGGAGTTGTTGCGTTCGGAGTTCCCGGAAGTGCGCCTTATCGTGCTTGATAAGAATTGGGGTTTTGCCGAGGGTTACAACAAGGCATTGAAGCAGGTCGATGCCGAGTACTATCTGTTGCTGAACAGCGACATCGAGGTGACTGCCCATTGGTTGACACCCCTGATAGGTTATATGGATGCAAACTCCGACGTTGCCGCTTGCCAGCCGAAACTGTTGAGCATCTTCCATCGCGACAGTTTTGAGTATGCGGGGGCAAGTGGGGGATATCTTGACCGCTATGGTTATCCCTTCTGCCGTGGACGCCTTTTCGATACGGTGGAACGTGACAACGGGCAGTACGACGACACCGCCGATGTGCTGTGGGCTACAGGTGCCGCACTGATGATACGCTCGAAGGACTATTGGGACTGTGGCGGACTTGACGGACGTTTCTTTGCCCACAACGAGGAGATAGACCTCTGCTGGCGTCTTCGCATCCGTGGTCGACGTGTTGTCTGTTTGCCCGAGAGCAGCGTCTATCACGTTGGTGGCGGCACCTTGCCGAAGTCGAATCCTATGAAGACGTTTCTCAACTTTCGCAACAACCTAACCATGCTCTACAAGTGTTTGCCCAACGATGAGCTGCAGCACGTCATGCGCTGGCGCTGGTTCCTCGATTATCTCGCAGCATGGGAGACACTGCTCCTGAACCGTAACTGGGGCGACTTCTGTGCTATTTTCCGCGCCCGCCGTGCTTTCCGCCGTTGGCGTCACAATTTCGATGCCGACCGTCGTGCCATTCAGACCTCACGTGTGGAGAATGAAATACCAGAGCAACGGCGGTTTTCGCTGCTCTGGCAATATTATGCAAAGAGGCGTCGTACGTTCAGCGCTTTGGGATAGTTGTCAGTCCTTTATCTCTTGGTCTTCTTGACTGATGGGTAGCTCGATGATGAAGCGGCATCCGTCGTGGTAGTCGGCGTCAAGGGTGATGTCACCGCCCAAGTTCCTAATGTGGTGTTTGGTTAGAGGAAGTCCAAGACCCAAGCCTTCTGAGAGATCGTCAATCTTGGTGAACGACTCAAATATGCGGTCGCGGTCGGCTTCTGCAATGCCATCTCCCGTGTCCTCCGTGATAAAGCGTATGGTATTCTCTCCCTTGACAATGCTCATGGAGATATGCTGTCCATCAGAATATTTTGCAGCATTGTAGAGTAGCTCAGACAGACTGCGAACCAAGTATATGCGACAGGTGCGAATAGAGAAATCATCGGATACGTCTGTCTTGAAGTTAATGTACTTGTCCGGGTTGTCATTAAGGACGTAGTCTATTGCCTCCCGTGTCACGTCGTTGCACTTCACCGTTTCCAGCTCGTAGTTCTTCTGCTCTTCCATCACATTTGAGTCTGAACTGTCAATCAGCATGTGAATCATGCGTGTAAGTATCATGGCATTGTGCTTCATCGTATTGGAGATGCTCTTCTTTTCTTCTTCAGGCAACTGGCCATAAAAGTCTCGTAACACCTCCGAGAATCCCATGATGATGTTTAGCGGCGTGCGTATCTGGTGTGTAATGTTCCGTATGAAGATTGTTTTCTGCCTTGCTGCTTCCTGGGCCAGTTGTGTGGCCTTCAACAGTTCCTTGTTCCGGTGCTCAGTGTGTTCCGTGGTATACCTGATGCTGCCCATCTGGAAATTCAGCGACTGTAGCATCTTGGCGAAGCTATTCTGCAGACGGCCTATGGCATCCTCGCGCTTACTCTTTGGGATGTGTACTTCGTAGTTTCCGGAAGCAATGCTCTGTGTCTTTCTCAGCAGTTGGTTAATGGGCTTGACGGCATGGGTGACAGCTCTGCGGCAGAGCAGAATGATGATAATCAAGCCAACGATGATGATGGCCACGATGATGTACGTCAGCTTGTAGTAGTTGCTCAAGATGTCACTCTCAGGACAGACGATAGCCAGACTCCATTCTGTACCTGGCACTGGCTGGTAGCACACCTGTGACAGCTTTCCGTCGATGACCACCGACATACTTCCTTCTCCGTTGGATGTCATCTCGTGCCCCAGGGCAATGATGTCGGCATTATCGTTGGGGTTTGCATTACTGAAGATAGTCTGCCTGAAGAGTAGCGTAGAGTCTGGATGTATGAAGTAGCGTCCCTCTTCGCCGAGCATCATGAAGTAGGAGTTCGGATATGGCTTCTCTGCCGTAATAATCTTGGAGAGGTGCTTCAGTGACAGGTCTGTAGAGATGATGGCAACGAGTTCTTTGTCTTCATTGTACAGGGGCTTGCTATATGAAGCCACCATACCCTCCAACGTCACCTCCAACGAGTCTGTCTCGTCATAGAAGTCCACCCAGCAGGCTTTCCCGATATTGACAGGTTTCTTGTACCACACCTTATCGAAGTACTCATATTTCTCCTCGATGACCGTAGTGATGCTGTCGCCCTCTCTGATGGAGTAGGCAGAGAAGTATCTGCCGATCTGTGGGAATACATAGGGCTCAGTACTGATTGAGCAGCCGTCGATATGGGGATTCAGCCGCACCACGCGATGTGAGATGGCAAGCAGAGAGTCTGGCTGCATGTTTTCCATGATTTCCCAACTATAGATATTTGTTGCTGTCTCTACCGCATTCATATAGCGGCGTACACGTTGCATCGTTGTGTTCAGGACACTATTGGCGTGTTCTGTGGCCTCCATCCTGACATTGTTGCTTGAATGTAGCATCAGGAACCACAGCGACAAGACGAAGATGGGAACAGCCAGGATTAGGATGATGAAGGTGAGCTCCGATGAAAGGCTGCGCGTGGATGGACGGAGGGTGGAAAAGATTTTTCTTATTATGCTCATTCTATCCCTCCTTTCTTTGTCTCTTTCTCCGACACATGAAGCAGATCGTCCAGCAAGTGAGCTATACGGTCCCCTTTCTTCTTGATGTTGTCGGCAAGGTGGCTTGCTGTTTCTTCGTTAATCACTTTCTCATCATTGCATAGTGTTTCCACATCCCAGAAAATGGTGTCGGCGGGAGCTGCCATCTGGTGGGTCATGTTGTGTAGGAAAGCAGTCTTCATACGATCTGCCTGTTTGGCTTCTTCGTAGGCTGCACGTAGTTCCTCACCGCGTTTCTGCAGTGTCTCTTTCAGCCCTTCCAGTTCGCTCATGTTCGCTGCCAGTGACTGTTGCATCTGCTGGAAGTGGTTCTGCAGACTTCCTATCTCGTCTTTCTGTTGGCTGTCGGGAATTATCTCGTCGTAGTTTCCGTCGGTTATTCGCTGTGCCGATGTCGTTAGCAGTGTCAGGGGGTGTAGCTGGTGATGCAGGATGGTGCGGCAAAGGATAAACAGCATTAACAGCCCGACGATGGCAATGCCAAGGACATAGTAAATCAAGCGGTTATAGTCACCCATGATGTCGTTCTCCGGATAGACGATGCCAACGCTCCAGTTCAGTCTCTCCATCGAACGTCCTGGTACAACGTTACGCGTGAAAGGTTTGTAAAATACGTAGTAGTCCGTTCCGTTCATCCTGAACGATTTATTACCGGTCTCTCCTGAAACCATGGCCTCTGCAGCTTGCTTTACGGAAGGGTCTGCCGCTTGTTCAGCCAGTTGGAAGACGGTCTTGTGTCGCAGCTTGCTGCTGTCGGGGTGAACGATGTACGAACCGTCGCGAGCCAGTAGTGTACAGTATGAGTTGCGCGATGGCTTGGTCGTCTGTATAATCTGTGAGAGTACGCTAAGCGAGACATCAACACCGATGACGCCTACGGGTTGGCCGTCATTGCCTGGGATAGGCAGGCAGAAGGTGATGAGGGCATCGCCCTCCATTTCAGTCTCTTCCAAAGGGTACATCCATCCAGCCCTTGCCGATGCCATCGGTTTCGTGTACCATACCTGTTCCGTGTAGGGACAATTGCCGAACGTCTCCGACTGTATGATGGGCGAATCAGTAAACTCCACTCCTTTTTTAGTCTGGTGGAAGTATGACATGAAGAACTCTCGGTCCTTATAATAATAAGGTTTGAAGACAATGGCGCAGCCGTCGACGAATTTGTTCGACTTCACCAGATTCAGACAATAAGCCGTTACCTTGTCGGGGTCGTCGAGATGAGGCATCATATTGAAGTAAAGGTTGCCCGTTGACTGTTCCACGCTCAGCAGGATGTTGTCTATCTGCTGTACCGTTCCTTCCAGTGTCTGCATGGCTTTCTGAAGTGCCTCTTCCTTGATGGCCTTCCTCGAGAAAAACAACATGATGGTCATTGAAACCAGGAGAAGGACTGCCATCAGACACACTGCCATCAGGCTAAGCCGAATGGATAAGGTCTTGTTGATGAATTTCGGCAGTCTCATAGTTCTCTTTTCTCTCTCCTCATGGAGCGCAGCGTATCCTGACGGGCTGGCTTGTCTCCTGTTTCCAGGTTGTCAGGTAGTCGAACCACTCGCGGGCAGAGTGGTAGCCGAACTCTTCGTTGGCTGAGGTGTAGTTGATTTTATAGCTGATGTGGTTGCCGTCGGCTTTCACCACAAATGCGTAGTTGTCTTTGTTGGTGGGCTCCTCGCTGGCAATGTATTTCCGGGGGATACTGATGGCCAGTCCAACCGTCTCACGGCTCCACTTCACGGTGTCTGTTGATGGGTAGTCGGTGCCCCAGCAGGCGCGCAGTCCCTTCTTGTCGCTGAACTCCTCGGAACCCTTCACGTTGATAATGCCTGTCGAGAATAGCCTATCACTGACGTCCTTGTTGAAGTAGACGTCGACATCAGTATCGCGATGGCCGGCATACTGCGTATAGCGGATGGTAAGGTTTAGCTTAGAGTTTAGAGGGTGGGGTGTAGAGTTTACTTTCGTCTCAGAACTTCCTAATGGGAGTTGCCATCCGCGGTCTACAATCTCGACGATGGTGCGCAGGGGGCCGTAGCTGATGATGCGCTGGGTACGTGAGCGGACGGGATCAATCATTGTCGGCTCCTTGCCGTCCCAGCCGCGGAAGGCTCCCAGTCCGAAGGTGTTGCCCACCCAGAGCACGTCGTCGCCGTAGCCCAGCTTCTTCTGTTCATCGCTGGTGTAGAACTGGGTCTCCTTCAGTTCCAGCCGCTTCTTGAACTTGCCGTATAGATCCAGCGTCTGACGTTTGTCGAAATATATGCGTATGCCGTTCAACTCGCTCTCGAAGTCTACGCCGTGGTGGTGCTGTAGGTTGTAGGAGTTGGCGCAGTCGCCGCGTGCCGTAATACTCTCTATGAAGTTGTCGTGACGGTTTTTTTCTTTCACCTTGTCGTTGCGCATCAGCATTTCGGCATAGACGCGGGCAGGGTACTCATGTGGCTCACCCTCGCTGTAGAGGGTTACGGTGTAGAGTTTCTTCTCTTTGCTCTTCAGGTCGCTCAAGAAGCAAAGCTCGTCAAAGGTGTCGTCCTGGTCAAGGTCGTCCAACTGGCAGGGAACTTCCTGACCGCTACAGGTGACCAGTGCTGACCTGATGTCGCCATACTTCTCCAGACTCACCACCACGGGTTGGTCTGTCCTTGCTGCCGACGAGGGGTTCTGTACTTCAATAGTCAGCGTCTGCTGTGCCGTTGCCGTCAGCCACAGAACGGTCGCCGCCATTATAGTCACCGTTTTCTTCATAAGGAGATTGCTTTAGTTTTGCACAAAGATATGGAAAGTTCCCCTGTTTTCCATTTTCTTTTATTTTTTTTAGGTTAAAATTTGGTTTTTACAATATTTTTTAGTACTTTTGCGGCAGAAATTGACAATCGTTAAGAATTTGACCATTCTTATTATGCGTAGGTTGTACACTCTTTTGCTACTGGTCATGCTGCTTTTTGTAGGCTGTCAGTGGCGTCTTGGCAGTACTGACAACTCCCCGGAGGGGTTGCTCAGCGTCAGTCGTTACGACCGTTTGCAAAGTCTTTATTTGACGACTGGCGACGTGTCGGCGCTTCAGGAGATGAACACCGAGTATCCACAGCAGACGCGCACGCTTATTGAGGATGTTCTGCGCCTGGGGCCTGTCAACGACCCATATATTAATCAGCGTTTTCTCAGTTTCTATCAAGACTCGACGCTCCAGACCGTTATTGCCGAGACGCAGCGGCAGTACGACGACATGAGCGATATTGACCACCAACTCTCTGACGCTTTCGAGAACCTGCTGAAGATGTTGCCCAACCTCTGCGTCCCTGAAGTCTATGCACAGATAGGCTCTTTCGATCAAAGTGTCGTCGTGGCCAACGACCTGCTCGGCATCTCGCTCGACAAGTATTTGGGTAGCGATTATCCGCTCTACTTGAAATATGGTTATAGCGAGGAACAGCGTTGTCAGATGCAGCGTTCCTACATTGTCCCGGATTGCATTGCCTTCTATTTGCTCTATCATTATCCGATGCCTGAGGGTCAGGACTCTATCCCTCAGAGCCGTGAACGCTACATTGGACGTGTCCAGTGGGTGACCAATCGTGTCCTGAAACGTTCTTTCTTCAATACGTCTGCAGTCAAGGAGGCTGACCGTTTTATGAAGGCTCATCGTGGCATGAATGCCGATGCTCTGCTGAAGTCTCAGTTGTAATGCAGCATACGCTTATTTTACGTACATTATCAAGATAAGCGTTTTTTTTCTGATTTTTTGCACTAAAATAGGTTAACGGATGTCGCGCTTCCGGAAAATTTTTGTACCTTTGCAAACTGTAAAAACGCGTCAGCGGGCTCGAAAATGGCCTTAAACGCGTTTTGAAGTTAAACTGATAGAGAAAAGAGAATAATAAAATCAAAATAAAACAAGATGGATCAGACATTCGACAACGACAGAATTATCAAAATCAACATCGAGGAAGAAATGAAGTCCTCGTACATCGACTACTCTATGTCGGTGATTGTCGCCCGTGCACTGCCTGATGTGCGCGACGGCTTCAAGCCTGTACACCGCCGTATTCTTTACGGTATGATGAACATCAACAACGTTTCGACACAACCTTATAAAAAATGTGCGCGCGTAGTAGGTGAGGTGCTTGGTAAGTACCACCCCCACGGCGACTCTTCTGTCTATGGTGCCCTTGTGCGTATGGCCCAGGACTGGAATATGCGCTACACGCTCGTTGACGGTCAGGGTAACTTCGGTTCCGTCGACGGCGACTCTCCTGCTGCCATGCGTTATACCGAGTGCCGCCTTTCGAAAATGGGCGAGCATATCATGGATGACCTCGACAAGGAGACCGTCGACATGGCTCCGAACTTCGACGACTCGCTTGTCGAGCCCACTGTCATGCCGACGAAGGTGCCTAACCTTTTGGTGAACGGTGGCAACGGCATCGCCGTGGGTATGGCCACGAACATGCCGACGCACAATCTCGCCGAGGTTATCGACGGTTGCTGCGCCTATATCGACAACCCTGATATTGATACCGACGGCCTGATGCAGTACATCCCCGGCCCCGATTTCCCCACAGGTGCCTATATCTATGGACTACAGGGTGTCAAGGATGCTTATGAGACCGGTCGTGGACGTATTGTCATGCGTGCAAAGGCCGAGATTGAGAGCGGTGAGACCCATGACAAGATTGTCGTCACGGAGATTCCTTATGGCGTCAACAAGGCTGACCTCGTGGCATACATCGCTGATCTCGCCAACCAGCACAAGATTGAGGGCGTGGCCAACGTCAACGACGAGTCGGGACGTCAGGGAATGCGTATCGTTGTCGATTGCAAACGCGATGCCAATGCCAATGTTCTTCTGAATAAACTCTTTAAGATGACGGCTCTACAGAGCTCGTTCTCAGTTAATAATATTGCACTTGTTAAAGGCCGTCCCCGTCTGCTGACACTCAAGGAGTGCGTCAAGTATTTCGTTGAGCACCGTCACGATGTCACCATCCGTCGCACACAGTACGACCTGCGCAAGGCTCAGGAGCGTGCCCACATTCTCGAGGGCTTAATCATCGCTGTCAACAACATCGACGAGGTGGTACGCATCATCCGCAACTCTAAGACTCCTACCGATGCCCAGCGTAATCTGGAACAGCGCTTCGAGTTGGATGAGCTCCAGTCGAAGGCCATCGTTGATATGCGTCTGGCACAGCTCACCGGTCTGCGTGTCGAACAGCTCCACCAAGAGTACGACGACCTGATGAAGCTCATCGCTGACTTGCAGGAGATCCTCGACAACCCCGAGCGCTGCAAGCAGGTGATGAAGGACGACTTGCAGGAGGTGAAGGAGAAGTACGGCGATGAGCGTCGTACGGAGATTATTCCCTTCGACCACGAGTTCAATGCCGAGGACTTCTATCCCGATGATCCCGTCGTCATCACCATCTCGCATATGGGCTACATTAAGCGCACATCGCTCAATGAGTTCCACCAGCAGGGCCGAGGCGGCATGGGTTCAAAGGCCGCGCGTCACCGCGACAACGACTTCACCGAGTATATCTATCCTGCCACGATGCACAATACGCTGCTCTTCTTCACTCAGAAGGGGCGCTGCTATTGGCAGAAGTGCTACGAGATTCCCGAGGGTGACAAGAATTCGAAGGGTCGTGCCATTCAAAATATGCTGAACATCGAGCCCGACGACCAAATTAACGCCGTGCTGCGTATTAAGAACTTTAATGACACCGAGTTCCTGAACTCCCACTATGTTGTATTCGCCACGAAGAACGGTACCATTAAGAAGACCTGCCTCGAGGCCTACTCCCGTCCGCGTGCCAACGGCGTGCGAGCTATCAATATTGAAGAGGGCGACCGCGTCATCGGCGTACGCCTGACCAATGGCCACAACGAGATTCTCATGGCCAACCGCAACGGCCGTGCCGTTCGCTTCGACGAAGGACAGATTCGCTCCATGGGCCGAGTCTCGACGGGTGTCCGTGGTATGCGGCTTGACGGACCTGACGATGAGGTCGTGGGCATGGTCTGCGTCAACGATCCGCAGACGGAGACCATCATGGTTGTCTCGGAGAATGGCTACGGCAAGCGCACAGACATCGAGGACTACCGCAAGACTGCCCGTGGCGGCAAGGGTGTTAAGACGCTGGCTGTCACAGAGAAGACAGGCCGTTTGGTAGCTATCAAGGTGGTGACCGATGAGAACGACCTGATGATTATCAACAAGAGTGGTGTGCTGATTCGCCTGAAAGTGGCCGACGTCCGCGTCATGGGTCGTGCCACGCAGGGTGTCCGTCTCATCAACCTTGCCAAGAAGAACGATACCATCGCCTCGGTATGCAAAGTGACCTCCAGCCAGGACGAAGACGTCGAAGAGGCAGAGGTCGTTTCCGAGGACGAACAGAATAACGAATAAAATGTTTAACCCAAAAATTTGACTTATGAAAAGAATCATGATCGTGGCCATGATGGCCGCAGCTACTGCTACTGCTTTCGCACAGACGTCAGAGGTAGTGAAGAACGCCAAGAAACTCTTTGACAAAGGCCAGGTCGAGGAGGCTATGCAGGCCGTTCAGCCTGCCCTGAACGAGGGTACTGCTGAGGACAAGGCAACGGCTTGGAACATTGTTAGCGAGGCTTACTACAAGAAGTTCTCTGACATTCAGGAGCTTCAGCTCAAGGAGAAGGTACAGCCCACGGGTGCTACCATCGACGAGAAACTGATGAACGAATCGCTGATGAAGGCACTTGAGGCTGCCATCAAGTGTGACGAGTTCGACAATATGCCCAACGAAAAGGGTAAGGTAAAGGCTCGCTTCCGTCAGGCTAGCCAGCAGAAGTACCAGAACGGTCGTCTTCAGTGCATCAATGCCGGACAGTATTTCTACAACCAGAAGGACTACGAGGGAGCCTTCAAGGCTTTTGCTCTCTATGTCGAGAGTGGCAAGTCGTCGCTCTTCGAGGGTATTAACCTCAACGACCAGTATGCTGCTGAGATTGCCTACTACGCCAGTCTTGCTGCCTATCAGTACAAGGACTACCCCAATGTCGTGAAGTACGCTCAGGTGGCTGCTCAAGACACCGCCAAGGCCAAGGATGCTACAGAGATTCTCGTCTTCTCAAAGAAGGAGACAATGAAGACTTCCCAGGATACCCTGGAGTACATCGATATGCTGAAGAAGGCCAGTGCACAGTTCCCTCAGGACCAGCGCTATTCAGCATGGATTGGTGACTACTACCTGAACTCCAACAAGACCACAGAGCTCGCTGAGTGGGCCGAGACCGAGATTGCCAAGAATCCCGAGGATAAGGTCGCTTATATCTACAAAGGCGAGGCTCTGCGCCAGCAGGAGAAGTATGACGATGCCGTTGAATGTTACAAAAAGGCCTTCGAACTCGATCCCACCTACGTTGTCGCCGCCTATCAGGCCGGTGTGTCGCTCAACTCCAAGGCTATCAAACTGAAAGACGAGCTCTCCGACAAGCGAACAGGTATGCTGACCAACGCTAACGCCGCCAAGGTGAAGACTGTGCTTCAAGATGCCAAGGTTTATCTTGAGAAGGTTCGCGAGCTTGACCCCGACCACCAGCAGGTGAACTGGGTATATGCCCTCTATCAGCTCTACTACAATCTCGGTGAGAAGGCCAAGGCTGATGAGCTGGAGAAAATTCTGAACCAATAAGAAGTTCAAATTTCAGTAGAATAGTAAAAAGTTGAACGTGAACGTTAGAAAGACGAGAGTCCTGACGCTCCTCTTACTGACGATAATCCCGTGCCTGACAATGGCTCAGAAGACGAAGGTGAACACCGTTCGTCAGGACCTCAGTCAGGCACGGACTATCTTGAAGAGTGGCAAGGGCGGCGACCAGGCCGAGAAGCTCATGACAGCCCTCCTGAAGGACTCGGCCAACCGTGAGGACAAGCGCATCTATGCCGTTTGGTACGATGCCGTGCTCATGCAGTACCTTGCCGTCAACGAGAAGCTCTATATGAAGCAACGCCAGGACACCGCGCAGTTCTTCGAGCTTACCCGACGTCTCTTCATCATCGCCACCGCACTTGACTCGCTCGACATGCGGCCCGACAAGAAGGGCAGGGTAGATCCCGAGTACCGTCGCGACCATGCCCGCCAGCTTTCTGCCTACCGTCCGAACCTCTTTGCTGCCGCCACCTACTTCGTCCGCAAGGGCGACTTCGTCCGTGCCTACGATTACGGTGAGGCCTATATCGGTAGCGCCTGTCAACCTCTGTTCCGCGATCTCCGTCTCGACTCCCTTGATACGCGGATGCCGGAGGCCGGCTACTGGACCACATACAGCGGCTATCGCCAGCAGGACGCTGTGCGCACCCTGCGCTACCGCCAACTGGCCCTGCGCGACACATCGAGATTGCAGTACACGCTGCAGTATATCGCCGAGGCCCGTCGCTGGCTGAAGGACGACTCTCTCTATCTGGAGACCCTCCGTCAGGGTTTTCGCGATTTCACACACAATCCTTATTTCTTCCCGCGTCTTATGGACTACTACACTGCCCATGAGGACTATCACCAGGCCCTTCGTGTCGTCAACTGCGCCCTCGAGGCCAATGACAGCAGCCAGTTGACGCTCTACGCCAAGGCCACTGTGCTCTTCAACCTCAGACGCTTCGACGAGAGCATCGCTGTCTCGCAACAACTCCTGCAACGCAACGACTCGCTACCTGAGGCTTACTACAACATCGGTAGCTGCTGGCTGAACAAAGCCTTGACACTCAGTCCTCTGCGCGAAAAGAAACAGCAGCGGCGCTATTATCAGCAGGCCCGCCAGGCCATGGAGCGCTACCGCCAGCTGGCCCCCGACGACATCCGAAAGTGGGGCCCTGCACTCTACCGCATTTACCTCAACTTGAACATGGGACGGCAGTTCGACGAGATAGACCGTCTGCTTAAGAACGAAAAATGAAAAAGAGCATCATCCTCACCATATTGTTGCTCGCCGTAACGGGAGCTCAGGCGCAGATGCGCTGGAACCAGCGTTACCAGCAGTACATCGACCAGTATAAGGACATCGCCATAGAGCAGATGCAGCGATGGAAGGTGCCCGCCAGCATCACCCTTGCGCAGGGCATCTTCGAGAGTGGAGCAGGGCAGAGTGAGCTCGCCGTAAAAGGCAACAACCACTTTGGCATCAAGTGTCACGGGTGGACAGGCAATACCGTTTATCGCGACGACGATGCGCGCAATGAGTGTTTCCGTGCCTATCCCTCTGCTTTCGACTCCTTCGAGGATCATTCCCGCTTCCTCGCGACGGGTCAGCGCTACCGCTCCCTCTTCTCGCTGAAGCAGACCGACTATAAAGGGTGGGCATATGGTCTGAAGGCTGCCGGCTACGCCACCAACCCCCAATATGCCGACCGTCTTATCGAGCTCATCCAGCTCTACCGTCTCTACCAGTACGATACGGCCAAGACCTACGACCGCTTCATGACTGAGCATACCAAGAACCACCCTGTTGACGGTCAGCAGCTACATCCTATCAAGATTTACAACCAGAACTACTACCTTTACGCCCGTCGTGGCGACACTTTCCGCTCCATAGGTCAGGAGATTGGTATCTCCTACCGCAAGATTGCCAAGTATAACGAGCGCGACCGCCATGATCCTTTGAAAGAGGGCGAGGTCATTTGGCTGAAGAAGAAGCAGAAGAAAGCACCGAAGGACTACAAGGGCCGACTGCACTATGTCCGTCAGGGAGAGTCAATGTATAGCATTGCTCAGACCTATGGTATCCGCCTGAAGTCTCTCTATAAGTTGAACCACCTTTCGCCTGACTACGACCTCCGCGTCGGCGATGCCCTCCGCCTGCGCTAACCCTATTGCTTGGCATATTTTCTGCAAATTCATGCGCGAAAAACTTACCTTTAGAAACGTATCATGGTGTGGTACGAAAGTGTATCTTTGTGTAATTTTGAAAAAAATATTTTGGTTTTCCTGTAATAAACAGTTCGTTTCTTGCATCTAAAGGTAAACGAAGTTCAAAAAACAACAAACAACAAGATGAAACAAGAAGAACAATTTGCCCGGTTGGTACGGGAACACAAGAGCACCATTTACACCGTGTGCTATATGTTCTCGCAGGACGAAGAAGAGGTGAACGACCTCTTTCAGGAGACGCTGATCAACATGTGGAAGGGCATCAACAGTTTCCGCGAAGAAAGCAAGATCAGCACGTGGATCTATCGTGTAGCCCTGAACACATGTCTTCTGCAAGAGCGTAAGAAAAAGAAGGAGGTGAAAAAAGTTCCTCTGACGATGGATGTGAACTTCTTCGAGGACAATGATGCCAACAGCCAGCAAGTCAGAATGTTACACCAGCGCATAGGACGCCTCGGCTTGGTCGACAGAGCCTTGGTTATGATGTGGTTGGAGGGCATGAGCTATGACGAGATTGGTGCTGTGATGGGTCTCTCGGCCCAGAACGTGGGCGTAAAGCTCTTCCGCATCAAGGAACAACTGAAGAAAAACTAAAAAAGTACAGGAATATGGAAGAAATGAATTTCGAGGAGTTGCGCAACCAGTATGCCATCCTCAAGGACCAACTGAATAAGCAGGAAATAGTTAACGACTGCCTTATCCGCGAGACGATGAGATTCAGGAAGAAGGAGATTAATACGACGAAGAAGACGGCTTATATTGCTGTTGCGGCCGTACTGCTCATCTATCCCTACCTCTATATCAACCACATCTGGAGTCTGGCTTTCATCATTGTCACCTGCCTGATGATGCTGTTCTGCCTGGTGGCCACGCTCTACATCCATCGTCCAGTGGACCGTCTGAATTTTATGCGCGATGACTTCTCGACAGTGGCCCGCGTGATGGCTAAGTTCAAGAAGCAGTATGACAACTGGCTCCACTACGTAGCACCTGCCCTGATTATCCCCTGGCTCTCGTGGGCTTGTTACGAATACGCCTTCAAAAACTCCATAGAGGGTGTAAGTCCCCTGTTATTGATAATCCCGCTGATTGTTGGGGCTGTCATCGGAGGTTTCGCAGGCTACAGGCTCCACTGCAAGGCTGTGAACGCTGCCCAAGACATTATCGACGAGATAGAGAACGTTGAAATGGGGGAGTGAAAAAAGGAATTGCCCGTCGTCAGTCAGAACGGCGGGCAATTCTTATTTGATAGGCTCCATGTGAAGGGTGACGTGAGTCTTGGCACCGAAGTGTTCTTTCAGTTTGCGTTCGATGGTCGTGGCGCGCTCGTGAACAGTCTGTAGCGGTAGCTGACCGTCCATGCGTACATGGGCCTCAATGGCTAAGCGGTTGCCGATGCGTCGGGTGCGTAGGTTGTGAGGTTCATGGACATCGGCGAACGACTGGATAATCTGTACAATCTCCTGCTCGGTCTCGGGGGGCAGCGAGCACTCCGTCAGCTCGCCGACGCTCGTCTCAAGCAATTTCCAGGCTACACGGACCAGAATAATTCCCACGAGGATGGAGGCCAGAGGGTCGAGCACCGTCCAACGCTGTCCCAGCCAGATGGCTCCTCCGATGCCGATGGCGGCACCAACGGACGAGAGGGCATCGCTGCGGTGGTGCCAGGCGTTGGCAATCATCACTTGCGAGTCGAGTCTGCGGCCTTTATGGGCGGTGTACTGATAGAGCAGTTCCTTGATGACTATGGACAGGAGGGCTGCCCATAAGGCTATCCAGCCTGGTGCTGCCAGCGTCTCGCCACTCCACCAGGCCACGAGCTTCTGAGCGCCTGACCATACGATGCCAGCGGCTGCACCTACCAGTGCCAGTCCGATGAGAAAGGTGGCGATAGTCTCAAATTTGCCGTGTCCGTAGTCGTGCGACTGGTCTTGTGGTTTTGCGCTGATCCGGACGAAAATGAGGACGATGAGGTCGGTGACGAAGTCGGACATCGAGTGGACGGCATCGGCAATCATCGCCGAGCTGTGGCCCATGATGCCGGCAACGAACTTGAAGATCGTTAGCAGCAGATTGCCGGCACTGCCCACCAGCGTCACACTATAAATCTGTCTCTCGCGCGTCATCGATTAAAAAGGTTTTTCCTTTGGATTTCGAATGGATTATTGCTGAGGTGCGGTGAGACGTTGGGTGTAGACGTCACGGAAGGCCGACCATGGGTAGTAGGGCGCAGTGTCGGTAGGAACGGGGAGGGTGGCCTCAATGCCGTTCAGCAGGCATTTTACGAGAATGTCGTCAGGGCCCTTCTTGCCGCGATAGAATATGAGTTGGAGGTTCGAGGCCTTGCCCGTCTGCCAGTTTTGGTAGACGTTCTTCACCTCGTTCGGGTCTTCGGGGTCGATGTCGGCACCATTGATCCCCATCAGTACTGTCAGCGGTCCAAGACAGGTATCGTGTCCGAAACGGAGGTCGGCAATGCGGTCACTCTTGCCGCTGATCACGGCATCTGCCTTTGTCAAAATATCCTTCAGGATAGGAATCATCTCGTATTTAGGGCCAAAGACCCAGGAGTAGGAACCGAGGTTTGAGGACTCCCAACGGTCGGCAATCTCCTTGTCGGTGATGATGTTACCCATCATGCCGTCGTGACCGATGCTGGGCAGCGAGGTGTAGAGGTTGATAAGGTCTTCGCCTATGCGGTTCATGTTGCCAGGCAGACTGTCCGTGCTCGTGAAGACGCGCGGGACGATGCGCTTGCTCAGGTCGTCGGTGTAGTGGAACATATCGCGGTGGCTCTCCCAGCGTGTCTTAGCCCTTGGAAACCGCTGTCTTAGGGGGTTCTGACGGTCTGAGGGCACCACGCCGTCGAGCGTGAAGCGTGACGACTGCTCGCGGATCTCAATTTTTGGGTTGCATTGTGTCAGTTCCTCGCAGAACGATGCCATGCTGAGCACGCAGCGTCCTGTGAGCGAGGAGATGGCCAGCACGTTGCCGCCACGCTTGAACACCTCGGGGAAACTGTTGTACATCGTTCGGGCTATGCGCTGATGCTGCTCCCAGCCGAGGTCCGTTAGCTCGCTCACGCCCGTCTTCAACTCGTCCTTCGCCATCATGAACTTTTCGTAGAATTTCTCGCCTTCGGCCGTCAACTGCTGACGACGGTGGGCCGTCTTGAGCAGCGTGTCCAATTGCTGGTAGAGCTGATCGTTCCAATAATAGCGTGAACCATGACGGCCGTAGTGGCTGATATAGAATGGCTTATAGCCGCTTGGTGCTTTTGTCAAGGCGGGAACGTTGAAGGAATAGGGATAGTCGGTGCCGTACGCTTTTCGTGGGTCAGCCTTCAGCTGGTCAAGTACATTCACTGTCTGTGCCCCTGCCGTCAAGGCCAAGGTCACAAAGATCATCATGGTTAGGATTCGTCTCATAATTAGTAAGTCTCTATAGTTGGATGCGCAAAGGTACGACAATCGACTCAATTATGCAAGGATTTCCTTCATTTTTTCCTCAGCTACCCTTTTCTTTCCTGATGTTTTGTGAAATCGCAGGCTGGCAGCATCTTGTAAATAAAGAAAAATAGTTTTTCCTTTGGTTTTTCGCTCGATTTGCACTACCTTTGCAGCACTAATCTTAAAAAACAAAGAACGTATGAAACAAACAATCCTTGTCACGGGCGGTACGGGCTTCATTGGCAGCCACACCACCGTGGAACTGCAGGAGGCCGGCTATGAGGTGGTCATCATCGACAACCTCTCGAACTCCAACGCCAACGTCGTTGATGGTATAGAGAAAATCACGGGCGTGCGTCCTGCCTTTGAAAAGGTGGACTGCTGCGATATGGAAGCCCTGGAAGGCGTGTTCAAGAAATATCCGAAGATTGAGGGTATCATCCATTTTGCTGCCTCGAAGGCTGTGGGCGAGAGTGTGGAGAAACCGCTGCTCTACTACCGTAACAACCTGACGAGCCTGATCAACCTGCTGGAGCTGATGCCGAAGTACCAGGTGAAGGGCATCATCTTCTCGAGCTCGTGCACCGTCTATGGTCAGCCGTCGGAAGAGAACCTGCCTGTCACGGAGAACGCACCGATACAGAAGGCCATGTCGCCCTATGGCAACACGAAGCAGGTGAACGAGGAGATTATCCAGGACTATATCCACTCCGGTGCACCCATCAAGAGTGTCATCCTGCGCTACTTCAATCCCATTGGTGCCCATCCCACGGCACTCATTGGTGAGCTGCCCAACGGCGTGCCCATGAACCTCATCCCGTTTGTGACACAGACGGCAATGGGTATCCGCGGCCAGCTGAAGATATTCGGTAACGACTACAACACCCCTGACAAGACCTGTATCCGTGACTATATTTATGTGGTCGACCTGGCGAAGGCTCACGTGAAGGCCATGGAGCGTGTGCTGGACAATCCCGATACCGATGCCGTCGAGGTGTTCAATATCGGAACGGGTAGGGGACTGTCGACACTCGAGGTCGTCGAAGGCTTCGAGAATGCTACCGGCGTGAAGGTGAACTGGACCTACGCTCCGCGCCGTGAAGGCGACATCGAGCAAGTTTGGGGCGACGTCACCAAGGCCAATAAGGTACTGGGATGGAAGGCTGAGACGCCCACGGATGAGGTGCTGCGCTCAGCATGGAAATGGCAGGTGAAGCTACGTGAAGACGGGATACAATAGTTCTTTTGCAACATTGCAACATTGCAACATTCGCGCGCTCGCCCTTTAAATACAGGGGAGCGCGCGTTTTTAATGTTACAAATCTTGTTGTTACGTTGAGGGGATACCTTCAATTCTTACAGTGTGATACAAGTTACTTTGCAGCGGTTCCTTTCCGGCCGTACGGCGAAGTGGAGCCAGAACTTCACGCCCTTCTTCTCGATGATAATCTCGTCCCAGTCCTTCTTCGCTTTCTGGAAAAGCTCAATTAGGAGGGCGGCGTAGCGCACGGCCTGCGTGCAGTCCTTGCAGCGGATGTCTGCGGCGCAGCCCGTCAGGTGGTTGGAGTCCTGTTCGCCGCCAACGACGTAGTTCAGCATCTTGCTCCTGAACCCCGAATTAATCACTATCGGCTCTTCGGACGAGTCATTTCTCCTTTCACCTTTCTCCTTTCTCATTTGAGCGTAGCGATTATTGTATTCCTCCCTCAACTTCTCCAGCCACAGGCAGACCGTGATGAGGTTCATAACCTGCTGTGGATTGGGTTCATTTTTCACTTCTGGGTGACTCTTCGACGCCGTCATTTCTCTCAGGGTAAAGTGAGGCGTTAAGCGAAGGCCATCGAACTTGTTCGAATGGCTGAGCGTAGCCTTACTCGGCGAAGCCAAATGAGTGCACAGCGGAACCGACCCTATTGTGCACTTTTATTATTGGACATTGCGGATGATGCCGAAACTGATGCCAGTCAGGCGGCTGATCTGACGGATGCTGGCGCCATAGTCCTTCAGCTGTCTGATGATACGGTTGCGCTCCTCCTTCCCGTAATGCTGGAGATTGGAGGCGCTGCCACCGCCCAGGAGGGATGTCAGGAACTGCCGCGCCTTCTCGTCGGTCACCCGCCGTTCCATCTCGTTGTCGAAGTCCAGGATGTTGAGCGCCTTGGGAAGCGGGTCATTGACAAGCTCCACGAGGTCATTCCTCGCTATGCGGCTCAGCACGTGCTTCGTCGTGCAGACGGGTACGGCACAGACCATCGACTCGTCATACTCACACCAGCTGCTCCACGTATAGCCTCTGACCGTCGAGGCGATGCCCGCTGCAATGGGGTTCTGGTGGATGTACCTTTGCAGCGTCACGAAGTAGCCCAGGTCGTTCACTGGCTCACTCTTAAAGCGGTCCTGGAACACCTGTCCCGAGTGCTCGTATTTGTAGTTGAAGTACTGGGCGTAGGAGATGGCGATGCTCTTGACCGGAGCCACTACGCCCTCGTCCTGTTCACGAACCAGCAGATGCACATGGTTCGACATCAGGCAGTAGGCGTAGACTGTGATGTGCGACGGCAGCGGCTGGTCGCTATTGTCCCTGGGGAATGCCTGCATCTGCAACAGCTTCAGGAACTTCCAGTAGTCGGCTCTATCCTCGAAGATGTCCTGGTGATTGATGCCGCGCATCATCACGTGATATATGCCGGTTCCGCTCTTCTCCCGTTGTTTTCTGGGCATAACGTCTCAAGGTTTCTAGGTTTCAGTGGAAATTCTGCGGCAAAGATACGAAATAATCATTTTCTTACCAAAGAAAACAGCTGAAAAAGTGCACAATAGGGTCTCTAACTTTGCGCCTGATAAAATATATCAGTGAAGAATTTGCTAAATACCGGTTGATTCCCTACCTTTGTTGTCAGAAGGAGGAATCGGCCGACAGGAAAGGGAAACTATATTAGGGTCTGCAGTCCTTTAGAGTCTATGAACCGCCTCAGTCCTTCCTGTTTAGTTGCAAAGTCCAGATAGAATGCCAGTGGCATAAGAGCCTATTTAGAGTCCAAGACCAGACAACTATTGGCCAATTCCTTCATTTTATAAAACTGTTGCAAAGGTATGAAAAAAATCTTTATCGGCATCGATTTCTCGAAAGAAAAGTTCGACGCAACCCTCATTCAGGCAGAGGGGCTGAAGGAATGTGCTCCCGACGTGCACGAAGTGTTTGACAACAAGACATCAGGCTACCATCGTCTTGTAAAGTGGGTGAAGGCTCATGCAGAAGGCTTTACGGCAGACATGTGGCTTTTCTGCGGAGAAAACACCGGTGGCTATAGTATTGCCCTGTGCAATTATCTCTATGCCTCTGGTTACGATATGTGGCTGGAATGCGCCTACAACATCAAGCATTCTGTGGGTATCCAGCGTGTGAAGAACGACAAGGCCGACTCACATACAATTGCAGAATACGCTATGCGCAATTATGACAAAATGATTCCGTATAAGCCTCAAAGCTCGTCTCTGAACGCTTTAAGAGAGGTATTCCTTTACCGTCACAGCCTTGTCAAGCAAAAGGTGGCACTGCAGGTTAGAAGGCAGGAGAAACGACTCACACAAGAGAGCTCTGACATTAAGACCTTCATGTCGTTTACTAGCAAACATCTGCTCACGGAAGTAAACAAGGCCATTGCCAAATGTGACCAGAAGATAAAGGAAATCATTGCATCGGATGACGAACTCAGAGAGGTGTTTGACATCGTTACTTCCATGCCTGGCATCGGAGTTCAGAACGCCACATGCCTAATGGTCTATACGGACAACTTCCAGAAGTTTGATTATGACTCTAGAAAGATTGGTTGCTACTATGGCATAGCACCCTTTGGACGACAGTCAGGAAGCAGTATCAACGGGAAACCACGGGTCAGCCCATTTGCCAATAGGATGATCAAGTCGCTACTCTCACAAGCAGCACTGGCAGCTATCAAAACCGATATCGACATATATAATTACTACCAGCGACTCACTCAACGAGGGAAGCATCCACTACTAATCCACAACAATATCAAAAACAAGATGCTCCACAGGCTTGTGGCAATGGTCAGAAACAGACAGAAATACAACCCTGATCACATATACAGAAACGCTAAAGAGGCCGCATAGGCAGACAAGTGTTAAATAAATAGTTAAATCACATAATATGTTTGGAATTTACCATAGAATGCGGTTC
>Ga0310786_10000744_pt1 | contig 52169 bp, 44 predicted proteins | sample AusTroGonzalo_MG_FD_203881 | JGI IMG/M metagenome (GOLD analysis project Ga0310786, IMG submission 203881) | Bovine rumen microbial communities from tropical cattle in Woodstock, Queensland, Australia - Gonzalo_03 (v2) (version 2) | ecosystem: Host-associated > Mammals > Digestive system >...
CATACATGCAAACAACGATACAGCAAGGAAGGCCAGGATTAGGATTGAGATAAACTGTCCGAAGTTTTTGCCCATCTCCCTGAGCATTTTCTTTAATAGCATTACCACTCAACCTCCCTTACAGGAACAGGGTTATCATTTATCTTTATTTCTCTGACCTTACCGTTTTTCATCCTTATTATCTTGTCTGCACATCTGGCAATATCTGCATTGTGAGTTACCAGGATGACTGTTTTATGCTCTTCCCTGCACATCTTCTGTAACAGTTCAAGTACTATCACACCGGTCTCAGAGTCAAGCGCTCCGGTAGGCTCATCTCCAAGTATAACGCTCGGATTCTTTGCCAGGGCTCTTGCTATAGATACTCTCTGCTGCTCACCGCCCGACATCTGTGAAGGAAACTTATGCTTATCCTTTGCCAAGCCGACCGCTTCCAGCATCTTTCCGGGGTCCTGAGCGTTCTTTACTATAGTCTTTGTAAGTGCAACATTTTCATAGGCTGTAAGTGAAGGAAGCAGGTTGTAAAACTGGAAAATGAATCCTATTGTTTTAGCTCTGTATTCTGACAACTGGTTATCATTCATAGATGAAACCGTCTGCCCATCTACTACTACAGTGCCTGATGTAGGAACATCCATCCCGCCTAACATATTCAGCACAGTGGACTTACCTGCTCCCGACTGGCCAAGTATGACTACAAATTCTCCCTCGTTTATAGTAAAATCAACATGGTTATTGGCATACTGCACTGCATCACCTTCACCGTATTTCTTTACTACATCTTTAAACTCTACTATTACTTTGTTGTTTTTTTCTTTTCCCATATTTATATTACAGCAGCTCTGCTGCCCCTCCTTTATGGTTAGCATTGGTTAACTTCGATTCGTATTGTAATCCTTATTTTTTAAAAAATCAACAATAAATTGAGGAAAATCTCAATTTTGTAAAACTTATACAAAAATCTATATTGTAAAAAAGTGAGATATTGTTCAATTTTTCAACTTGCCAAATTCTTCTCTTTATGTTTTAATTGTCTTGGAGAGTTTCATTATCATGGCAGTTTCCGTTATTGACAAGATTCTTCGCCTCGCTCAGAATGACACATTTTTCACAAGGAGTTCCCAGTATGCCGGATAAAAAAACAATAGAAAAAACAAATACCAGACGACAACAGCAACGTTCAATCGATACACGCAATAAAATCCTGGCTGTAGGTATGGATCTCCTGTTAAAGAAGGGGTTTCATAAGATTACAACAGATGATATAGCTAAAGCCGCCGGTCTCTCGACAGGTATAATATATCATTATTTTAAAGATAAGAAAGATATCCTGATATGTGCTCTTGAATCTCACGCTGACAATATATTCAATGATGTTCTTCAGGTTTATAAAACAAATATATTAAGGCATGGTGGGAGTTTTGAAGATTTTTTAAAACAGGTTATTTATTATTTCCTTGATTATCATAAGAAAAACTGGGAAGTACATGAAGAAATGGAGTCACTGTATCACAGTGACTCCGATATCGCTTTATGTATGGATAAGCTCTGGATAAAGGCATTTGACATGCTCACCGAAATGCTTATTGAAAAAGGCCTGCCGCAAGAGAATTTGAGAGAAAAGATCCGAATGATCCTCAACTATCTTGAATGTTTCTGTCATACATATATGCGGCCTGTGAACGAGAACCTCGACCAGGATTATATGCTGGATAAAACCATTAAAATCATTATGGAACTGCTTTATCAGTCACCTAACGCTTAAGACTATATCTGAAATCGCAATAGTCCGCTCCTTCTGCCAAGGTCTTTGTTCGGACAAGTTTAGCATTCATCAGATCTGCCATCATAAAATCAAGTTTGCACAGATACTTCGCAAGCTCAGGGCAGCCCTCATCTTTGCAGATTTTACATATACCGCATTCATAGTAGTCGTACCCCAGATCATACTCGCTGCATTTAGGCAGGACATCAAGCACCCAGTTGTTTTCGCCCTTTCTTTTCTTGCTCTCTGCTGCCCACTCGTATCTTGCTGCCATTCTTTTTTCATCAAGATAAGCCTCCGCAGTACCAAGTCCTTTTCTGAACATTGCAGATTCTTTCAATCCATCCTCCAGGATTCGATAGTTTTCTTCGGGAGACAATCCGGATACTCTGTTCATGGCTATAAAGTACATACCCATAATATACGATGACAATAATTTTTCGTCATTCATCTCTTTCGCCCGGGTATAAATATTCTTATGTTCTTTTATTATCCCACTGATATCGGATACTCCTCTTTTTTTATATTGAGGTTTACATAAGCTGTGGAAAAATTTTCCGTAAAACCATGCTTTAAATGACTTTTTCATTCTGATTTTCGCTCCTAAAAACAATCTTAATAATCTTCATCTTCACCATGCTGTCACAGAATTTGATCATAAGCTTATGGGTTGTACTGACATCCTTATATATATCACGATACCCACGCATATAACTTCTCTCTGTGACCAAAGCAAAATCCTTGCTCCAACGTTCCAGTTCAGATTTGTCCTCAAGAGAAAAAAGTGCGTTTACATCGGATATTCCTGCTTCCTTTAGCCATGTCTTGGTCATCATCTTTGCCCCGCGCTTATTGCAGGTATCGAAAACAAGCACAGCTCCCGAAAATCTTTTCGCCATCTTTCTGAATAATATTCTTAAGTCATCACGTTTAAAATAATAAAAAACTCCGGCTGCGAAAAATATGGCTCCCTCAGAATCGTCAATTTTACTCATCCATACGGTATCATTCAGATCACATCCAAGGTTTTCCTCTCTTTCGCCTGCCGGCATTATTTCATTTCTGACAGCTATTACATCCGGCATATCAATGTTATACCCCTTACAGGTACCGTTATCACATTTTCTGAAAGTATCATCCAACCCACAACCAAGATTGACCATAGCAGCCTTCGGATGACTTTTCAGATAATCTTTAACTTCCCATGCCAGGTCGTACTGACGTTGTGCGACTTCCAGTGCACCGAACAGACCGGCAGTACTCTCCATCTTTTTTCCTTTTTCTGCAAAGTCATAATCCAGCATACTGCAGATACGCTCTGCTTCTTTATCCTTAAAAAGCTTAGGAAAATGTTCTGAACAGACTTTTCTGCCATACAAAGGTATAACAAGCGTTTCCTGTACAGTATTCTTTTCTATATGATATTTTTTATTTGTTTCAGCCATCGTTATCACCCCTTCAATATATCATTGTTAGCATGTGCTAACCCATTATGTTATAACACTCAGTTATATCCTTGTCAAGTTGTTCCCCTTTCTCAAAAGTAAAAGACACCTTCAGATTAAACCAAAGATGTCTTTTGTCATTTGTAAAATACTTTATTTTTTATGCTGCTTCATCAAGTTCATTTATAATTATCATTCCTCCCTCACATTCAACAGATACTGCACAGGTGGGATCTCCTACAACTGCGTCTACGTTACCGACACCACCAATAATATTACCTGAAACTGAACAATTACTGATCACAAATGATGACATCACGTCGCTGCCTTCCAACATTTCCTTACCTGCTCCGATGAGGCCGCCAACTGAGTCAGTTGTTTCTGATACTGTGATAGTTACATCGCTGATTGTACATCCGGTGATCTGTGCGGGAGATGTAGGATCATAGGTCCCACCGAAACCAATAAGACCTCCGACCAGACGGTTGTTTTCTCCGGTCACAGTGATAACAGTTCCGCTTACTTTACAATCCGTAATTTCAGCAGCTCCCCAAGGAGCGCCACATAAGGCACCAAATCCCCAGGTTGCATTTCCTTCAGCAGTTATACTTCCGCCAACTACTTCACAGTTCTTTATGGAACTCATTGTAGTACCTCCGGCAATAATACCGGCACATGCACCATCATCCCCCATAACGGTAATATCTGCAGTAGCACTGCAGTCTGAAATAAGATCAAATCCGGTTCCGACTATACCGCCGATTCCCTGCATTCCGCTGAATTTATTATCTCCGATAAGTTTAACATTAGAAATGGGACAGTTCATAAACTGAAGACCTACCGCTCCACCAACAAGATAATACCCTGATGCATTTACATTCTCCAAAGTAAAATTACCGATATATGCAGCACCGTTCTCAGTACCTGTAGCGCAGCCAAAAAGGCCGACACCCATAGGAGTTTCACCATTAATTGTCAGATTTGAAATGGTATATCCGGCTCCGTCAAAGGTACCTGTAAATGCATAATCGGGATGCGGCACTTCTGCATCTTCGGGAGCATCTGATAACGACTGAAATGCTCCGATAGGTGTCCAGTTTTCAATAGTTGAAAGATCAATATCATTGACTAATACATAATGTGCCTTTAAATCATCATGAATGCGGTCAAGCTGTTCTGCTGTAGCTATCTGCCAAGGGTCTTCTGCTGTTCCGCTGCCACCTGCAAAAACTTGAGGCTCAGTAGGAGCCTCTGTAACTGCTTCCGTAACCGGATCAGATTTTTCTGTAGGTATAGGCGTATCAGTTGTCGTCACGGTAGTATCAGTTTTGGAAGTCTTATCCTCTTCCTTGTTTCCGCACCCGGTGAGGATGCCCAGCATTAACGCCAGTACAAGGGTTAATGCTAACGTTTTCTTTTTCATTATAATATATCCTCCTAAAAATTTATTATGCACTTTGAAGTTTTACCATATGGGCATAAGCCCCATTCTTTTCCATTAGATCTGTGTGGTTTCCTTCTTCTTTTATCTGCCCGTCAGAGATCACAAGTATCTTATCGGCGTCCTTTATTGTTTTCAATCTGTGGGCTATAACCATTAAAGTTTTGTCTTTACACAACTCAGAGATAGCTTCCTGGATGGCCCTTTCATTATCGGCATCAACACTTGCTGTAGCTTCATCAAGTATTACTATAGGAGCATCCTTTAATATACATCTGGCTATAGAGATCCTCTGCTGCTCGCCTCCTGAAAGTGAAGCTCCTCCTTCGCCTATCACGGTATCAAATCCATTAGGAAGCTGCATTATAAAGTCGTAACATCTGGCCTTCTTTGCGGCTGCTTCAACTTCTTCTCTTGTAGCATTCGGTCTTGCCATCGCTATATTGTTATATATTGTATCCTGGAAAAGATATACTCTCTGGAATACCATGCTTATCCTATCCATCAGAGTTCCGATGGAAACATCTTTAATATTCTTTCCGCATATTTTAATAGAACCGGATTGAACATCCCAGAATCTGGCAAGAAGAGATGCTATAGTTGATTTTCCTCCTCCCGAAGGTCCTACCAGCGCAAGCATTTCATCCTTTTTAACTTTAAACGAAATATTCTTCAGCACATCTTTTTCTGTATAGCCGAATGTAACGTTATCATATTCTATTTCAGGTACATCGCCGGATACTGCAGAGAAAGAATCTTTTCCTCTGTCATCAAGCTCTTTGGCTGCAAATACTTCTTCTATTCTGTCAAGACTGGCAGATGTGACTGTAAGTCTGGCCATCTGGCTGTAATATGCCTTTATAGAAACAAAAACATCGAACAGGAATAAAACCATACCTACCATGTATTCTGCAGTAATAGAACCCGAATTATAAAGCAAAGCCGACAAAGCAAGTACCAATGAAGTGCCTATACCGAATGTAAGATTAAGTGCTCTGGCCCATGGAGTATAATCCATTTCAAAAGCTATACTTTCCTTACAGCTTTTTTCAAACTCTTCGGTAAGTTTCTTTGATTTTTCACCTAACAGATTGTATGACTTTATGATCCCTATACCTTCAGCAAAATCCAACACTTCTTCCGTCAATGCCTCACTGTATTCCTGTTTATTTACAGAATGCTGTAAAGTGTTTTTTAACATAAAGTGTCCTATCACGATAAAAACCATGACTACAAATAATGACAGAAGCCCTATACGCCAGTCCATAACAAACATCATTACGACCATGATGCCCTGCGAGATCATAAATGTTACCAGTTCCGAAAGCACTCCCATACAGTTTTCTTCAATAAATACCATATCGGTAGCAAGTACTGAGTTTATCTTTCCGATATTGCCTTCCGTAAAATATCCCATCGGCAGCTTACGGAGATGATCTCCAAGACGCAGTCTCATGTCTGCAAATACCATATATCCTGCTGCAGACTGCAATACATTTGTGATATGCTCAAAAACAGCTTCCAATATTACGCTTGCAACCATGGCGATACCGAGATACAGGCATTTGCTCTTATCCATGGTTCCGTTCATAAAGTAGCTTATTGTAAGGAAACATAATACCAGGGGGACTTTCATCATCAATCCTTTGATAAATGCCGTTATATACGATGCGCGGATCCTGCCTTTATATTTTCCGGTAATATTTATAAGCCTGTGTAATATTTTTATCATGCTGCAGGTCCTCCTTCCTTGATCTTCCATGTGCTTGCACTCACTGATGCTTCCCAGTGCTTTTTATACTCGGGACTGCTTTCCAGGAGTTTGTCGTGAGTGTCTGCCGCTATGCAGTTACCGTCTTTGATAACACATATTTTGTCGGCATTTTTTATGGTAGAGAGCCTGTGAGCTATGACGAGCACTGTTTTATCCTTTATGATCTCATCAATGGCTGCTTTCATTTTCTCCTCATTTTCCGGATCCATAAAAGCAGTAGCTTCATCAAGAACTATGATCGGTGCATTTTTTAGTATTGCCCTTGCAAGAGATATCCTCTGTCTTTCACCGCCAGACAGCTGTTTTCCGCCGTCCCCGGCCAAAGTTTCGATTCCTAAAGGAAGTCTCTCTAAAAATTCATCACATTGAGCGCGATGAGCTGCATCAAGCACTTCATCCCTGGTTGCACCGGGCTTTCCGATCAGGATATTTTCATAAAGTGAAGTATTAAACAGGAACTGTTCCTGAGATACATATGCCACCTGATCGTTCAGAGCTTCAAGCGACATATCTGTTATGTCCTGACCTCCTATTTCGATAGAGCCCTGATCTATATCATAGTAATGGACGAGTAGCTTGGCCAAAGTCGATTTACCGCTGCCGGATTCACCTACCAATGCTGTAGTAGTACCTTGTTTTAACTCCAGACTGATCCCGTGAAGCACTTCCTTTTCACCATATCCGAAGTGTACATTATTAAAGCTTACATCCCTGTTTCTGCCTTTAAACTCAGACTTTCCTTCTTTAAGCGGCGGATGCTCCATCATTTTTTCCAATTCAGCTATTTTATAATTAAGCTGCGGGAATTTACCTGCAAAGTTCAATGCCTTTAGTATTGACGGTCCTACAGCAAATGACATGCATAATACAAGTATCAATTTGTCAAGTGCTACACTTTCTCCTAAAACAAAAAGTGAACCGACCGGAACCATCAGCAGTACAAGACAAGGCAATATACTCGCATAAATAGCCATCCACGGCCAACATACTCTGTACCAGTCCAATGTGAAATCCCTATAGCTCTTTACAACATCTCCAAAACGTTTGTATGAGTCACCGTCTTTATTGAACACTTTTACGACTTCCATACCGTTTACATATTCGATGATCGTATTGTTCATCCTGGCTGCAGACTCATAGTATGCATTCATCTTTGACAAGCCGGACTTCATCATTTTACCCATGGCAAACATTCCGAGTATTATAGGTACAATTGAAAGAATCGCTACTTTCCAACTGGCGATAAACATCAAAATAATAATAAGTATGGGAATAGCAATATTAGCTATTCCCTCAGGGATTGCATGTGCAAGGAGCAACTCGATCTGATCGATATCATCCGTGAAAACCTTCTTTATACGTCCGGTTCCCAGTTCCTGAATGTTTCCCAGAGGTTGTTTCTCCATTTTTCCCTGAAGGGATACCCTCAGATTCTTTAGTGTATTATATGCACTGACATGTGAATACCCTAACCCTTGAGTATAGCAAAATGCAAATATCAATTCACATACAGCTACCGCTATAACACGTATCAGAATGAACGAGAGATCAATGCTTTCTCCTTTAGTCAGCGGAGAAATGATCTGATAGAGAAAAAAGTACGGGACAGTATTGGCAAAAATACCGATTATCATAAGTACTACTGCCGCTATGGTGTACTTTTTGTTTTCCCCTATGTATGGGGCAACTTTTTTAAACATGTTTTCCTTCCTTTCAAAAAATAATCCGTGTGGTTACCTATCGCTAACCACACGGATTATACATTAAACTTTTATTAAATTCTACCATTTATAAATCATTTTTTAACACTTTTCGCTCAGAAAACTTTTTAGGAGTCATTCCAAACCTTTCCTTAAACGCCTTTGAAAAATAGCTCATATTGTTGTAACCTGAATTTAATGCCACCTCAGTAACACTGATATTCATTTTCAACAGCATTTCAGCAGCCTGTTCCAGACGCATTTCCTGTACATATGCATGAAGTGAAGTTCCATATAACTCACGGAATATCCTGTTCAGTTTACTGACACTCATGGATAACCTGCTCGCAATACTTTCTGCATCATAATCCTTAAAAGGGGAGAGTTGTATGTCTTCTCTCAATTTTTCTACAGCATATGAATCCGTATTATTCCTTAAGGAAACATAGTTATTTGATTCGTTTTTGTTGTGAACTATTTCAAAGAGAACCAGAGCCGTGAGTTCTGTCATTTTCGCATCCAGAAAGACTCCTTTAAACTCCTTATATCTGTCGGCACTGTCCAATTCAGACAGGATTCTGTACATTTCCGGAGTTATCCGTGTCATCTGCACACTGTCGAATATTATTCTTTCAATATTATTTATATCTTTTTCAGGAAAGTGAGTCCTTAGCAGTTCCTTAAATCTTTTGGTATGCATTTGCAGACTCTTAAACTTAAAATTTACGCCTTTCCTATAGCTCATCGATGTACCGACATCGTCATTTCTGTATATACAGACATCACCCTTTTTCATTGATACGATCTGGTATTTTTCGTCATTCTTATTCTCGCCGACCATCCACTCAATATCCTGATTCAGGTTGAATATTATCTGTATTTCATCAATCCCGGAATTATTCGGTTTTTTTGCATCCGTATCTGCATCAAATTCAAGATCCCAACGGTAATATACAATATTACTGTCTGATTTCTGACTTGAAATATCTGCAGTCCCGATTTCTTTCAAGGCCCGGGTCTTCCCGTTCAAAAAATCATAAAGATTTACATTATCTATATATTTTCTCATATATCTCCATTTTTATCGTCGTTACGGTTAGCCGCCGCTTACCGTGTAATAATATCATTGATGGAGCTATTAGTCAATATACATTTTTAGTCCAGAATTTTATAAAGCAGTACATATAACTGCTCTATTTCCTTTTGGTTCAAAGAACCGACAACAGATGCAACCTTGAACGGGATATCTTTACACTTCTCTTTTAATTCTTCTCCTCTATCTGTAAGCTTTACATTGGTAACACGCTCATCATTTTCAGGATGTGTTCTTGCTATCAGTCCTTCTATTTCAAGCTTCTTTAAAAGCGGACTCAACGTTCCTGCATCCAGGTAAAGTGTGCTGCCCAGTTCTCCGACAGAAGTCTCCTTCTTTTCCCAAAGTACCATAAACACAAGATACTGGGTATATGTGAGGCCCAGCGGCTTAAGATAAGGAGTATAGGCATTTACTATCTTTCTGGAACATGCATACAATGGAAAGCATAACTGATTTTTAAGTTTTAATTGCTCGTAAGTATCACTCATTTAATCTACCTGCTATAGCAAATATATTTTTATAAAAGACTTTCAACAAATGCAGAAACTTTATCCATTTTTGCGGTAGGTTCGAAACGTGCAACCACATTTCCTGCCCTATCTATGACAAACTTAGTGAAATTCCATTTAATCTCAGGATTATTTTTGTAATTTTTATCAATTGTAGAAAGCAGGGCACTCATAGCTAATGCTTTAGGCCCTTTGCCAAAGCCTTCAAAGCCTTTCTGTGATTTAAGATATTTAAACAAAGGAATAGCTGTCTCACCATTAACATCCGACTTTTTCATCTGAGGAAACCGGGTATGATACTTTAATGTACAAAACTCATGTATCTCATCATCTGTACCGGGTGTCTGACCTGCAAACTGATTACAGGGAACATCGATCACTTCAAATCCTCTGTCATGAAACTTTTCATACATAGCCTCTATGTCCTTGTAATGAGGTGTAAACCCACAGCCTGTAGCGGTGTTAACTACTAAAACCACTTTCCCTTCATAATCCTTCATAGATATTTCAGTACCGTTTGCCGCTGTCACACATAAATTATAAAAACTCATAAAATGCACCTCCAAATTTATATTTTATCATATTATATTTGATGCAATATATTTTGTCAAGTGTTTTTCATTTATTATTTTCATTCAAGAAAACCGATATAAATATGACGAAACCCCTTGACACGTCTTTGCATCAAGGGGTTTCTGTGTTTTTAGGTTGTATAAAAAGGAGAAGTTCTAGAAGATTTATCGTATATCATTTCTTAACATGGAATGCATCCATCTTAGGATATACTGCAGAAGCACCTAACTGCTCTTCGATTCTTAACAACTGATTGTACTTTGCTACTCTCTCGCTTCTGCTGGGAGCACCTGTCTTTATCTGGCATGTGTTAAGGGCTACTGCAAGATCTGCTATGGTAGTATCTGCTGTTTCACCCGAACGATGAGAAGAAATAGCTGTATATCCTGCATTATGTGCCATCTTGATAGCTTCAAGTGTCTCCGAAACCGAACCGATCTGATTAAGCTTGATAAGTATTGAGTTAGCAGCCCCAAGAGAGATACCCTTGGCAAGTCTTTCAGTATTGGTAACAAAAAGATCGTCACCTACAAGCTGAACTCTGTTTCCAAGCTTAGCAGTCATTCTCTGCCAGCCTTCCCAATCCTCTTCATCAAGTCCGTCTTCAATAGAGATAATAGGATATTTGTCAATCAGGCTCTCCCAATGAGCGATTAGTTCATCCGAAGTAAACTCCTTACCTGACTTGGGCTGCTTGTAGAAGCCCTTTCCTTTTTCGCTCTTCCACTCTGAAGATGCAGCATCCATAGCGATCATGAAGTCCTTACCGGGCTCATATCCTGCAGCCTTTACAGCCTCTAATATAGTCTCAATGGTTTCTTCATCTGATGAAAGGTTCGGAGCAAATCCGCCTTCATCACCTACTGATGTTGCTAATCCCTTACCCTTAAGGATCTTAGCAAGCGCATGGAATACCTCTGCACACCAGCGAAGTGCTTCTTTAAATGTAGGTGCACCTACAGGCATGATCATAAATTCCTGAGTATCTACAGTGTTGGTAGCATGTGCTCCACCATTCAATATATTCATCATAGGTACGGGAAGTCTGTTTCCTGCTGCACCGCCAAGGAATCTGTAAAGCGGAATACCTAAAGACTTTGATGCAGCTCTTGCAGCCGCAATGGAAACTGCGAGAATTGCATTGGCACCAAGCTTCGACTTATCCTTTGTACCGTCAGCCTTGATCATGGCTCCGTCTACCGCATATGTATCAGATGCATCAAGACCGCAGATTGCATCGTTAATGATTGTGTTTATATTTTCAACAGCCTTAGTCACACCTTTACCAAGATATCTTGACCTATCTCCGTCTCTAAGCTCCAATGCTTCAAACTCACCGGTGGATGCTCCACTGGGTGCTGTACCTGTAGCAACGGTGCCGTCAGCAAGTGTGATCTCTGCTTCTACTGTAGGATTTCCTCTCGAATCAAGGATTTCTCTTCCTATTACTTTTTCGATTTTCATATTAGCCATTTCAATGACTCTCCTTTCATTCTTAGCCGTCTCCTAAAGGAAATCAGTTCAGCAGCCTGATTTCCAGAAGGAGTATTACGACTTACACTCATGTAGTTAGCATTTGCTAACCGTATAAGTTATACCATGCTAACTGAGGGTTGTCAAGGGTATCTTTCTAAAATTTTGATAAAAAAGAAGCTGTGTATCTTCAGAATTACTCCTAAAGCACACAGCATCTTTTTGTATCGTTCACCAAAAGTTAGAAATTGTCAATATAATAATGTATTACAGATGTCTGTTTTACACAAGCGCCTCGCCCAGAGCCTTACATGCTGCTGTGGCTTCATCATCGGGTGCTTCATTAGCTGTAACACTTTCTGCACAAAGAGTAATACCGTTATTCTTGCATCTGTCTTCCCAGTCTCTCATCCACTGACCGTCACCCCAGCCATATGATCCGAAAAGAGCAACCTTTTTTCCGGCAAGTGAACCTTCAACAGCTGCAAACATAGGTTCAAATTCAGTATCCTCAAGTTCTTCTGCTCCCATTGCAGGGCAACCGAATGCTATAGCATCATAATCTGCTGCAATCGAAGGAGAAAAATCATTGGCTTCAAATAATGTGGTCTCTGCACCTTTTCCCGATGCACCGCTCTCAACTGCCTCAGCCATAAGCTTTGTGTTTCCTGTCTGACTCCAATATACTACTGCTACTTTACTCATTTTCTTTAATCCTTTCTCATTATTGATTCTATGTCCTAAAATAAATACTATGTAAATAAAAGTATTTATTATAAGATTCTTCGCTTCGCTCAGAATGACATCGAATGGTGATGCATTCTATATAAAAATTGCACTCTCTGTGTTAAACAATAAGTTTCTCAAGCCGGATTCCTTCACGGATTTTACGGCAATAAACATTAGTGCATTTCCTGTACAGGGCAAATATCTTTTCTGCTTCCTCTTTGTTCCCGTATGCTTTCCAGCATCCTGAGCACGTTACACCATCTCTGGAATTTTCCATAAAACACTTAACATCAGTAGGCGGATAGCCTAAGAAGAGTCCTATTTCATGCGGAAAATCATTATCATTGGAAATACGTCTTGCAAGCTGGACTATACACCTTTCGGTACTGTCAGTTGCCAAATATCCTTTATCTTTAAGTATTTTCTCAGCTTCAAAACTTGACAGATCTCTTTTTAGTAAATCAGGTCTGTATATATACACAAGACTGTTTCCGCATTTTGCAGTAAATAACAGTGCCCTAAGCCCCTTGCGTGTAAGTATGCGGTTAAGCTTTCTTAAATCTTCTGTTAATTCCTCTCTCCTTCTGTCTCTGACCGTAAAAAGACTTCCTGTTTTAAGCCCTGCCAAGGTAGGTGAGCAAAATCTGGTTACAAGATTTTCGATCATTTACAGTACCTTCCATTAAAAACTTTTGGTTAGCCTTCGCTAACTCGTATTTTTGAATATACGGTCAACTTATAAACCCCATCGTTTTTGCTGTGATAAGTTGACCGCTATCGATGAAATAAAAACAAATATAGAAGTTAGCATATGCTAACTTCTATATTTATATCATTTTATATTTTTGTTGTCAAGCACATTTTAAAATAATTCTGCAGAATTTGTTGATGGTCTCTCTCCCCTCAGGGAAAAATGAGCATAGTGCCCAATCATGGCACATTGGCTTTACATATTGATTGAAGTTAACCCCTTTTTCCATTAAAGTCATAAGATAGTTCCTTACATGCGGATAGAATAATTCGTGTTTACCGTAAAAGAAATACATCTTAGGAAAGCTTGTATAATCTATATACTCGGGGCTGATATCAGAACTATTCAAAGGCACATTCCTACACCAATTCTCAGCTATCAAGTCATTCATCTCAACGCTAAGTATAGGATCATATTGTTCCATTTTTAGTCTGATGTCTCTGTTTCTGCCGTCCTCAAGCCCACAGGCAGGTGATATGACTATCAACTTTCCGGGTTTTATATCAAGTCTCTGCGTCAGGCTTAACAATAGATTAGCCCCTGCACTGTCACCCATAAATGTGATGTTTTCAGGTTTATACTTTTTTATAAATACCGAATATGCTTTTTCTGACCAGTCGAGCGCATAACGTACATTATGCTCCGGAGCTAACGGATAACATATAATATAAATATCGGCTCCGGTATTATGGGCTATTCTCCTGGCTGTATCATAATGAAGCCATGTTGCTCTTGCCATACCGCCGCCTCCCGGGAAAAAGATCACCGCTTTCTCAGGATGTCTTTTGGCTTTTTCTGATACAATGCGATGAATATAGAAACCATCAATTATAAACGACTTCGCTTTCAGACCGTTTTTCTTCATGTATCGTGGAAGTTCATCCTTGTCTCCAAGCTTCCCTTCCCCATCCATCATAAGACCTTTTACTCCCCTGCCAGGTAGTTTATTTATAAAAAAACACATATTCTCTACTATTCTATATGATATGCTCATTCTTATTATCACCTGTCTTTCAGTTAGCATACGCTAATCCTCTTAAGTAAGATACTTCTAAAAATCATTTTTGTCAAGGTTTTAATATAATATTGACTACACAATGCCAACGTGGTATTATAATGCGGTAAGCATTGGCTAACTACATATTATATATCGCATTATGAGGTAAAAATATGTCGATAAGCAGGATAATTCTTGACGGATTGGCTATGAGTCTTTTCTTTAACTTTAGTGTAGGAATGTTTTCATTTATTCTTCCTCAGGCATACAGCACAATGTTTCCTAAAGAAATAAAAGAAGCTGCAGCTCCATATGTAATAAAAAAAGATGTAAATAAAATGCGTATAATTCTCTTCGCTATTTACATCTTTGTTTTCTTTTATTTTGGAATAAGTGCATATTTTTCAGACGTCACCGGTTTTTGGAATCTATTTTGGACCGGGTATTTCGAAATGTTATTTGTTAATTTCGGTGATCTTCTTATATTAGATTGTCTCTTACGAGGTGTCTGTAAAGAAAAGAAGTATCTTATAAAAGGTGCCGAAAACTGTAAAGCATGGGAATTTGGTGAATGGATGAAGTCTGCTTTACCCGAACATCTCCTTTTCTGGCCGCTCACCTTCTGCCCTTTTACAGGACTGGTAGTCGCAGGGATAGTTTCGCTGCTCAATTAAAATACGTAATTTATATCGAGGTAAATAAAAATGCTTTTAACTATTTTTTTGGCAATTGTCTTCTGTATGTCTATAACAATGATGCTTATTTCTGCGGTTGTACTTATCAAAGATAAAAAACTGTTTTCTTCTGCACCAAAGGAGGCATTGGAGCTTGTGATAGACCGAAAACAGGAGGAATTTTACGGAGCCCGTAAGATAGGCTGGACTTTAATGATAATAAGCATTGTCATGATTTTAGGAGTTGGAGTAATCTCTATATGGGACAGTTTCAGAAGCGACTTTACATTCTGGCAATTCTTTTTAAGATTTGTCCTAATATTTACCATATACAAGATCTACGATATGATCTTTTTTGATTATTTCCTGCTTTGTAAATTCCACTTTTTCCAGACATTCACTCCTGAAGTCACTCCTGTATATACAAACAGAAAATATGGTTATAACATTAAGAGTCAGTTGCTTAAACTTTTAGTTATTTTCCCGGCAGCTTCAGCTCTTGCTGCATGGATATGCACGCTTATTTAATACTTTTAGGTGCCGTAGGATCAAATGGATTTTTGCGAGTACTTTTTGCTGATTCATCAATATGGGCGAAGATTTTATCACTCATCTTATGCATTCCACTGTGTCCTGTACATACATACTGTATCGGAATACTTGAAATATGATCCTTTAGGCGATGTAATGATTTTTTGTTTAACTCCGGATTTTGGGTAAAAAAATCAAACAGACTGTATCCGCCATTCTGATTGACAGCCAGGCAGTCTCCGCTAAACAAAATCCTGTCATCTACGACGTAGCATACATGTCCCCTTGTATGCCCCGTAATCTCTAATACCTGCACCTTTATATCATCAAAATACAGGATATCACCATCCGAAACGGTTTTATATCCATCTCTTAGCCTGACCGGGTTTTTAAGAGGTATCCCCATCTTAACCATCCTGACTGCCCCGTTAAAATATACTTTTTCACCCTTTCCTATATAAACATCTGCGTTTGGAAACAGATAGTGTTTTGCATATTTATCAACTCCGCCGCAATGATCAACATCCGAGTGGGTAAGTATAACATTCTTTATCTTATCGGCGTCTATATCTATTTTCCCGAGTTCATCATCAACGCCTTTAAAATCAAGGTGTCCCGCATCAATTGCGATCGTTGTCTTTCCCTTGGTATAAAACCAGATATTGACATCATGTTCTCTTACACAGCTTACACCGGCTTCGTATTTCCCTGTTTCTAAAGGGTGAAGCATCCTTTTACCATACATCGTAAACCTTTTTAACTTGTTATCAAAAAAATACATGAATTTCATAATGACTGTTCCTTTCTTTGTTTTTTAGTTATTATACATATCCCTGTATTGTTTTTCTTCTATAAATCTGCTTTTTTCAAAACATTTACCGCACTTATACCTGTCATTTTACGGCAAACATCCGAAAAATGTGACGGTGAGGCGAATCCTGCATCCATTACCGCATCTGTAATCTTTTTCCCGGCATTGATTTCAGTCCATGCATACTCAAACTGTTTCATTAACAAGTAACTTTTTAAGGATATTCCGGTTTCCTTTTTAAAGAGATGCGTAAAAAAACTCTCTGAATAAGAGTATCGGTTTGCAAGTTCTGACACCTTAACCCCAAGGCACTTAAACGAATCTATCTCATTAAGTACTTCTGTTATTCTTTTATCAATAGTAACTCTTCGCATTAACGAGTCTCGTCCGAAGAAATCAGAAATAATCTGTTTAATACTTTCCTCTGAAATCTCTTGAAGTTTTAAGTAGTCAGTATCAATTACCGCATATTTGCCTTTTTTCAGCCACTTATTTCTTAATAATTCTGCAAATGACGAAGTTGCATCCACAAAAAGAAAATAATTGAGTTTCCCTACAGGTCCCTTATGTATCACATCTTGTTCAAGAACAATATTTTTCCCTTCTATTATCTCTCCGTTTATTTCCATTTTAAGCAATTCTTCACCCACAAAAATATGAAGCATGTTGTGTTTATGCTTTTCTGTCTGAGAATATGATGGAACTATTATAATCAGTTCATCTGAAAATATTATTTGGCTCATTAAACAAACCCCTTTTTTACCATTTTATTAATTCCGGCCATTAATTTATCCTCCGCAATCAAAAAATTCAAATCTCAATAGTTTTGAAGATACTATAGGTTAGGCATTGCTTACTTTTGTATAGTATCATGGCGTTACGATGTAGTCAATACTTAATGAACCCTTGACAAATAATGATTTTAGGGGTATTTTTACATATAGAATTAGCATCGGCTAACCTTTTTGCATAAAATGCAGGAAAGAGAGTTTTTAATGTTTGATAAACGATTAATGGTAATGTGCCCGGAGAGCCAAAAATACATAGCCGGGAACATTATATGTCAATGGCTGGAAATGATGATGAATACAATCATGATATTTATCATCTCGAAAGGCATTGAAAAACTATATCTTGAAGAACTTACAACCACGGAAAGTGTTGTAGGTATAATAGTTATAGCAGCTACCATGATAATACGCTTTTTTACTACTAAGGCAACAGTCCGGATGAGCTATCTCGCTTCCAAATCAGTTAAACGTACTATGAGGGAGCAGATATATAGCAAGCTCTTAAGACTCGGAAATACATACAGGGAACATACCACAACAGCTGAACTGGTGCAGGAATCGGTCGAAGGAGTAGAACAGCTTGAAAGTTATTTCGGGCAGTATGTTCCGCAGTTCTTCTATGCATTTTTAGCTCCTGTTACACTTTTTATATTGTTTGGATTATCCGGCAGTTTTAAAGTGGCTGCCGTTCTTTTAGTCTGTGTACCGCTTATCCCGGGTGCTATCGTGATGGTCCAGAAGATAGCAAAAAAACTCCTTTCAAAATACTGGGATCAGTATGCTAAGCTTGGCAGTACTTTTCTCGAAAACCTGCAGGGCATGACAACACTTAAGATATATAAAGCAGATGAATATAAGAATGAACAAATGAATGCCGAGTCAGAGAACTTCCGACGCATCACTATGAAGGTCCTCATCATGCAGCTTAATTCCATTATCATCATGGATTTCTTTGCGTATGGCGGAGCAGCCCTTGGAATCATACTTGCAAGTAGGGCCTTTATTGACAACGAATTAAGCTTACAAAGCACTGTTTTTATGATCTTATTGTCTGCAGAATTCTTTCTCCCGATGAGAAAGCTCGGTAGCTATTTTCATGTTGCCATGAACGGTATGGCGGCAAGTGATAGGATATTTAAGTTTTTAAATGAGCCTGAAAACAACGGTAAGACTGATTTTCTTCCTTCATCTGGTCTGGATATAGTATTATTGGACTTGAGTTTTTCATATAACAGCGAAAAAGAAGTCCTTCATAAGGTGAATATTGATATCCCCGAAGGCAGTTTCACAGGTATTGTCGGAGAAAGCGGAAGCGGTAAATCTACTATAGCATCGCTCATCATGGGCAGGAGCAGTCTTCCTCATGGTGCGCTTACCATAGCCGGTTTGGATGTATCAGAGATAAAAGAAGACAGTTTATTCAAAACAATAAATTATGTAGGTATTAACAGTACCTTTTTTAAAGGAACTGTCCGGGATAATCTGCTTATTGCTGATCCTGAAGCTTCAGATCAGGAGTTGTGGAATGTACTAAAAGAATGTAGTATAGACGATTTTTTGAAAGATGTTAAAGGTCTGGATACAGTGCTTACGGAAAATGCCGGGAATCTTTCAGGCGGACAGCGCCAGCGTCTAGCACTCGCCAGAGCTGTCCTACATAATGCCAAAATCTATATCTTTGATGAAGCAACAAGCAATATAGATATTGAAAGTGAAGAAACTATACTGTCCGAGATAAAAAAGCTTGCAAAGAATAAGACTGTGATCATGATTTCTCATAGGCTAAAGAATGTAATGGATGCTGATTGTATATACTGTATGGAAAACGGCACAGTTATGGATAGGGGTACCCATGAGCAGTTGGTAAACTCTTGCAATGCGTATAAAAATCTTTGGAAAACACAGAAAGAATTGGAAGAATTTGGAAAGGAAGGTGCTATGGTATGAAAAAACAAAACAAAGCACTGATCCTTTTCAGGATGATAAAGCTTGTGCGGCCTTTAACCGGATTTATGGTACTGGCAGTGATTATGGGCACACTGGGCTTTCTTACAGCAGAGTTTATCCCTATATTAGGCGGAGAAGCTATACTTTTAGGGTTAGGCTTCGAAACGGATATATCATGGAGCATGATTGTGATACTGCTTCTGTCATTTGCACTTTTAAGAGCTATATTTCGATTTGCAGAACAGCGGACCAATCATTACATAGCTTTTACATTACTTGCAATTATCAGAGATAAGGTTTTCAGGGCACTACGCAGGCTTTGTCCGGCTAAACTTGAAGGTAAGGACAAGGGTGACCTTATATCTCTTATCACCTCTGATGTAGAACTGTTGGAGGTTTTTTATGCACATACGATTTCACCGATATGTATTGCGGTTGTAACCGAAACTATCATGTGTCTTTTTATCGACAGTTATCACCCGCTTCTTGGAATCACGGCTATGTTATCATTCATACTGGTGGGAGTTGTTCTGCCTATAATAATCTCTAAACGAAGCGGTACAACCGGTGATGATCTAAGGGCACAGTCAGGTGAGCTCTCGTCACATATGCTTGAAAGTATCAGGGGGATTGATGATACACTTCAGTATTCATATGGAGCAAAAAGATTAAAAGAAATAGGCGATAAAACTCGTGAGCTTTCAGAAAAGCAAAGTCTGTTAAACAAATTGACGGGTACTAATCTGGCTTTAGCAAATCTGCTTATCCTTGTATCGGATGTTGTTATGCTTGTAATAAGCAGTACACTGTATAAAAACGGTCAGGTAGGATTTGACGGATTTATAATACCGATGATAGCGCTCATGTCTTCCTTTGGTCCTGTAACAGCTCTTTCTGCACTCGGTACTACTCTTCAGAGTACTGTGGCTTCAGGTGCAAGAGTCCTTACCATAATAGACGAGAAGCCTGAAACCGAAGACATAACAGGAAAGACACCAATAAACTTTATAAATGCAGAAGTGAAGAATGTTTCTTTTGCATACGGAGAAGATAATGTACTAAATGATGTTTCGCTTCACATTCCCAGAGAGAAAATAATAGGTATCGTTGGTAAAAGCGGATGCGGCAAATCTACATTATTAAAACTGCTGATGAGATTCTGGAATGTGCACAAGGGTATGATATCTGTATCAGGCAGAAGCATAAATGAGATAAACACTGCTGATCTACGCGATATGGAAAGCTATATGACTCAGGAAACTCAGATGTTCAAAGATACGATAGTGAACAACGTCCGTATCGGAAAGTTGAATGCTTCTCATGAAGAGGTTATCGACGCTTGTAAAAAAGCTTCTATTCATGATTTTATCATGACACTCCCAAAAGGCTACGAAACAGAAGTCGGAGAACTCGGAAACACATTGTCCGGTGGTGAAAGACAAAGAATCGGTCTTGCCAGAGCATTTCTCCATAATGCACCATGTATGCTGTTGGATGAACCTACAAGCAATCTTGACAGCCTGAATGAAGCTGTGATATTGAAATCGCTAAAAAAAGAGGCTGAAGAAAAAACAGTCATTCTTGTTTCACACAGAGAATCCACCATGCGTATCGCGGATGAAATACTGTCAATGGAATGCGGAAGAATCTCATGAACACCGAGAAAAAAAGGAAACGCGAAAAAAAGACAGTCAGCGAAATGATTGTTCTCTATTGCAGAAAGAATCACGGAACAAAACATGGGGAATTATGCAAAGAATGCAGAGAGCTGTGCGACTATGCATGTTTACGCAGTGACAAGTGTCCGTTTATGGAAAACAAAACTTTTTGCAGTAACTGTACTGTCCATTGCTATAAACCGGAGATGCGGGAAAAGATCAGAAAGGTGATGCGTTTTTCAGGACCGAGGATGCTATTCCATCATCCGGTGATGGCTGTCAGGCATGTGATAGAAAATAAAAAAGAGAAACGGAGACTCAAAGAAAAAGGGAATTAAAAAGATCATATTCATAGTTGCAGGATGTATTTGTCTGGCACTTGGAACTATAGGAGTGATAATTCCTATATTGCCAACTACGCCTTTCTTTTTAGTGACGGCATACTGCTTTGCAAGAAGTTCCGAAAAGCTCAATGACTGGTTTAAAGGGACAAAACTTTATAAGAAACACCTAGAATCTTTTATAGAAAAGAAAGGAATGCTTCCATCCACAAAGGCCGGTATCCTAATTACAGTGACAATTCTCATGTCGCTTGGGTTCTATTTTATGGCAAGAAAAGGAATATGGATACCATGTATAATAATTTCAGTGGTGTGGATTGCGCATCTTATATATTTTCTTTTCTTTGTGAAAACTATAAAACAAGGAAATGCGAAGTAAGATCAGCCCATATTGGACTGAAGCTCCGATATCCGATTAGCTTCCGATTTATCCGTTTATCCAGGCTATTATCTCTCTTTCAGACTCTTCAAAATATCTGATATTCTCTTTGCGATACTTTCCAAAGGTTTTATACATCAAGCCAATAAGCGGGATCATTCTGTACAATTTCTTCTCTCGCTCACGATTTGGCATCAGACCATTTAAATGACTTCCGTGTGGATACACTATCACCTTTACTTCTTTACTGTAATCCACCGCCTTTATATCCTTCTCAATTTCTCTCACTGAATATTCGGAAGGCCAAGCTTCATCCTCATGACCGGCAATAAGTAAAACTCTTGCTTCACTCTTTTCGACATGAAGCTTTGCCGTTTCAACAGCATCTTTTTCCAAATAAGCATTTTGATATGCTACCCACATACCCATGACCTTGCACATGGCATCAGGATGTTTCTGATACTTTGTCGCTTTTACCTTAGAAAAATCCGCCTTAACAAACGGTACGTCCTCACCCCTCCAAGTTGCCATGGAATGCCCTGTCATGGTTTTCTTATCCTTAAGCGTCCCTTCAAAAGGAACGTGCGTCGGTGAAACCATGATCAGATTTTCAAAGCCACCAACGTACTGTGCCACAAGTACGGCAAATATAGATCCCATTGATTGTCCGTAAATGCTGAGATGCTTTATATTTTTCTTATTTTTAAGGTATTTTACGGCAGGTTCGAACATATCAAGCGGTATCTGATTCGGTGAATCAGGAATTCCTTCTGCTCCAAACAGGGATACGGACAAGCCTGTTATTCCATAATCTGCGAATCTTTCCGCAAATTTTATTCCTGGAAGCAGACTTTGCTCACCACCCATAATGACTATAACAGCTCTATCGCTTCCTTCATCCGGTTCAGCAAGATGTCCGACAAAACCATATTCTTTGAAATTAAAATTTTCGTGTTTCATACTGTACCCCTTAATCAATTTTTATCTTTCACCTTAAAACAAAAATCACAATAGTCATCTCCGAGTTTTATTTGAGCAGCATGAATATTCCTGCAGTCATCATACAAAGAAACGGATATGCAACAATTCTGATAATCTGATTCTTGTTATTAAAACCACGATTTTTCCATCCCTCACAGTCGCTTGTTTCAGGAAATATCTTCTTAAAATATCCAACAGTCATAACAAGCCATTGATCCTGAACTACAATATCAAAAATCTTCATTATATAAAGCATGACTATAAATCTTAGTGTCAGTGACCAATACCCCATCTCATTTCGTATGCCATCCAGCCCAACAAAAACCATTCCAGCTATCATAGCTATCAGGAAAAAGGCAAGGAGAAAATGTGCAATCATCTGCTTGCTTTTTGGCGGATCAACATGATTTTTTGCAGCATTTCTAACATCCTCCGGCAAAAATCTTAACACCACAGAAGATTTTGCCATAGGACTGGCTATAACAATAACAAGAATTTCTATCACACACAAAATCAGTGCAATGATCACGGTCTTTATCACTTCTGAATCTCTCCTTTTTTCAAATCAACAGTCAATTAGCATTTGCTAACTATTTATAACATTTTTTTCTCGAAAAATCAAGAAAAAACCAGACCTATCGATCTGGTTTGATTACATATGTTTTTTAACCTTTCTTTGTAAGAAAGGCATTGTATCAGGTTTTCCTGACAGACTTACTCTTCCCTATTATCACGGTCTGCACATCCGCTGCAGCCACTGCATCCGCAACCGCATCCACAGCCTTTTTTCTTATGTTTTACCGCACCTATCACAGCAAGTAAAACAATCGCTGCGATGATAACGATCAATATTATGTTTATTGGCATTCTTGTACCTTGCCTTTCTTAGAAGATAAGACATGCAACATGGTATACTATAGCTGCTATCAATAGTGACATTACAACATAATAACCTGCAACAAGGAACGTCCATTTCTTTGATCTTGTCTCATGTAATGTCGCACTTAAAGCCATCAGACAAGGCATATTAAAATAGAATGCAAACAGGAAAGAAAGTGCCTCCGGCTTGGTCAGTGCTGTTTTTAAGAGATCTACTAATGCAGTATTATCCACAGGGTTACTCTTCATGGTTGCAAGTGCATGCATCACGCTTGAGTCACGGCTAAATGTCGAAGCCAATACGCCAAGTGCTCCTTCCTTTGCCATCATAGAACCGATCCATGCTATAAAGGTCTGGCATCGGAGTCCGAAGAACATGGTTACAGGTTCAATAGCCTCTCCTATCCTGCCAAGGATACTCTCTGTAAAGTCTCCCGACTCGGAATATGAAAGCAATGACAAAGCAACCGAAATAAGTGTTATAACAATAAGCGCACGCTTTAATGCTTCCTTCATCTTGATAAGACCATGCTTTGCAAGTGCTCCCCATCTGGGCTTATGATAAGGAGGAAGCTCCATAATGATACCGGTCCTGTCAGAAGGCTTTAAAAGTTTCCTGCCGAAAACTTTTGACGTGATAAATAAATGGAGTGCAGAGATCGCAAACATCAGCAGTATGACAACGATAACTCCGGGGCCGAAGAATACAGAGCCTATCAACCCTACAACTCCCCATGTCGAGCCGCAGGGAACAACCCATGAGAGAGCTATAGCTGTCATCCTCTGAGACCATGTATCAAGTACTCTGGTACCGGAGCTGCCGGCAATGTTACAGCCAAATGAACAGATAAAAGGCATTACAGCCTTTCCATGAAGACCGAGTTTGCGCATAGTATTATCGAATACATACGAAATACGGGCCATGTAACCTACTTCTTCCAAAAGTCCGAATGCTATGGATGCACCAAATATATATCCGCTCATTGCAAGTGCAAATCCTACTGCAGTCCAGATACCATCACAGAGAACAGTTACAAGGAGCGGATGTGCTCCCGCTTCAAGCAGTGCATCCGCAACCGGAGCAGCCAATCCCGGAATGTATGATCCGAGCATCATGAACGGGATTCCGAATATGATCGAAAGGATCAATGCCCCCAACATGATCGCTATGGCTAAAGGCTTGCCCCAGCGTTTTGATGTAGCTATACGGTCAAACTTACTTCTTAAAAGCCCTGATCCGCTATCCTTAACCGAACCCTCAAGAATAGCATCGATCCATGCAAACTTACAGCTGCCTGTTCTCGATGAACCATCCTTTATGCCTGATAATATCTTATTAAGTTCAGAGTATTTTCCGGAACCGATCTTGTCTTCTACCAACTGCATCGCAACGGGATCTTTTTCAACAAGTTTAGCAAACAGCCAACATGGACTGTATACTCCTATTCCGTTTTCAGGCAGGATACGGCATACATCCGCATATTTCTCTCCAAACTCCTTTTTATACTCCTCTTCCAATACAGAGTAATCAGGATAAGCTTTCTGCTTTGCTGACACAGTTGACAAAAACTCATTATAATTCTTTTTATCCTGTGCTACAAACGGGATTACACTTATGCCAAGCTTTTTTGATATTTTCTTTGCATCGATGTTCTTACCCTGAACTTTTGCTACATCCATCATATTCAGCAGTAAAAGTGCGGGTACTCTTATACCTGCGTAATCAGCCAGCATGAACAGGCTTCTTTCAAGCTGCGACGAATCGGCTAATATGCATACGGTGTCTGCCTCTTGACCGGCGATATAATCACGGGTTACGATCTCCTCATCAGAGTTGGCTGCAAGGCTGTATGTACCCGGCAGATCGATAACCTTTATTTTTTTGCCCTCGTAATCAAAGCTGCCTTCATTTTTTTCAACAGTTTTTCCGGGCCAGTTACCTACATGCTGATGTGCTCCGGTAAGAGCATTAAATAATGTTGATTTTCCCGAATTAGGCTGTCCGAGCAATGCTATAGCGGAACTCATGATACTACCTCCGTCTCAATCTTTTCGCAATCACTTCTGTCAAGAGCGATCTGTGTATTCCTTGCATAGATCAGTACGGGCTGTTTTGTCCTGTTCTGTATAACATTAAATACACATCCCGGGGTAAGTCCGACAGATGTTATCCTCCTCTGGTACTCGGGAGTACCTCCTACGGAACGTATGCGCCCTCTCGTTCCTTCTTTTGCTTCTGTCAAATTCATTGATCTGTATCTCCTTCTTTCGTTATTATTTTATTCAGTCTCCGATATTCCAATGGCGTACTTCCCGTATGCGCCTTAAATACCGCGCCGAATTTTGCCTGATTAATGTATCCGCATCTGCCCGCTATATTGCCTACACTTTCTGCGGATCCGGACAGCAGTTTTTCTGCTAATGCCATCCTTCTGTTTCTCAGATACCCGGAAATAGAGATGCCGTATACTGCCTCAAAATATTTTTTTATAGTACTTTCGGCAATACCCAATGACATAGCTATTGAAGAAATATTTATATGCTCCGACAGATCTGCTGTGATTATTTTTTCAGTCGCATTTGCTATATGACGTTGTCCTTTTGTAACATACCTTTTACTTATATGCTTTTGGGTTCCGCCATATTTTATCATCGCAAGAAATTCCAGAGTAAGTATGCGGAGCTCTTCTATCGTTGTCCTTTCATCAGGAATAATCTTATAAAGTTTTTCGCAAAGAGAGACCATCGAATCCGACATAGTGCCCAAAAAGCCCTTGCCATTCTGAACAAAACCATCTAACAGTTTTTCTCCGAGCCCAAAATCATGCAGCGGACAACCGGCAGCAAGTTCAGGAATTATTACAAATTCAAACCCTTCATACTTTTTTCCGGGGTAGAAATATCCTTCCTTCGGTAACTTTGTGTCTATACTCAACATTCCTTTTTCAACATATCCGTAGGAGTCATCCGGGAAATGGACTTCACACCGCCCCTCTAAACAGCAGTTAATGAATATCATGTCATACTCAGAAGACCCTTTATGAACGATTTCCTCTTTGTATATACAGTTTGCCGATATAAATACTCCATCCCAGATTCTGATCGAATACACATATGCTTTACCCGATGTATCCGAATAATCATTTTTGTTCTTTATATTTCCTTTTAAGTATTTTTCCATAATTGTCCTGCACCAGTATTGATCCACCGTTATAAATTTTACTTTTCCAGTTAGCCGCTGCTAATTTTAACATCCGTATATGATCTTGTCTACTCTGTAAATGACTTTTTACTCCATATGGCACACTTTCTTATTCCCTGTTTTTAAGTGCTTCCGTCATCTCTATATTACGAACGTGCCTTACATGTATCATGTTAGTAACAAGGCAGCTGACTGTACCGAGGATCACTATCGCTGCAATAACAACCGGATTGATCTTAAAAAAGAAGTACCCGCTCATTGATGAGAGCATATTGGGCCATAGCCTTGTCATCATAAGATACTGCAGTGGTATGAATATTATCACAGACAAAATAATGATCACTTCTGTCTGGGACAGGTACAGTTTATTAACTTCTTTATTCCTGTATCCGAATACCTTTAACAACGATATATTGAGCGCATTTTTATCTATTACCATCTTAGTCAGCATAAACATTACGATAATATAACATACAATACCGACAAATGTGAGCATAACGATAAGGGATGCCATAAGAGTTTTCATCTGGCGGGCACTGTCAGCTATTTTATCTTTGGTAAGACTGCCTGCAACCATTCTTTCATCAATACCGGTTATCTCATTGTCTGAAAAAACCACATTGTAATAGCCCGGTTCTTTCTGAAGATTTAAGTTGAGGATATCCTGTGTTGTAAATGCATATATACCGAGGTTAAAGTCAATTATCTCAACTACGGTAGGCTTCCAGTTGTGCAATGTCAGTTTATTGTCAATCTCTATTACATCACCTTTATGTATGCCGAGCTTTTCCGCCATTATATTGGATATGATGATCTCATTTTCTTTAAGGGATTTTACATTTATATCCTTAAGATAACACGTATCACTGCTTATTCCGATCACATTGACTGCAAGCATCCTGTTTTTATAAGCTATTTCATAGCTGCTGATGGTATCTTTCTCCGCAGATTCCGGAATGATGCCGTCCTGCAAAGGAGCCTTCAAAACATATTGGTACGAGGCTATCGCACTCTCAGGAAGAGTATCGATGTAATCGTCAAAGGAAGAGCTCATGCCGAGACCGAACATTACCAATAATCCTGCCAGGAACACACCTATTACAAGAGAAATATATTTGCCTTTATTACGTAAAAAAGTACGTAAACGGAAACGGTTTAAGAATCCGACATTCTTCATTTCACGTGCTGTCTTCACCTTTTTCTCTTTCCCGATATCCTTTCGTATAAGCTTTAACGGCGTCAGGTTAAGCTTTTTTAAGAATACTGCCATGTTGATCACTGTCACAGCCAGCACCGGTCCGCCCATCATCAGTACAAACAGCATCGGGTCCAGATGATACTCAAGTTCAGGAAGACCGTTATAGTTATATGTGCTTCCTGCCGGGATCTTATATACTACAATCAGACCTAATAAGAGCCCTATTCCCGAGCTTAAAAACGTATCCCAGAAAGGTATTGTCAGATAGTGTTTTAAGATTGCTCCCTTTTTATACCCCGTAGCTATAAGAACTCCAACAAATGAACACTCTTCTTCAAAAGTGTGTATTGATACCAATGCAAACAGGAATGCTGCTATCAGCATGGCAAATATCATAAAATACGAAGCGGTATTTATATTCATTTCCATCTTGGAAACAACACTGTTGTTTCTGGTATTGTCGGCAACTGCGCAAAAATCCGTGAGGAAATAATTCTCTCCCAGCTTTTTAACTATATCCCTGTTTTTCCGGTTAATCTCTTCACTGTCTGGAGTACCTTTAAATTTATATATGTATTGATATGTCATCTTGCTTTCATCAAGCCCGTCAAAAAATCCGTCTCCGACTATCGCTACGCCGAACACTTCACGGTCTGCAAGAAGATCGCCTGTGGATTTCAGACTTATAATATAATCCGGCAGACCTATTATACCTGATATGGTAAGGTATTCCCCGCCGACCATGATATGGTCACCCGTGCTATATGACTGTGCTTCCGCAAAAAGCCGTTCTATGGCAATCTCTTTGTCAGATTTCGGAAGGCTGCCTTCAAGAACAAACGGTATATCGATACCGGTCCGGTTCTTATATACACGTATTTCCGTGTCTTTATCGGAAGCAAGGTCAATATAAGGTGCATACGAAATCTCTGTATCATCATCCAGAATCTCAGCTATATCCGATACATCTGCTTTCATCCCCAAAATGAAAAATCCGTCTTCCATACGGTTTTCATCTACCATCTTATTATATGTGGCACGTGCGCTTTTGTTGGCAGTGATATATGATGTACAGAATACCACCGCCATTATAATAAACAGCGACATTCCCATATATATTCCGAGATTTCTTTTGAAGAATCTCGGAAGTCTTTTTCTTAATATGTTTTTCACGAAATCCACCTCCTGTCCGGCCTACCATGTGAGATCCCTGGCAGCGGTCTTTCGGGGATTTACCAGGTTATTGGTTATACGTCCGTCTTTCAAATGAATGATACGGTCGGACATATGGCTTATCGCCTCATTATGTGTAACGATCAGGATAGTGGTATTGTATTCATGATTTACTCTTTCAAGAAGTTCAAGTATCTCTTTCGATGTCTCGTAATCCAATGCTCCCGTAGGTTCATCACACAGAAGCAATGTCGGAGCCTTGATAAGAGCTCTTCCTATGGATGTTCTCTGCTGCTGTCCTCCCGAAAGCTGACGTGGGAACTTATTCTGATGCTCTTTTAGCCCCAGGTCAGAAAGCAGCTTATTTATATCAAGATTATTTTTTCCAAGGAAACCGCATACTTCAATATTTTCCTTTACCGTAAGATCCGGGATCAGATTATAAAACTGAAATACAAAACCAAGATGATCACGTCTGTATTCCAGCAGACCGTCTTTATCATCAAGTTCAATGAGCTTTCCGGCTATCCTTATCTCTCCTGATGTAAGAGTATCTATGCCTCCTATCAGGTTTAGCAATGTGGATTTTCCCGCTCCGGAAGGTCCGAGCACGGTGCATATCTCTCCTTTTTCCAACTGAAAACTCAGCCCTTTAAGTACATGAATAATGTTTTCACCCGTACCGTAATCTTTTTTTAAGTTCTTAACTTCTACAAACATTTTTTCTCTTAGCAGCACTGAGCTGCTTTTCCTTTCATTATATTTTTTTTATGTTATCGTAGGTTAGCATTTGCTAACTTATAAAGTAAATAAAAAGAGAACAGCGTTCACTAACATGCGTTAGTATACACTGTTCTCTTACAAATGTCAATACTCTTTTTTTATTTTTTATTCTCTATCCTTCAGTACCTCTGCCGGTGTGATCCTGTTAATCTTCCTTAACAGAAGTGCATTTACCGCAAAGTATATCAGTAACAGTCCGATATATATACCGCCATAAAGTATCCAGGGATAATGCAGATTCATGGAGCAGGCTACGTTCGCTATAAAAGAAGGATATATCGAATCTATTATCAGTTTTGCCAACGGGATTGCAAATATCCCGCCGACAGCTACTATGGCTGTATTTCCGTTCAGATAGAGTTTCCTTACTTCGTTTGAACGGTATCCGAATATTTTTATCAGTGAGATGCCCATGGCCGACCTGTCTATCATTACTGCCATCATCAGGTACATTACAACGCAGCAGATCACAATACCTGCAGAGATCAGAGTAACCGTTAGCGACATCATGATATCGAGAAATACAGCCGAGGAATGCTCTATATCCTGCTTTGTCGTTACAGAGTATAACCTGCCCTCTTCTATATCAAGTTTTTCGTCTGAATAAAGGACATTGATATAATCATCGTCTTCGCCGAACAACTCTCTCATGGAATCCAGATCCATGAATACGGTAAAGCCCACCGAATAATCACTTATACCTGTGATGGTAAAAGTATAATTCAGATCCATGGTCTTATCTTCTACCGTGATCTTATCTCCCACTTTATACCCATATCTTTGCACAAGTGAAGTATTGATTACCGCCTTGTTCTTTCCCTTTTCGGGATCGGCATCGAAATATCTGCTTGAATCATTGATACCTATTACAGATACATCCTGATTGTAACCTTCACAGTCTATCGACAGGCTTTTCAGATATGTTGCTTCGGCTTCTTCAGGGACATTTTCAGGTTTCATCGGGTACTTTAAAAGGTACATATAGTTATACTTTGTGTCCCTTACATTATCATCCCTTACGTTCGCACACAATACATATGTATTGACTCCAAGAACAATAACCATAAGTGTTATCAGCATACCTACAAGGATAATAAGTGCCGACCTTGACTCCCTAAGGAGCTGTCTTACCGCAAACAGTTTGGTAAAGCTCTTTATCTTCAGATTATAAGTTTTGAGTTTCCCGTTATTCTGCTCATTCCTTAAAAGTGAAAGTGCTGTCTTTGAAAGCTTTCCGTTTATGGTGATCAGATTTACTATAAGAGAAATAACCGGCGGAAGTACCAGTCCGTATAATATAAGATACGGAGGATATACCATATCAAATTCAGGTATGGAGAAATAATCATATGTACTCTGTGCCATCATCGTTATGCCTATCGGACTGAATGCGATTATGCATCCGATACCGCCCGCTATAAATGACAAAACAGTCGGTAATGTGACATAGTGTCTCAGCAGATTACTCTTCTTTACACCCATGGAATACAGGGCACCGATAACACTCTGCTCTCCTTCAATCTGGTGTACTATAAATACCGAAATGACATATGCAAAAAGAATGAGCACGATGATCCCGGCAACAAGTCCTACACGTTTATCCATGATAACATCGCCTGCAGCAGCCGCTATCCTGAGATTTTCATCTACCTTTACAAATCCTGTCAGATTATCAAGTTTTACTTTAAATACCTCGTCTATCAAGTCTTCCGTTTCGGTTTTAAACTCCTGCATGCCATCATCGAGTTCTACCGTACCGTCATACAGCCCCCCGTCATCCATTCCGTAAGCGGTAAGGCCGTTCTTTAGTTTTTCGGCTCCTTCCTTAACTTTTTCCGTACCTTCCTTTAACTTATCTACAGCATCCGTAAACTCATTTTTCCTGTCAAGTGCTTCTCCTATGGTCTCGCGGAAATACTCATCTTCTACCTTCTCGTAATCAAAGTCCAGGGTTTTGATCTTCTCTTTTAATTCATCTGCAGTCTCATTTCCAAGTCTGAAAGCATAAGTATAACTCTCCGTCTTATTTGCAGCTGACAGGAGCTTATCATATGTATCTTCTGTCACAAACATTACTCCGAATGTCTCAGAATCCACCGCAGGACTGGCAAATGTCTTAAGTGCGGCATCGTAGTCAGGAACCGAGCCGATACCTGTAATAGTAATATCCGTGCCGGATACCGAAATAGTATCTCCGGTTTTTATATCGTTGACCGCTGCATAATTTTTTTCTATTACCGCCTCGTTGATACTGCCGGCAAGCCTGCCGCTATCAAGCATTATAAGGTTGATATTTTCTCTGTTTTTAAAAACTCTTAAAACCGAACCGTTCACACTTTCCGCGTCAAAGCTGAACATATTTTCAATAACGGTACCTTTGTCGGACAGAGTATCCAGCTCACTGTCTGTTAAGGGGATAAATACCGAAAACTGTCCGTCCTCAACCATGTTTGTGCTTTTAGCTTCTTCTGTTCCGATAAGGACAAGCTCGGAAGATCCCACTATGCTCACAACGAGATGTACTCCCAGAATGATCATAAACATCAGGGCCAGATATCTCCCGAAATTTGATCTTAAATCCCGAAGGATTCTTTTATTTAATACACTGTTCATTATAAATCCTCCAGTTCAGCTGCCGGCACTCTCGTTTCATTTAAGTAATCCTTTGTGATCAGACCGTCTTTTAGGAATATTACCTTGTGTACCATATTTTTAATTGAGTTGTTATGGGTTACTATCAACATTGTCGTATTGTATTTAGAGTTGATCTTCTCAAGAAGCATCAGGATATCCCTTGATGTTTTTGAGTCAAGCGCTCCTGTAGGCTCATCACATAACAGAAGCTTCGGATTCTTTATAAGTGCTCTTGCTATAGCACATCTCTGCTGCTGTCCGCCTGAAAGCTGTGAAGGAAACTTATTCTGATGCTCGGTTAGTCCCAGTGTATCGAGAAGTTCATCCATATTGAGGGGATTCTGAGAGATATATTCACATATCCTGATATTTTCCTTTACGGTAAGATTAGGTACAAGATTATAAAACTGGAATATAAAACCCAGGCTTTCCCTTCTGTAATCGGCAAGCTTCTTAGGGGTAAGACCGAATATCTCATTTCCATCCACCTTTACGGAACCGGAATCCATATTGTCGAGACCGCCTATGCAGTTAAGGAGTGTTGATTTACCGGAACCGCTGGTACCCTGTATTACACACATCTGTCCCTTTTCCACACCGGTATTGACTCCTTTAAGCACCTGTATATAGCTGCCGTCCTGACCGTAACTCTTTTTTACATTTTTTACTTCTAAGTACATTTTTATGCTCCTTCCTGTTGCCTGCTCATAGCAGATTCTGTTTTTATGATTTTACATAACATTGTTATGTAAATGTTATTTTTTTACTGTCATTTGAACGGAAGTATAAGATTCTTCGCTTCGCTCAGAATGACAGTATTATTTGCAAAGCCTATTTTATTATGACTGTATCTACAATATTCATTTCAACGGTACAAGTATCAGCTGTATCCAACCCTGGATCAGATAATTCATGATCTTTCTAAGTTTCACTTTTGCTTTTTCTACATCTGTATCATGCTTGATCACGTTAACAAAAGCATCAACCGTGATATGAGACATCCAATGTGACATATAATCATCATAAGTATATCCCTTTAGTCCTGCCATCATGATCGGCATCGCAGTCTCCGTCAGCTTCACGAATTCATCGATACAGTTATCATATACCGTATTCTCTGATGCCGTAAGCAGAAGCACGAAGCTGTCATAATACTTATATATGTACTCTACCAGCATGTCCGAAAGGTCGCTGTGATCCATCTCCATGTTTTCCATGGAGTCAAGATGTTCCATATATTCCTTATCTTCCAGAAAATGCTCTGTAAGCATTTTTTTCAGACCCTTAACAGGCTCCTCTACTATGGCAGAAAATAGTTCAGCTTTATTTTCAAAGAAGAAATATAACGCTCCGGTGGTAACTCCGGCCTTGGCACATATACTCCGGAGTGATGCTTTATTGTAACCTTTTTCTTTAAACTCTTTCTTTGCTGCTTCTATCAGAAGCGTTCTTTTCTCATATTCTATATTGTCCTTCATAATTCACCCCAAAATTAAAACGGTGTTACATAACATTGTTACGTAACACCGTTATCATATCATCGCTTATTCTGTTTGTCAAGAACTTTTTTATCCCAGTCCTACATCAAGTGCCATCATCATTACAAATCCGAATGCAAAGCACACCGTCCCTATATTTGAATGAGAACCTTCAGACATTTCAGGTATCAACTCTTCTACTACTACATAGAACATAGCTCCGGCTGCAAAGCTGAGCAAATACGGGAGCACAGGCAAAAAGAAACCGGCTGCAAATATCGTAAGTAAAGCACCTATGGGTTCTACTATACCTGAAAGTGTGCCGTATATAAATGTCTTCCATTTGGGCATACCCTCTGCCACCAGAGGCATGGATACTATAGCTCCTTCCGGGAAATTCTGCAGGGCAATACCAAGAGCAAGTGCCAGTGCACCGCTCAAAGCTATCTCATTATTTCCGTACTTCCATCCTGCATAAACTATACCTACGGCCATTCCTTCAGGAAGATTGTGCAGTGTTACCGCAAGCACCAGCTTTGTAGTACGCTTAAGTCCCGACTTAGGACCTTCTTCGCTCTTATCCAGATGCATATGCGGAATAATGATATCCAGGAACAAAAGGAACAGCATTCCGATAAGGAAACCTATCATTGTAGGAACAAATGCCAGCTTTCCCATATCATCAGACTGTTCAAGGGCCGGAAGTATCAAACTGAAAAATGAGGCTGATATCATAACTCCGGCTGCAAATCCGCCCATGGCTTTTTTAAGCTTTTCACTCATCTCCCCTTTAAGGAAAAATACACAGGCTGCACCCAAAGTGGTACCTAAAAACGGGATCAGGATTCCTTCCAATATTTCAATCGACATCAAACCACCTCCTGACTGCTGTTAGTTAAAACTAACTTTCTGCCTTTATTATATAGCCGGAAGTTTATTTGTCAATACTTCATAAAATCGGCATGAAAAAAACGGGGCAGTTAAAGTAGGTAATCCCCTAAACTGCCCTGTTCTATGCCCATTTAATGCCAATCAGAGGGGCTAACACCTCATCCGACCTCACTTCGTTCGGCCACCTTCCCCTCAAGGGGAAGGCTGTATCGGCTAAAATTCATGACATCGAAGCCATACTGTGATTAGATCACTTAATGGTAACTGTCTTAACATCAGAATACTCTCCGTATACCTTGTTGCCTGCATAATCGGTAGAGAAAGCGCGTACCTTTACATAATAGGTCTTTGCCTTAAGCTTCTTTACCTTTACGGAAGTCTTTCCTGTAACGGTCTTGGTCTTTGCTTTCTTGAAACTCTCATTTGTAGAATATACTATCTCGTATCCTTCTGCATTTTCAGCTGCCTTCCAGGACAATGCCAGCTTCTTTCCGCTCTTAACCTTTGCTTTTTTGATAGTTACTGCTTCAGGGGCCAGGCCTTCTCTGTAGAAGTATTTGATATCACCTTCAGAAGAATGGAAAATAAGTGTACGTACGCCATCTATTATACTTATCTCATAAGTGGCTGTCTTTGTGCCTTCATCCTCACTTTCTACGATATAAACACCTTGTTCAACATCCGCACTCTTCTCAGTTGCATATATATAATAAGGATACTGACTGATAAGCATGAAATTGCCGCTGCCGGTCATATCAACGTAGCTGTTGCCCGAACCGGTCTTTGTCAGCTGCATGTACATGGAAGCGTTTTCATATCCGGGATAATCCTTCATAGGAGTGGTATCCATATCCCAGATACCTGCCATGGATGCTCTCTGTGCATTTGCCTCATCTCCGCTCATAGCAGCTAAGTTTTCAACAACAAAAAGTGCTATAACCTTCTGGATCATGATCTCCTGAGAGTCATCAAATGCCGAAGCGGGGAACCCTGCACCAAGCCAGTTCTTATATTTTCCTTCTGTTAATTTAAGGAGCTCTTCTTCGCTGCTTCCGTATCTGAATTCAAGATGGTAAGTGGTAGCGGGTGTATCAGGACACATAAAAATGTATGTGAACTCATCCTTGTTGCCATCCTTACTCTTGTACAGATATCCATCATAGCCCATCTCCTGCCCTTCAACAGTACCTGTAGCTGATGCATCCTTTACAAATTCATAATCGTGAGTGATCTTTTTTCCGTTATTCTTTGTGAAGGTAACTTTTGTTCCGTCATCGCCGCCAAATGTGATCTTAGCCACATCCTCAGTGTAACCGCAGAAGAAGTCCTCGCCTGCTTCGTCACCATAAGTAGTTGCTCCGATAGCCTGCTTCATCATAGCCACACACATATCAGCCATTGACTCTCCAACTATGGCTGCTGTGTAATCATGCCAATAATGATCGTACTCCGATTTAAAAATACCTCCAATAAATAGAGGTGCATACTCTCCTTTGACCTCTTTTAAGAAATCCTCTCCTGATATTTTTGTTTCGGTTGTAGCAACTTCGTCTGCCCTAACCTTTGTTGTGGCAAATTCTGCAGAACCGAAAGCTAACACAAAAGCAAGGATCAGTGCAGTTGCTTTGATAAAAAATGATTTCATATATCCTCCTATAATAGTGTCTTTAGGTTAGCCTTTGCTAACCGCTAATAGTTATACTCTGCTAACTCATTTTTGTCAAGTCTTATTTTTTAGTTGACAAGTGCAGGTTAGCGTAGTATAACTATCAATAGTTAGTATAAGCTAACATTCGTTATTTTACTTATTATCTCTTTAGGAGCACAAATGGGAAACAGACTTATGAAAATTTCAAAGGAGGATTACCTTGAAGCCATCCTTATATGCACCAAAAAGTTTGGTGCCTGCAGGGTGACTGATGTTGCTGCGCAGCTTGGACACTCTAAAGCAAGTGTAAGCGTAGCTCTTTCCAAACTTGAAGCTGAAGGTCTGGTCATAAAAGACGACTGGAGAATACTTCTCTCCGATTCCGGTAAAGCTTTTGCCGAAAAAATACTTGAACGACATATTTTCTTTTTAAAATGGTTCGAACATATCGGGATAGACGATAAGACCGCCAAAGAAGATGCCTGTCTAATAGAACACGCTATATCCGATGCAACTTTTGAAAAAATACTTATATATCTGAAAAAACTTGATAAAGAACTTTAAATGCCGATCTGATATGTTGCTGTACCAGACCGGCATTTGTTAGTTTATCATAACAAAAATTAGTTTTTTGCTCTTTATTGTATGATGTTATAGTGTAAACATCTAAGATTATATCAACAAGGAGGTTTTTATTATGAGTTGGAAAAAATTATGTGCATTTGCAGGTGGCGTTCTTTTCGGAACAGCCGGAGTAGCTATCCTTTCCAGCAAGGACGCGAAAAACGTATACACTCACTGTACCGCAGCCGTATTACGCGGTAAGGACAGTGTTATGAAAACCGCTTCGACCATCAAGGAAAACTGCGGTGACATCCATGAGGATGCTGTGGATATCAACGAAAAGCGCTATTCCGAAAAAAAGAAGAAAGAATACGAGAAAGCCAAGGCGATAGTTGAAGCATACGATGAAAACGAAGAAACGGAATAAAGCCTATGAAATGCGTGGTATTACATGAATCCAGTAAAAAGATCAGAATAAAGATCCCAATCCCTTGTATGTCCATGTATGAGGCCGACTTGGTAGAATACTACATAAGAAATCTTGAGACTGTTCAGGAAGTTTCAGTAGATGAAAGAACCGGTAACGCTGTCGTCACCTTTGTAAATTCGTCCAAGAAGGATAAAGACAGTCTTTTTGCATGGATGTCCGGGTTTGATCCGAAAAATGACAGGATAAAGGCTCTCGTCCCGGAGAATACCGGAAGGGTTATGAACCGCAGATACGAGGAAAAGCTTCTGTTTTCCGTAACCGGTATGTTTTTAAGGAAAATCTTTCTTCCGACTCCCATCGCCACGGTCAGGTGTGTGATAAAAAGCATTCCTTATATTTTTAAAGGACTGGCAGCTCTTAAGAAAGGAAAACTGCAGGTAGAAACACTTGACGGAGTAGCTATAGCGGCATCCGTACTAAGAAAAGATTTTGATACTGCTTCCTCAATCATGTTCCTGCTTAATATCGGTGAAATACTTGAAGAATGGACTCGAAAGAAATCCATAAACGATCTTGCCAGGTCTATGTCCCTCAACATTGATAAAGTATGGCTTAAAACAGACGGAAAAGAAGTGCAGGTGGGTATCAATCAGGTACTTGCCGGTGATCATATCGTGGTACGAAACTCCGATATCATTCCTTTGGACGGCAAAGTTATAGAAGGTGAAATGACCGTTAACCAGTCTGTCATGACCGGAGAATCGGAACCTGTGGTTAAAAGCCCGGGCGGTTATGTCTATGCAGGTACCGTGGTCGAAGAAGGCGAATGCCTGATAGAAGTAACAAAAGTCGCAGGCAGCGGTAAATTTGACCAGATAGTTAAAATGATAGAGGACTCGGAAAAACTAAAATCCGACACCGAAGCTAAAGCATACCGGCTGGCCGACCGACTCGTACCCTACAGTCTGCTGGGAGCAGGGCTCACATATCTGTTTACAAGGAATGTCACCAAGGCTCTTTCTTTCCTTATGGTTGACTATTCCTGTGCCATGAAGTTATCCATGCCGTTGGCTGTGCTTTCTGCAATAAGAGAATCAAGAGAGCACCGTATCTCAGTAAAAGGCGGAAAATTCATGGAAGCTATGGCTGAAGCCGATACACTTGTGTTTGATAAAACGGGCACCCTGACTCATGCAACGCCCACACTTATGGATGTTGTAACTTTCGAAGATAGAGATCCCGATGAGATGTTGCGTATAGCAGCATGTCTCGAAGAGCATTACCCACATTCCGTAGCCAATGCCATTGTAAAAGGTGCTAAGGACAAAGGACTTGACCATGATGAGCTTCATTCAAAGGTCGAATATATAGTCGCTCACGGTATCAGCAGTTTCCTTGAGAATGAAAGGGTAGTTATCGGAAGTTACCACTTCGTTATTGAAGATGAGAAATGTATTATCCCCGAATCCGAAAAAGATAAGCTTGATGCCATAAATACGGAATATTCCAGGATTTTTATGGCTATCGGAGGACGACTCGCCGCAGTACTCTGTATCTTCGATCCTTTAAGAGAAGAGGCTGCTGAAGTCATTAAGGAGCTTCATACACTGGGTTTTAAGAAAATATGTATGATGACCGGTGATAATAAAAAGAATGCCGAAGCTGTAGCTGCAAAGTTAAGCCTAGACGAATTCTGTGCTGAAGTGCTCCCTGAGGATAAGGCTGAGTTTGTAAGAAACGAACGTGCCAAAGGACATAAAGTGGTAATGATAGGAGACGGAGTAAATGATACTCCCGCTCTTTCGGAAGCCGATGTCGGGATAGCGATCTTAGACGGTGCCCCGATAGCCCGTGAGATAGCCGATATCACAATAGCATCCGACGATCTGAAGCAGCTTATAACATTACGTAAAATAAGCACCGCACTCATGAAGAGGATAAAAACGAATTACAGATTTATACTCGGATTTAATTCAGCGTTAATAGCCGGAGGTCTCTTCGGTGTAATGAATCCGGCCTCATCCGCACTGTTACATAACGGATCAACAATATTGACCGGAGTAAAAAGCATGACAAATCTGTTGGATAAATAAACAGATCAAAAAATAAGACAGGGGCTCTGTCTTATTTTTTTTAAATTTTTTTAAAAAGTTATTGACAAAAACAATAATATGATATATATTAGTTAGCGTCAGCTAACCGATGACAAATTACATAAGGTTTTATATTAAGCAGTAAAAAAATCCTTCAAACCTCATTTGTCCATATGCCGCCAACGTATGGACCAACAAGACTTCATAAGACATTTTTGAGACCAATCATTTTACTTCTATTCTGCTTATTAAAAAACCTTCTGTAACTAAAGGAACTACAAAAGCCCGGGCAAATCTACCCGGGCTTTTTTCCTGTCTATACTCTCGGATCTATTGAATATACTTTATCAAATTCCAACTCTGCAAAAGGTCCCGGTATCACATCCTCACCTTGTCTCTCGTTTCCGAGGATATCGAGCTTAACTCTTGGATCTGCTGCCACTTTCTTAAGCTCCTTAGGATCTGTTACGTATCTGTCGGGAGCTGCCGGACCGAATCTGAACGGCATCATGGCACTCTTCTTTATCTTTAAGGTCAGCTTTTCCGTATCCACTTCAAAATCAAACCAGCCTTCGCATCCTGTCATATCAAAGCCGTAGAATTCACGCCACGACTTTAAGTCCAAACATACTTCGGGTGCAGGGTACATGATCCTTAGGTCTCCGCCCTTCGACTGCTTCACATACGCGTTACCTTCAGCTGCATTATCCTTAGTCGGGAAGCAGATACCTCCTACTCCGCAGTCATAGATCACATTATTGATCATCTTTGCATCACGCGATGTGCCGCCACGGTCCCCCGGTGATAATCTGAAAGGTACGGGCTTAGCATAGTAAGCATATGCGCGGCACTTTCCGATGAAGTTATTAACTACCTGGAGCCTGTCGGTACCCTCGCCATATACGGCATATCCGTTGATGGTATCATCCTCTACCAGCTTATACCATCCCGATGAGCCCGGTTCAAACTTGATCTTTTTGGCGTCAAACCTGCCCTCTACATTCCAGAAGATATTGTTGTCTATGAGATTGATGCCCTCTCTGGTACACTCGATAAATATAGCTTCACGCTGCTCGATACCGTCTAAGAAAAGGTTCTGTGTGATACGGTTATTGATGTTTCCGCAGTCGAGCCACAGATGGTCGGCACGGTAAGTGGTCTTAAAGATGTTTCTGCGGATCATACCGTCCACGCAGTTATGCAGCTTGATGGCTCCTGCTTCCCAGGAAAGCTCCATCTTCTGCCAGCCGGTACCCTCGATCACGTTATCCTCTATCAGCATATGCGTAGCAAAAAGTCCTGCTATGCCGCATACACCGGCGTCCTTTATGTGGCATCTCCTGATCACACTGTGACCTACCGTCTGGTTCGGATCAAAGTCATGATGCCAGCATTCGTTTCCTATATCTATACCGACCGCATTTGCCCAGTCCACAGTACAATCCTCTATTACCCAGTGGTGCCCGCGGAATGCTGATATGGATCCTCTCTGAGGTACGGGTGCTCCCATAGCGGCATGTGCACATACAAGTCCCTTTACCTTTATATATGAAAGGAACGGAACCTTAGGTGCAAAACACTGCTCGCGCACTGTAATCTCTATATCGTGATCTGCCGGATCGGCGTCTCCGGGTAATCTAAAATGTACAGTCTGTCCGTTCGCTTCTACCCAGTATGTACCCTCAGCGGTACTCAGCTGATTATATAAGGCCACCTGCTTTAACGGCTTTCCGTCACAGAAGATCATGCCGCGCCTGTTAAGATATGGCGTCATGTCGGTCTTGTCATACTCGATAAACAACCTGTCGTGCAGGATATTTACCGCACAAAACGGATTGTAACCGCGGAACATATCGGGGTCCAGATGATGGCACCATACCTTAGGAGTGACTGTCATGGAAGGTGCTCCGTATCCCCACAGTCTCCAGCCTTCACTCTTTTCAAAATCATGTATCTCTTCGGAAGCTTTGATGATAACCGTACCGGGCTCTTTTGCCTCGTAGCATATCATGCTCTCGGGACCGTCTCCGCCTTTCTTGGGCGATACGCATTCACGATACGTACCCGGAGCTATAAGTATATGTGTACCGGGCTCTGCTATATCTGCTGCTGCCTGTATGGTCTTAAACGGTGCGTTTATGCTTCCGTCATTGTCATCCGATGCCCCCGGATCATCGCATGCAACATAAAGTGTACGAACGTAGTTTACTTCCTTCTCCCAAAATCCGAATTCTTTTCCGTCTGCCAATTTGTTTTCCTGCATACATCCCATCCTTTCTCCGACCGGTCATTTACAGACCTGCTATTTACCCCAAGAACATTTTCATGTTCGTTTTTATTCTATCAATATTCCGGATACAAAGCAATCTTTTTAGCAGGTAAACATGAATCTGCCAAGATAATATCGGTATATACAAAATAAGACAGGGAATTGTCCCTGCCTTATCTTGTGTTACTGTTATTTTAGAGCTTCTTTCAGCACATCAAGGTTTTTCTCCATGATTGAAAGATATGTGGTACCGTTTTTCACATCCTTGGATGTGGTTGACTGCATTGAATCAAGCGTAAGGACCTGCTGATCTTTCGATGCGGTATTCTGTATGATGGTCTCAGCGATCCTGTGGTCGGTACCTTCTATCGTCATGACTGCATTCAGTCCGAGTTCATCCACTTTCTTTGACAGGAAGGTGATGGTTTCGAAGCTTGCCTCTGTCTCAGCCGAGCATCCGACAAATGCTGCATAATAAGACAGTCCGTAATCATCAACCAGATAACGGAACGGGAATCTGTCTCCGAAAAGGAGCGTTTTCTGTACTCCCAGCGCTACCTCTTCTTTATAACGGCTATCAAGTACATTCAGCTTCTCTATATATGCTGCTGTATTTTTCTTATATGTTTCGGCATTAGCACTATCGATCTTTTGTACGGCATCGGATATTTTCTGTACCAGTACGGCGGTATTTTTAAGAGAAAGCCATACATGTTCATCATATTCCGGTTCGTCTTCTTCATGTTCATGATCGTGATCTTCATCTTCGTCATGGTCATGGTCGTGATCATGTTCTTCCTCCGCCTGCATACCTTCGACGATCTCTTCCTCTTTCACAGAGTCGCCGAGCACCTCGAGGAGATTGACCACTGTCATGTTCTTATTTACTGCTCCCTTTAAAGCATCTTCCACCCATTCATCCGACTCTCCGCCTACATATATAAAAAGGTCGCAGGTCGAGATTTTAACTATATCGTCCGCCGTAGGCTGGTAGCTGTGCAGATCCACACCGTTGTCGAGCAGCATGGTCACTTCCGCACCGGCAGGGTTGTTGCCGAGTACGTTCATAACCCAGTCATATTCCGGGAAAATAGTTGTTACTACGCTGATCTTTCCTTGGTCTAACGCAGTTCCGCTTTTTTCGGATCCGCATGCCGAAAGGCATCCTATCATCATTACCGTAAAAAAAATCAATATATATCTTTTCACAAAAAAGACCTCCGCTAAATTGGATTTAAGACATGTCCTCAGCTCTCAATTTGAGAACCGTTCTCAATTATAGCGAGCAAGTTTTATATTGTCAAGTACTTTTTTGAGAAAGATTCCCAAATTCACATTTCCTCAGGTTTAAGCTCAATGGTCTCTTCCGTGTACTTACGCTCCATGTCATGACGTTTCTTGCGGTTTTCCACCGATTCAAAGATTATGGAGAAATCATAATCCTCCGGATAAAGCTCTTCCGCCTTGACATGCAGCTTGACACGCTTATGGTTAATCCATACCTTACGGTCAGCTATCTGTACGCGGAGCACGCCCTTATCGTTTACCGGTTCGCAGACTATCCCTATCTTTTTATCGGGATATACCATTACGCTGTCACCGATATTGTAAAGTGTACCTGTCTTGGTATTGACTGTTACCTTCTTTTCCTTGGTGATCTTTCGGCCGCCTGTCTTTTTAAGTTCTTTATTATTCTTAAACCCATATTTCTTAACAGCGTTTTTGCCGTATGCCGCTTTTACTGCCGTTTCCAGCATATGTACGGGCATGCCGAGGCGGTCGGCTATATAGAACGCACAGCTTTCTCCGGCTTCGCCGATCACCATCCTGTAGGTTGGCATCAGTGTTTCTTTGTCAAATGTCATCCTGGCATTTATTATATTCTCAGCCCTGTCCGCATAGTCCTTTATCTCGGGATAGTGAGTCGTAACCAGGAAATTGGCCTCGCTCTTTCTTAACTCCTCCAGGATGGCGGTGGCTATACCCATGCCTTCCGCAGGATCTGTACCGGAGCCAAGTTCATCCATGATGACAAAGCTATCCTTATTTACTACGCTCAATATCGCAAGCACGTTTTTAATATGTGCCGAAAATGTCGACAGGTTTTCGGAGATGTTCTGTCCGTCGCCGATATCACTCAAGTAATTGCTGTTCATGCATATATCCGCATTTTTACACGGGACATGGAGCCCGCACTGAGCCATATAACTGTTGATCATTACTGTTTTTATGGCTACGGTCTTTCCTCCCGTATTGGGGCCCGTGATGACGATACCTCTTATCCTTGCAGGATTGTCTTCAATATGGGAGACCGGATCATCTGTCTGCTTAGCTTTATTATTGATATTAGCCTTGATAGTATTATCATCAGCTTCTATATTTCCAAGTGTAAAATTCAGCGGGACATTGATATTTCTGTCCATCAAAGGGTGTCTGGCTTCATTAAGTATGATCCTTCTTTCAAGGTTGATGGCCGGTTCCACACAGTCAAGATCGATACTAAGCTTTCCCTTGGAAAAGATGAAGTCCAGCTTTTCTATCATGCGCATATTTTCTTCCATGACAGGGACTGTATCGGCTACCATGGCCGAAAGGGTATAAAGTATCTTATGTACCTCATTGTCCTCATCCACACGTAAAAGCTGGAGCTCTTCAAAGAGCTTGGCCACTCCCTGGGGTTCTACAAAGACCGTACTGCCTGTGGAAGACTTATCTATAACGCTGCCCGGGATCTTAAACCTGTATTCCTTTTTTACCGGCACACAGATCCTTCCGTTGCGGAGTGTATAATAGGTATCCGCCATACAGTCCTTATTGGTCCGGATAACCTGCTCCGCCTTTTGCTTCATGGCTTCTTCGATATTTACTATCTTTACCCTGATATCAAACAGTGTTTTGGACGCCCTGTCATCCACTTCTTCACACCTTATCTGCCTGCTTATCTCTTCTCTTAATTCGGGCAGTTCGTCAAGGTTTTCATCATAGTACGCCAGCGGATTTTCATACTGTTTGCCCCTGGCAAGATACAGCCGTAAACGTTCAACCACTACCAGCACCTTTTCCACTCTTTCAAGCTGGTATGGTGTTAGGCAATCGCCTCTGGCTGCCACCTGCAGGATCTCCTTTATCTCCGTTACATCCTGCAGAGGAGGATTCCCCAGTTTTTCGATCATCTTTTTAGAGTTGGTTGTCTCCTTCAGTTGCCTTCTAAGTTCTGTTTCATCCAATATTATAGCCGTTTCCGCGATCATTTCCTTTGCATAAGCCGTCACCGCGAGGTCCGACCATATTTCTTTTACTTTATCAAATTCTATCTGTTGTTCTGTATTCATTTCTTATTTCCCTTCTTTTTCAATCAGAGGGATTGTTCTGTGATCGATTTTTCTTATTGATCTATAATCTTTTGATCACCAATCCAACAAAGGATAGATACTTTCCCATCCCTCTGTCAAAGTAGTTTTTATCTTTAATACCATATTCATGTCCGGACATGAACCAGTCATTCCATGCCTCATCGAAGCAGTCCAGGTCAATGTCCATAACTATTTCAAAATCATCGCCTTTACCGATCATATCAACCCACCATTTCCTGGTTTGAAATGTTTCGTACGCTTCTTTATCGCCTTCGAACCATTCCATCATTATCTCATAGTCTTCGCCAATAGGCTTCTCTTTCAGCCCCGGAACCGCTATGACCAAAACTCCGCCTTTCTTAAGGTAAGGAAGTATTTTTTCCTGCATATAGCCCTTTTTAGCTGCAAAATAATGATAGGCGTCGATGCTTACGATAGCATCAAAATAATTTTCAGCATAAGGCAGATCATTCGCATCGGCATGTATGGGGATTATCCGGTTGTCAACTCCCCACTTTTTAAAGTTTTCCGCATTCTGTGTGGCCGATATCCAAAGATCGGTCGCAAATACATTAACCTTTGCTTCCTTTGCCAAAAACATACTGGTGATACCCATTCCGCAGCCAAGGTCCATAACACGGCCACCTTCCTTTAACGGATACTTGGTAAGCATCTCGTTAATTAAACGCAGACTGTTGGGTCCCATTAAATACTCTTTTGTGAAAAAATCTTTATAGTTTTCAATTCTGTTATTATTCATGTTTTCATCCTTTCTGTTCATACTCTTACTTTTTTTCCGTGATCTTACTTCCGATTACTGTAAAACCAATCTAAGTTACTTCCAAGGATATCTACATGGTCAAAAAAACAGACCATGACATCCATACGCAAAGATATCATGGTCTGATAGTTTTAGTATCGTCATCATGCTCCCGGCAACAGTACACTTGCAATCCATATATAGAAAATGAGCATGCAATTGTTACCCCGGAGCATCAAAAAAACGAGGGTATATATTTCCATGATATTAAGCGCAATTAACTAAGCCGGCAGTAAATACTGTCAACCAAAAAAGTTAAAATATTGCAATTCTCGTACTATGCCGAAAGTAAACTGCGTCGTACATAGTTGATCATGCAATGGTTATCTCACCACGCTTAACATAAAATACCTCGTTCTTTCATTTTTTTACATTATACAGTCAATATAAGATTATGTCAAGGGGAACCAAACTTATTCTATACTTCTAATTCTACCTATACTTCCATTTTTTTCAGAGCATTTTCCATTATCTTTTCCGTTTCGTCACCGTATATATCAAGTCCACATGCTTTTATCAGCCTGACATCCTTTATACCGTAAAAGTTTTCCGCCAGAGCTTTCACATATCCAAAGCCAAATTCTTCGGGGCAAAACTCTCCGCCTGCTGTCATAACGTAATACAGCTTATCAGCGTTACATAACCCCTTTGGATAGCCTTCCGGTGTATATAAAAATGTGATGCCCAGTACATTTATCTGCTCAAAATATGCCTTAAGGTTCGCCGGAAACGAAAGGTCCCAATACGGTGCGGCAATAACTACAGTATCAGCCTCGGCGAACTGGCGTGCCGGATCAAAAAGCGGATCGTCAAATGCCCGCTCAGCTATGAGACGATCTCTTTTCTTTAAAAAAGCCTCGTCCACTACAGGGAATGCGATATCTTCAAGCTTAACCTCAACTATGGTATCGTTCATCTTATCAAGAAGTGCTTCCGCCAGCCTTTTGGTACGCGATTCTTTACGTACGCAGGCGTTTATATATAGGATCATCTTAGTACCTCATTAGATATTTTTACGGTTTTTATTGTAACAAAAAACCCGGTCTTTTACAACCGGGTTTCCGTTAACACATGTTATTTCTTGATTCTCTTAAACTTTACAGTATCGCTTATACCTAATGCTTTAATGAGTTCAACAATTCTATTGTATTCATCTACATCAGCCTTTATCTTAATCACTGCATCCTTTGCGATTCCCGAGAATGCACCCTTACCAACCTTCTTTAATCCACCACCGTATATTACAATAGTCTTAAGGGCAGAAGCTTTCTTAAACGCATATGCACCGATAGTTGTAATGTTGGACTTAATAACAACCTTGGTGATATCTTTGTTTTTATAGAAGGCTTTCTTTCCTATAGCGGTAACTTCTAGCTTTCCGCTTTCAGTCTTTACTGTAGTAGGTATCGTAATACTTGCTTTGCCGGGACTATACTTTCTTATAGTAACCTTTGCCTTCTTGGATACAGAATACTTAAGCTTAACAGACCCATCTTTATTTGTCTTAACAAAGGTACCTGTGATAATAGCCGGTTTAGTCTCTTCAGGCTTGGTTTCTTCAGGTTTAACTTCCTCAGGTTTTGTCTCTTCAGGTTTGGTTTCCTCAGGCTTGGTTTCGCCTGTGCCTGTAGTATCTCCACCTGTAGTTGAAGGTACATAAGGAGCTATTGAACCTGAGCCGGATCCTGAACTACTACCACTACCCGAGCTGCTGCCGCTACCTGAACCAGAACTGCTACCTGAACCAGAACTACTGCCTGATCCAGAACTGCTGCCTGATCCAGAACTGCTGCCTGATCCAGAACTGCTGCCACTACCTGATCCGGATCCACTGCCAGAACCCGAACCGCTGCCTGAACTCGATCCGCTGCCTGAGCCTGATGTTGAACTTGCCTTAAATGTTACCGTAACGGTTACATTTGCTGCCGGCATGTTAAACTTCTTAGATGAGGTGATATCTACTTCACTACCATTCTCCGCCTTCCAAGTGATCTTTTCAATCTCATATCCGGTATTTGGAGTAGCTGTAACGGTAATTTCTGTATCTTCGGTTGCAGTAGTTGCAGAAGCGAGAACTGTTCCATTTGCATCTGCATTAAGTGTCACGGTGTAAGTAGTCGGAGCTACAGCCGCAATACTGATATCATATGTTGTAGTCTTGTCCTCGTATGTTATGGTAAGTGTCTGCTTATCTGTCGGTGAAGCAGAATCAAAACCACTGATCATTTCTGCTGTAACGGGAATAGTCTTGCTTGTAGCATCGGAATAATCCGCCTTAATTTCCATTCCATCAACATCCAGAGACTCGTTTACAAGATAATCCGTCTTACCGGTTTTAGTCAACTCGATCGCAGTGAGTGTCACAGGTTCAAACTTTGCATAAATTGTAGTATCAGCAGTAATAATTTCCTTTTTGAAATCGAATGCCGTGCTGAATGAATCATCTTTGTACCAGTCAATAAAGATAAATCCGGTTTTGCTTGGATCAGTCTCAGGTCTGGTAGCCGAATTTCCGTCGTTTACAGTCTGTGTGGAAAGCTCTGTATTTCCATCAATAAACTTAACTGTATATGTGACAATAGGTTCAAGTTTCTTAGATGAAAGCACGAAATCCGAGTTATGAGTTACAGGTACATCTATAAAGTGAGAACCGTTTACCTCATCATAAGCTACATAAAGATTTTCTTCCTCAAGTTTAAGCTCTGCAGGCTCGGAACTTTCTGACTCTGTATCATCATAATAATACAGTTGAATATCATACTCATTTTCAAAAAGTTTAACTTCTTCATCAGAAAGAGTCAAACGAACTGTAGTCTTTCCGGGAAGCTGACCGTTGTTCTCAAAACCAAGCTTTAGGCCTTCAAGCTCATTCTCCTCCATAACAGCATCAAGTTCTTCGTCTGTAAGTTCATCTCCTACTGCCACAGAAAGTGCTATGTCATTTGACATAGTGTTTGTCATATCATCAGCATTGAATTGCCATTCTGTATTATGAGAATCTTCAGAATTAGTAATAATAAAGATACTATTCTTCCCCCCGTTTTCCATATAACTGTTGATTACTTCGTCAGAGATAATTGCATTGTCACCCTTAAGATCAACCATCATGCTTTCTTCATCTCCAACTTCCTGAACTATCTCTTCAAGACTTGTCATAAGAGTTCCTGCAGGACAAACCTTAATCTTGAAGATTGCAAGTATATCTTCCCCCTGTTTGATAGTTACAGTATATGTAGTGATAGTACTAACGCTATCCGGAGCTACAAATAATTTTGTAACACCCTCATTAGTATTAGTTATCTCATACCCTTCAGGTCCATCAACGGAAATATTATCTATTCCATAATTCCAATATCCGTTAAGCAGTGTACTCATATCAAGAACCTGGCCTGCTTCAATAGCAGTAGTATTCATTATCTGGAATCGAGCACTTCCGCTGTATAAAACAGTAGATGTAGTATTGTCATTAAGGCTCATATACGTACACGGATAATAAGCAATGAGATTACCATTAAAAATACCGTTTTCGAATACAGGCTTAATGCCCTGCATTTCAACTTCATATTTTCCGCTTGTTATACCGTCATAAAGCATCTGAACATCATCCGGATTTGAAGTACTGATCAGATCGATAAGCTTTATCTTTCTCATATACGCCACAGGATATATCTGACTACCCTGACCGGAAATACTAAACGGTCTTCTATACCATAACATGAATGAATACTCATAGTCACGGCCACCCTTATTAAGAACGACTTTAAGTGTTCCGCTTATTATCTTATTATCAGCTTGAATTCCAATATCAATCTGAACCTTATCTTCAGCTTCTGTATAATTTACAGTTATAGGATCTCCATCATAATTTATAATCGTTGTTTTTGATCCCTCATCTGATGAAATAACTACGTCACTTTCACTTGCTCCATTAGCGGTAAGCGTGGCTTTTGAAACAGTAACTCCATCCGGAAGCTCAAAATTCATAGAAAAGTCTTTAAAGACATTTTTCCCTTCGGGATATACAGAATACTTTCCGGTATCGTTATCTCCTGTATCGCTGCTGATGCTGGATTCTTCATCAAGATTGAAATCTGTCATTACCAACGGCATTTCACCCGCAATCAACATATCTATAGAAAACTCATGCTGAATACCATTAAGCTTATTAACTAAATGTATTTCATTTTTTCCGGTCTGTTTAACTTCGAATTCTCCATAGTTTTCACTATTATCGGATTCAAATAACGGCTCAAGTGCAGATGCAGGTGTGGAATTAATACCATAATGCTCAATTCTAAAATCAGAACTATTGTATTTACCATTTTCTAATACATTTTCCTTTACTACATCTAAATTAAAGAAGTTGAAAGTTTCTCCAACATTAACTTCTAAGAAATAACTTCGAAAATCTTTATTAAGATGAAGTTGTACCGTTCCTGTTTCTTCACCTTTTTCATATGAAAGTACAATATCATCTCCCCATACTATATTAGTATAGGTTGCTCTATCAATGTAAATGGCTTTGTTTTGAAGCTCATCTTCTGAGAATCCTTCAAACAATGTATTGATTTTTTTAGGTACATTGTCTCCGGAATCATCATTAATCGATTTTATTACATCAGATAGCTTTTTTACCTCCAAAACAGTGTCTGTTTCATCCTTTTTATACTTTGCCCCGGTAAATGTCCAACCATCATCAGGTTCTATTGCTATCAAACCATATGTCCACTTGGTATTACCACCGGCGGATAATGAAATAGCCGATCCTGAAGCCACTTTTACTTCAGCATAATTACCTGATCCGGGAAATTCAGTAAGACTTGAAAAGTCAATTACTGTAATCTTACCCGGGATCTCATTCAACTCTTCCTGCGCTGCTGCCTCAACAGACGGAGCGAACTCAATGCCTGTCAGCATGCCCACGATAAGACACAGTACACAAATAATACTTGTTACCTTCTTCATTGCATCTACCTCCTTAACGTTTTGTGGACAAAGTACTTTTCGGTAAAAAAGTATTCTGTCCACGCTGGAGATATTTTACCATTTTTAGCTGAAAAAGTCTTACACCCACAGCGTAAAACAGGCAGGAGTTAGTCTCCTGCCTGCGTATCAATCATATGTATAATAGCTGTTTATAGAGTACTTCGGCTCCGAATGATCCGATAGCTTCGGTACTTCTTCGGGCATCTCACTTGCCGGAAAAGCCTTTAATTCAAAATCAAGATCCTTGTTTTCGTATATGATCTTGGCTTTTTCAAGCACCACATCCTCCATTCCGATTACGGAATGTTCATGCATAACACGTGAAGAATCCTGTATAAAAGTTAAATATAGCGGCGGATGAAAACCTCCGTTTTTAGCTGATACCATTATTACTACATCAAGTACATCTTCAAACCCAAACTTAGCTTTGACATAGTTTTCGAGTTCTTCCAGACTTTCAGTCTTAAACGGTACGTAGCTTTCCTCATACCATGTGCTCTTAAAATCATTGATCATAGTCTTAATATCAAGATAATAATACACTCCATCTTCGTAAAAATAGCAACGAATCCCACTCATTTTTCCATAGAATAGGAAATACCCACAATCCTCAAAGTCATCTCCAAGAAGATATATCAGCGCATCAGCCATAACACTGGTATACCCTTTATTTCCTTTAACTATCTCTGCACCGGAAACAGTCCATATCCACTCTATATTTGAATCAAAACACTCCAATATATCATCAGTGTACTCAAATTTTCTTTCCTGAAAAAATGCGATGGCATCCTGAAAAGTATTAATGTTTTGTTTCCAAAACTCAGGATCCGACGCTCTTTCATCTTTAGCAAGCATCTCTCTTATCTTTTCGCGTCCAAGCTCATAGTTTAATTCCGCCTGCTTTCCGTCATTAAAGGTAGTAACCAAAAACTCCCATTCCTTGACCGTTTCATTGCCGCTTTTTAGAGAAATACTGACAACGCCCTCTTTTTTACCTGTAACCAGGCCATCTGTAACTATTGCCGTTTCAGGGTCTGACGAAACCCAAGTATCCCCGGTCAACCCCTCAGAATTCAGCCTTCTTGGTAATCCTATATAAACAACATCCTTATCTTCTCCCATCCTTTTTCTAAAGGACGGGTTCTCGGAGTCACCTGTACTTGCTGATGTTCCTGTATTATCCACCGGCTCCTTTTCTTTGCTGCATGCTCCGGCAAATAGCATTACACTCAACAAAACAGCAATAATCCTTATCAGATTACCTCTGTTATTAAACCTGTTACCTTTCATGAGTAAAACTCTCAATCCTTCCCCAATATTTTCATTCCGTTTTCTGAAAGCTTATCATTCAGCTCTTCCAAGCGCATCTGATTTTTCAAGGCATAGAGAATATATGCATCTC
>Ga0310786_10000745_pt1 | contig 52102 bp, 38 predicted proteins | sample AusTroGonzalo_MG_FD_203881 | JGI IMG/M metagenome (GOLD analysis project Ga0310786, IMG submission 203881) | Bovine rumen microbial communities from tropical cattle in Woodstock, Queensland, Australia - Gonzalo_03 (v2) (version 2) | ecosystem: Host-associated > Mammals > Digestive system >...
ACGGCAAGTCCTCCACCGCGGGTTTCCTCAGCGGCATGATGCAGAGCCTGCCCCCGATCCACGACGTCGCCGCCATGGCCGGCATCGACCTGCCGAAGTACCTCGGCGAAATGAAGGACCAGGGCGCGAACGCGAAGGACGCTCCGGCTGAATGACCTTCGAGACGAAGGGGCGCAGTCCTTTCCGGCGATGTTCCATGAATGCCGGGCTGGGATGATGTGCCCCTTCCGTTTGTTTGCACATTTTCTTTTTGAGGTGCCATGAGCGATTTAGTCAAATTGGAACGCATCCTCGGGATCAAATTCCGCGACGAATCCGTCTACAAGGAGGCGCTGACCCACAAATCATTCGCCGCCGAACATCAGCTCAATTACGATAATCAGAGACTGGAACTCCTCGGCGATGCCGTGGTCCAGATCATTCTGACCGACTACCTGTACCGCCGTTATAAGGACCTGCAGGAGGGTGACCTCACGAAGATCCGGTCCGCGATGGTCAATCAGGACGCGCTCGCCCAGTTTGCGCGCGACATCTCGCTCGGATCGTTCCTTCTGCTCGGACGCGGCGAACTTGAGTTGAACGGACAGGACCGCGACTCCACGATCTCCGATGCGTTCGAGTCCCTGATCGGGGCCATCTACCTTGACCTCGGCATCAAGGCCGCGACCGACCTTTTCCTGCCCATCCTCCTCAAGAATTATCCCGACCCGGCGGAAAGCCTTCAGGAGATCAATCCGAAGGGCATCCTCCAGGAGTATACCCAGCAGAATGCGCAGGGCGTGCCGCAGTACCGCGTGGTGGCTGTCACAGGTCCCGCCCACGCGCCGCAGTACGAGGTCGAGGTGCTCATCAAGGACAAGGTCGTCGCACGCGGCACTGCCAGCAGCCATAAGCTCGCTGAACGTGAGGCCGCACGCGCCGCCGTGCATATCCTGCTGCATCACGACGGAGACAAGAAAGCCGACCCGGACGGAGAGGAGTGACCCGATCATGGAAGCCGAACGTATTTTTCCCTCGTTTACCATCCATACCCCGCGCGACATCGCGTTCGGTCGCGGGAAAGCCGCCCTGCTTCCCGCGCTGCTGCCCGAATCCGTGAAACGCGTCCTCGTGATTTCCGGGCGTCATGCCGCGGACGCCGAGGCGAAAACGATCGCGGAATCCCTGAGCGCTTCGGGACGCGAAACGCGTATTTTCGCCGAGACCATGACGGAGCCTTCGCCCGGCGCGGTCGATACGGCCACGGTCGCCGTCCGCGCATGGAACGCCGATGCCGTCGTCGCGATCGGCGGGGGCAGCGTGATCGACACGGCGAAAGCCGCAGCGGCGCTGGCACGGCTGGACGGCTCCTGCATCGAGTATTTCAACGGGACGCGCGAGCTGGTCGTGAGGGACCGTCCGTTCTTCGCCGCGCTGCCGACGACGAGCGGGACCGGGGCGGAAATGACGAACAATTCCGTGCTTACCGACCCCGCGACCATGATCAAAAAATCCATCCGGCACCCCGGTATGATCGCGGATCTGGCGCTCGTCGATCCCGACCTGACCATGAACTGTCCGCGCGGCGTGACGGTCGCGAGCGGTCTGGACGCGCTGGTGCAGGCGGTCGAGGCGTTCGTTTCGCCGAAGGGGACGGACTACACGCGGGCGCTGGCGAAGGCCGCCGCCTGCAAGCTCTACGGCGCGCTGAAGAGCCTCACGCTTGAAACATGGAAGCCTATTGACGACAGATTCGAGCCCGATGCCGGATTCCGCGTCGACATGGCGGAAGGTTCCATGCTCGCCGGAATGGCGTTCGCTCATGCCGGACTCGGCGCGGTTCATGGCCTGGCGCATCCGGTCGGTTCGCTCCTGCACGTGCCGCACGGCGTAGCCTGCGCCATCCTGATGCTTCCGGTGTTCCAATTCAATATGAACGCCTGCGGGCGGCTTTACTGCGAGCTGGCGCACGCGTTCCTGCCGAAGGAGCCGCGCCCGGACGCCGCGCTGTTCATCGCCGCCATGCGGGATCTTTCCCACGGGCTCGGCGTGCCGGACCATCTGCGCGACTACGGCCTCGCGGAAGAGCATCTGCCGTTCATCGTGGCGAACTGCCGCAGCAACAGCATGAAGAACAACCCGGAGCCGATGAGCGACGCGCAGGCCGAAGCGCTTCTGCGCGGCTTAATGTAAGAGCGGGCGCAAGCTCAGCTCTTCATTCCCGGTCCCTCAGGCCTCTTTTTTTCCGCGTCGGTTCTTGCCGCATAGTTGAAATACGCGATCGCGCCGACGGAAAGCGCGGTGCAGATCACAATGACGGCGACGGTAAGGAATGCGGTTCTTTCCGCCGTGAAAACGGGATTCAGGACGAAGACGATCCGCGCCAAATAGATCAGCGGCAGCATCAGGAACATGCCGGGGCGGACCGCGCCGGACAGCCTCGTGAAGAGGCGCGCGACCGGAAAGACAGCCAGTGCGTATTCGCTCAGAAGCCAGCCGGGGAGCGACAGAATGTACATCCATACGATGACGGAAAAACTGCCATGTATGATCACAAGCTCGCCGCCGGTATCCTGAGCATCGCAAAAAATCTTGATGAGAATGCCCAGCGTGAAAACGACGGGCACGAGGTAAACGAGGATTCCGGGAAGCAGGACCAGGACATAGCGGATCAGCATGTGACGCAGGCTCTGCATCGCGCCGCGGGCAATCTCGTTTCCGGGACAGGTATTCCTGCACATTGGGATCACGGCATCCCTGAAATGCCTGCGCAGGATGATGCCCGGAACATACGGGATCGCGAGGAGGGCGATGAGAGAAATCGGGGATGCGAGCGCAAGCGGGATATACAGGTTAGGAGGAAGCTCTTTCAACGCTTTGGCGAAACTGTCTGCCTGGGGCCCGAATACAATTTTTACGGTCCCTGCCCAGGGATAGGGCATGATACAGACGATGGGGATCAGGAGGAGCTGTATCACCACCGCGATCCAGATCATCTTCAAGATCGGAGCGTCCTGCCGGAAAACGGAGTACACGTACTTGTGTTCCGAGCCGATATAAAGAGGGGGCGTTGGAGTCGCGGCGGAAGAGTCCGGGGCGACGGTCTGCCGTGAATCGTTTTTTTCAGTCAGGGGTTCATTCGCATCCATGTGCGAATCCTTTCCGATTTCGGGGCTGTTATTTGAGCTTGTCCGGGACGGCGAACGGTTTGATCTCCTCCTGAAGCGCGGCGGCAAACTGCGTGAACAGGTATTTTGCCATATCGTCGGGGAGGGCGATGTGGATCGCGACCTCGGCTTCATTTCGCGTGACCGTGAACGCGTTCACGAGCTCGGGCGGGATCTTTCCGAGTTTCGCCGCCTCGCTGTAGACCTGCGCGATCGTGTCCTGGCAGGATCGCTGGATCTTCAGCGCGGCATCGGCGGATTTCGCGGGCATGACGATCTCCGCATGGACCGGGCGCTTGTCCTTTTCATCTCGGACAACGTGGAACGAGATGCTTTTGAGCTCGCCCAGCAGCGAATATTCCGGCGTCGCGCCGGGTTCCGGCCAGACATACGCCATCGCGACGTCGTCCGGCAGGGATTTGAGCAGAGACGAGGCGGAAACCAAGTTCGATTTTTCCTTGCTTTCCGGTTTCTTCGCCTCGGACGGATCGTCCGCTGGCTCGGGCGGCCTGTTTGCCGTAAAGAGCAGCCAGTCCTTCGCCGGGAATGTGATGCGGAAGGAACCACCCTCGGGAATGGTTAGGTTGAACGACGGATTGTCCGCGTCGCCGGTTTCGGTCCAGGTGAATTTCTCGCCGAGGAGCTTGTATTTCAGGATGTAGCGGACGGTGGCGGGCGAGGCGGAGGAATTCAGCAGGAATCCTTCGTCGAAGACGGCCAGCGAGTGCACCGTTACCTTGATGTGCTTCTCCTCAAGCTTGCCCAGGAGCTCTTCGTAGGCGAGGAACAGCGGATTGTTTTTCGCGTCCGGCAGGAACGGCGCGTCCTTGACCTGGCCGGGCGTCAGAAGCGTGACGGGTCCGGCGGCCTCCGGGAAAAAGTCCCCGGCGGGGTGTGCCGCCAGGGGCACGGCAAGGCCGAGCAGGACGGCGAACAACGCGGCCCGGATCGAAAAGACGGCTGTGAATTTCATGGGGCGGCCCCCCTTCAGCAGTGATGCTTGTCCGTGACGCGGAAGAGATTTCCTTCGGGATCCGGATACTGCACGGCGTGAATCCCGGTCTGTCCGCAGGGGACGCCTTCGGGAGCGTCCGCGCCTCCGAACGAACGGTAGCGTTTTTCGAATTCGTCGAGCGAGTCGACGAAAAACAGAAAATCCGTGCGGCTGTGGGGAGGCAGCGGCGGTTTGTTCGGCGCGGCCTGTTCCAGGCAGAAAGACGCTCCGCCGTCAAGCTGGAATTCGACCCATACGTTGCTGTTCATAACGGGTTCGCCAAGCCCTACGATGTCGCGGTAGAACGCGCGTTCTGCCGCAATGTCGGCGACCAGAAGAACGAGGCTGATGCGGGCTGCCATGAGCGGATCTCCGGGTGGTTGCGCCTTGGTCAGAGCACGAATGCCGGACCGAGGTAGATCTTGCGTGCTTCTTCGCTGTTGATGAGGAAATCGGACGTGCCTTCGAGGCAGACCTTGCCGTCGGCCATGAGGTAGGCGCGGTCCACGCAGGAAAGCGTCTCGCGGACGTTGTGGTCGGTGATGAGGATGCCGAGCCCCATGTCGCGGAGTTTCCGGATGATCTTCTGGATCTCGTACACCACGATGGGGTCGACGCCGCTGAACGGTTCGTCGAGCATGATGAACGAGGGGTTCGTGACGAGCGCGCGCGTGATTTCGAGGCGGCGGCGCTCGCCGCCGGAGAGCGTCATGGCTTTCTGCTTCCTGAGATGTGTCAACTCAAGCTGTTTGAGGAGGTCCTCCAGGCGGACTTTGCGTTCCCGGCTGGAAATATCGAGCGTCTGAAGGATCGCGAGGATATTGTCCTCGACGGAGAGCTTGCGGAAGATCGAGGGTTCCTGCGCCAGGTAGCCCATGCCCATGCGGGCCCGGACGTACATCGGGAACTGCGAGACGTCCACGCCCTTGAAGAAGACGGAACCTTCGTTCGGTTTGATGAGGCCTGTGACCATATAGAAACTCGTGGTCTTGCCTGCGCCGTTCGGTCCGAGCAGTCCGACGATCTCGCCGCTCTTGACCGTGAGGTTGACGTCGTTCACGACCTTGCGCCCGTGGTAGGCCTTGACAAGTCCCTTTGCCTCCAGGAGGACCTGTCCTGGCGGCATCGGATCGGGGTTTACGAGGGACTCGAACTTCAGTTCGGCGGACGCTTTTTCCTCCGTTTCGGACGCGGGCTGCGCTCCGGCGTTTCCGGCGGGGAAGTTTTCTTCGGTCGTATCAATCATCAGAGGTTGCTCCCGGATTTGTTCGTGTTTGTGGTAAAGGACTTATTGGAACTGGCCTTCGGATTGACGACCCGCATGTGGTTGCCGTCCCTGAGGAAGATTTCGATCTTATCCCCGACGATCCAGTTCGGTCCCTGTTTCATAATGGGGTACATGTTGATCATGTTCTTGCCGATCACGCGTACGATGTCGTCGTAGACTGCCTTGGGGAGTTCGTTTTCCGGATTCGAGTGGCCTTCGGTCATGACGATGATCCCGTTCTCGTCGTCGTAATCGCCTTTGTTCGCCAATGCGATGGAGGCACTCTCGGGTTTGTCCGGTTTCTGGTTCCGGTATGCGACGTCGCCCGTGCAGACGAGTTTGGAGATCGTCTGGTTTTCCCCGTCTTCTTCCTTTTTGTCTTTCTTTTCCTCCTGATTGCCGTCTTTCTTCACGACGGGCTGCGCGACGGGCTTCGGCTCTTCCTTTTTCGCCTCGGCCTTCTTTTCGTCATCGTCTTTTTCCGTATCTTTTTTCAGGAAGACCTCCATTTTGTTACAGGTGATCCTGTGTTCCTTCTTTGCCACGACGACGTCGCCCAGGAGCGTGACGATATTCTTTTCCAGAAAGATATCCGCGATGTTTGCGGAGACGTCGACCGGCGCATTGTCTTCATCGTCATCCGAAAAGAGTGAGGAAAAGGCCCCGCCGAATCCCTGTGCATGGGTGGCAGGCTGAACCGCCGCAAACGCGACAAAAATGCCGGACGCGACCAAAAACGAGCGGAAGATGGACGTCATAGCTTGGCTCCTTTGTTTGGTATGAAAGCCGTGGTTGTATCAACCGGCAAAACGGTATTATCACGGAGAAGGTCCAAAGGGACCACCGTATTGATCTCGTGTCTGACGCTTTTCATGGCCTGACCTCCCCTTCGGCGTTCCTGGAACCGGAGGACTGTCTGAGGTTTGCCTTCATGGCGTCGATCCTGATGCGGTTTCCTTCTTTCGGATAGATCGTGATCGGTGTCCCGGCGATCCAGTTCGGCCCCTGCATCATGATCGAACACTTTTCCAGGCCGAGGACGCTGTCATTGCCGGCCACAGCTGTCTTTTCGACAGCCTGTTTGATCTCGGCAAAGGTCTCCTGCGGGATTTCTCCCTGGGGATTCGAGTGGGCGCCGGTCATGACGATGACTTCGCTGACCGCATTGTAGTCTGCCTCGCGGGAGAGGACGATTTGTTCCTGTCCCTCGGAATGTCTTCGGTAAATGACGTCGTTCGAACAGATGATCTTCGATATGTTGTTGCCGAATTCATATCCGTCGCCCGAGCTGAGCAGACTGCCCGTTTGGGGCTGCTTTTCCGTGCCGGATGCGGATGCGTCGTCGTTCAGGAGGAAGATCTCCATCCTGCCGCAGTTCATCCGGCTGTCGCCGCTGTCCACGAGCACATTTCTGGAAAGCGTGATCTTTTCGTTGAGCTGGATGTCGGCGTCGTCCGCAGTGACCGTGGTGGTCGTATAATCCGTCGAATCCTGATCGTCCTGCGAAAGGAGATTTCGTGCGATGCGGAATTCCACCTTGCGGATTTTCACGCGGTTGTTTTCTTTTGAGAAGATCTCGATGCATTCGCCGCGCAGCCTGTCGGATCCCTGCATGATGGTGGGATGCTCCGAGCCCGTCAGCACGATGGTTTCCGAGACGGCATCATAGTCTGCCTGATCGGCCAGCGCGATCCTGTTTTTGCTGTCGGGGTCGTCCTCTTTCGCACGCCCCATGTACACGACGTCGCCTTTGCAGAGGACCTTCGACACGTTTTTGCTGCCGAAGATGTTTTCGTCTTCCCCGTTTTCCTTTTGTTTCGCGGCATCCGACGCGGCGGAATCCTTTTCATTCCCGTTCAGGAGGATCTTCATCTCCCTGCAGGTGATCCTGCTGGACTGGTCGTCGATGTCCACGTTTCCGGAGAGCGTGACGATGTTTTTTTCAAGGTTGATGTCGGCATCGTCGGCCAGGATCATGGTAAAGGCTTTTTCCTTTGCGGCTTCATCAGTTTCGCCGTCCTCGTTCTCTCCATTCATGGCAAACAGGGAATCCGAGTAGTTGACCTTGATGTCCTTGACCTTCACACGATTGTTTTCCTTCAGGAAGATCGTGAAAAGGGAACCGATCATCCATTCTTTTTCCTGAATCATCACGGGGCATGTCGCGATGGTGCCTGCACGGATCTGGCGCTCCATGGTGGAGAACACGTCCTCCGGGATCACTTTTCCGGGATCGGAGTGGGCGCCGGTCATGGTGATCTCGTTTTTCGGGATGTCGTATTCGGCGCGTTCGCAGAGGGCGGTCTGGTCCTTTCCGCTGGAATCGTCGAGCATCGTGCAGATGACGTTGCCGAGGCAGACGATTTTCCGGATGCTGTTTTTCTTCTCGTCCTCGTCGTCGGCCGTGGGTTCGTCCGGTTTGCCGGCCTTCGGCCTGTCCGCAGAACCGACGAGCGTATCCGTGGCGTCCTCCTCCATGTAGATCTCCATTTTGTCGCACGTGATCCGGTTCTTGTGGTCGTCGACGACCACGTTGCCGATCAGGGTGATGACGTTGTGCTCAAGATCGATGTCCGCAGTGTCCGACTGGACTTCGGCGGGGCTGTCCGAGGCGAACAGAACGCCGGAGTCCTGGTCGTCGGAGGAGGATCCTTCGCCATCCGATTCCTTGTCGTTGTTGCCGAGGTGGATGATCGCCCGAACGTTTGAACGGATATGGATGAACTTGCGGTCGCTGAAGGCATCGAAGCCGACGCCATCGGCGTCGAGCTGGCGGGACCGGAAGAACGCAGTCTCATCGCTGGCGAGGATGCTGGTATTCTTGTCAAAGGAGGCGATGATGACGGGCGCATCCTTCGCGTTTTCTATCCCGGTGGCGGGCGTTCCCTGTTCAGGGATTATGATCCGCTCGACGAAAATCCATGCCTGGGAATGCCTGCAATACTCCTTGCTCCACCAGTCGCTGATGACTTTTTCCTTTGCCCCGAGCTTGTACGGAGTCGGGAAAGTGTCTTCCGGTTTGATCGTTTGGACCTGGCGGATAGAGGTGTAGGAACCGTCCACGAAATCAAGCATGATCGCGACCGGGGAATACGGAATGCTCAGTTGCCGAGCTTTTGCCTCCTCGTTTTTGTCTAACCTGAACGCCAGATGGATTAGCGAGCCTTCATTGATGGCTGTATTGCCGTAGATGATGCACTGGAGCTTTCCCTTGTTGGAATAGCGAGGGAGGACATATCTGTTGACGATGAAATAAGAGCCGATGGAGAAGTCCTGGGCGAGAAGGAATACTCCGGAACAGAACACTGCCGCGAGGAGAATCAGCAGGCTCAGAGCATGTATTTTGCGAGCACGGAGTCCCATTTGCCCTGTCCTTTCAGAAGTATTTCGATGGCTTCGCGTACTGCGCCTCGTCCGCCGGAGTGCTTGGTGCGAAGGACCGCCACGGAGTCGAGTTCCGGGGCGGCGTCGGCGACCGCGACGGGGAATCCCGCGCGGCGCATGGGGGGCATGTCCACGACGTCGTCGCCGATGTACATGCATTCCTCCGGCTTCAGGCCCTGTTCGGCGAGGAGCGTCTCCCAGCCGGAAAGCTTGTCGAGGCAGCCTTCGTAGAGGAACGAGAGGCCGAGCTCTTTCGCGCGGGTGCGGTTGGCCTGGCTTTTGCGGCCGGAGAGGATGCCGACACGCAGTCCGGCACGCATGGCGAGCCGGATGCCCTGGCCGTCCCGAACGTCGAAGAACTTAATCTCGCGCGGGCTGCCGCATCCGTATCCGATGCGGCCGTCCGTGAGGACGCCGTCGACGTCGAGCACGATCGCCTTGATGTCAGAGATATTGTCCGGTAAGCTCATGGATCGCCTTGACTTGTTCGATGGTTTTTGCCGCGGTCTCGAAATCCAGCGAGTTCGGACCGTCGGAAAGTGCGTGGTCGGGGTCTGGGTGCACCTCCAGGAAAAGCGCGTCGATGCCGACCGCCGCGGCCGCGCGGGCCAGGTACGGCACATACTGGCGCTGTCCGCCGGATGCTTTGCCGAGGCCGCCGGGGAGCTGCACCGAGTGCGTGGCGTCGAAGACCACGGGCACGCCGAGCGCGCGCATCGCGGCCAGCGACCGCATGTCGACCACGAGGTTGTGATAGCCGAACGTGGTGCCGCGTTCGGTCAGCAGAATGTCGCGGCAGCCAGCGGCGCGAAGTTTGCCGATCACGCCCGCCATGTCCTCGGGGGCCAGGAACTGCCCCTTCTTGACGTTGACCGGGCGGCCCGTCGCGGCGCACGCGACGAGGAGGTCGGTCTGGCGGCAGAGAAAAGCGGGGACCTGGAGGAAGTCCGCCACGGAGGCCACCTGCGCGGCCTGCGCGGATTCATGGACGTCGGTGACGACCGGGAGCCCGAACTGCTCCTTGACTGCCTCAAGCATGGCAAGTCCGGCGTCGATGCCGGGGCCGCGGAACGAGTCGCCGGAGCTCCGGTTCGCTTTGTCGAACGACGCTTTGAAAATATACTGGACGCCGAGTTTTTCGCAGACGCCTGCCATGTGTTCCGCCACTTGGAGGCACAGGTCGCGGGATTCCGCGACGCACGGTCCGGCGAATACGGCGAGCTTGCCGCATCCGATGGTACGGTTCGAGGTCTTGACCGGAGAAAATGTCATGGCGTCATGTGTCCTGTCTGTTTGAATTATGTTTCACTTTTTAATACGATACTACATGAATCGGAAAAATCAAATGTTTTTCGCCCTGCGGGCGAGAAATTCCTGCGCGCGTATCAGGTCGTCCGGGGTGTCGATCCCGATGGAATCGAACGTCGTTTTGATGACCTTGATTCGGATGCCGTTCTCCAGCGCGCGGAGCTGTTCGAGCTTCTCGCAGCGTTCGAGGCGGCCTTCGGGCAGAGAGACGAACTTCGCGAGCGTCTCCCTGCGGTAGGCGTAGATGCCCCAGTGACGGTAGACCTCGGTTTCCTCGCCGCCTTCCCGCAGATAGGGGATCATGGAGCGGCTGAAATAGAGCGCGTAGTCGTCGGTGGTGAGGACGACCTTCGGGAGATTCGGGTTGGCGGCGATGTCGGCGCGGGAGCACGGCAGGACCACGGTCCCCATGGCGGGGACGTCAGGGCCGTGCATGGCGTCGATCAGGTCGTCGATAACTTCGTGCGGGAGGAACGGCTCGTCGCCCTGCACGTTCACGATCAGCTCGGCGTCGTTCGACTGGGCTGCTTCCCACACCCGGTCGGACCCGGAGGGGTGCGACGGCTTCGTCATGACGACTTGCCCGCCAAATGCCTTCACGGCCTGTTCCACGCGGGGATCGTCGGCGGCGATGGTCACGGAGTCGGCTTTCGAGCGCATGGCGTTCTCCCAGACGTGCTGGATGACCGGCTTACCGCCGAGGTCGGCGAGGACTTTGCCGGGGAAGCGCATGGAGCCCATGCGGGCGGGGATGATGACAACGGTCTTCATGGCGCGTATCTTCTCCCCGGATCAGAAATCATGGGACACGAGGCCGTCGCGGAGCTTCGGCTCGAACCAGGTGGATTTCGGGGGCATGATGGAGCCGGCGTCGGCGATCGCCATCAGCTGGTCCAACGTGGTCGGGTACATGGAGAAGCAGACGGCGGCGAGGCCCTCGGCGCAGAGGCGTTCGAGCTCGCCCGTGCCGCGGATGCCGCCGATGAAGTCGATGCGGGCGTTCGTGCGCGGGTCGTCGATGCCGAGGATCGGGCCGAGCACGCGGTCCTGCAGGATGCTGACGTCGAGGCAGGCGGTCACGGAGAGTCCGTCGAAGGAGAACTTCGGCGTGAGCGCATACCATTTGCCGCCGAGATACATGCGGAACGTGCCGGAGCGGTCCGGCGATTTTGTCGCGGTCTCCGCCACCTCGAAGCCGGCGTCGGCGATCTTCGCGATGAATTCCGCCTCGGTGAGGCCGTTCAGGTCCTTTACCGCGCGGTTGTACGGCAGGATCCGGAGCTGGTCGGCGGGGAACGCCACGGCGAGGAAATAGTTGTACTCCTCGTCGCCTGTGTGGGCCGGGTTCGCGGCGCGGCAGGTCCTGGCGGCGCGGGCGGCGGAGGCGGCGCGGTGGTGGCCGTCGGCGATGTAGAAGCACGGCACGGCGTCCGCGAAGAGGCGGGCGAGCGCGATGCTCCTGTCCCCGGCCTTCCAGAGTTCGTGCTTGATGCCGTCCGCCGCGGTGAACGAGTAGAACGGCGTTTCCTTGATGATGTCCGCCACGAGGGCGTCGATCGCCGGCACGTCGCGGTAGGTCAGGAAGACCGGGCCGGTCTGCGAACGGAGCGTCATGACGTGGCGGGCGCGGTCGTCCTCCTTGTCGCGGCGCGTGGTCTCGTGCTTCTTGATGACGCCGGAATCGTACTCGGCGGCGGAAGCGGTGCCCGCGATGCCGATCTGTGTGCGGCCGTCCATGGTGAGCGCGTAGACGTAGAGGTTGGCCTCGGGATCGTGGGCGAGGGGGGCTGCCGCACAGAGGCGTTTGAAGTTCGCGAGCGCCTTGTCATACACGGCGTCGGAATGGATGTCCGTGCCCGCGGGGAGTTCGATCTCGGGGCGGGAGACGCGGAGGAAGGTCAGGGGATTGCCTTCGGCGAGCTTCGCCGCTTCGGCGGTGTTCACGACGTCGTAGGGGACGGCGGCCACCTGTGCGACTTCGGCAGGACGGGGCATGAGGGCGTGGAAGGGTCTGAAAACAGCCATGGGAAACGTACTCCGGGGTTGAGTTCGGAATTGATGTCGAAAAAGTTTAGTTGAAAAGCCTTATCTTATAATATACACGCCCGAGGGCGATTCCGCAAGGGAGAAACGCGAAAAAGACGCAGGATTTCAGGTTGAAAAGGCAAAAAAACGCCGCTTCGACGGTTTCCGACAAAATGTCAGGAGGACGACCGCCTTGCAATTTGATTTCTTAATGAACATGCGGTATAGTATCTGCATTGTTGATGCCTTTTGCAATTTGAAACAACAGAGAAAGCCCCGTCATGTTGAACGCTAAACGTGAGATCCGATTGTTTCTTTTCCTCCTTCTGGGGGCTGCCTGCCTGATTGTCCTGATCGAAGTCGGGAGGACCGTACCCACGCAGACTATTTGCGGGACCATCGTGGACGAAAGCGGTGCGCCGCTTGACGACGTCACAGTCGGGGTCAGGTATTATGTGCCGCCGCCGTATCCGAAGTTTTTCAATCTTCTTTTTTACAGCAGGTGGCCGGACACACCATCCTGGAATCGGGATAAGGATATCTACCAGTCGATGACCATCGACGGGGAATTCCGTGTTCGGGACAAAGTATTGTTCCGCAGGGGCGAAGTGGAAAGCATATCCTTTTCCAAGGAGGGGTACTACACTGAGGAATACGGCATCGGTCAGAAATACGAGGTCACGGCGGACGGGAAAAAAGTGTCTCAGTGGAGCGACATGCGCGTCGTGATGCGGAAAGAGCCGCCGCCGCCGAGAAAAGTCCGGACTCTGGATCATGAGACCGAGGACGTGATATACGAAATGGCCAATCGGAGAAACCACTTCATTGAGTTTTACGTGACTCCCTTTGCCGGGTACTTTGATGTGTATTCTCGCTACGTCCCTTTCGGGAAGAAACCGGAAGCGGCCAGGTATTTCGAACTTGATTTCCTGCGGGATGAATGGGGCGAGATCGTCCTCAGGGAGTTTCCCGACGTCGTCGACAAATGGGGCGTTCCGATCCAGTATCCCGCGGTATTCATCGTCCGCCTCCATTCCGACGATCCGGACGACGGGATCCTTCTGGTCGGCGAAGGGGAATCCGTGCCGGAAAAGAATCCCTTCGACGGCAATGTCCGGCCGTTCGGCGACGGACGGGAGTTCGACAAGGAACGCAAACTTTTCAGAAAGGAATTGACCGATGCACCGGCCCGGTTCCTGAAGGAACAGACGATGGCGCCGGAGGACGGATACACGCGCAGGGAGATATCCATCCCCATCGAAGAGGTCATCCGCATCTGGGACGCCAACGGGCTCAAGGCGTGTACGCTCCGGGTTTACAGAACAGTATTTCTCAGAATCAGGGGGCATTATGCGAAAGCCTGTTTATATTACACGAACGGGTTCTCGGACATCCGGCTCGGACCCGTGGATTCCGAAGCGTTCGGCGAGAAGTCCTACTGGAGGATCCAATTCGATATGTACCTGAACCCGAAGGAGGGCGACAGGCACCTGTCGGAATATGAGACAGAGTCGAACGTTGATCGGGTGGAGGGGGAGGATTAGTCCTCCACTGCGGTAGTGTCCGGCTTCGCTCGGACACGAGAAAAGGGAAACGATGCTTTAAAACAAAAAATGGTGCTCGAGGGGAGATTTGAACTCCCACGGGATACCCCACTAGCACCTCAAGCTAGCGCGTCTGCCATTCCGCCACCCGAGCACTCCAAGTAACTGGATTACGAAATATACATTACACCCGATGAGGCGAAAAATCAAGCTGGAAACGAAAAAAAAGCAAAAAAAGGCGAAAAAAATATGTTTTGCACTTTCAGTTTTCGTTTTTTGTGATACATTATGGTTAGGTAACGCGCAGCACTCGCGGACGCATGAAAGTATGCGCCTGCGTCTCGTGCGTGTTTCCGCATTCGAACAAACAACGCGCATGAGGATGTCGACTGCGTCCCCGTGCGCTGAACCATCCAAATTCAAAACAGTCAAGGAGATTCCTTAGAATGGCCAACGTGCTTGAATCCATTCGCGCGAAAGCGAAGTCCCTGGGCAGAAAAGTCTGCCTGACCGAAAGCGACGACCCCCGCAACCTGAAAGCCGCCGAAAAGCTCGCGAAGCTCGGCTATGTGAAACCCGTCCTGGTCGGCGATGAAGACGCCATCCGCAAGCTCGCCGCCGAAAACGGCGTTTCCCTCGACGGCGTCGAGGTCGTGGACATCCTGAAGACCCCGAATCTGCAGAAGTACATCGATGTCTGCGTCGAGATCCGCAAGAACAAAGGCCTGACCCCGGAACAGGCCCGCGAATGGCTCAAAGACACCTGCGTTTTCTCCGCCGCCATGGTCTGTGCTGGCGACGCCCACGGATATGTGTCCGGCGGCGGCAACCCGAACGGATATGCGCACAACACCGCCCAGAAGACGAAGCCCGCGCTCCAGCTCTTCAAGACCGCCAAGGGCAACCACATCGCCTCCGCGTTCTTCATCATGCAGCTTCCCGATCCGAAGTGGGGCTATGAAGGCGTTTTCTTCTATGCCGACTGCGGCCTGAACATCAATCCCGACGCCGACCAGCTCGCCGAGATCGCCGTCACCACGGCGAAGACGTTCCGCCAGTACACCGGCCAGGAGCCGAAGGTCGCCATGATCAGCTGCTCCTCCAAGGGCTCCGCGCACGACCCGATCATCGACAAGGTCATCGAAGCCACCGCCAAGGCAAAGGCGCTCGCCCCCGACCTGCTCATCGACGGCGAACTCCAGTTCGACGCCGCGATCATCCCGGACATCGCCAAGAAGAAAGCGCCGGGCTCCCCGGTCGCCGGACAGGCAAATGTCCTCATCTTCCCCGACCTGAACTGCGGCAACACCATGTACAAGGCCACGGAACGCCTCGCCGGCGCCACGGCCATCGGACCGCTGATCCAGGGCCTCCGCCGCCCGTTCACCGACGTCTCCCGCGGCTGCTCCGTGGACGACATCGTGGACTGCGCCGCAGTCGCTGCCATCACCGAGTGGGCGGATTGAACTAGATCCCGTTCCTCATCCTCTGCGCGGGGCGGTCCGAATTTGAGTCCGACCGCTCCGCCGCCCGGCAAATCTTCTGATTGCTGTGCTCTTTCTGCATTCACTGATCCCGGGACGGTGAATCCGTTTTGAATTCATCGGCTATTCAGCCATTTTCAACATTTCCAACAAAACGAAAGGTTTCAGCAATGAAGAAAAGCATCCTGTATGCCGCTGCGGCCACCGCCGTATGCGCCACCCTGGTCGGCGTTCCCATGATCGTGAGCGCCCAGAACGCCCAGCCCGCGGCCGGCGCGAACGCCGCCGCCCGTCAGGTCAGCCGCAAGAAAGTCTTCCAGATCCACGTGATCCTGGACCAGACGTTCTCCGTGCAGGGCGGCAAAGGCAGCGCGAATATGATCCTCTTCCACGGCGACCTCGACACCACATTCTTCAAGGGCGAGATCCAGCCCGGCGCGGTCGACACGCAGCGCAGCGGTTCGATCTCCGCACGTTACATCCTCGTCGGCAAGGATGCCGACGGCACCGCGACCAAGATCTTCATCGACAACTCCCAGGTGAACGGCGTGCTCAAGCCGTACGTCCTCACCGACAATCCGAAACTCCGCTGGCTCGAAAAGACCGACTGGGAAGCCCGGATCGCCATGGGCGGCTTCGGCGGCTTCGGCGGCGGCATGGGCGGCTTCGGCGGCGGCATGCCTCCGATGGGCGGCGGCATGGGCGGCGGTATGCCCGGTTTCGGCGGCGGCATGGGCGGCGGTATGCCCCCGATGGGCGGCGGCATGGGCGGCTTCCCCGGCTTCGGCGGCGGTGCCCCCGGTGGCGCTCCTGCCCCGAATCAGGCTCCCGCACCTGCTGCCGGCGCTCCTGCCGGTGCGGCTCCCGCGGGTAATGCTCCTGCCGGCGGCGCTCCTGCCGGTTTCGGCGGCTTCGGCGGCGGCATGCCCCCGATGGGCGGCGGCATGGGCGGCTTCGGCGGCGGCATGCCCCCGATGGGCGGCGGCATGGGCGGCTTCCCCGGTTTCGGTGGCGGCGCTCCTGCCGGTGCTCCTGGTGCGGCTCCTGCCGGTAATGCTCCTGCCGGCGGCGCCGGTGCTGCTCCCGCGGGCGGAAACCGTCCTGCCGGCGGCATGGGCGGCGGCGGTATGAGCATCAACATCGAGTTCTATGCTCCCGAAGACGACAAGGATGCCATGGCGAACGTCCAGCCGTAATCATCCTTAGCTCTTCTGATATTCCACGGGACCCGGCGATCCTTTCATTCAGGGATCTTCCGGGCCCTTTTTTGTTGGTTTCGGGGGGCATTGTGTTTTTGAGGATGGCAAAACCCGACTCGAACGCTAGCTTTTTCTGAGAAGCCGGGAGACTCGAACTCTCGATATTCCCCTTCTTTGCAACGGTAACTAACGTTTTTTTTGCGTTTTCCGAGCAAAAAAACAATAAAAAAGCGGGAAAAAGATTTGATATTGATCGAAACCGTGGATATATTTTAGAAACTCAAATTCACACCCCCAATTGAGAAGTGACCCGCCCTATGAAAAAAGCACCGTCCGGAGTCAGAAAAATCCGCGTCATGCCCAATGTGCTTGACGTTTATCTTCATCCGTACCAAGGCGATGTTTCGAGCTGCCGCCAGCACATGCATCCTGACGAATACGAGTGGTTCTACTGCTGCGAAGGCGGCGGGATCCAGGCTATTGGTCAGTGGCGGCAACGTGTGGAAGTTGGCGATCTTCTGTTGATCCCGCCCGGACAGCCGCACGTGTTCTGCGCCTCGGAATCGGGCTGCCGGACCGCCGTCCTGATGCAGTCCGTGCGGTATTGCCTCGGGGATACCTCGGCCGCATCCGAGGCGGCGTTCCTGATGGAGCATCTCACGCGATATGTGGAGAAAAACGGCTATCTGCTGCCGTTGTCCGAGGAGGACAGCAAAACCTGCGGGGAGATCCTGCACCGCATCATGGATCTGCAGAAGAAACCCGCGTTCGGCAATGCACTGCGCGTCAATTCCCTGCTCGGGAACCTGCTGGAGATCGGATTCCATCTGCCGGAACCGCCCCGCGGGCCGATCGCGTCCGATTCGGGCGATCCCGAACGACGCATTTCCGAGCTGCTGTTCTACTTGGACAGCATGTACGTCCGTCCGGTCACGGTCGAGGAGGCCCTGCGGATCACCGGCATGAGCCGGAGCGCGTTCCATGTTCATTTCCAGGCGGCGACGGGACTGACGTTCTGCCAGTACCTGAACGATCTGCGCCTGGCGACGGCGGAACATCTGATCGCGGAGGGCGTCCCGCCCGACGAGGCGGCGATGCGGAGCGGGTTCACGAGCCGGAGCAACTACTACCAGCAGCGCCGGAACCGCCGCAGGCAGGAACCGTAAAACGTTGCGCGGGATCTCCTGCCGGGAGATCCGGTCTGCGCATCTCTTTCCCTCCGGTCCGGGCTCCGGGCACGAAAAAGGACGGTCCCGGCGAATGCGGGACCGTCCTGGATTTTTCAGCTTGCCTTGTGCTTGATCCGCCCGGCTCAGAAGCGGCGCGGACCGCGCGGGCGGTCTTCTTTCGGACGCGCCTCGTTCACGCGGACATTGCGGCCTCCGATCGGCTTGCCGTCGAGTCCGGCGATTGCCGCCTTGGCCTCTTCGTCGTTGCTCATGTCGACGAATCCGAAGCCTTTTGAGCGTCCGGTTTCGCGGTCCATGATGACGGCCGCCGAGTCAACGGCGCCGAACGCCTCGAACGCGGCCTTGAGTTCGTCGTTTGTGGTTGCGAATGCGAGATTGCCCACATACAGTCTCATTGTGGTGTAGTCCTTTCGCGGTTATACCGCTTCAAAAAATCTGGCGGGACGAACCATTTCGGGCTTGCTGCCTGAAATTCAGTGCGATGGTGGCGGCACAACCGAATGCCCCGGAACGACCCGCTGAAGAGGACTTCAACCTGAATTGCTTGCGCATCATCCGAACAGTATATCCTAAACAGGCCCGCACGGTTGAGCAGGATGGATCCCGTGATCCACTCCGTTGTGCGTTCTGTCGCAAGATTGCAATACCATACACCGCAGGCGGAAAAAAGTCAAGCGGAAAAATGTCAAAACTAAAAAATAATAAAAAAAAATCCGTATGAGGCCGAAACGGTTACAGCGTCATGGCATGGATAGAGTATTGAGCAATGGCGCGCAGAAGGGAAAAAAGAGCAGAACACGCTCGAAAAGCGAGCCGTGTATTCTTACTGGCCTTCCGGTTTCTGCGCCGAATTCATCCCGCTCGCGGGCAGTCGGAACGAGGTGAAATCGTCGGGTTTCGCAGGGTCGAAAACGGGGATGTCCGGGCGGAGGCGTTTCGCGAGCTCCGGTACGTTGTCCCTGATGCCCTGCACCACGCATTTCGCGAGCTCGAATCCGCCGTAGGGATTGTGGTGCGTGTCGTCCTTCAGCATCTGCGGCTGGTCCGGGAACGTGTTGGCGGGGTAATGCACGAACGCGCACTTGGAGCCCTCCTCGCCGAGCGCCTCGTAGAACTTGAGGCTCATGGCGTTCAGGTCGATCACCGGGACATCCTTTTCGGCGGCGACCTGCTTCCCGGCGGCCGCGTAGTCCTGCAGCGTGCCGTAGGGCTTGCCGTCGCGGAATCTGCGGCGTTCCACGGGCGTGACCACCACCGGGTGCGCGCCCTTCGCCTTTACCGCGTCGATGAAAGCCGCGAGGCGCTTCGAGTAGCCCTTGTTCGCGCCAGCCTCGGGCCCGTTTTCCTTCTGGTCGTTGTGCCCGAACTGGATCATCACATAGTCGCCCGCCTTCATGGTGGACAGGATCTTGTCGAGGCGTTTCTGCGCGACGAAACTGCTGAGCGCCAGGCCGGACTCCGCGTGGTTCGCCACAGCCGTCTCAGAATTGAAGAATGCCGGGATCATCATGCCCCAGGTCGCCCACGGTTCGTCCCTCTGGTCGCACACGGTGGAGTCGCCCGCGAGGTAGATCGTGACTGCATCGGGCAGAGGTTCCACTTGAATGGAATACCTGCATCCACGGATGAGCCCTGTTTGTTCCATGCGTTGTGCAAGTTCGGAAACATCGGGGCGGGCCATTTTGTCCGCCTCGGCGCCGGCTTTACCCATAGAGCCGTTTTCACGGAAGACAGGCGCATCATTTGTCCCGTCCGGCAGTTCGGGGGCTGGCTGATCGGCGGGTCTCGTGAAGTCGGTAACAGTGAGCAGATCATCCCAGCGGGGATGGTTCACCTCTCTCGGTCTGAGCGAAACCCGGCCGCCTTGAGCGTTTTTCCCGATTTCCGTTGTGCGGATGTTCACCGCGAACGAGGAAACATATTGGTGCGGTTCTGCGGCTGTCGTGACGCGCCCGGCTTCGGCATGCGTCGGGTTTTGCGATTCAGGATGATCGTTCAATGCCCCTTTGTCCGAATCGGTGACCGGGCTGTAGAACATGAGGCGTCGGCCCTCCGCCTTGACGCAGGCTTCTGAAATGCCGCCGTTTGTTTCGATCGTGATCGTCACGAGATAATTTCCCTCCGGAAGCGCCTGTTCGAATGTCGATGCATAGGTTGGCGATGACGGCATTGCGGCAGCCGATGCCGTGGAAGGAAAGCGTTTCAAAAAGCATAGGCAGACAAGGATCGCGAAAAGGACAAGGACAAAAACCGGAAGAGAATGACGTTTCATGACGGATTCCTGTAAAAAGAGTTGCGAAAAAAAACACTGTACAATACACCGGGACCCGGAAAAAATCAAACAAAGAAACGCGATTTCCGCGGATGTGCGGGATTTTGTCGGAATGGTCTTGACGTTTCGCGCGCGAGGCTGTATATTATTGACTGAAATTTGAGTTGAAAACCAGACAACGTCCGGCGGGCGCGAACGGAACGTCCGCAAGCACGGCAATAACAAACACCCCGCCGGACAGGAGACTGCATGTATGAATGATTTTCCATGTACGGTCCTCCGGTGCGGCGTCCTGCATGGCGCGTACCACCGGATCGTGTTCCATGCGCCGCACGTGACGGTCGAGGCGAAACCCGGCCAGTTCGTGCATGTCCGCATCGGCGAGGCGCTGGACCATATCCTGCGGCGTCCGTTCAGCATCTGCGACGCGGACGCGGCGTCGGGCGAGCTGACGCTGGTGTTCAAGGTCGTGGGCGCGGGGACGGAGCGCCTGGCGCAGATGAAGCCGGGCGATTCCTGCCGGATCCTCGGCCCGCTCGGCACGAGCTACACCATGCCGGACGAAAAGACGTTCCCCGTGATCGCGGCGGGCGGCTACGGATCGGCCTCGACGCTGTTCCTGGCAAAGAAGTCGCCGCGCCCCGGCATCCTGTTCCTCGGCGCACGCACGGAGTCCGATTTTATCCTGATCGACGAATACAAGGCGCTCGGGTGGCGCGTGGAGACCGCCACGAACGACGGTTCGAGCGGGTTCAAGGGATTCGTGACGGAGCTGATGGAAGCGAAAAAAGACGATTTCCCGGCAGGCACGATGGTGTACGGCTGCGGCCCCGCGCCGATGCTGTACGCGCTGGCGAAGACCGCCGCGAAACTCGACCTCAAGTGCGAGGTCAGCATGGACCAGCGCATGGGCTGCGGTGTGGGGGCGTGTTTCGCCTGCGTCATCAAGGTGGTGGACAAGTCCTCGCCGGACGGCTGGCGGTATTCGCGCAGCTGCAAGGAGGGCGTGGTGTATCCCGCCGAGGAGGTGTACTGTGGCTGATCTGAACGTGAAACTCGGTCCGCTCGCGCTGAAGAACCCGGTCATGACCGCGTCCGGCACGTTCGGGTACGGGGAGGAATACGAAGACTTTTTCCCGGTCGAAAAGCTCGGCGCGGTGGTCGTGAAGGGCATCGCGCCATGGCCGTCGCACGGCAATCCGACGCCGCGCGTGGCGGAAGTGACCGGCGGCATGCTGAACGCCATCGGCTTGCAGGGGCCCGGCATCGACGCCTTCCTGACCGGGGAACACTACCTGCCGCGCCTGAAGAAGACGAAGGCGACCGTGATCGTGAACATCTGGGGCAAGAAGCCAGAAGATTACGCGTATGTTGCGGAACGCCTCGAAGCCGAACGCGACGCCGTTGCCGCGCTGGAGATCAACGTGTCGTGCCCGAACGTGAAGGAGGGCGGGCTGTCGTTCGGCACCGATCCGAAGGCGCTCGCCGGAGTCGTCGCAGCGGTCCGCAAAGCCACGACCATCCCGCTGATCACCAAGCTCAGCCCGAACGTCTCCCGCATTGCCGACTTCGCGCTCGCCGCGCAGGACGCCGGCAGCGACATCCTGAGCCTCATCAATACCATCCCCGCCATGGCGATCGACGTGGAGACGCGCCGCCCGAAGATCGCGAACGTGACCGGCGGCATGAGCGGCCCCGCGGTCAAGCCGGTCGCGATCAAGCTCGTCTACGAGGCGTCGAAAGCGGTTTCCATCCCGATCATCGGCATGGGCGGCATCATGAACGGTCTGGACGCGGTCGAATTCCTGCTCGCCGGAGCCTCCGCCGTCGCGGTCGGTACCGCCATTTTCGCCGATCCGCGCGCTCCGCTCCGCGTGATCGAGGAACTGGAGGCCTATCTGGATTCGCACGGGATCGCGTCCGTGTCGGAGCTGGTCGGTCAGGTCCGGCTGGACTGAACGGAAAGGAATATGCGCATGGAATATATCACGCAAATCCAGGAGATCGCGCGGCTCGCAGGGGCCGAGGCGATGAAATATTTCAACCACATCAAGGAGAACGCCATCTCCTGCAAAAGCACGCCGAAGGACATCGTGTCCACAGCCGACAAGGCCGTGGAGACGCTGATCGCCGCCGAGGTGAAGAAACGCTTCCCCGGGCACGGGATGTTCGGCGAGGAATACGGCCGCCGCGACCAGGATTCGCCGTTCTGCTGGGTGGTCGATCCGATCGACGGCACGCAGTCGTTTGTGCACGGGCATCCGTTCTTCTGCATTTCGATCGCGCTGAAGGAAAACGGCACGACGATCGCGGGCTGCGTTTTCGCGCCCCGCCTCGGCATGATGTTTTCCGCGGAACGCGGCAAGGGGGCGTTCGAGGACGGCCGCCCGATCCATGTGTCCGGGTGCGACAAGCTTTCTTCGGCGGTCGTCGCCACCGGGTTCGCCTGCCTGCGTGCGGGGCTGAAGAAGAACAATATGCCGATCATCGACCGCGTGTTCCCGATCGCCCAGGATATCAAGCGGTGCGGTTCCGCCGCGCTCGATCTGTGCTTTGTGGCGTCGGGCCGCGTGGACGTGTACTGGGAGATCGCACTGAAGGAATACGACGTGGCGGCCGGTGCGCTGATCGCATCCGAAGCCGGAGCCGCGGTGCTCGATATGAACGGCGGGACGAACTGGCCGTCGGAGGGCATCCTCTGTACGAACGCGCCGCTCGTGCCGGTCATGCTGGAGCATTTCCATGCGGCGATCGGACGAATCGACCCGACCTGAACCTGACTTTTTTTGAAGCGGAGAAAATGACTATGACAGCAGAAGAAAAAAACGGAATCCCGGCGGAGACGCCGGTGGAAACGAACTCGACGGAGCAGCCCGCCGCCCCCGCGGACGACGGAGGCAATTTCGAGGAGGCGGACAATTTCGGCGGGGATGTGGATGCCGCCGTCGGATTTGAGGATAATTTCGGACTTGGCGACCAGCAGCTTTCTGCCGGACGCATCCCGTCCGTGCCGTCCTCCGCGCCGAAGAAGAAAGCTCCCGCGCCGCCGGTCACGCCGCGTTCCGCCGAGCCCGAGCAGACAGAGGAGAACAACAAAGACGATTCCCTGTCCACGACGCCCCAGGCCGACAATTTCGACGGAGTCAACATTTCCGTTGACCCCGGACGGATCATTGAGGAGGAAAAGAAAAAACTGTCGCGCGAGGAGGACCTCTTCGAACGGTTCCAGCTGGTACGCGTGCCGGCGAGGTTCTGCGAGTATGCCGAATGGTTCCGCACCTACCGGAAGGAGCATCCGGACGCGATGAAGAACCTGGAGTCCATGCTCTGCGACGAGGCGAGCGTGGAGGCTGTGCGTCTGGGCATGAAGCGCCTGGAGGCATTCCCGCCGAAGGAATACTGGAACGTGTTTTTCTATTTTCCGTACGGGATGTCGACCGAAGGCGAACGCGCCGACTGGACGGCGCATACGCAGAAATACGCGGAATACGTGAAGATTGCGAAGGGCAAATACCCGTATTTCGATCCGCCGCAGTTCTTCTACCGTCATGGAGCGATCTACCTCGACAAGGCAGTGACGGACCGACTGGAAGGCGGCATATTCTACCAGTGCGGCGCGTTTTGCGGTGCGTCCGTGATCAACATGAACCTGTACAAGCCGGCACTGATCTACGCGTTCGAGCCGTCTGTGGGCAATTCGCTGTTCCTTCAGTCGAACGTCGGGCGTGCCGAGGTCGAAAACGTGGAAATGTACAAGCTCTGTATCGGGGCGCAGACGGGAAAAGTGGTCCTGCCCGACCGCGACGAGAGCGGCAAGCCGTGCAAGACGGAATGTCCCATGATCCCGCTTGATTTCTTCGAGGAGAAAAAGGAGATCAAGGGACGCGTCGCGTGGATCCAGGCGGACGTCGGCGGCATGAGCCTGCCCGTGGTGAAGGGCGCGGAAAAGATGATCAAGCGCGACAAGCCGCTGATCACGGTCGCCATCTACCACAATCCGGAGGAGTTCTTTGAGATCGTCCCGCTGCTGCACGAATGGGTGCCGGAATACAAGTTCATGGTGCGCCGCTGCCAGTGCAGTCCGAAAGTGACCTACAGTGAGATCACGCTGATCGCCTACATCCCCTGAGGAGGACAAGTCCTCCACTGCAGGAACCCGTCCTGCTGGGCATGAGCATCCAAGTCATGTGAAAGCCCTGCTTCCCGATTGCCGGGGAGGCAGGGCTGTTTTGATCCGGCTCAGCCGTGGTTACGGTTGAATTTGTCAAGCCAGAAGCTCGGGATCAGTCAGAAGTGATTCTTTTTCGGTTTGCAGTGATCCTGCGGATGCGCAGTCGGTGAACGTTTCGGTCCGGGAGTGCATCCCGGCGAGGAGATCGTCCTGCGGGAGCAAACCTGCATCGACAGGCGAGTCGAATCCGTCGGAGGCGTCGGCGGCCTTCGGCATGTCGAGCGCGCAGGCGGGTCCCGTTGAATCCATGATGTATGAGACGTTGTAATAGACCCTGGGATCGACCGTTGTTTTCTTCGTATTCGTGGCTTTGACCGAAATGCAGTATTCGATGCCGTCCGTGCATTCGAAATGGACAGCCTTTTTCGCGGCAGCCGTCTGTTCCTCTTCGTCGCCGACCATGAGTTTCGTTGTCTGGAGGATCTTTTTTGTGTACGTTTCGCCTTTTCGTGTGAGTTGAATGATCTCAAGCGTCGCGTCGCCTGTCGCAGTGATCAAGAATGACACATCGGCCGCCGCCGACAGCGAGATCCTGGCGAAGTCGGTCTCGTCGCCGAATCCGACGAAGTTGTCGTAGTGTTTTTTGTTGTATGAAAACTCTGCCGCCTCGGAGCTAGTCATATCGTTTCCGGCCTTGTCGAAATGAATGGTCCCGGTCCCGGCCAGCTTGTTGTCAAAGAAATCATTCACATTGTCATGGAGGACTTTTCCGTCGAGCAACACATCGTTCCACCCGTCGTCGCCGTCGACGTAAAAGACGCTGTCCGTGACTCGCACGTCGTAACCGGTGCTCTTTTTGACGTTGGATGATTCCACCTTGACGCAGTAGTCGCCCGCTTCGAGCCGGAGATCGTTCATCTGCACGCTTCCCTGGTTTACCTTGAGCTTCACGGTCTTCACCGTGACGAGGGAACAGGTCGTGACGCCCTTCTTCGTTTTTTTCTTCAGTTTGCAGACGGAGAGCTTCAGCGGGCCGTCCGGCGCATCGACCGTGAAATCGAGCTCCGCCGCGCTTTCGAGCGTGAATCTTTTGTAATCGAACTTATCTCCGAATCCGATCCATTCGTCCTGGATGATGGTATTGTCCGCCGCGAGGACCGCGCCGTTCAGGACACCGAGATCGCCGACCGCTCCTTCCCAGCCCACAGTCTTCAGGTCGCCCCAGTCGTCGGTGTTGTCGCCCAGGGGATAGAACACGCAGCCCCTGTCCCCGCCGTTCAAAGTCACGCGGTAGTACGCCTCTGTTTCGTCTTTGCGCTTGTCCGTGTACTGCATGGAGACGTAGTATGCTCCGCTTGCCTGAAGCTGGAGCAGTTTCGAGGAATCGGCAGTGAATACGCCGTCTTTGTCCTTGTCCTTGAGTTTCAGCGTCTGGAGCTTCTTCAGTTTGTACTGGCCTTTTTTATTCTGCGTGAGGCTGTAGACCGTAAACTTCACCGCGGCCGTGGCCTCGGCATGGAAACTCAGCTGCGCGCCGTGCTCCAGCACGAACTTCGCGTAGTCGATCGTGTCGCGTTCCTCCCCCTTGACCGCCTTTTCGACGCGGTTGCAGTAGCCGTAGCCGTCCGGGTCGACGACAGTCCCGAACTTGTCGAGGAAGACCTCGTCGCCGGGCGCGTACAGGTAGACCCCGTAGGAATCCGTGACTTTTTCGTTGACGCTCTTCGTCTTCTTGTAATACAGTTCGTTGTTGTACGGTTCGCCGGGGCCGTTCTCGATCGTTTTGGCCGCGACGTCCAGCGTCAGTTCCGAGCCGTTCTTTTTCAGCGTGTAGTCCGCCAACGCGGTGGAGAATGTCCCGCCGACCGTGATCGTGCCGAGCGTCCTGCCGGAGGTGTTGATCAGGCAGACGGTCTGGTCGAACGCGGCCGCGCCTCCGGCCAGCTTGTAGGTGCCGTCCGACTGCATCCCGTTGACCGTGATCGTGAAAAGGAACGTGTTCGGGATGAAAGACAGGTCGTTCACGAGTGGCACTGTGCCCGGCTCGGTCTGCCTCAGGTCGAAATCGAGGATCGCTTCAGTCGCATCGGCGACGACGGCGCCGGTCTGGAACGTCATTCTCCCGGTGATCCAGCCGCCGTAGCCGACGATCAGTTCGCCGCCGGCGCCGACCGTGATCCCGTTCGCCATGCCGCCGGAGTAGATCCAGAGTTTCCCGTTTGGATCGACCGTGACGTCGTTCGCGAAACCGCCGGAGAAGACACAGAGCAGTCCGTCGTCGCCGACCGCGGTGGCGTTCGCCGTCGTCCCGGAGTGGATCGTGGCGGATGTTCCCTCCAGCATGAGCCCGGTGAAGGAATTGGGCAGGATCGTGACGTTCGGGTGTTCGACGTATTCGGCATCGCCGGCTATCGACACATATCCGCCGTTCTCCATGATGCCCTTTGCCGTGCCGTCGGAGGAAATCTCAAGATATCCGCCGGAATTGACCGTGGTGCTGCTCGCAGTGCCGCTGTGGACATACATTTCGCCGCCGGAATTGACCGTGGTGCCGTTCGCGATGCCGCCGAGGACTCTGAATGTGCCGTCGGAATTGATCGTGGTGTCGATCGCCGTCGTCCCGGAATGGACCGAAGCTTTTCTTTTTTCATCATACAGGACGACCCCGGAGAATGAATTCTTTTTGAACGTGACGTTCGGGTGTCCATTCTCCAGTTCCTCATCGACATACACAAATCCGCCGTTCTCCACGACGTTCTTCGCCTTGCCTTCACTAAAGACTTTCATATAACCGCCGGAGTTGACCGTCACATCGTTTGCGACGCCGCCGGGGGTGACGAACAACCCGCCTGTGTCGCCGTCGTTGATGGTGGTGCTGTTGGCAACGCCGCCGCTGGAGACGTCCACATAGCCGCAGTTTTTGATCTCGGTGTTTATTATGACGCCGCCGGAGGAGATGCCGACGTATCCGCCGGAATTGACGACGGTACTGTTTGCCGTGCCTCTGATGATAATCATATCTCCGCCGGAAACGACTGTGGTGCCGTTCGCGATGCCGCCAAGGATCTCAAGGACACCGTCGGATTTGACCGTGGTGTCGTTCGCCGTTGTTCCGGAATGGACGGTAGCTTTTCTTTTTTTACCGGTATCATATCCGCTCAGGACGACCCCGGAGAACGAGTTCTTTTTGAACGTGACGTTCGGGTTCCCCTTCTCCAGTTCCTCATCGACATACACGTATCCGCCGTTTTCCACGATGTTCTTCGCCTTGCCGTCAGGCTGGATGCGCATATATCCGCCGTAGTTGACCGTAGCGCCGTTCGCGACGCCGCCGGGGGTGATGAACAACCCGCCGCTTTCCCTGTCGTTGATGGTGGTGTCGATCGCCGTGCCGCCGCTTTCGACTTCCAGATAACCGGAGGTGTTGATGGTGGTGCTGTTTGCGGTACCGCCTGAGCTCACAAACATCTGGTCATACTCCAGTATGATCCCCGTGCAGATCTCGCCGTCATGAATATAATATGCCATACAGAAGCCCTTTTCGCCGATGCAGGATTCTTGTTTTTTTTGAAAATTTTCTATAATATAAAGCAGCGACCGCGGAATGTCAAGATCCGCGGCCGCCGTTGAAATCGCTTTTTGTCTTGCAAAAACTCTATGCGAGCAGACCGGTTCCCTGGGAAAGCAGGGATTCGTCCTGCTGGAGGAATGCTGCCACGGAGGCGTCGGCGAACGTTTCAAGCTGATTCGTCGTTCCGGCGAGGAGATCGTCCTGCAAGAGAGCGCCGCCGTCCGCCGTGGACATATCCCAGCCTTCAAGATCAGCCGAAACGTCCTGCAACGCGAGCGGGGAGGGGGCCTGCGCGCTGGAGACGACCGCCTGGATCCCCACGCACGCGGCATCGTTGAGACTGACCGTGTAGGAGGCATTTCCGCCTTTTTTCGCATTGGTGGACGTCATGGAGAAATAATAATCTCCCGCGTCGAGTTTCAACGCTTTCGTAACCGCAGTGTACTGGTCGGCGTTCTTCTGCTTTTTGAGCGTGGTGGTCTGGAGGGACTTCCGGGAATATGTCGTGTCACCCTTTTTGTCCGTCTTGCTGTTCAGCTTGTAGATCGTGAACTTCGTCGCATCGGTGGCTTCCAGGGTGAAACTTACCGTTGCCGTCCCGTCGAGCTTGAAATGGCAGTAGTCGACCGCATCGTCGTATCCTACCCAGTTCGTGAGCACGGGCGAACCCGAGACGGTCAGACTGCCGACATCGCCGACTTCACCGTTCGGCCCCGCCGTTTTGACGTCGGTCCAGTCGTCGGATGTGTCGATGCTTGTGTAGAATACGCTGTTTGCGTTGAGCTTGATGCTGTAATCCGCGCTTCCGCCTTTTTTCGCGTTGGTTGACTGCATGGAGATGTAGTACTCGCCTGCGTCCAGCAGCAGGAGTTTCGTATTTGCCGAGTACTGGTCAGCGTTCTTCGGCTTTTTGAGCGTGGTGGTCTGGAGGGACTTCCAAGAATATGTCGTGACACCCTTTTTATCCGTCTTGCTGTTCAGCCTGTAAATCGTGAACTTCGTCGCATCGGTGGCTTCCACCGAGAAGCTCAGGTTTGCCGCGCTGTCTAGAGAAAAATGCTTGTAGTCGAACTCATCATCGAATCCGACCCACTCATCCGCGACCACAGTTTCCGTGTCCGCGTTCAGTTGGCCGATGTCGCCGACCTCACCGTTCGGCCCCGCCGTTTTGACGTCGGTCCAGTCGTCGGATTTGCAGGCTTTGTCGAAGAACACGCTGGCCTCCTGGTTGACTTCCACGTTGTAGTAAGCGGTTCCGCCCTTCTTTGCGTTTGTGGACTGCATGGCGATGTAGTATTCGCCGGATTCAAGCAGGATCTGCTTCGTCTGCGCGGTGTAATAGATCCCGGTGTTCTTGCCCTGTTTCAACGTTGTCGTCTGAAGCGTTTTCTGTGTATAGGTGGTCTTGCCTTTCTTGTCCGTTTTCGAGGTCAGGCGGCAGATCATGAATTTCGTCTGGTCCGTCGCGATAAGCGAAAAGCTCAGGTTCGCCCCCTTTTCAAGCTTGATCTTTGCGTAATCCCATTCATCCTCGAGCCCGACAAAATTCCTGTAGAAGGTTTCGTTCTCTTCGTATGCGATGCTGTCCGTTCCGTCCGGGCAGACCTCATGCGTTCCGGCGTTGATATAAATCGGGTCGGCGTCTGCGACCTCAGTGTTCAGCGTTTTCGTTTTGGAGGTATACAGCGAATCGTTCCAGCCCCCGTCAGCGCCCAAAGGCCGCTGCGGAGAATCTTCTTCCTTGCCTTTCTTCAAGTTCAAAGATCCATCTGCCGTCAGGATCAGGGAGTACTCCGTCCCCCCGATCTCTTTCGTGTCGCCGACCGAAAGAGTATCCAGCTGTACGCCGTCGGTGTTTACCACCGAGATCGTATTTTCGAAGGAGGTCACTTCGTTTGCGAGCGTATATGTGCCATTTTTCTGCGTGTCGGAGACCGTGATCGTGAAATCGACGCTTTCGATGCCGTAGACCAGCGACAGGTCGTTGATCCGCACGGCCGCACCGGGTGTGAGGGCCGAAATGTCGAAATCGATGATGGTGTTATGCTCAAGGTAAACATAGGCTCCGCTTTCAAATGTCATGTGTCCGGTGAGCTTTCCCCCGGTTGCGGCATAAAGCCCGCCTTTTTCGTCGATCGTGACGCTGTTCAGTGTGCCGCCGGAGCAGATATAGATATTGGCCTCCGAATTCGTGACACCGTAGGCTATCCCGCCGAAACTGATGTTGAGAGTCCCTCTGTTCCTGACCGTGGTACTGTTCGCGATGCCGCCGGACGAAACCTCGAATATGCCTTCGTTGACCACGGTGCTGTTCATGACGCCGCCGGACGACACGATGAGCATGCCATCATAGGTCGTCGTGTTCGTCGCGATACCGCCGGCGATGACATTGAACCGTCCGTCGGAACTGACCGTGGTGCGATCCGCCACGCCGTCCGAGGCGACATACACTTCATGTCCCGCGTTGACCGTCTGCTGTGTCATCGTCCATGCGCTGCTGAGCACACTGTTCCCGTCGGCATAATAGACGCCGGTGTACTTGCTGAAAAACAGGGCGGTGGCGCCGTCCTCCGTGGTGACATGTCCCAGGCCCGGCGTCCATACGATTTCCGTTGCTATGCCGCCGGACGACACGATGAGCTCGGAATGGGCCCCGACCATGACGACGTCCGCGCTTCCGCCGGATTCGATCATCATGACCCCGGCATGCTCTTCGCTGCCGTCGATCTTGGTCTTGCCTGCTTTGCCGCCGTCAAAGACCGTGAGTTTGCCGTCTGCGTTGACGAACAGGATCTCCGCGTTTCCGCCGGAGGAAATGGACATGCTTCCTTTTTCGTTGATCCTGATATTGTTTGCGATTCCGCCGTCCAGGACAGTCATGCTTTCATTGTTCAGATTGATGCTGTCGATGGTGCTGCTGGAGATGATGTAATCGGCCATGTCAGGAGACCTTTCCTGTTTTATGATGTTGAAGCCTTTCGAATAGCCATGAAGTAGAAAAGAATCGGACGGCGTTTCAAAAAACGCGCCGTCAAGCCCTTAATATATTGTAAAATCAAAGAAAAACAAGGGATGACCCTGTAAAAATGCAGAAAAAGAGTCGGATGGGACGGTGTTTTGTTCCGAATGCACGACAGATCGGATCCCCCCTGCGGATGTCGTCCGAATGTCCCGTATCGGCGTGGCTTCATGCCAGAAGACTTGAGGCGGGCAGAGAGGCCAGGCCGTCGCTGTTTCCCGGAAGGCTTCCGGATGCGGCTGCGAACGCGTCCTGCGCGGAGGCGGCGGATTGGAGCCCGGATACGGGGAGCAGCCCTTCGCATGCGTCCTTGTTGAGCGTTACGTTGTAGTATGCCGTGCCGCCCTTTTTCGCGTTGGTGGACTGCATGGAGATGTAATACTCGCCCCCGGTCAGGAAGACGGCCTTGGTGTCCGCGGCATATACATCGGCCCCTTTTGCTTTCTTGAGGCTGGTCGACTGGATCTGTTTCAAGGTGTATGTGGTGTTGCCCTTCTTGTCCGTTCCGGTCGCAAGGCTCCAGATCACGAATTTCGCGGCATCGGTCGATTCGATCGTAAAACACAGTTTTGCATCACCGGAGAGGCGGATCCTTGCATAGTCGGTATCGTCTCCGAATCCAACGAAATTATCCCAGCCGTCGAGTCCGGTCGGGGCATAGTCCAGACGAATGCCGGCGGTGTCGGAGCTGATTTCAGTCACGAGGAAACTGTCCGCCCCGGGATTCAAAGATTTTGTCTTTTTGTCGTACAGCCAATTGTTCCACCCGTCATCGCCGTCTGTGAAGAAGACTGCGTTGCCGAGGCGGACGTCGTAATAGGCTTCGCCGCCCTTCGCGGCGTTCGTGGACTGCATAGACAGATAGTATTCGCCCTTTTCGAGTAGGATCGACTTGGTTTCCGCCGTGTACTCCGCCGCCTTTTTTTGTTTTTTGAGGGTCGTCGTCTGAAGCGCCTTCATCGTGTAAGTAGTGTTTCCGCTCTTGTCCGTTCCCTCCGTGAGACTGTAGATCGCGAACTTCGCGGCGTCGTCCGCGTTGACCAGGAAGCTCATGCTTGCGGCGGAGTCCAGCCGGATCTTCACGAAATCCGATTCGTCTCCGAATCCGACGTAGTTATCCCTGCCTGCGGAGGCGGTCGGATCGGTATCCAGCAGGATCGTTTTCGTGTCGGATGTTATGACCGCGGGGTCGGAGGATACGAGCGATTCGTTCTGCTTTTTGGTCTTCTTGTCGTACAGGAAATCGTTTGCGCCGTCGTCGGCGTCGTAGAAGAACTTTGCCGTGTCAACGGCCATGTTGTAGAACGTGCAGCCGCCTTTTTTCGCGTTGGTGGACTGCACGGAGATGTAATAGTCGCCTTCCTCAAGCAGGAACGGCTTGGAGGCGGAGGAATATTCGTCGGCATTTTTCGGCTTTTTGAAGGACGTCGTCTGAAACGCCTTCATCGTGTAAGTGGTGTTTCCCTTTTTGTCCGTCCCGGTCACGAGCCTGTATATCACGAGCTTCGCGGCGTCGGTGGCGTTGATGCGGAAACTCAGTTTCGAGGCGTCGGCCAGATGGATCTTCAGGTAATCTGCTTCGTCATCGACTCCGACGTAGTTGTGCCAGACTCCGAAGCACAGCTGATCCCTGTCCAGCAGGATGTCCGTGGTCTCGGCAGTGATTTCCAGCGGGATGGATTCTGCGACCTGAGGATTCAGGGAGGTGGTCTGTTTCTTGTCGTATACCCAGTTGTTTTTCTTGTCGTCGGGAGCGGACTTGTCGATATTCTTTACTTCGATGGCCTCGATTTCAGATTCGTTTCCGCCTGTGTCGACGGCCTTGAAATAGACGGTCGTGTTTTCGGAGACGGTGACCCCGCCTTTTTCGTAGGCCATCCACTTGCCTGTTTCGCCGATCCTGTACAGGGATTTGTCCAGTGCGACGTCGTCGGCGAACACCGCGGTGACGGTCACGTCCAGACAAGTCAGCGTCGTGATGTTTGCCCGGACCTTTGACACTGTCGGAAGGCCGTTTTCCATCACGGTCAGCGACAGGACCTCTTCGTTGAGTTTCAGCTTATATGCGGCGTTTCCCGTGGCAAGCGTCCCCTTGACTTTGAGAGACCCGAGCTTGACGCCGTTTTCGTCCCGGACCGATATGGTCTTGTTGAATCCGGCGGCTCCGCCTGCGAGTTTATATGAGCCTTTTGCCTGTGTCCCGGAGAGCGTGAGCGTATAGACCGGCTGCCCTCCGGTGATCCGGGAGAGGTCGTTCACGCATGCGGAGCCGCCGGGCGTGAGGCTGGACAGGTCGAAATTCAGGACGCTGCCGTCGTTGAAGGTCGCGGATGCGCCGTTTTTCAGGTTCAGGCGTCCTGTAGCGGTCCCGCCGGAACTGACGTACATCCTGCCGCCGGATCCGATGGTCGTTTCCGCCGTGACACCGCCGGACTGGACGATGAATCTGCCGCCGGATTCGACTGTCGTTTTCGAGACGGATCCCAAGTTGTAGACTGTGGCTGCACCGGCGGAATCGATCCGGGTCTCCGAGACGGTCCCTCCGTTATAGACCTGGAGGTTGCCGCCGGAGCAGATGATCGTGCCGGACATGACGGCGCCCTGCGAGACATTGGCTTTGCCCAAAAGGACGGTGTCGTATGCGCTGCCTCCATTCAGGAACAGTGTGCCGCCGCGCATCATGCAGAAATCGCTGACCGTCTCGCCGGTATTGACCGTCCTGTAGTTGGTGGCGATGCTCGTGCCGGACTTCAGGATGAGGACGTCGCGCCCCGCCGAATTGTTCGCTCCGTTCGTTTCCTGGATCTCGTTGGATTCGTCGAGGATCACCCGGACGTTATGGATGCCGACGGAGAGTTTGCCGAGGGAGACGTTGGCGACTTTGCGTGTGCCGTTCGCCGAAATGGATTTAAGTTCGGTTGAGCTGTAGAACTTTCCGTCGATGCGGATGGTGGCGCTGAAATCGCCGCTTTTCTTCGAGCCCAGGTTGGCGGCAACGTAGGTCAGATACACCGTCCCGCCGGGGCCCGCGATGCAGTAGTCCGTGTCCGGCAGTTCGCCGGATGTGCCGGAGAGGATCAGCTTCCGGGATGTGGTCCCGACGTTTGTCAGCGAGATGTCCACGTCGCCGTTCATATTGAATCCGACGACCGTGATGCTCTGGAGCTTGCGGTCTTCGTCCGAATACCGGTACGTGCCGCCCCATTTCATGCGCTGCCCGGCCTTGTAGCAGTCGTCGAAGATGATCTCCTGCGTGTCGGCGTTGTATCCGTATCCGACCATGGAGTGCCCCGTGATGGTGATCAGGACGGGGCGCCCGGAGTCGATCTCATTCTTGTAGTCTTCGAACGTGAACGTGCCGCCGTTGACGTCGACCCGGTATGTGCCTGTGATCTCGTAGTCCAGAGCATAGCCGCGGGATTTGACATAAAGATCCAGACCGTGCAGCATGATGGTGTCGAGGTAGCTGACCGTGCGGGTGTTGGTGCCGTCGGTGATCGTGACGTCGCGGTAGCTCTTGCTGTAAATGCTTTCCAGCGAGCCGTACGCCTCCGTGGTGCTGAGGTTCTCCCGTCCGCGCCAGTATTGCCCGGTGCCGAGATAGTCCGCCAGGCAATTCCACACGTCCGTGTTCAGCGTTTTGTTGTCGGACTTGAAGGCGTAGACGAGCTCCTCTTCCGGCGTCGTTTCCACGCCGTCGCGGGAATGGAATCGGTAGACGTATTCCTCCGACGCGATCGCGCGCCCCAGCACGGTGTCGAACGCGTCCATGTCGTAGGCGTTGCCGTCCGTTGCGCGCGATTTCACCGCCACGGTCCCCTCGATGATGTTGGAGACGTCGGCGCCTCGGTATCCGTAGAGGTCGTGATACCCCAGCAGCATGGCCATTGCCGTGGGGGTGCAGCCGTACATATACTCCGCCTGGGGCATGGGATTGGCCAGGAGGACGTCGCCTCCGGTGCTTTGGCTTGTATATGTCGGCATGTTCTTCTCCTGATTTCGGTATTTCCGTCCTATACTATAGCCTTCGTTATTTTTGTTTGCAAGCGCGCAGCATCGACTTTTTCAAAAAAACACCCCCCGGTTCCGTGATGTGGAATCGGGGGGGAGGGAGGCAAAGCCTCCTCTGCGGTAGTGCGCGGCTGACGCTCGCGCACGGAGGATGGAGCCTCCACTGCTGTTATGTCCGGCTGCGCCCGGACCGTGGAAAGACGCGGCCCGCGCGGCAGGTCGAACAGGGAAGATCAGTTGTCTTCCAAGATCTTGTCGATGGCGGCTGCCCTCTTGAGGAGGTCCGCTGCGGCCTTTTCGGAAAGTCCGAAGGTGTTGGCTGCGGCTTCCATGGCCTCGGCGTGGTTGTCGAAGTCGCCTTCGAGGAACTTCACGGAGCCGTCGCCGAACACGACGAAGATGCCGTCGACGAATTCGTTCGGATCTTCATAGAAGACGATGGTCTCTTCCGGCTTGTCGGCCTTGGCCGCGGCTTCCGGCGAGGTGAGGAGGGTGAACGGGAAATCTTCTTCCTCGGATCCCTCGACAATCATTTCTTTTCTGTCGGCATCCCATTTCGCGAAGGCGAGTTCGCCTTCCTCGCCGAGCGCGAAGAAGACGCAGGGGCTTTCCGGAATCTTCGCCTCCCCCAGCAGATAAAACGCAGCGTTGGCGTTGGTCTGGCGTTCCAGCGTGTCGAAATCTATATCATTCGATTTGTTCACGTTGTCGATGATCGTCTTCGCGAACGGTCCGATGTAGGGGAGCAGACCGGAGACGAAGCCCGCGATGGTGCCGGAGTTCATGAGTGCGACCTGCAGGTCCTTCGTGATCGTGGTGAAGGTGAGGCCGTTCGCATCGATCTTCGCGGTGGCGAGCGTGCCGTGGAAATTGTTCATGAGGGCGAGGGAGGGATCGGTCATGGGGACCGCGCCGCCCACGACGTCGCCCGCGAGGCCGGCGATCATGCCGGTGAGGTTGGCGATCATCTTGAAGTACTCTTCGGAAACATAGGAGAAGCTGGAGAAATCCTTGTCCGCGAGCGCGAGCATGCTCGCGAATTCGGCGTTGGCGGTCAGGTCGGAGCCCTTACCGGCGATGCGGTCGCGGATGGCGGCTTCCTCGTTCGTCGCGATGAGGTAATTTCCGGCCTGGAAGACGGCGATGCCTTCCACGGGGACGATCTTGCCGTCCTTCACGAGTTCAGGACTGGACTGGGAGATGAAGTTTTCGAGCGCCTTCCAGCAGATGTCGTTCTTCGTGGTGAGGATGAACGCGAATTTCGGGACAAGCTCCATGATGCGGGAGGGGTCTTCTCCCCCCAAGGCACCCTGGATGTCCTCTTCCTTGAACTCGCGGCCTTCCACATAGAAGGAAATGCCGGAGATGCAATCCAGGAGCTTGTCGGGCTGGATGCCGGCGCTGTTGAGGCCGGAGATCTGCTGGTCGACCACGGCCATGGTGTCTTCGTCAAGCGTGGCGCGGAGCTTCTTGTCGATGAACGCATAGATCGTGCCGGGCTCGAACTTCATGGAGACGGCGAGGGAGGATTTCGGGGAGGTGAGCTTGAGCTCGGGGGCGGGGCCGCTGGATGCGCCGGCACCGATGATGTCCCAGATCAGGCCCTTGTGCTCCGGAGCGTATTCGAAGTCGATGCAGCGGTAGTAGTCGCCGGTCTTCTTGACGCTGGTGCCGGAGGCGAGGAAGGTCCTCAGGCCGAATTCGTCGGCGAAGCCGCGGATGGCGTCGAAGATACCCTTGGCTTCGGGAACGTCCGCCGGGAGCAGAACGTTGAACGAGTCGAACATCTTGTCGACCATCTGATAGGCCGCCGCGCCGTCCGTAAAGCTGTAGGCGATCCCGCCTTTTTCCAGGTGGGACGTGGTGATATCGAAGACGGTGGCGGGACCGCTGGCCGCGCCGCCGGCTCCGGTGACGGCCTTTTCTTCTTCCTTGCCGCAGCCGTTGAACGAGACCGCCGCGAGGACGGAGAACGCGCAAGCCGCGATCCAGACGAGCTTAAAGTGTTTCATGGGGGGAACCTCCTGTAGGATATAGAGTTGTGAGCGTTGAAGATGGAACGGTTCTTATGCCCGGGGACGATGCCGCAGGCGAACATATCCCATAATCTACACCCCGGTGATTTGTTTTTCAACCGAAAACCGAAGCAATTAAAACATAATTCGGAAAAAAAGGAGATGCCTCGTATCCGGGGATGACGATCAAGTGCCGCTGCGAGGGCTCGAAAGGCGGAAAAACGGCGGAATCTCCGGCATTTTCGGTTTTTTTCATCATGTCCCTCTTGATTTTTCGCCCGTTTCGCCTATTGTTTCTACTGCATCTTTTTTCCGTTAGGTTTTATGAAAGGGGCCAAATCATGACACATGATGAGATCAAAGCGTTCATCGCGGACCGCACCCGCGAGGGACATAACCTCTCCAAGATCCAGGACATGCTTGCCGAACAGGGCGTGAAAATGACGTTTATGGAGTTGCGCCTCATCGCGTCCGAGATCGAAACGTCGTTCTGGCAGAAGTCCGAACCTCAGCCGGAACCCGCGCTCGAACCGGAAAAGCCCGCGCAGGCTGCCGCGCCCGCCGATGCCGCGGACGAGTTCCCCGCGGACGACTCCGGGGCGGAACAGCTTCCCCCGGATGATGCCGCGGCAAAAGCCGAAGCCCCGGCGGACGGTGGCGAACCCGCTCCGCGCGGACGCACCACGGTCACGATCGATCAGCTCGCACGGCCCGGATTCCTGGCGACTGGCGGCGTGTCGTTCGGCTCCGGCGCGAGCGGAAACTGGTGCCTCGACCAGATGGGCCGCCTGATGTTCGAGAAGCTGGAAGGCAAGCCGGACCGCCAGGATTTGCAGGAGTTCCAGCTGGAGCTTCAGCGTATGTTCGCAAACTGATTTTCATCCACACCCCATACTTTTTATCACCCCCCTCAAAAAGAAAGGTATGAACCATGTTCCCCTATACCTTGCTCGCCGCAGCCGTTGAGGCCGTCCAGCCCGCAGTTGAAGCCGCCGCCGAAACCGCTCCCGCGACCGCCCAGCAGAAACAATCCCTCCTCGAAAGCCATCTGAACGAGGCCGACAGCTTCGTCCGTCAGATCCACGAACAGGGCCCCGGGTTCTTCTCGAATCTGTGGGAGAAGCACAGCGATGACGTGATCCGCTTCGTGAAAGTCGTCATCCTGGCGCTGATCGTGATCGTGGCCGCCAAGCTCATCTCCATGGCGGCGCGGAAGATCATCGCACGCGCCTTCCGGAAACTCGAAGGGGACGATTCCCTCACCCACGCCACCTACACGATCATCCGCACGCTCATCTGGGTGATCGGCCTGCTCATCATCCTCGACCTCTTCGGGTTCAACACCGCCAGCATCCTGACCGTGCTCGGCGCCGCAGGCCTCGCCATCGGCCTGGCCATGAAGGATTCGCTCAGCAATATCGCCGCCGGCATCATGCTCCTGATCCTGCGCCCGTACAAGCTGGGCGACTACATCGACTGCGGCAGCGTCAGCGGCACCATCCAGCAGATGGGCCTCTTCTCCACCGTGCTGAAGACCCCGGACGGGCTCTTCGTCTCCGCGCCGAACAGCGTGGTCTTCGGGACGCCGATCAAGAACTACTCGCGCAATCCGACCCGCCGTTCGGACATCACGGTCGGCATCGCGTACGCCGATTCGCTCCCGGTCGCCGTGCAGGCTATGATGGATATCATGACGCACGAGGAAATGGTCCTGAAGGATCCCGCGCCGGAAGTGCTCGTGTCCGAACTCGCGGACAGCTCGGTCCAGCTCACGCTCCGCTACTGGACCGCCACGGAGAACTACTGGCCCGCCTACTGGTCCATCAAGTCCCAGCTGAAGCCCGCGATCGAAGCCGCCGGCCTCAACATCCCGTTCCCGCAGCGCGTCGTCACGTTCGTCAACGCCTCGGAAAAAGACGCGGCGAAGCCCGGCGCGTAAGACGTCCATCTGGGAAACTCATGCGGGCGACCTGCTGAAGCCCGCTCAGTGCTTTTTGCACATAATATCAGGGGAGATCCGCTTGATTCGCGGGTCTCCCCTTCGTCATCTTTACAGCTCCGCCATGAGGAAATACGCGAGGTCACCGTTGCCGCCTGATATGGGGAATAATTCACCCTCTACAATCTTTGCCGTTCGTGTCTCGCGGTAAAGAAAGAAGGCAACCTCTTCTTTACCCCAAAAAGCCTTGCCGTTCGCGTCTCGCGGTCAGGAGGAAAAAGCTCCTCATTTCCCCAAAAAGCCTTGCCGTTCGCGTCTCGCGGTCAAGTAGAAAATGATGCCGAGCGTGAGCGAGGCCACCGAGGCGGCGGAGCCGCCCCCAGCGAAGCGGCAAGTTGTCGTCAACGGCTTCACCGCCCCAGAGCTTTCTTGAGTTCAGGAGAAAAGACTCTGTTCTGCACCCTTTCATACAGGTCCTTGTCCTCGGGAGCCGCGAGCGCCGCCCTGCAGAACCATAGATACGCCGCATCGGGGTCTTTCTTCACTCCGGTGCCGTTTTCGTAGCATTCCCCAAGCTCGAACATCCCCCAGGCATCGCCGCAGTCCGCCGCCCGGCGGAGCCATTTGACGCCGTCGCGCGGGCCATATTTCGCATCCAACTCGCGCAAATACCGCGTCCCCAGCAGAATCATTGCTTTTACATGACCCTGTTCCGCGGCCTGGCGCAGCCAATGGAATGACGTCGTACGGTTTTTCCTCACGCCAATGCCGAAGTTATAGCATTTGCCGAGTTCGATCATTGCCTGAACATTTCCCTGCTCAGCCGCCATGCGATACCACTTGACGGCTTCCTCTTCGTCCTTGCCGACCCCGTCCCCGGTTTCATAGCATCTGCCGATTTGGAGTGTCGTCTCCGCGGCTTTCGTTTTTAAATCAGCAAACTCTTGTTCATTCATTGTTTTTTTCCAGTTCGTGGTTGAATCTTGGGAGAACAAGAAAAACGCTTTTACTTAGTATAATACTATGTCACGGTTTGTATTCCCTTTATGGTTAAGTAAAAAAGTTTTAAGTTCATGGCCGTTTCCTTTGTCACCATAGATGGAATCACTTTTCACCTCTTTTTCTACAAATTCGATATTATCCGGAGTTAAAGGCGGAAGTAAACCCAATTCCGAATCGCTAATTGAGGATACGATTTGTTTGTTCATTGTCTGTGTCTCCTGTGTTTCTTGTTATGGAAAATGGAATCTTTTTCTTGATCAGTTTTTTCTAAAACGAGGGTTGCGGGTAAGAAGTGATAATAAACTTTAGCACAGGGGGTACGACATTTTTTGTCATACTGGATGGCTTCCACATCATTTTGGGGGAAAAAGATGTTGGAAGCGGGCGGGAAGAAACAAAAAAGCCGGACGCATCCCCGTGTACGATGATGTAGGTTCCGCCAAGAACCCGCTCCCAGAACGACAGAGAAACGCCCAGCAAAACACGAAGACACAATGGTCCTTGCTGGTATTTCGATGTCTGGGAGCAAAAGAGCATATTTTGAAACTTGGCGGATTCACATCATCTTTTGCTGAAATAACCGATAAAATGAGCACGGAATCGAATTTCTGTCGATCAGGAAAGCGATTCCAAACAACAATTTACATGCGATTCAGGATATTTCAAGCCGTTTCCCTTCTTTTTTGAGATATTTTCCTTTTTGAGGGGAAAAAAGGACGCGTTGCGTCCCGCTTCGCTGGGGGCGGCTCCGCCGCCTCGGTAAGCTCACTTGCGCTCGGTATCATCTTTTGTTTACCGCGAAACGCGCACGGCAGGGGATAGAGATAGAATAATTGGAAAAAACTTTGTCGAGGCAAAAAAGGACGGAAAATCCTGTCCTATTCACAGAGGTTTCCGTTGACCTTTTTTTCCGCTCAGTTTCCAAAGGATTCGTCCTGGCGGGGGTCGCCGCACAGGATGTTCATCGCCATCTTGAAGAGGGAGAACGTGACGTCGGCGTCGTAGGCGGCGCGATGGGGCTGGCCGGGGAAATTGTCGGGCACGGGGAATTTCGAGCGCAGGAATTCGAGGCTGTAGCTGGAAAGACCGGGGTAAGCGCGGCGGAAGATCGGGATGCTGTCGTAAGCTCCGCCCTGGATCAGCTCCATGCCGCAGCGCGCGAGGCTTTCCTGCATGAACGACAGGTCGAAGCGGGCGTTGTGCGCCACCAGACGCGATTTCCGGGCGAAATCCATGAACTTGAACCCGGCTTCCTTGAACTTCGGCGCATCGGCGACCATGGCGTCATCGATGCCGGTCAGCGCGGTCAGGCGGGGCGGGATCGGAACACCCGGGTTCACGAGCGTCTGGAACCTCGAAACGGAGCCGTCGAGTTCCACGCGAACCGCGCCGATCTCAATGATCCGGTCGCGGACCGCGCTGAAGCCGGTCGTTTCGAGGTCGAAGATGGTGAACGGTCCGGAGACGAGCCAGTTCATGGGGGCTGATCCTGTTCCGATCCTGATCCTGTTCCGACGGTTGGGCCGTCACTTCGCCAGCTGGTGGGCGGCGAGGTTGAATCCGTGCCTGTTGGAGACGTTGACGGGGCAGGGGGTGACGTCCCAGATCTTCTCGGCGTACTCGCGGATGGAGCGGTCGCTGGAGAAATACCCCATCATGGCGATGTTGCGGAGTGCCTTCTTCTGCCATTCGATCGGCTTGCGGTAGAGTTCGGCGACCCGGGTCTGGACGGCGGCGTAGGAATCGAAATCTGCCGCGCACATGTAGTTGTCGTAGTCGAGGCTGTCGAGGATGGAGCGGAAGATATCGAACTCGCCGGGCGAGAAGAAATTGTTGCGGATGAGCTCGAGCGCGCGTTTCAGCAGAGGGGACTTCTCCACGTATTCGCTCGGACGGTAGCCTTGCTCGCGGAGCTGTTTCACCTCGTCGACGTTCAGCCCGAAGATGAAGATGTTATCCGCGCCGACCTTGTCGCGGATCTCGATATTCGCACCGTCGAGCGTGCCGATGGTGAGCGCGCCGTTCAGTGCGAACTTCATGTTGCTGGTGCCGGACGCCTCGGTGCCGGCGAGCGAAATCTGCTCGGAGAGGTCGGCGGCGGGAATGATCTTCTCGGCGAGGGAGACGCGGTAGTTGGCGAGGAAGAGGACTTTCAGGCGGTCTCCGATGGCGGGATCGTTGTTCACGACCTCGGCGACGGAGTTGATGAGCTTGATGATGAGCTTTGCCATGTAGTAACCCGGAGCGGACTTCGCGCCGAAGATGATGGTGCGCGGGACGAAATCCATGTTCGGGTCGTCTTTCAGCTGGATGTAGAGCGTGATGGCGTGGATGATGTTCAGGAGCTGGCGTTTGTACTCGTGGAGGCGCTTGACCTGGACGTCGAAGATGGAGTCGGGATTGACCTCGACGCCGTTGTGCTCGGCGATGTAGTTCGCGAGGACGAGCTTGTTTGCGCGTTTGACCTTCGCGAGCTCGCCGAGGAATTCCTTGTCGTTCTCGAACTTGACGAGCTTTTCGAGCTGGTCGAGGTCCTTCGGCCATTCGTCGCCGATCTTTTTGTCGATGAGGCGGGAGAGGCCGGGGTTGGCCTTTTTCAGCCAGCGGCGCGGCGTGATGCCGTTCGTGACGTTCACGAACTTGCCGGGGAAGAACTCGCTGAAGTCGCGGAAAAGGCCGTTCTTCAGCAGCTCGGTGTGGAGTGCGGCCACGCCGTTCACATGGTTGGCTGCGGCGACGCACATGTACGCCATGCGCACCATCTTTTCCGGTTGCTCCTGGATGAGGGACATGCGGGCGAGGCGGCAGTTGTCGTTCATGTAGCGCGTGGCGACCTGGCGGAGGAAGATGAAGTTGATCTCGTAGATGATCTCCAGGTGGCGCGGGAGAAGCTTTTCGAAGAGCTTCACGGACCAGCGTTCGAGCGCCTCGGACATGAGCGTATGGTTGGTATAATTGAAGACGTGGGTCGTGATGTCCCAGGCGTCGTTCCAGGAGAAGTTGTTTACGTCGATCAGCAGGCGCATCATCTCCGGGATGGCGAGGGCGGGGTGCGTGTCGTTGAGCTGGACGACAGCGGTTTTGCGGAGATCGCGCAGGTCGATCTTGTAGTATTCCGTGCGGCCGAAGAGGTCCTGGAGCGAAGCGGAGACGAGGAAATACTGCTGTTTCAGGCGAAGTTCCTTGCCTTCGTGGTTGTTGTCGTTCGGATAGAGCACGCGGGTGATGTTCTGGTCCAGACTAGATTCGAGGTTGGCGCTGATGTAGTCGCCCTGGTTGAACTTGGTAAGATTGAACCCGTAGAGGGATTCGGCGGACCACAGGCGGAGCGTATTCACGGTGTGGTTTCGGTAGCCGGGGATCGGGGTGTCGTAGGGCATGGCCTTCACATCCTGCGTGTCGACCCATCTGCGGCGGTCCGGATTGGCATCGTCGCGGATCTTCTCGACATGGCCGCCGAACTGGACGACGCGGGCGATCTCGGGACGGCGTATCTCCCACGGATTGCCGCGGCTGAGCCAGTTGTCGGGTTCCTCGACCTGGTAGCCGTTCTGGATGATCTGCTTGAAGATGCCGTAGTCGTAGCGGATGCCATAACCATAGGCGGGCAGTTCGAGCGTAGCCATGGAATCCAGGAAGCATGCCGCGAGGCGTCCGAGGCCGCCGTTTCCGAGACCGGCATCGACTTCTTCGTCGCGGATTTCATCGATCTTGTATCCGAGTTCTGCCATGGCTTCTGCCGCCTCCTGCTCGACGCCGAGGTTGACCATGGCGTTGCCGAGCGTGCGGCCGATCAGGAATTCGAGGGAGATGTAGCAGACCGTGCGCGGGCGCTTCTCTTCGTATTCGTCGCGGGTGGCGATCCAGTCGCGCATCATGAGGTCACGGATGGCCAGCGCCAGCGCATGGTAACGGTCCAGGTTGACAGCCTTTTCCGGGCGTTTGCCGAGTGAACAGGTCAGGTGATGCAGGAAAAGCTTCTTCAGCATTTCCTTCGTCTCTTTCTTAGCCATGATTTGAAAACTCCTTCTTGCGAGGCAGTGAAATGGGCTTGACCGTACGCCGGGAAAGGGAAACAGGACCGGCGTGCGCGTGTCCCGGACGGAACCGGACGGTTTGCCGCCACGGGCGCGTGTGCAAAAAACATAGCTATATAATATACTCCTGGAACCCTCTGTTTTCAACCCGGAATATCCGGCATGAAAAGAAAAACGCATGTTTTGATCATGTCCCGGACAGCCGGGCGTAGGCATAAAAAAGACAGTGCGGCGGTCATGTTTCAAAAAGACGGGAAAAAGCCTCTTTTCCGGGCCTTCGGTCTTGATTTCAAACCGTTTCGAGTCTATATTATCCTAATAACACTTTTTTGACAGCAACTGCGGACTCCGGGACTCTTTTTTCCCGGTTCCCACTTCAGAAAGGCGCTTCCCATGGACGAAACTCTCCTGAAAACCCCGCTCGCCGACGAACACGTCGCACTCGGTGCCCGCATGGTCCCGTTCGCAGGCTGGTACATGCCGGTCCAGTACAAGGAAGGCATCCTCGCCGAACACAAGTACACCCGGGAACACGTCTCGCTGTTCGATATCTGTCACATGGGCGAGTTCACTGCCACCGGACCCGGCGCGGCCGAAGCGCTCGACGCCGCGCTTGCGCGGTCCGTGGCCGACCAGAAGGACGGCGTCTGCCGCTACAATTTCCTGCTGAACGAGGCGGGCGGCGTGATCGACGACCTGATCGTGTACCGGATGGGCGCGGAGGAGTTCTTCATCGTGGTGAACGCGGCCCGGATCGCGATCGATTTCGACGAGCTTCGCAAACGCCTCCCCGCGTCCGTGAAACTGGAAAACCTGTCCGACTCCACGGCGAAATTCGACCTTCAGGGGCCGGATTCCATGTCGGTGCTGACAGCGCTCGGCCTGGACGCCGTCGCCCTGCCGAAATATTACCATTGGGGCAAGTTCGAACTCTTCGGGCTCGACATGCTCATCAGCCGCACCGGATATACCGGCGAGCTCGGATTCGAGCTGTATTTCGACGCTGCGCACGCGGTCGACGTGTGGCGGAAACTCCTTGCCTGTCCGGGCGTGAAGCCCGCCGGGCTCGGCGCGCGCGACACGCTTCGCCTGGAAATGGGCTATCCGCTGTACGGCGACGAGATGGACGAAGCAACTACTCCGGTCGAAGCCGGATTCGGCGCACTGCTGAAGCTCGATAAGTCCGCCCGCACGTTCGTCGGATCCGATGCGCTCCGCGCCAACCCCCCGAAAAAGCATCTGCACGGAATCGTGTTCGACGGCCGCCGCGCCGCCCACACCGGGACGCCTGTTCTCCTTCAGGGAAAACAGGTCGGCACGATCACGTCCGGCACGTTCGCGCCCTCGCTGGGATGCTCCGTGGCGATGGCATATTTCGACGCTTCGGCGGAGATCCCGGCGGACGCGGAGTTCGAGGTGGAGCTGCACCGCGCCGTCGTGAAGGCGAAACTGGCCCCGCTTCCGTTCTGGACGCACGGCACGGCCAACCCGAAATAACAGTCCCTTTTCGCTCAATCAACCATTTTTCAACCATACCAACCCAATTTCAGGAGAAAACCATGGCGAAATACTACGCTGAAACGCACGAATGGATCGAACTCGACGGGACCACTGCCACGCTCGGCATCTCCCAGTACGCCGCCGATTCTCTCGGCGACATCACCTATGTCGAGATCCCCGTGTCCGGCAAGGCCGTCGCGGCCGGTGAGGTCCTCTGCACGGTCGAATCCGTGAAAGCGGTCTCCGACGTCTACGCGCCCGTCGCGGGGACCATCGGCGAGGGAAACGCCGACCTCGAAGCCGATCCCGGCGCACTGAATGCCGACCCGGAGAACACCTGGATCTGCAAGCTCGAAGGCGTGAACGCGGCCGATCTCGGCGGGCTGATGGACGCCGATGCCTACGCCAAGTTCGTCGAAACGCTCTGATCCATTTTCCACCTGTTCCGTTCACCAGCAGAAAGGCAAAAGCCATGCCTTACATCCCGAATACCGATGCCGACCGGGCCGAAATGCTTGCCGCGGCAGGATTTGCGTCCGTTGAGGATATGTGGAAGCAGGCCGGGGTGAAGTTCCCCGCGCCCGCGCTCGACGGCATCCCGGAAGGCAAATCCGAGTTCGAGGTCATGTCGTATCTCTCCGGCCTCGCCGAAATGAACGCCACGCACCTGATCAACTTCGTGGGCGGCGGCTACTACGACCACATCATCCCCGCGGCTGCCGACGCCATCGCCGCCCGCGGCGAGTTCTACACCGCGTACACGCCGTACCAACCGGAAGCCTCCCAGGGCACACTCCAGGCCATCTACGAATACCAGACCGCGATCTGCCGCCTGACCGGCATGGAGGTCTCCAACGCCAGCCTCTACGACGGCGGCACTGCCCTTTTCGAGGCCATGATGATGGCCGCCCACATCACCGGGCGCCGCCAGGTCGTGATCTCCGCCGCCGTCTCCCCCATCTTCCGCCGCATGATCGAATGCTACTGCCGGAACCTGGACCTGGAACGCATCGAGATCCCGGACGGACACGGCACGGATTCCAACCTGGACGCCGTCATCGCCGCCATCACCGACCGCACCGCATGCGTGATCGTGCAGTATCCGAACTTCTTCGGCGAAGTCGAGGACCTGGCCGGAGTCGCGGTCGCCGCACAGGCGAAAGGCGCGCTGGCGGTCTGCTCGGCGTACCCGGTGGCGCTCGGCTGCCTGAAGACCCCCGGCGAGATGGGATTCGACATCGTGACCGGCGAGGGGCAGAGCCTTGGCATCCCGCTGAGCTTCGGCGGCCCGTACCTCGGATTCATGGCCGTGAAGTCCAAATATATGCGAAAAATGCCCGGCCGCATCGTCGGCCGCACCGTGGACCTGAACGGCAAGACCGGCTACGTGCTGACGCTCCAGACCCGCGAGCAGCACATCCGCCGCGAACACGCCACCAGCAACATCTGCTCCAACGAGAGCCTGTGCGCCCTGAACGCCCTGATCTACCTCTCCCTCTGCGGGAAGAACGGGTTCCGCCAGGTCGGCGAGCTGTGCATGTCGAAGGCCGTGTATGCCCGCGAACAGCTCCTCGCGATCGACGGCGTGTCGCCCGTCGGTTCCGGCGCGTTTTTCAACGAGTTCGTGATCGAGACCCCGCTGGACGGCGCGGAGCTGGTCGGCAAGCTCATCGACAAGGGCTTTGCCGCCGGATTCCCGCTCGGCCGCTATTACCCCGAACGCAAAAACCAGATACTCGTGGCCGTGACCGAGAAGCGCACCCGCGAGGAGATCAAGGCGCTCGCCAACGCGATGGAGGCACTGTTATGAAGCTGATCTATGAAATCGGCCGCGCCGGCCGCACCGGCGTCGTCCTCCCGAAGTGCGACGTGCCTGCCGCATCCGCCGTCCCCGCCGCTCTCCGCCGCTCCGAGCCCGCGGGCCTGCCGGAAGCCTCCGAACTTGAGGTCGTGCGCCATTTCACCGGACTCAGCCGGATGAACATGAGCGTGGACACCAATTTCTATCCGCTCGGCTCCTGCACCATGAAATACAATCCAAAGTTCCACGAGAAAGTCGTGCGTCTGGCGGGATTCGCCGACCTGCACCCGCTGCTACCCCAGCTCCGCCGCGGCGGCGTGCTGGTCCAGGGCGCGCTGATCGTGCTCCACGAGACGGAGCGCATGCTCGCCGAACTTCTCGGATTCTCCCAGATGACGATGCAGCCCATGGCCGGCGCGCACGGCGAACTCACCGGCTGCATGCTGATCGCCGCCTACCACCGCGCCCGCCGCGACACCGCCCGCAAGTACATGCTGATCCCGGATGCCGCGCACGGCACGAACCCCGCGAGCGCCACTGTGGCCGGGTTCACGACGAAGGTCGTGCCCAGCGACGCCGACGGAAACGTGGACCTGGATGCGCTGAAGTCGATGTTGTCGCCCGAAGTGGCGGGCATCATGCTGACCTGCCCGAATACCCTCGGCCTCTTCGATCCGAACGTGTCCGAGATCTGCAAGCTCGTGCACCAGGCCGGCGGCCTGTGCTATTGCGACGGTGCGAACTTCAACGCCATTGTCGGACGCGTCCGCCCCGGCGACATCGGGTTCGACGTGATGCACGTGAACCTGCACAAGACGTTCTCCACCCCGCACGGAGGCGGCGGACCCGGCTCCGGTCCGGTCGGCGTCTCCATCAGCCTTGTGCCGTATCTGCCCACGTCTCGCGTGATCCGGCGGTCGGACGGCATCTGCTGCCTGGAGTACAACTACCCGGAATCCATCGGCTACATCGCCCCGTTCTACGGCAACTTCGGCGTGATCCTGCGCGCCTACGCCTATCTGCTCACGCTCGGCCGCGAAGGCCTCAAGCGCGTCAGCGAAAACGCCGTCCTGAACGCGAACTATGTGGCGTCGCAGCTCGATGCGTACTACGACCGTAAGTACAAGCGCCCCTGCATGCACGAGTGCGTCCTCTCCGGCAAGCGCCAGCTCGACGCGAACGGCGTCCACACGCTCGATATCGCGAAGGGCCTGATCGACCGCGGGTTCCATCCGCCCACGATCTACTTCCCGCTGATCGTGCCGGAGGCCATCATGATCGAGCCGACCGAGACCGAGTCCAAGGAGATTCTCGACGAGTTCATCGAGGCCATGAAGGACATCGCCCGCGTCGCCGAAAGCGACCCGGAATCCCTGCACACCGCGCCCGTCACCACGCCGGTGCGCCGCCTCGACGAAACGCTCGCAGCCCGCAAGCCCGACCTGAAGTACACAGTCGGGTAAGCCACCCGAAAAACAATTGCATTCAAAGCCGTGACGGGATGACCGTTGCGGCTTCTTTTCTTTAAAACGAACTTGTTTTTTGCGGGATTTATGATACATTATGATTGTTACTTAACCAATAAATTCGAACTGCACATAAGGAAGCTTTGGCATGGCAGAATACGATTCAACGTTCGGTGATGAAGAACAGAACTACAGTCCGATTGCCGCAGGCGACCTCACGCTCTCCGTGGATGTTCCGGTCGGGGATCCATACAGCGCCCACGACCTCGCCGTCGTGCAGGAGGAATCCGAAAAGGTGAAATGGACGTTCATGGTGTATATGGCCGCCGACAGCGACATCAGCTATTGCGCCCTCTACGATATCGTCTCCATCCAGCAGGCAACGATCGATTCGGAGATCGAGGTCTATGTCCTGGTGGACAGATCTTCTGTGGATAACCCGAGGAACGGAGATTATGTGACGCCCTATGGTACCTATCAGTGGGATTCTCTCTGGCCCGATACCCGCGTCGGCAAGATCACGTACAGTTCCGGCCTGACCGTGACGGTAGACTGGGAATCCTGGGGGGAACTCGACACCGGGTCTGTCGCGACGCTGGAACGGTTCGTGAACTGGGCGCAGGAAAAGTCGCCCGCGGAGAATTACGGCCTGATCGTGTGGGACCACGGCAGGGAGAACACCACGCTCTGCTTCGACATCACGACCTATCAGGATAGGGAAGCCTGCTTCACGGTTTCGGAATTGTCCGACCTTCTGAAGGAAAAAGGCAATATCCCGCTCGTGATTCTCAATAACTGTATGCTCGGGTCGGAACTCGTGGTGACGCAGATGGCCGGGAGCACGGATGTCATCGTGGTCTCGGAGCCTTTGTCCTATGGGATGTCGACCTATAACTATAATGTCTTCTTCAACACGATCACGGTGGATATGACCCCGCAGGAGATGGCGGCGATCATGGTGCAGAACGTGGAATCGCCGGAAATTGCCAGTGTCGTGACCATGCTTACCTCCGTCGACGTCACGATCTCCAGACTCGCCGGGCCTCTGGAAGCTCTCGCCGAGGCGATTGCCGCGGCAGACAACGCCGCCGACAAGACCGTCCTCATCAATGCGCTGCTCAAAGCGCCGCAGGAGGGATGCCTCTATGACGGTAAAAAAGTCAAGCAGTCCGACCTGGGCTTCCTGATCCGCGATGTCATGTCGGATCCCGGCTACGAAAGCACGTCCGAGGGATTCAAAAAGGCCCTTGCCGACGTAAAGGCTGCGTTGGATGCGATCGTGCTCGAATACCGGAGCGTACCCTCCGGCAGGGGAAGCGGCATCACTGTCTGCAACACGGTCTGCTCCGCCGAAAGCTTTGTCGGCTCGGGGGATTCCGTGGAAAAAGCGGATGAGTTGGTCAAATCCTACATCATTTCCACCTACAAGTCCAATCCTTTGTGGGGCGGCCTGCTGTACGACTTGTGCTCGACGTATCTGGCGGAGTCGGCGGACAGGATCTCTCCGCCGGCCACGTTCGACGTTTCCTATGTCGACGGGCTCGTCCCCGGCGGGACCGTTGCCGTGTCCGATCTCGGCTGCTTCTCCGGGGCGGGAGAGGAGTTCAACGGCATCCCTGTGATCGGAGAGGCCTTCTTCGGCTTCTTCATTACTGCGGAGGACAAAGCCGCGGGAGGTTTCACTGTCGCCAACGACATCGGCGCGGAGGTCACGGTTTCCCTGCTCGCCTCCGACGGCACGGTCATCGGAGATGGGGGAAACGGCGTTTCGTTCGAGAATCTCGCTGCGGACACTTGTTATCTTCGGCTTCAGAGCGGAACGAACTGCCATGTCACGCTTTCCTCCTCCGCGGCATTCCGGACCGGCGTCGACCGCTTCGACTATGCCGGGAGCGGGAAAAACGAACAGTATGCCAACGGAAACGGCACCATTGATACGGCGACCCTGCTGGACGAGGGGTATTATTCCGGGCTGATCACCTGCAAGGGCGACACGGACTATTACCGGATCGGAGACATCCATACGGAAATGTGCCGGATTCAGGTGAAAGGCCAGGACGGCTGGACCGTCGCCGAATACGACAAAGACGGGACTCTCATTCAGTCCGCCGAGTTTTCCGACGACCAATACATCCTCACGATGGGTTCCTTGAACTATCTTCTCGTGGAGGGCGCCTCCGATCTGGAAGATGCGATCGAACCGTACACGCTCAATGTCATCGGAATCGACAACGACTCCACCGACGTCGTCGTGCTGGACGATCTGACCGGAACAAAAGATGAAGTGTCGTGGAAATCGTCGGCGGTTGTGCCCCAGTACATCGTGCAATTCTCCACGGACTCCTTCGAACATGCGTTTTCTTTTAAAACGACTGGCACGACGGTCGATCTGCTTGGTATCCCCGCCGGGACGTACCGGTGGCGCGTGGGGGTGAAAGAAGAGGAGGGAACGTCGGCCCCTGAAGAATGGTATGACGGCGAAGTGTTCGTTTCCGACAATACGAACGAGAATGCGAGAGTTTTCCAGTCCAAAGCCGACGCCATCGACGATCTCTTCTTCGCCACGCCGAACGGCACATGGAGCAGCCTTTATTACGCAAAGCACGTCGGTTCCGCCGGCGACTGGTCGGGAACCGGTGAAATGGTCTCCGCCGCCGGCAAGGACCGGATCCAGGACCTTTTCTTCGGTTCCGTCGATCCGAGTACCCTGTGCCTGACCGATTCGGAAAACGGCGACGCCCTTTTCCTGGACGACGTTTACACTGTCCTGCCGGACGAGATCGAAGAGAATACGGCCAGGCTGTTCCGGCTTCAGTACATCAAAGCCGGCGCCGGCGATGATATCGTCGATATGACCAGTCAGCAATTCGAGTATGCTGGCAATAAACTCTTTATCTACGGCGGCGACGGAGACGATGTCATCTGGGCGAGCAAAGGCCGTAACATGCTCTTCGGCGATGCCGGAAACGACCGCATCGTCGGCGCGTCCGGCAACGACGTCATCGTCGGCGGCATCGGGAACGACGCCATGCACGGAGGAGGAGGCGACGACATCTTCACATTCTGCGAAAACTGGGGAGCCGATACGATCGAACAGCTCGCGGGTGGTTCGGTTACGCTCTGGTTCATCACTGGCGATGAATCCAATTGGAATCCCGAAGCGAGGACTTACACGGACGGCGAAAACAGCGTCACGGTTTCCGGCGTCTCGGCAGAAAACGTTACGCTCAAATTCGGCGTCGAACAATCCGAGGCCTTTGTGCTACTCTATTACAAAGAAGCCTTTGCCGAATTCGCCTCGCAGAAGATCTTCGATGATACGGACAACGGGATCCTTGCCAGCGTGTAATCGCGAGCACAAAACAGGCGATTCGAAACCAAAATACGTATTCCCCGCTGTTCCGGCATGGACGGCGGGGGATTTTTTTCGGGAAAAACGGGGAGAAACGGCGGATTTGAGTTGAAAAACGCCTGAAAGCATGGTATTGTATGGGACATTGTTTTTTATAATTAACGTATGCCTGACGAAACAAGGAGCGCACATATGAATTCCAAGAACTGGAAACCCGAAACACAGGCCGTCCATTGCGGCTGGACCCCGAAGAACGGCGAACCCTGCCAGCTTCCGATCTTCCACAGCACGGCCTATAAATACAGCGACGCGCAGAGCGTGGCGGACCTCTTCGACCTCAAAGCCGACGGATTCTTCTATTCCCGCCTCGCCAACCCGACCGTGGCGGCGTTCGAGACGAAGATC
>Ga0310786_10000747_pt1 | contig 52027 bp, 64 predicted proteins | sample AusTroGonzalo_MG_FD_203881 | JGI IMG/M metagenome (GOLD analysis project Ga0310786, IMG submission 203881) | Bovine rumen microbial communities from tropical cattle in Woodstock, Queensland, Australia - Gonzalo_03 (v2) (version 2) | ecosystem: Host-associated > Mammals > Digestive system >...
GTCTTCTGTGTCCTGTGTATAAGGCTTCCCATAATCCTCATTCCAGGCACGCTGGTTAAAGCAGCCTGGACAGTGGTGGGAACAACCAGAGACAAACAGAGTAACTCTAACACCACGACCATTAATAAGGTCACCTTTGTATATCGTGCAATAATTCATAGCTCACCCGTTGTGCTTTACTCGATGCGCGGTTTCATCCTGCTTACCGAGATTGAAGTTTTCTACCGACGTAGATAAATATCCGGTCACTCTGCGCAGCCGCATAACATTACTGGACCCACATTTGGGGCAACTGCCTGGAATGTCTCCCAGATAGCCGCAGGCGTAACACTGGTCATTGGTTACGTTCACCCCGATGTAAGGTATATCTTTGTCGATAGCATATAAGATGCACTTTTCCAGCCCATCCAGATTGTACCGAATGTTGACTTCGGTCTCAAAATACCAGATGCAACCAGCGGATGAGTATCCTGTGAGTTGGGACTCGATGTCGGCCTTCTCAAACGCATTTACACGCTTGTGAACGGGCACATGCATTGAGTTAGTGAAATACTCTTTGTCAGAGACATTAGGGATAACCCCATACTTATCTCTGAACTTCTTAAGCGCCGTATGACACAAGCTCTCTGCTGGAGAGTAGTAGACCCCTCCGTTAAGCTTGTATTTCTGACGATACTCAGAGATCTTTTCTTTAAACAGCTGCTCGATGCGCTTGGCAAGTTCCATGCCTTCAGAAGATGTGTGATCCTTACCAATAAGCAGCTGTAGCGCTTCGGCGAGGCCTAGCTGTCCAATGACAATAGTCCCATGTTGAAGAGCGCTTCTAACACCCTCCTCTGGAATGTAACCAGCCAGTACATGGTTCTCATAGGTGAACCGGGCCGAGATGGCGGGCTGAGAGCAAATCCACTCATAGCGTTCGAGCAGCATACTCCAAGCCTCTTCTATCTTCTGTTCAAGAACCTGCATAAAGACTTCAACATCTTTGTTTGCAATCATTGCCAGCTCGGGAAGAATGATAGTCACCGGGCAGATATTGCCGCGACCATCCTTCTGTGCCCCAGACAGCAGATCCATAGTGATCGGAAGACCGAAAATGGCCTGCTGAATGGCAATTTTATAAGATTGTAAAGCATTGATATCGAAGCCATTAGCGGTGCGACATCCCATAGTTGAGAACTGTTCATTGGGCCGTTCGGCGTCATCGACTACAAGCTTCCCATCTTCCATAAGAAGCGTCAGCTTATAGGCAGCCTCTGGATCCTGTGAGACCCGTGCAGTAAGCGCTTCTCTGTCCACATCAGATAAAGACTCAATATATGCACGTTTCATATCACGATCCTGCTTTAGCCAGCTCTTCTGTGCACTCCAATCTCCATTAGCGTAGTTTGGATACAGCCGCTTGGCTGTGCACTCAAGAGCAAGCCTGAACAAGTCGTAATTAGGATCACCAGGCTTTTTGTTGATACCATCTTTCAGTACGAAGATAAAGCACGGAAAGATAGGCGTACTGTGTTTCGTGCCTGTACCGTCGATATAAGCACGCAGAAGCAACTCTGTAACCATGCGACCCTCAGGAAGGGTGCAAGTTCCAGCGTTGACTGAAGAGAACGGCAACTGATTCGTAAATTGTTATCGCTGCAGCTTTTTATCCGCAGCTTCTTATGGTTTCCCATAAGGTCAGCGTACATTTTCAGGTATCACTACCTGTCCGGCACTCTTGGAGGGATTATATTTATTCACCCTCTACGCGTTACGGTGTCCGTCAGCCTTTCGTAATCTGGCGGCTTACCTCGGTATTACCTTGTACAATGGATTGAAACTTTTTGTATTTCCTACTCAGACAATAAGAACCGCTATCTTTGTATAAATAACCAAAGATTTTTTCGAGATCCGCTTTAGCGCTCCAGCCGATTGTATAGATATTACTAGAACGACTACGAACAGGTTTAGTCTTGTTCACACCAAGCTGAGCTACCAAATAGTCTCTAACTGCTGTAACCAACTGCAACGTGCCTGTTAGTTTTACCGCGTCACGATTCCTGCCTTTGCCCTTATATACACAACCATCACCATCAATGAGACCTCGTATCATATGAGGCATCATATCAGCATCCAATACCGGCATAGTAGCTATGAATGTCTTTCTTGGTACTACCCCGTATTTCGCCAACGCGGCTTTCCACTGTTTATCAGATACAGCAAAAACAGTAGCCTCTTTATCCAATCTATTATAAAGCTTGGATGAGCAACCAGCTGCTTCCTGTAATATACGCAAAATATAGGTATCATTATTGTGTAAGCAAAGCGTTATACGATTCCCCTTGGTGGAGATGCAGCCATCAGTGATCAGGAGGCCAAGAAAATAAGCCTTATCAGCCCTATCTATGTTGTCAAAGTAGTGTGTATCTAGATTAGGATTTACAAAATAATGTCTTCTAGCGACTCCGAGTTTATTCAATCTATATAGAATAGCTGCTCGGGTTACACCATATTTGTTTGCTATCTCTTTAGCTGTGTATCCCTGCTCATACATAGATATAATATCTTTGTTATCGATATCATAAATTCCACCCTTTGTCCGTACCTCTACATTGCTTTTATGTAGAACATCCCAAACGGTGTAGTAATTAATACCAACCAAAGCGGATATCTCACTTATTGATTTACCTGCTTTGTAATGCATTATAATATCTGGGTCCAAAGATTGATCGTGTCGTCGAGACATATGTTACCTCAATTATAGTTTATATAATATATAGTAACACATTCCATGTTATGTAGGCTTCACCGATTTTACCGGATTTTTCAAGCGGCAATCAGATTCTTACCGCTGCGCGACATAAGCGTATTCATGTTATGAACAAACGCCTCTATCGCCTGCCTTGTCTCTTCTTCTGTATCGTAATACGCTTCGTTACGTACCTTTCTTGGTATTGTATTAGAACCAAACACGAAGTCAGCATCAGTCAGCCCATTGCTTTCCAGATACCACTTATTAAAAGCCTTTGTGATATCCTTAATAACAGACGGCTCAAGACTGAACCACTCTTCCACGACAGGATACTTGTCCATATAAGCTTTTAGCTCATCGGACACCTCTCCACGGTCTTCTGTGCTATACACGAACTCTGAGAAAGCTCTGCGCAGGACATGCTTCTTGAAGCTCTTGCGCACATAGGGAACCATGGTAAATTCCAAATGAGTCGCGGAAACTCCTCCAAATTGGTTCAATGACTGCAACTGGAAGATAACTGCCAGAAGTTGGAACGCTGTATTGATCGACTGAGCACCACGCACATCCGTCTGTCTGGTCTTAAACCCATGAGCCAGAAGATGATCGAACGGGATCGATGTGCAATTATGGTCGCCAACAATATAGTGATCCAGGTCGTGAATGTATATAGTGTTGTTCTCGTGATTGTTCTTGGCGAGCTCCGACATCTTGAAATCAAGAGCCAGACGTTTATTGATGAAGGACGATGCCTCACCGATTCTGCCACCAAAGGAAGACTCATCAACGTTTGCGTTCTGGTTTACGACGTGCTTTGCCGCAAGCTTATCCAGTGCGCCATTGATTAGTTCGGTGTTACTGTTCCTCACCATAGCGTGTCTGTAGCGGTACTTGATATAAGCCTTTGCCACTTTAAGCATACCCCTTTTCATCAGGGCATCTTCGACCAGGTCTTGGACACGCTCCTGGTCGATCTCCGGCACATCACCTATGACTTGCACCACATCCTCTGTCACACTCAGAGCGATCGTGTCACTTGCCATGTCACAGGCCTCCAGTGCCTTCTTGATAGCCAGCGTTATCTTGTTCCGGTCGAACTCAACTACGCTGCCATCGCGTTTAATGACGTTCATTGTTGCTCCTTAAATTGCTCATAAATCCTCTCATCGTCAGGACTTAACGAGAGGACATCCACAGACGAAGGGACCCGGCTCACGGGCGGCTGCGCAGCTTGAGAACTGTCGTCCAGGAATCGGGTCCCACGGAAAAACAGCTCGTCAAACTGCGGGCATTTCCGGTGCAGCTGCTCCAGAAAATCTTCCACCTCGTCCATGCTTGCAGCCATGTGATAGAGGCTGGCCAGAAAAGGGTCTGCAGGGTTCACAAAAGAACACTGACTCTGAATGGCTTTAATGCTTCTAAACATATCCAACATGGCAGCGGCGCTGTTTACCCACAACACGAAATTACTGGCCTGATAGGGGTTCCCCATCAGGGCTGTAACACGGGCTGGAAGCGCGTAATTCAATTCGTTTGCGCATACCGACTGGATCAGGTCCAGCTGCTCTGTAGAAACCATGACTGGCTGCTCCGCAAACAGCGCGCAAGCCTGGTCATATGTTAGACAGAAGGCTCTGGCTGCCTGCTGGCGGGACTTGGCAAAGTAGCGTATCAGCTCTCTGCAGGTATCCGGCAGCGGTATGCGCTTTTTAGGTTTCTTCATGACACAAAGAAGGGGCGGGTGTTAGCCGCCCCGATCCTATACTGTGGTTTACTTTCGGGCTCAGACTTTTGTCGTCAGAATGCGCACTTCCGACTCAAGCTGCACGATCTTTTTTACGAGATCGTCATAGTCGGCTTCCAGCACTTCCAGTCTTTTTCTAAGCCCAGCAATAACCTCTGAGGTTTCCTTCATGCGCTCTCTGGCTCCTATGGAAGGAACCTGCTCCGCGGTGAAACCGTAATTGTCGTCCATTGGCATAATTTCGCTCCTGTCTGGCTGTTTGTTGCCAGCCTTACAGTAGCCCACCAGAAGGCACCTCGAGTCTGTCTTCTGGCGATATCAGCTGTCATGACTATTTCCAGGCGATGCCTGGAACCAATCTTCCTGCTTCAGCTTCAGCGGATATCCACTGAATCCACAGGCGCTTCGGGCCTGACCGGCCCTGCATTCTTCAAATTGATTGCGGCATTGAGGTCGCGGTCGATGACCGCTCCACTACTCTTATAGTAGCATCATCGTCAAAACAAGATTTGAAGAATGAACTCACTTACTGTTTCCGCGTGTCAGGAGTGCTATGAAACTGGCGATGAAGCCCCAGAAGATATAGCCGATGAAGTAACCCAGGACGATTCCGGTCAAGATTCCCATGTGTCGATCTCCGGCCAGGCGTGTCTGACAATGCTTGCCAGGGCGTCGTTCCTGTGCGCCAGCATGAGCCGCTTCTTGAGCGGTTCCGCATGGGTTGACAGGTCGCAGCCGTAGTTGGTTGCTGCATCGGATCTGCGCACAACGACCAGCAGCTTCCTGTGCAGGCTGTTAAGTGAGCGGAAGGCTTCGCCGATCATGGGATTCTCTTCTGCCAGGATGTCGTCATATTCATCGGAATTGGCTCCCAGGTATCTGGTAAGCGCATGTTGCGCATCTGCCCTCGTGCTAAGACACGCCTCCAATGCATGCAATTCTGCATGCAACGCAGCGTCAGCATCATCCAGGCTGTCGGTTGCACCTATGGCGTATGTCCAATACCGGTCACATGTCCCATAGATTTTCTGCATGTAGAACAGAGGCAGCATCTCCTGGGATCCTCTAGCGTACCAAACATCTGCCATGGCCGGCGTCTTGGTTGCGATCGTTCTTCCGTACTGCGGAGGCAGCTGCACTTCATGGCTACACAGAAGCTTTCCACAGACATACGCATCTACTACAGGATCAGGCACAGGATGTTGAGTAGGCTCCATGCTTGGAATGCCTCTGTAACGGATGGATCTGCCGATGTTGGCAAACTGCAGGTCAGCATAGTCCAGGATCGCCTGCATATTGTCCTTAATGGTGGGCTTCTCTCCCAGCATGGCCGCATGAATCGGAAATACAAAATCAAGCGCCAGTGGGGCCTCCTGTTCCGGCAGCTCCGGTTCAGTCAACGCATAGATCGCCCAGGTGTGGTTGTCCTGAGTCGCCTCCTCTACCAGGGAAGGCAGCTCTTCTTCGGGCACCTGGGTTCCATAACCAAACTGGATGTTGTGTCCGCACCACTTTATGACAGACCGCGGACACTGTACAACCAGAACCCATTTATGCGTTTTGCACAGGGAAGCCGACCACAGACGGGTCAGGTCCTGTGCTGTCATTTCGTATTAAGCTCCTTCAGCGTAGCGGGTTCATCGTCTGCGGAAGCCTTCTTGATGTTCTTGTGGTCTTCGCAAACTGGCGGGTACGTATCGGGCAGTGCATCCTTCTCGCAATATGTGCACGGGATGTGTTCAGCGGAGTTCTTGTCCATATTATTCTCCTGGAAGTTCTGCAAGGATAAGCGTGGTAACGCCATCCTTGGTTGTGTTCTGGCTGCCGAGATAAACATAACGCTTATCAGGAGCAGCCGAAAGATGCAGCACCTGAGACGGTGTGCCATCTTCCTTGATGGTTGCCTGCTGCGGGACAAAAGACATCGCGGTCAGTCCAAGCCAGGCGTTGTCGTTCCCAATCTGCACAAAGGCGTACTGGGAGGGAATGCCGCCAAAGCCTTCCACTGTAACTGTGGTTGACACGGCTACAGGCGCAGGAGGGACAGCCGGTGCAACCTGCGCATCAGCTTTCTTGCGGGTGCGCTTTTTCGTCGCTTGGCCTGACGTGGCTGCTATCAGCTCAGGCACCTGAGCCTCCCGTGCAGCCAGCATCTCGCGCATCTGTGCTTCCGCTGCGGCAGCCTGCTGCTCCAGGGCAGCCTCCTCCTCTTCACGCAGGCCGGATTCTGTCGCATGCCGTACCATGATGGTACCGTTGGCAAGCTTCAGCAAACCGGACTCAGTGATGGTGCCGTTCTCTCGAGGCTCTACTTTGATCTTCAGATCTTGTGTTCTATTTGATATTGCCATGATTCCTCACAAAAGAGCAGCCGTGTGCGCTGCTATGGTAACACTTTCGGGTAAAGGAACGTCACCGTTACTTAAATAATCGAGTACCGCGCCTTCCTTTACAGTCAGCCGAGTGAAATACGGAGCAGGCCATACGCAGTTGCCATGACCTACCAACGTCACACCGTCCGCAACATCCAGCTTATCTGCGCACAGTATGATATCACATGTAGAGCTATTATAGCTTTGTTCATGTCGGGCTTCTGCTCTGCTGACGATAATGACGTCATCTCCCAGTGTAGCTGTAGGCCGGGGCTTCTTCAGCATGCGCTGGTCGAATGCGGCCTCGCATCCGATATAACACCGGTTTCCTACTTCCGTATCCAGATAGAAAGTAGCAACAGGGTGCTGTTCCCTCATCTCACGCACAGATCCACCAGATCTATTGACGCAAACCAGAACGGACCGTGTAACCGGTTTCTCCACACTGGAAATACCATTGAATGACAGCTGCAACGCTGTCGCGTAGTCACACAGAATAAACTCATCGCCTGCTCTTAGCTTCGAGTCTACGCTTTTCAGCACCGCCAACAAGACAACAAACTTGTTGCCGAGCTCCATACTGACGGCCTCTTCTGTGCCTTCCATTTCGGTGGGCATTACAGCAGCGCAGTACAACAACGAACCCCTACCGCACTTGAATGAATAAGCTGTGTTGTCGTTGTTGATGTCTGGGTCGCCAAGCTGTGACTGGTACACGATGCTGTCATCACCGAGATCGGTATCGATCACGACCAGACTGTTCTGGATCATGGCGTTCTTTCCCAGATGGATCGTGATCTTTCTGGTGGTGGCGACACCGAACATGCAATTGACAGCCAGCGCGCCCTCCTCCATGATCAGCGTCACATTGGGTGCAACGCCGCAGTCAAGCATCCCACAGGCACCTTTCTGGATGACCTCACCTGTGATAAAGCAGTTCTTCAGGCCGTCACGCTCAGTGGCTTTCCCCGGTATGCTGCTGTAGGCAAAGGTCTCATCCTCAAAAATCTGCTGGAGCTCGATGCGCTTGTGCGCCATATAGGAGTTGATCTGTGGCCGCAGGTGTTTATTTACATAATCTCTCATTACTAAAAAGACCGCCCTGTGTGGGCGGTCATCTCCTGTCAGTTTAAGATGGCACTGACAGCGGCGAGCTTCTTCTTCGGAATCTGCATTCCCGCTGTGTACAGGTTAGCCATTCTTCTGGAAAGAACGATCCCAAGGTCTCTGCATTTGCGGATCTCTTCGTCGATCTCCTCCATGGTCATGCTGTCGGCAACAGGCGAACCAAGGTAGGCGATCGTGTCCTCCAACGCCTTGGCATTGGCCGGTGTGGCTGCCGTGGGCGCCTTGCGTACACGTGTGCGCTTCTTGGTTTCTTCCTCTTCGGGCTGCTCCGCTGCAACAGGCGCTTCAGGTGCCTGCTGTGCGATCACCTCAGCCTGTTCCGGCTGCACATCCTCGACCTGTGGCTCGGGCTGCTGTTGCTGAACAACTTCCTGTTCGGCTTGCTTAGCTGCCGCAGACTGCTTGTCGATCTCCTGCTGGCGCTCGTATTGCTCAGCAAGCGCAGTCGCTTCAGCCTTGGCAGCTGCAGCCGCCTTGGTCGGATTTGCTAATCCTCTCATCGGCATAGTTTTGTCTCTCACCTCTATTAACCTGGAAAACGCTTTGGTCTCGCTGTCATATCCGTCCAGTCTATGCTGTACTTCATGAATGAAGAGCTGTTCGTAAACCAGATCATGTGGTTGTAAACTGGCCATTGTAACAAGCAGGTTTGATGTCGAGCTGCTGAACATGATCGCAATGTCAGGAACAGCCTTAAGCCGTACCAGCCTTGCGTTCACTTCCCTCAGAGTGACAGTATCCCATACCAGATCCTTGACAGGGTCAGGGATGTAGTACAGCACTTTGCGCACCCATTGGAAACTTGTCTCATCACCCCAAGGAAGCGCACAACGCCAGTACCCGGTTTGACCGTTTAGGTCATAGACAGACAAGGAATCTTTCTCAAGCCCGTCATTCAGGAACATGCATCCGAGATACTGCGAATCGCTCAGCGGTATTGCCCCCATGTAGCACATGTTTTCCTGGTAGACCCTTTGAGGATCTGCAAGCTTGCTCATAGGGTAGTCACCCATAGGCAGCAATTTATCCTGTTCCAGGCGCTCCTTTGGCGCATAGTCCCAGTAAACAGCCCTTGGGCATACCCACGTCTCGACTATGCTGTCAATGACCATTGTCTGGAACCTGCATGCTGTGTTCTTAGCCGGAGCGTCCCCGGCATCAAGCTCAGCTTTCCAAAGTTGCTTGAGCAGCTCTTTCATTGAGCGCCTCCTGTTTGCTGGTCATTGCTGTCACATGCAGCTCCAGCACCCGGTCATAGATCTGGTCAACCAGCGCTGTTATGTCTCTGATTTTAACATAGGTTTGGTTGTGAACATATGATGCGGGTGTGAATTGTGATGTCAGCGGCCTGGTGTCGCACAGGTCTGCTACGTCGAAATGCACGTTCAGCTTGTTACAATCGACTGTGAATTGCACGCCTGGGAACTCATGCTCCAGTACGCGCACGTACTCTTTCAGTTGTGGCTGGAATATGCGGAACATCAACACGAAGTCCAGTTTCGCTTTGCCCTTGATATTGAAGGCTATCTGCTGTTTGCCGGTCAGCGTTTCCAGCCATGACGGCGGCCCGCAGTCGATCCTTTTGTCGGGATCAGGATTGGTCGGATCCTTCGGTGGGAAAATCTCCCTGAACATAATCGCACCTTCTATGGGCATTGTCGGGCCTGTTCCAATAAGCGCCTTCCCCTTGCGGATGCGTACACAGCAGCAGACAGTATGCTGTCGTCCGTCCGTATCTGCAGTCAGCGCATGGTGCAAGCCCGGCTAGTTTGTTTTGAAAACCCTCCGCCACAACCTTGATCTGTTCCGTTGTCATATCACTGATGTGTATGGCAGGCACAGAAAGGCTGGCCGCCATCTCCGCATAGACCTCGTCCCTTGTGTTGGGGAGGACCTGCCAGAAATAGTCAACCAGCCTGTGCAGTTGTGCGCGTTCGATCAGAAGTTCCTCTGTGGCGTGGAACTTTGTCGCTTCACTCACCTGCTGTTTTTCCGTCTATGAGCATGACTCCAGGGGTCTCTTCGAATTCGAGCTCGATATGGTCATCCAGCGCATACTGCTTGGTAATCTCGCCGTTGATGAGCCAGATCTGCGCGTCGTCTTCGAATACGAGCCCTTTGCACACGTCGATAACACCCTTGTTCAGGTTATCTGTGATGTCGGCTGGTGCAAGATATGGTATGATGCCTCCAGCCTTCACGTGCTCCACTGCTGCCTTCTTCGCCGTCTTGGGAAGATGGTAGTAATAGCGCAATGCGACAACCCTGATGGGCAGTTTCGACGGTGGCAACCCCGCACAAGCTTTCTCGATGTAAGGCCTGATTTCGTTCTTCCATTTGATCACTTTGGGGTCGGCATGAAAATGCCTACCTCCGCTGCGAACAGATTGAACGGCTTTAGGTCTTACGGGAATCGAGATGTGCCATGTACGGGGTTGCATAGAGTCAGCTCCTAGTTAGAATTAGCCCTTAGTGGAGGCAACGCGGGGGTTCATGTCGACAACCTGGCCGTCTTCGAGCTTTGCAGCGCGGCGGGCAGCGTCGTCGTTGTAGAACGTCCCGTTCACCTGTACAGTAGCTTCCGCGAGCTGGGTGTCATTGTAGCCGGTGCGGGCCTTGACAGCAGCGTGGTGGATCGCGTCATACACGGTGGTGACGCCAGGAGTGATCTCGAGCTTCACGGACACGAGGCCGCCGGAAGCGCGGACGATGACGTGACCGACAGCGCTGGACATGGTACCGTTGTTGGCAGCGGCAGCAGCGGTCTGGTCGACGCCGAGTTCTTCAGCGGTTTCTTCCTCGTCCATGTTGAATTCGACATCGAACTCGATGGTGTCGCCGTCCTGCGCTTCGTCAGCAAGGAGGGCGCGGCGGACGCGGGGGCTGTCGGCGACGTTGGTGCCGGCGATGGAGACGAGGTACTCTTCCACTTCGTCCGGGTCGTAGGAGGGTTCGGACTCGTTCAGGATGTCATAGACATCGTCGAGGTGGAGGATCTCTTCGAAGGTGCTGCCGTTTTCAGCAAGGATGGTCTTGGTGTTGTTGGCGTTGTCGAGGAGGGTGATCTGAATGGACATAGTAATTTTCCTTATGTGTTTGTGTTATGGGTTGTCCACTTTGCAATGATTTGCGTAAGTAATGGTGCCTGTTTCATCAGGCTTCAGCGACGGCGCGCTTGAGGCTCTCGATGGCATCAAGGATGTCGTGCTTCATCTTGTCAACGCGGGAGTCGCAGCAGTCAGGGCTGCATCCGGCATTGGCTTCATCATGCTTCCTGGCAATCTCGGGGGACACGCGGAGCTGCATCTCGTCAGTCTTGAAAATGACGATGTCGTTGTCGTGCAGGAGCACGTTCTTCACGTGGCCGGCATAGCTGTGGCCGTCGCGGATGATGCGGATGTTGGCGTCTTCAACGTCATAGCCGCCTTCAGCGAGGGCCATCTTCAGATGCTTCACGGTGGTGTCGCCAACCAGCGGCATGCGGTTGGTGCGGATACTCTTGACCAGGAAGGTCACGGTCGGGTTGCTCACAATTTCCTCCTTCAGGTTGTGAGTGGGTGGTTTACCGGTATCGACTTGAACACGTTCTCGTCGAGTACCACTTCGTTGTAGCGGATAGTCTGCCCTTTGCGACCGGGGAAGTCGCTCAGGGAACCATTCGTTACCCAATGGCAAAACATTTCCATCATCTTGACTGCTACGGTGCAGTTAGTCAGCGCGGTCTGGTCGTGCTTGGGAGCGACGTGCGTGCATGACAACTCGTCCGGTCTCTTATCCACGTCCGGGCGGATATTGGGGAACAGCTCAGGTAAGTTGGGATCCAGAGCCTGCCCATTCCGCCTCTCGTAGATATGGACCTCACCGGTAGTCTTCTCATTTCCGCCATTAACGACTAAGATGTTGTCAAAGCTCTGCGCGTACATACAGAGCTCGTACCTCGTCTTAGCGTTATCCACGCAAATGAAAATGACAGGAATGTCCTGTTGAAACATGTAGTCCCGGCTGATGCGATCGGACAGATCATTGAACAGCTCGACATTAGGGCTGTGCTTGTCTTCTTCCGAGACTTTCAGCGGGATGATGGTCTGCGCATTTTCTGGGTTGATGTAGCTGTTAAAGCCGTCAACCTTAACGTAGCGCAGGAACGTCTTGCGAATCATCTTTTCCTGGAGATCAAGCATGCGCTGCAGCATCTTGTTGCCTGCGCCTGCCCCCTGCCTGATGGCATTGTGTGGGTCGAACTCGTCGCCATCGATCAGGGTTACGCTATTCACAATGGACGGGATGACGCAGTTGCCTGCATCTTCCATATATCCAGTGATAGGCACCCCGAACCTCTCCAGATAGTTCAAGTTAAGGCTGGCACAGCATTCGCCAAGCAGCTGAGTAACATAGCCGCCAATGCCTCCGCAGCCTACGACATACAACCTCAACATTACTCGACCTCCTGTGGCGGGTTGTCGTGGTCTGTCTGAGCAGCCAGCAAGCCTTCATAGCAGTTCTTAAGCGTCTGCAGCAGGTCCTGCAGGACGTCAGCACTGATGCACTCGGACTCGCTGTAGCTGTTGACGATGCCTTCCAGGATGTCGCACAAGGCACCCACATTGACATCATTACCCAGCGCGTTGTTGGGATCGACCAACTTTATATCTGGTTTAAGATCGACCAGGCCCTCGAAGATCTGGCGGGCTTCCTCATCATCCATGTCGGTAAGCGGGGTATCACCTGTCATCAGGCTTTCCATACCGGTCATGATGTCGTTCTTGTCGCAGCCGTCGATAATGGCGATTCCGGCAAGCTGCTCGATAGGGCCGCGGATCTTCTGATCAAGCAGCGCATCCGCCAGCTCAAGCACGCCCTGGTTGGTATCCAGGCAGCGCTCGATCGAATAACGGATGTTCCCATAATAGGTGGCAGCCGGTGTCTTGGATGGCGTGTAGCTGCGATCCTCGATGTCATCATCGTAGTAATCTCCCCAGCCGCCCCAGTTGCTTCCACAGCAGGAACCATAATAAGCATTCCAGTCGAAGCTGTTCTGTCCGCCATAGTTGTAGTCGTAGCCGGCATACCCCTTGCCTTTTCCATTATAGTTGTAGTTATAGCCACCATAATGACCGGCAGGAAGCGACTTCCCAGTGGCCCGCGAGCCACCGAAATACTTGACAGTGACTGCCCGCTGATAGGACTGCTTCTTGATTGTCTCTACCCACTCAGGCACGGGTTCATACACCTGGTTGAAATCGACCTGTTCGATGACGTCCCAAATGTCCTGATCTTCCTGGGCGTTGGGCATGAAGATGGTGCACTTGTGCTGTGACACCAGCCCGTTGCGGAGGCCGAACACCATATGGAGCCCTGCCTTGAACTTCTGGTCGTTGAGGTCTGTGCCTGACCAGAAGGCGCCCATCTCCGGATGCGTATGGATGCTGCCCATCAGCGTATAGCCAGGCTGCATGCCTGTGCCATCGTCTTCGAAGGACACGGAGGCACCCTGCCCTGACTGCTCGGGGCACTTGATGTCCCACTTGTTCTCTGTGGCGTTGTAGTAAAGCGTATAGGCAGTCTCGGTGTGCGGGAACTCATGAAGCGTGCCCAGCACTTTCTTCATAAGGTCAGCCGGCAGCTTTGCACCGATCCACTTGGGACCAGGATAACGGTCCTTGTCGAGCGCCTTGTGTGCGTACGTCTGGAGCTCTTCCAGATTCTTCGGAGTAACCCAGCCTTGGATGCAGGGACTCTCCAAACGGACGCGTACGCCGTCCTGTGCAATGACAAAGTCTCTCATTTATTGAATTCGTTTCTCTCTGCGAAGAGCCGCATCGACGCAATCCTTGACATCCCTGGACAGCGTGTAGCCCTTCGTGATATTAAGTGCGCCGTTGAATGCCGCACTGAACTTCTTGAAGTCCCTGAACGGCATCTTATAGGCATTAAGGAGTTGTGTCTCCTTGGACTTGTTCTGCTGCTGTGTCATCTTCCGCGCCTCTGTTCCAGGAACTCCTGTGCCCGCATCAGCCGGCGCATCGGGAACTTGTTCATGGTGTCCAGGTCACGGAACACACGAGCCAGCATCAGCATATATGCCTTGTCACGGCTGCCATTGTTGCGTTTCAACAGCGCCTCGATGTGGTCGTCCTTGGGCAGCTTGTCATAAATCTCTTTCATATGCATGCTGTCCTGACTGTCCAGCAGATCGTAGTTGAACTCGGAGTTAAAGTACCGATTATAGGTCAGCACGATGGCTGCGTTCTCAGTGAGGTTGACTCCCTGCTGCATCTGGTAATTGGTGCTGCCCCAGCAGATGCCGCCGTAGTTGAAAACGTTCGGGAACGGCATTGCCATGATGTACTCTTTGTCGAAGTCATTCAGATGCTGCTGCACGCAACCCATGTAAGTCCTGTCAGGCACGTTGGCGGATGTCATATTAATTTTCATCCACAGCGTCGGATGCCATACGACAAACGGCTCTTTGAAGTCCTGCAGGTGCATGGCAAACTGTCTTGGAGGGATCTCCACTGTGATGGACTTCATGCCATTCTCTTTCTGCACCACCCACTGGATAAGCGGGAAAGATAGATTCGGCGTCAGTGAGATCTCCTGATCCGACAGCAGCCGTGCAACCAGGTCATCGAAGAACACGTCCTTGATCGACCTGATGTGGTAGCGTGCCACGTTGTCTCCCAGGATACGGAAAATCTGGTCCCTGGTGGAGTCCTTGATGACTGTGAACGTGTTGCTGTCCTGCTTCATCTTGGGCACACAGTCGCGTATGAACTGCTCGATCGTCATCTCTTCCAGAGAGTCGAATTCGATGGCTGTTGCTACGCCGCCGTGCTGATGGAAGACTTCAGAGTGGCGGTCTACCAGATGGGTGACGCCAACAGGGATTGTACTGTCGATATCCCCTGTCATTCAAGCATTCCTTTCAGTTGTTGTTCTGTTATAATTGTGATGCCGAGCTTCTGTGCCTTGGTTCTTTTGGAGCCTCCGCCTTCACCGGCTACGAGATAGGACGTATTGGAGGAAACAGAAGATACGAACTTGCCTCCGTGATCCTCGATAAGCTGTTTAATTGCATCTCTGCTCTGGGACAGCGCACCTGTAATGCAGAACGACATGCCTGCAAGCTTATCGCTTGAAAGTGGCTCTACATGTTGAGCCATCTGCAAGCCAGCCTCTTTAAGGGCTGCTATAAGTTGCTGCTTCTTAGTGCTGTGAAGGCTTTCATAGCTCTGCTTTGCCGAGAGCTCCGCGAAACCTTCCACCCCTGCAAGCAGCTTCACATTGACTTGCATAAGCGTTACCATAGACAGATACTCTTTTGCCAGTACCTTTGCACCGGTTGTGCCTATTCCATCGATGCCGACGGCACACAGCACCCTGTCAAAGGGCTTCTGCTTGGACTTCTCGATTTCAGCCAGCACAGCGTCAGCCTTCAGGTCTTTGCTGATACCAGGAAGCATCAAGTCGGCCTTTGTCAGCTTATACAGGTCTGCCGGGGTACGCAGCTTGCCGTTATCCACAAGTGCCGTGATCATAGCGTCTGCCATGCCGCGTATATCCATGCACTGACGGCTGACAAAATAACAGATCTCAGCTTTTATCTTAGCCGGGCAGTCCTCATTGGGGCACAGCAGATAAGCGCCGTCTCTTACAAGCTCTGCTCCGCATTCCGGGCACAGGCTCGGGAACGGTACGGGATCGCCTCCCATAGCCTCAACAACATGATCCAGCTGCGGAATGATCTCGGCTGCCTTATAAACAGCAACCATGTCACCCAGTTTAAGATCCATCTCCTTGATGTAGTCGACGTTGTGCAGGCTGGCATGCTCCACCGTTGTACCACACAGCTCCACAGGATCTAGCACTGCTACTGGAGTAAGCGTGCCTTTTCTGCCTATCTGCCAGACGACGCCTTTGAGTGTTGTGATTGCTTCCATTGGTGTAAATTTGAAAGCGATCGCCCAGTTGGGATCGTGTGTCGTAACGCCCAGTGCGGCTCTTCCGCGACCCCTGTCGTTGATCTTGACAACTGCGCCGTCGATTGCATAGGGGATGCTATCTTCATTCTGCTTGACCTGCTGAATAGCAGCGTACAAGGAAGACCCAACATGTGCAGCTACCTTGACAAGCACCTCGGTGCTGTTTACAACTGTAAACCCGTTGTCTTCAAGATCCTGCAACATGTCGCGCTCTGTAACGCTGTCTACACCAGGCATGTCATATGCATAGAAGGTCAGCTTCCTGGATCTGGTGATCGCCGGGTCCTTCTGCCTGACCGAACCTGCTGCGACATTGCGTGCGTTTGCATACAGTGGCAGCCCTTTGGTTTCACGCTCTTTGTTGAGCGCCTCGAAGTCGATCTTGTGCATGACCACTTCACCGCGCACGATCAGTTTGTCTGTCTTGATGGTAAGCGGGATGTTGCTGATGGCTTTGGCGTTGAGCGTGACGTCTTCGCCCACATCACCATTGCCTCTGGTGGCTGCACGAACCAAAATATGGTTCTCATAGAACAGCACCAGTGTCAAGCCATCCAGCTTCGGCTGCACCAGGTAGCACTCACCTGCATATGCCATTGTCTTGGCTATGAAGCTGTTGATGTCTTCTTCTGTGAAGGCATTCTTCAAAGACAGCATTCGGGTCGGGAACTGGATCTTCTCGAACGTGTTGACTGCCTTGCCTCCTACTCTTGTAGTGGGGCTGCTGGGACGCTGCAGAAAGCGGTTCTGCTTCTCCATTTCAGCCAGCTTCCGCACCAGTGCGTCATATTCGCTGTCTGACATGATCGGATCATCCAGCTCGTAGTATGCCTTTTCTGCTTCCAGCGCCTTGGCCAGCAGTGCATCATATGTTTCTTGCTGCTGCAAAATGTACCTCCAGCGGTTGCCAGTATTTCTGTTGGATGCATGGATCGAAGTTGTCATAACCCGCTAAGGAAAGCTTCCTGATCGAGTTGCTGTAATCGACCAGCCCCTTCAGCACTGACCAGTTATGCCAGTCATCATAGTTGATGACGCCCTTCTGCTCAACCAGGACCTTGTGATACAGGTTGCAGGCTGCTGCCCTTGCACGCATGCGCAGCTTCCGGGCTGCATTGTAGCCGAAGCCGTCCTGCCTGGTGACGATGCCTAGCACCTGCTGGGGAGCCACTGATTTATTGAAGTAAATGTGATCCTTCTTGTGGTTTAGTTCGAGGTCGACCGTCTCTTTCAGGATCTTCTCCACGCCATACAGGAACCAGACATACGGGTTATGGCTACCTGCTTCCTTGGTCTTCTTCAACATGCGTTCCGTCTTTGGCGTAACCACCTCCAGCGAGAACTGCATGTCATCGGCATACCTGGTGTAGACGAAGCCGTGCTTCTTGGCATAGGCCGCGATCATGTTGTCTGCATCAAACATCAGGATATTGGTCAGCATAGGACTGGTAGGACTGCCCTGCGGGAAATGCCCTTCATAGGAGCACACCCTGATGATGCCGTCCACATAGCACGGAGCAATCCCACTGTCCAGCAGGATGGCACGCACCAGATCGCTTCTGCAGTTGGTGAAGAAGTCCTTCATATCGCTGCACACCACACAGCGGGCCTTCCTGTCATGGGCCAGCACAGCTGACTTGCAGTCTTTACCGGGAAGGAAGCCGTGGGCGCAAGCTGATACTTTAATGTTACCGGCCCACATCTGCGAATACAGATATGTCAGTACATCGCGTTGCACCTGTTTCAAGGCGTCATTCGGTATGGTGAGCTCACGCATACCTCCACTCTTCTTGGGGATATGTGCGATCCTCCAGGAAACCTCAACATGATTCAGATCATAAAGGCTTAACATGGAATACCTTAAATGTTTTACTGTTAAAGATGACATAGAGGAGGGAATCTATGTTAACAATTTCGAGAGTATAATTGTAGCAGATCCCTCCACTACGTCGATCAAAAAAGCCACGATCGAGATGGTTCCGGTATTCCCCATGGAAGGAGACACTGCGAACAATATGACAGAAGGCAGCCTTGTCTTCCTGCATGAAGCCGGCAACAAGGACAAAGAGTCTACGGAGCATATCGTCATTGCAGTGGATCCCTCCAAGTGGAAGCTGTGTTACAGGACGGACAGCTTGGGGATACTGGACCCTTGCGGGCTCAATGGCTTTCTGCTGTTGCTGGTGGACAGGAGCATGGAACATGTCCTGGTGAAAGCTGACGACAGGTCGCTGTCGCTGCAGTTCAAGGACAATAAGCTGACGATAGAGAAGTGTGGCCGCGCCGCCATGCTGCGCGATGCGGTCACAAAACGCCGCCTGACAATGGCTGCTAGTAAACTACCAAGTCGGTGTCTGCTAAGAGCCCCCAAAGACGAGTGAGTATCTGCACGTTGGTCACCACCGGCAGCTCGTCCGTGTAAGGATCCACCACGATATTGTTGGCTCTCATGAGCCGTTTGAATGGCAGGGGCTGACCTGCCATTTTTGATGCCATCGCTTCCAATTCCGGCAGTGTGCACACCTTATCCAAGTCTTCCGCTGGTATGGCATATCTGGATGCCGCCAGCTTCATGATCTGCGGAAGGTCATGGACAAAGCCTGGAGAACAGTCAGCCATGTCAGTCAGCGCACTTACCTGGAAGGCGGGATTGTAGCTGAATGGCGTACCCCGCTGGAAAAGCGCGTTGACGGAATCCCGGAAGTCTGTTGCATTGAGCCCCTGTGTCGTCAGCGTATGCAGCGTGATCTTGTGGTAGTCCACGCCGTTCAGTGCACAGCTGGCAGGTGCGGCGTAAAAGACAGTCCCGGATGCGTTGTCTCCTCCGATGAATCTGTAGGCGACTGCCAGCAAGCAGTCGTCGCGGTTGACTCCTGTTGTCGCCGTAGCGAACAGCAGGACTGGTTTGTTCATCAGAGAAGTCAGATATTCACCCCACTTCATCGGAAACCTCCAGGGCGGTCGCAATCTGGTAATGGCTCCTTGAAGCCTCTGCGACGAAAGACTTCAAGGGCATCGTGAAAACGACGCTGCCGGTTGCAGCAGGGATACCCCTGGCAGCCGCTACGCAACATCCTCCCGCACATATGTATTCATGCGGAATGATGAAGCCTTCATCCGTGTATTCTCCGAACAGGTCCAGGTTGTCATGAAACTTCTGCAGCAAGGTCTCAGTGCTGTCTTCCCTGTCTCCTCCGATAGCTCTGATCAGTTTGGAGGAGAATATAGGTTTCAGCGTTTCCGGTTTCTTGCTGATTCTGAAGAGATCTGGAAGCCGAAATTGATAAGCATGGTAGACAGTGCCTGTCACCATACTCATAATCCGCTGTTCCAGCCACTTCGGAGCATGATCTTCGTCGACCTCCCTCCACTCGCAGTATCGAGTGGGGGCGGCCTCCTCACCTGGCTTCAACATACTCGATGGTACGTTGATTCCTGCTCGGTTGCTGCCGTTGACGATAGTCAGCAGATCCCTGTCCCTGAAGGAAATGACAGGGCGACCATTGACGTTATACATGACAGGCGCGGCGGACGAATAGACAATGTGTCCGCCTGAACACGTCAATGTATTGAGTCTCAGGTTGCTCAGCAGCAAGTAGTCCCCTGCGATTCGCTTATGGCCGCCAGTCCATTTATAGACTGCAACGTCCTCCAGGCGTCTCAACCGTACAAGCTTGCTATGGAAATCGATCATTCGGTCTTCTCCACAGTAAGGTACGGCAAGTCGTATGAAGGGTACGCCAGCGCTATGGCGGTCTGCTGTTCGTCTGTCAGCTTGGATGCTTCAGGAGACTGAAAGAAAGCATCACACGCAGCTGACAGGCTGTTCCAGTCACCCGGTCCACTGTGAGAGATGAAGATGCCTGCAAGTTCCTTGATATTCTCAATGACTTGCTCGGTCTCTTCACATACCACTTTGCCGTTGGCGTCCAGAACCGGTTGTTCCTCATATTCCATACCAGCAGCAACGAAAGCCTGGTAGACGGCTTCCTGCTGGGCTTTTGGCAGACGCTGCATCATGGCAGCCTCGGCAGCTGTTGCCAACATACCTTTGATGGCTTTGCCGTCTGTCTTGACATCTCGCCTGGTGAAACACGCATACAGGCAGTTCAGCAGGGTCAGCATGGTCTCCTGCCAGACCATAAGAACCTGGGGTCTTACTTTGTGTATGGCCTGGCTGAACTCCGCTACCTGCAATGCCACGCTGGTAGGATCTTCCACGATGCGGATCTGGAATATGCTCTGGCATGAAACTTTTCGTTCCTCACTACTTCAACCAACCTCGTCGACTATCCGGCTGCGCCGGAGTCGTGGACTCGGTTGTCTGTAGCATACTTCAGCCCTGCCCGGGCTGGGAGATATAGTTAGCCAAGTTGATGGCCGCATTGAGGTCTCGGTCTATGACCAGACCGCAATGAGGACACACATAAGTTCGCTGATCCAGTGGCATCTTATGACGATGACCACAACGAGAGCAGATCTGAGAAGATGGATAATTCCAGGCAGCCTCAACACAATGCAGTGCTTTATATTTAAGCTGTCTTAATATCTCACCTAACATGGCGCGTTTGCACGCTCTGCGTGCTCCTCGCCCTGGCAGGCTTCTCATCATCCTAGTGATGTCCAGCGTTTCAACCACAACAGTCCCGTGGCTATTGGTAACCGTGTGGGTGAACTTATGTATGGCATCTTTACGTTTGTTTGTTATGCGCTTTTCAATCGCACGTCTTTTCTTTTGGAATTTCTTGAATCTCTTGGAAACAGGACGATTACGACCGTTCACATGACGTGACCGGTCCATCTTGGACTGGTAGTAACGGATCTTGGCTTCTTCTTTGGATGTGTCAGGAAGTTCTAGAACCGTGCCATCGCTGCAGACAGCTGGGTTCTTAATACCGACGTCGACACCGCAAACAGAATCCGGATGTTGGCATTTACGAGGATCCGCAGCAAAATCGAAATGAATCACAACCCGCCAATCATCGCCTTCTTTGATAACCGTGTATGACATAATCTTACAGTCGAATCGGGGTTTCTCAGCAAGACGGATTAGCTCGTTACCACAAAGCTTTTTCAACTTTGGACATTTGAAGTAAGCCTTAGAACCTCTGTATACAATAGCACCCTCTTGATTTGTCACGGTAAAAGACTGCCTGTATGCATCCTTGCGCTTAAAGTTTGGTGCTCTGGCTGTATGCTTGATCGCCCCTGATATCGCTCTTTTCAGATGCTTGACTTCCTGCTGCAGTGTTTGTGCTGGTGCCTCATACAAGTATGCGTACTCGGGCAGGCTTTTAATTTTCGTCAACTCGTCATCGAGTTCGTCAAAATCTTTCCAAGAGGCCTTACCTTGGGCTACTAATTGCCATCTGTAGTTGTTGATGCCAAGCAACAGATTGAACACCTTTCTGCAGTGTCCAAAGATAAGCGTGAGCCCTGGCTCTTGTACCGCCAGCGGATACGCTGCTATCGTTTGAGATCTGTTAAACCGGGTATCTTTCATGTGGTTCCAAAAGTTGCTACTCTTACAGTAGCGCAAACGTAAAGTAACTATATCTCCATGGAACGAAAGCTCCATGGTTCTGTTCAATAGGTGTCGCTACCACCTACCAGGTTTCCAGTTGTCAGGCTGGACCACTCCCATGCTTTCGCATGGGCACTGACTATATCATTTACCTGTTCCCAGGTAAGAGCACTTCCCCTTCGCTTGTCGGGTACTCCCATTACGGGATAGTCGATGAACCTTCCTTAAAGTAGCGTTCTGTTACAGTAAGGCTTGGCTGCTGATTGCCTTGCTGTCTGTATTGACAGTTTAGGTGTTCCAGCAATTCACTTTCTTATTCGACACAGATTACTCTGTGAAGCTACGTTTACACATAGCACTTTGCCAGGTATTCGTACTCCTTCTTGGCTGACTCGTCCTTGGTCACGTCCATCAGGATCTCAAGTGTCATCTTAGCCGCTGTGGGATAGATGGCCCTGATATCAGTCTGAGGATCGAAATAGGTCGAGTCGCCTCTGGAGCGCACCCTGGTGAAGTGCAGCTTTGTTTTCTCTTCTTCTACCATTTCATTGCTCCTCGGGAAGCCATATTGCCAAAGGACAGTCCTTGATCGTCTTCGGACAGGTGTTGCAAGGCATGAAGGTAGAACATTTCCTTGGTGACCTGCGGGCTTCCGTCAGTTTTCGATTGAAAGTCTTCTCGTCGGCTGTGCATTTCCAGTCGACCACTTTCAGGTCATCGCCCTGGAGTTCCACTATGAGCGACGCCTGCATTCCGGATATCTCTTCGACAGATGGGTTGAAACTCTTGCAGCCAGACTGTCGCTGCAGGAAGAATGAAATCTGCCGATTTGTGAACGAACTCCATGTTATTATGCCCGCAGGCAGACCGGATCTTAATTTGATCTGGACCTGGAGGTACAACTTGCCTTTTACCAGCTCGCGCTTCTTGGAGAGGCCCAGGAACACAACTTGCGTCTCTGTGCGGTCGCCTTCCCACACAGGTATGCACATGCCTTCCATTATGAAGTGGAAATTGGCAAGCACACGCCACGCGTTGCTTACCAGCAGCTGCCTTGTCAAGGTCTGGCCAGTCAAGTGCTCCGTAGAGCATGCCAGCGCGTCCAATTGCTCCTGTGTCAGCGGCTGCTTGGTGGTTGCTTCTTTCAGCAAGTTGCAGAAGGCCGACAAGACATGCTTGTCACATACCTTGCCGGCCAGTTCGTTCAGCTTATCAGATATGGCCGAGAAGCGCTTACTTGTTACGTTTGCGCTTGGCGCCCTCATCAAGCACCTCTACATGGAGCATGCGGTCGATCGCATCGACAACGTCGCCCAGGTACTCAATGGTTACCTGCGCTTTGGCTTTTGCATCCTCCGCGCGTGCCTTGAGCTCCGACAGGCGTTCAGCCGCGTTCGGCACATTGCCCATAATGTAGAAGTCGTCGAACGCGTCGCAAAGCTGGATGATGTTCTCTTCGACCGACAGATACTTGGTCTCCTTGAGGATCTTGGCGATAGCGGTGTCCGCCTTGCCGTATTCCTCGCTTACCAGCTCGGCGGTGTCTTCTACGACATCGTCAGGATTGGTGGTCGCTTCTTCCAGCTCGTTCTGCGGCTTCAGCGCCTGCTGGATAGCCTGCTTGAACGCCTTGGTCGCACGTTCCGTATTGATAACGTCGGACGTGTCCTGGGTGGCATCGATGAACGCCTGAATGATCTGGCGACAGCAGTCCTGGTCGCGGATCTGCGCCAGCTTCCTCAGCGTGGTGGTGTTGCAGCCCTCGCGCATTCCCAGCAGGAAAGCATCCTGGATGGTGAGGCGAGTGCCTACCGCCCGCAACTGATAAATGTATGGTACTGAACGATTTATGGCGTCTGCGATCTGCTTGCAGGCACCATTTCCATAGGAGGACTGGGCAATCGTTCTGTCGATGATGTAACCCAGCACCCAGAAGCGAGCCAGCGACGCAGAGGCATTGGTCAGCTTGACTGTCTCGCCAACCTTCTGCCTGTCTGCGATCTCACCAATCGAGTCCTTGATATAAGCGACCAGCTGCTCTGGATCGACGAACTGCTTGCCGAAGTCGGCCATGCGGTCGAATGTGAAACCGTGAAACACGTCACGGACATACTGGATGACCTTTTCGTCCGTGACGTCCTTATATGTGGGCAGCTTCAGCTTTACGACCAGGTCATCCTGCTCGGCGATCTGAAGCTCCCCGTTCTCCATGACAACAAGGTCTGTTTGCGCTTGTTTAGCCATATTGTTCCTTTGGGTTGAAAAGTTTGGGTAACCTTAAAGCGGCATCCCTGATATGGAAGATGTGAATCTCATCCTCACCGTTGCGGAACCAGATGTCGTACTGGCAGTTGTCGAAAGTGGTCTGCATGTTGGTGATCACAATCGACTTGGTTCCGGCAACCAGCACGAGGCATGCTTCGCCGTTGGATGTCACAGCTTTGCACTTCATGAACAGCTCAAGCAGCTGGCTGCCTGGGAAGTTCAGTATGGCGCCCGCTACATCCTTTACAGGGGAGCGCTTGAAGAACAGATAATTGGGCAGCCCCAGCGCGTCGCACAGTGCATCCACCGTATAGGGAAGTTGATTTCCCAGCTGTTGTGTCACGGCAGACATTTCGGATCTGCTTCGCGCAAACAGCTTCCAGTTGGCTGTTATGAACTGGATGATATCGTTGGATTTCTGCTGGCGGCGCTCCTGCTGGTAGGCTGCCTTCATATCTGACATGAAAGCGTTGATGCCGTCCATCAGCCCTCTCCTCTGATCTTGAGTTTTGAGATCGATTCAGACAAGTGCAGCAGGAACTGCCTGTGTGTTTCAAGCTCCCTGCTGACAGCTTTCTTCATGGCACTCCACAGAGTGGGAAACATCCTGGTCTCGTCAACCTCGGCCTCGTAGATGGTGGCGAAGGCATCATGGATTTCCTGCGATCTGCATACGATCCACATTCTATGGATCGCTGCATCAGGCACGTTGTCCGTGTCAAAGCACGGACGCAGTATGTCGCAGTAGTCTATGATGCCGTTCAACGATATTGTGTAGCACTTATCGCCGACCTTCCACTGCTGTGTTGTGGTGGCTGGTGCATCAGGCATCTGCAACCTCCGCAGGTGGCTCTTCAGCTGCAGCAAGCGGGACCTGCTTCCTGGTGCGCTTTTTGGTAGGAGCTACTGTGACTTCCACCGGGGCAGGCTCTTCATGGAGCTTGCCTGCCTTGCGGTTCTTCAGGTATTCCTTGTATGCTGCCAGGTCCTTGATCTTTTCAATTTTTTGATACGCATACAGCGCATCCAGTGTCTTGCTGTTGGAGCTATCGAAGAGGGCTTCTTCAAACTCCTCTGGCTTGACGGAACGTAGTCCGAACGTCTCGCATGTGACCAGCCCCATATCGGACACCTTCACATTGCAGATGTCACGGATCTCACCTACGCCCTTGTCTGGGTCTGCCAGGCATTTAGCTGTTGCCAGCGCCCAGTCGAAGTGGTGCCCGTAGCTGTCGGTATCCGGGCTTGTTGCACCGAACTTATTCCAGCGGAAGGCCACCTCTATCTTGCGTGCGTCACTGAAGGATGTTTTGGTGGTGCGCAGCGTCAGGATCTTTCCATCACCGGATGCCAACGCTTTGTAGCTGCTGGAAATCATCAATCCGTCCTTGTATATCTGTGACTTACCACCTGTGATGGTTTTCTGGGGCGGGCCATAGGTAGCCGCTGCAGCTTCCTTCTCCTGGTTGATGCACATAACAACCATAGGAATGTCACCGATAATCATGCTGGCATTCTCACACCAATACTTCATCCAATGCGCCTTCTCATAGAAGCCCTTGCCTGCGATGCCTTCCTTATTGAACTTATCCACCGTATCAGATGCAGCAGCACCACCGATGGAATCAAAGCCAATAATAAGAGGACATTCACATGCACTAAGGTTCTTGCGATATGCAGGGATGACTTGCTTGCACAGATACTCAAAGGCCTGATCTATGGTTTTGTCCTTGATAACAGCGAACCTGTCATATACCTCTTCACCATAGTTGGAGAGGACACCGTTCAGCAGCGTCGGAGAGATCTTGTCTTCCAGCTCGAAAAGGAACCCCAGCCCTCCAAGGCCGCCGTTCTCCGGTGAGGCACATACGTGCCCCATCAGATCAAACAGCAGCGGAGACTTGCAAGCCTGGGGCATGCCTGAGATCGAGTTAAAGACCTTGATGCGCAGCCCGGTTGCACCGAACAGGTACTGCTGGGCATAATGCGCCAGCGGCAGACCGAACTGGTTCTCTTTCAGCTCTTTCACAGAGACCATGATCCCCTGGCCGTCGGCTTTCCGCAGGCTGGCTATCATGTCATGTATTGCGGAGGCTGCCATCAGAAGGTCTCCTCATTGGGGATCTCGTCCTGGTAGTCAGCCAGGTCGTTATCATCCAGCAGCGACTGCGCCATGGACGCCTGGTTGCTGGAAGGCTGCTGCGCACGGTGGATGCCGTTGAGCGCTGCCTTCAGCTTGTCCTGGTCGATTGCCGCGTTTGCACGCAGCCCTGCCAGTCCAGGCTTCGATTTAGGGGCTGGCGCAGCGGTATAGCCGCTGGCGAGTGCATCCTCTGCGGGGTTGCTCTTAAGCGCGAACCTCGGGGCGGCGCCAGCCGCCTGGGGAGCAGGGGAGGGAGCCATCCCGGCCGCAGCCTTGGGGATGCCAAAGCTGGCGCGTGCAGGGGACGTTGCAGCCGCGGGACGCGGAGCTGCAAAGGAAGTCGACCCGGCGCCAGATACGAAGCGGGCGTAGCGGCCGAGTCCAGCGTTGGCGATCTCCTGCGGGAGCTGGAGCCCGTTGAAGAGCGGATCCGTGCCGATGAAATAGTTCACGCTATCGGCGCCGAATTCCTGGGCCAGCAGCTTGCACTGCTCCTCAGCTGTCATATACTGGAGCAGATCGGACCAGGGCACCCACAGCTGCTTAACCGTCTCCTCGTCCAGCGGGAACGGGGTAGGCGTCCAGCCCTTGCTGGAAGCATCCTGGACAGAAGGCCTCAGCATACGTGCGCCGGTAGTCGGGTCCTGGACAGGGTTCAGGAACAGCACATTTGAGTCCAGCTCGGCGAGGCTGCCAAAAGCCGAGTTAGTCGCAGGATTCAGTGGCAGCCCGGGGTTGGCCGGTTTCACCAGCGCCTGCATGACTTCCAGCAGCGTCTGCTTTCCATCAATGGCAACAACCGCATAGATGGGCAGTGCATTGCCGTTCTCATCCAGCAGCGGCTGTCCGTTCTCATCAGTGTTCTCGCGGCCGTTGCGCTTGAAGACCAGTGCCTGGAAGAGCAGGGCCTGCCTGGGGAATTTGATAATGCCGTCCTTGGCACACCAGCGGCGCATGTCGTCAGTAACCTGGAACTTAGTGCGCTTGCCCTTGTCGGCATTCAGCACGGAGTTGGCGACGTTCTTGACGAACTGGTTGATGACAGTATCGCCGCCGTAGCGCTGGGCGTCTTCGCTGCCTGGCGCATAGGAAGTGATGAAGGTCTGCTTGTTGGCGCCGAAGGTGGACACCACCGATGCAGTGATGAAGGTGTCCGACAGATAGTCGTCATAGCCGGCATCCATAGAGAACTCATTCACGTTGATGTTCTGGGGATAGACCTGGCCAGTAGCCGGATCGTAGCCGGGAACTATGCGGAGTACCTGTTCCCTGGTGGTCCAGCAGCTAACGCTGGAAATGCCCCTGGTCTGGTAAGCCATGCCAGGGATCTCGTAGCCCTTACGATAGGAGGGCTTCACGAATGACAAGAACGGGCCGGACATGCCGCCTCTCCTTGTCGGTTGCTGATACGCTTTAATCATGCGTACTCTCTTTCTGCGCCTCTAGCGCCTTGTGTAGTTCTTGGACGAATGGCGGCTCCTCAAGGATGGGGAGACCTTCTGGTGTCCATTGAAGTTTAGCAAATTCCGTTGCCTTCTTATCCCAAAATTTCATGCAAGTAGTTTCCACGCCAACGGAAACGTGACTGATTACTTGGCGCATAGCTCCCACCATTAGGGACTCTATGCGAGGTATGTGTGTCTGCAACTCATGCGGCCACAGCCAATAGAGGTATTCATCCAATTGTGTTCACCGTTGTTCGCTACGCAACGGCCGCTTTCGCTGCTGCATGTTTCCATGCACGTTCAGATCATGTCATATGACACCATTAAAGTATCATGAGGGCGCTTCCAGCCGCTTGGCTGTACTTCCCGTAGGAATGATCGTTGAGCCTTCTCAGAAGCCGAGATCTGGTTGCGCATCCCAGTCATCTGAGCTTGGTTTCCGGTTGTCCTCAGCACCACCTGTAGGAGATTCCGGAAGTTCACCCTCTTTAGTGTGCACTATTTTATGAACAGTATATGTTTGTCCCTTGCGGGATCCTACTAGCGCTTTATCCCCTTGTTTCGCAAAGGCAACAGAAATTACAGAGCTGGATAGTTTTAGATCGTTTCCAGCCTCCTTCAAGGATTTATACAATTTCTTAGTCTCTTCGCAAAACACTTGAACCCGCGGTCTTCCTCCCTGCCCGGAAGCAGCTCTGCGCTTCTGCATTAACGCTTCCCTTCGGACAGGATCATCCCACACTTTCTGCATGCGCTCGCTCATAATTTTTCTATACTCTTTCGAGGAGCGCTGCTGCTTTAATGTGTTTGATATCCGCTGCACACGTGTGCCATTCGATTTTGGCACACGATCAGGAAAACCACCTTCCTGCAGATTATAACCAACATCTGGATTCATGGTATCGAACTCCTTGATGTATTTGGTCTCTAACTCTGCTGCTTGTTCTTTAGTCAGATTGTCTGCCAGGATCTGATAAGAAAACTTATCGAAACCGTACTTGCGGATCGCCGCATAAAACTTAGGAGATCCCTGGTAATAATACCCATTTGCTCCTGCACGCTTCTCCATTGTAGTACCGGTAGTTCCGATATAACGTTTTCCGTTGACGCTGTTGGTCCAAACATAAACTTTATACATGGTAGAAAAACCTCCTGTTATGTAATAACAAGAGGGTCAAGGATCATGCACAAAATTTACCAGTCTATCGCCATAGCCGTTATAAACAAGGGTCCAGCCAGCAAGCTTTGCGCCTACCGCAACCGTCCCTTGAACGACCTTATGGTATACACCACGTCTGGCTCTTTATCCAGACTCCACCATTCATTTGTTCTGGTGGTACTAGACTATCTCTTCTGATTCCTCAGTGGGGCGCTCGTGTCCGGTTTATTGTTTGATCTACTCACCGGTTAGTCGTTGAACCTTCTATGTACTCTACTGATCTTCCATAGCTTGGCTGCTGATTACCCACTTCTGGGCTTCCAGCAATTCACCCCATTTATACACAGCCTCAAAAAGTTGACTGTGTGTTGCAGGCCGCATTGTAGGAGCAACGGTTTCGGATCTGGCCACATGGCAAAATTGCCATATAGTCACGGCTACCGTTGTCATCCTCGTCTTCATCATCTTCTGTGTGTCGCTCCATGCCGTAAGCCAGAGCAGCTGTTTTTATACTCCTGGCTTTCAGCGGATTCATATGTTTTTGCATCTCTGGAAAGGTAGCTATCCATTCCTTACGCATCTCGGCAGCTTCTTCCATGGTCATTTGGATGCCTTGGCTCCTACTATTTTTATAGAAGCGCTCGCATCCAAGGGCCCCTGGAAAACCAAAATTCGCGGCTTTTGCAAACTGCCTCTGCTTATCAGATACGTGCTCTTTCAAATATGCTTTCAACTGAGCGACCCACTCCGGGTCATCTTTTTTGCTGAGGTCCGGAGAGATGATCTTGTTCATAACCCCAGCAAACCACCTATGCGGATCCAGGCCAGCATTGATGACATCTCGCATCGTACTAGCACCGAATCTGGAATAACAACTTTCTGCGAAACCACAGAGCTCTATGAAGGAGAAATCTGTGGCACAGAGGATTGCACCCTCTGGTGGTACGAACATATTTTTTAGCGGATACTGTTTATCTCTGCTAGGAAGATTTTGCAGATTGGGACGAGTACAACTCGTCCTCGAAGTTTTAAGTATGTTAGTGAACTTCGCATGTATCTTACCATCAGAGCGTAAGAACTCTCTGTTAAGGTAAGTACTGAGATATTTGGTCGCATGAGAGTAACCGCTATGAGCCTCAAGGAATGGATCCTTGACTCCAGCATCCTCCAACAACCACATATCCTGCAAACTGAGCTTCACATCTCCGCTCTTTGGTGTTCTGGGTAATTCAAGCCCTGGATATTGCTTCAATAACCCAGCATAGTGCTCCTGCAGGAACGTCTTCGGCCCGACTTGCTTGCTGTTGTCTGTCCAGTGCGGATTCGCATCCAGCACCTCACCAGCAGCCTCGAAAGCCCGGCCCAGGTCATATCCATTAGGCAGCCCCTCTTCCCTCTGCTTGCACAGATCCTCCAGAACGTGCCCCAACAGCGCATTCATGACGATCTCCTTGCTTGCGTTGAAGAAAGACTCCAGCTGGTCGTACGCATCCAGCATCTCGTTGTAGACTGCCTGCTCGGCTTTGCGCAGATTCTTTGGCTTTTCCTGGGTCAACCAGAAGGCCACGCTCTGCTCAAAATCCTCAATGTGCTCCGGCTCTCCTGCAAAGTTATAGGCATAGACCAACGCCATACGCATGTTCGCCTTGCACAGGTTGAACGGCCCATAGGCATACTTGCCAGTGAACCTTCTTGCCTGTTCTTCGACGAACTGCTTGTAGTCGCCGTTCTCATCTTGCTGCTTCTTGTAGGGGTCTGGGAAGCCAAAGTCCAGCAGCTTGAGCCTGTACTCGTCCTTCTGTGCCTGCAGCTTCCTTTCGAAAGCCTCGAAGACCTGCATGTCGACAGGGAATCCGTTATGGCTGATATGTGCCAGGACGACCATTCCCTTTGAATGCTGGACTTCAGTTGGGCACTCGGGTGAGACTAGACTCAAAGCCTCTGTACTGATGCAGTCCCATGCCAGATAGACCGCCTGTTCTGTTGTGATAGGTGTCCCTCTGCGGAACGTAAGCCTATGCGACTCCGGATCGTCAGCTTCGCCCTTGTCGAGCGCTAACCCAAGCAGCTGTTCCGCGCAGTCCTTAAGGCTATAATGGTTATACGGTATGAACCCTATCGTTGCAATGTCGTTCAGCTGGATCCTGATCTGCATATCACGGACGCGCCCAAGCTCTATTGCGTCCAGGAGTGCTTTCTCAGGGTCCTCGTTGTTGAGCACATGCTCGTCAAAGCCCAGGTTGAAGTAGTGCTGCTGTATCTCGCACTTGCTCAACCTGTTGATGAACACGGCTGCATCCTCCCAGTAGCTGATGTAACAGGTCATATGCTCAGGATCAAACACCCCGAGCACGACCAGCGGAGGCGCCGAGTTTGTCTCGGTGATCAGCTCGGTCTCTGTGTCCACGCCAACGCTCCTGCCCAACTCAGGAAACGGGTCTGACCTGGTCCATTGCACAACCCTGACAGGCCCGTTGATAAGGTTCTTTACGTGGACGTCTACGGTAGCCAGTTCTTGCATACCAGCTCCTTACAGTTTTGGCACCACTTCCTTGAGCAGGTAGTCCTGCATCTCCTGTGGCACCTGTTGCATAATGGCTTCCCAAACGGCCTGCCTGGTCGTGCTGCCTGCATCTTTGGCGGGCAGCACAACAACACGAGCACCTTTGGGAAACACGCCAGCGGCATTCCACTCAGCAGCTTGCTTTACGGCAATGTCAATGGCGTTCAGTGTCGGGCTGACATCGGTGTCTGGACACCAGATGAGCCCCTGAAGGTTGGAGACCAGCAGGCGCTTCTGTGTAATGGAGGGAGTGTGCCCGAACACGCATACACCGGGCTTGCCGATGGATGCCACGTCGAACACGCCCTCACAGAGGACGCCCAAGCCGATCTGCCTGGCGATATCTAGGTTGTACACGACTGTCTTCTTACGGAAGCCGCCGTGAAACCAATACTTGATGCCGCCTTCCTTCAGGTAACAAGAGGGACATCTGGCCTGTACGCCTGCCAGCTTGCCGTTCTTGATGATCGGAAACAACACCCATGGATTGCCGTCGTTCAGGTATTCGCCTGTCCTGGCTGAGAGCACCGGTCCCCAACCGATGTGCAGCCAGTCGATGTCGTCCTGGGTTATGTTGCGTTCCGCCAGATATTGCACGACACAGGGGTCTGTGTCGCTGTCGATGAGCTGCCAGTCCGGGACCCACGTCCGCAGGCCCTCCAAAGTCAGCTCATTGGATAAGTTGATTGTTGTGTCTTCCGCATCGGGCTCGGACATGTCGATCAGAGGGGCGACGGAGCACTCCTCCTGCATGGCGAGACCTATGCGGCCTTCAAGCGCTTCCCTGTTGGCAGGTTCGGCTATGCAGTTGCGTCTGAAGCAGTGTGCAAGCAATGGCGACACACGCAGCTGCATCCCAGCTATAACAGGGGCGGCATAGCTGAGATGGCTTATATAGAGGTGACCTTTGCGGTCGTTGCAGAAGGGGCACCTTACTATGTACTCTTCGCCGCCTCCGTCTTCCGAAGCGCGCTGCCATTCACCATTGCCGGAGGGGTCTACCCTGATAGTGGAGTGCTGGCCCTCGTTGGCTACAGTGACGTGGCCGAACAGGCGGGTCAGCGCGTTATACAGGCTTTGGTTCAGCATCTGGCTGCCTCCTGAGCTGGCATGACTTGCCGCAGCTGTCTGGGTCGCTGAAACAGTAGCAGGGGCCTTCCTTGACATCAAGATTGGCTGCTGTGTTGAGCTCGCCGAAGCAGATGCCATGATCTGTCAGCAGCTGCAGCAAAACCGGGGATTCAAGCGGGCCTTCATACAGGAGGTTGCTTGCTTCCCACACCTTGCAGTTCTCAGCGCGGAAGCCCTGGTTGAGCAAGGAGCCTACACATAACAGAAGCGGGCTGGAATCATCTTCCGCCCGCTGCAGCCTGATCAGCGCTCCCCGCTTCCTGGTCCATATCCTGCGTAACAGGAGGACCATATCGTCGAAAGCTTGCTGGGTCATTCGCCGTCCTTCACTCTCTTGAGCAACTCGATCCAGGGGATAGCGTCGCATTTCATATGGTCCATCAGAACCATACAACGGTGTCTCTTGGACAAGCAGTTGAAAGATGCATCCTTGCAGTAAGCTTTTGCTGATTCCCATAAGGCATCATACAGCTCCGGCAGACGTGCAAGGCGATTTGCTTGCTCGCGTGTTTCTGTTTGGGTAAAAGCATGACCGTTGCAATCTACAACGAAGTCACGCTCTGTTGATTTCCACGGCGCATCAAACAGTTTTTTCGTTTCTTCTGTCATTCTATCTCCCTGGAGAAAGGTGAAGGTTCATTTGGCGGAGGCTGGGACTCTGTGGTGAGACCGACTTCAGCAGGATTGTAGAAGTTTCCGTCTGTGTTCGGGAACCAGCCTGGTGCTGGGACAAACTTGCTGTGATCTCCTATCAGCTTAACTGTCATGCAGATATTGTTGCCTCGTCTGGATTTGGCTGCATTGGCCCACAGGATGTTATGTGTATCTTTGTTGCCCAATGTAATACAAATATCGACGAAGTTCGCCATAGAATGCATGTTCAGCGCACATGTCTTGTCCGGCATATATACCGGTCGTGCATGCTGTGTCTTAGGATCGGTCTGATGGAAGAAGATGCAAAGAAGATGCTCTTCCTTTACCATCTGCCTGGCCACATTGATCTCATGTTGAGCCATGAACTGGAAAGCGTTCTCCAGTTCTCTTCCGGTGCATGCCGAGATGACTTCCAACATGGCACCCATCCAGTCGATCAGCACAGTCTTTACATTCTGTCCTTGTGCTTTAAGCTTCTTGACTTCCTGCCAAACAGAATATACGCCTCCGTTGTCATTAGGATCAATCCCAACGCCAGTACGCTTACTCATATCAAGCACAGTGAGCTTATCATCAGCTCCGGCGACAGATGCCCAGAATTTCCTTTGCAGTTCTTCCGGCAGATTGTTAAATCCTATATCCCTGATATTGTCCAGGCTCTCGCCTGTTACGTTGGATATGATTCGTTCTGCCAGATCGCCGGAAAGACTCTGCTCATATGTTGCGAACACAGTCGAATTGCCCATCAACGCCTGATTGCAGGAGTACTGGATCGTAAGGGCCGTTTTACCACCTGACGTGCCGCCAAGTACCAACCAGATCTCGCCTTCTCGGCCGCCTCCTGACGTAAGCTCATCGAGCCAGTTGATCCCGCACTTGATACGGGGCAGTGTTGGCGTCAGTTCAGCAATCTCCTGGAACGGTTTATAGACTATCTTGCTAATCTCATTAGGCTTCGCGGATAGATCCTCTACCTGTTTCTTGGCCTTGTTGATGACCTGCTCCAGCTGTGCAAAGTCCTGGTTCTGGCTAATGGAAGCCATTAACTTCCTGCCAGCATCAAGCTGTGCAACCTTCTGGATGAAGACAACGCCTTCCTCTTCTGTGGGAACATCACCGGACAGGAAGCGCTGTAAAATGTAGTCGCTCTTCTCCAATGCCTCGTCTGTCATATAGCGGTCTGACTGCACCGCCTCTGACAGATTGGCAGCCACGATATCCTTACCTAGATTGAAGCCTTTGTCCTTATTAGCCATAAGCAGCTTCATATAGGCACTGAACATCAGATCCACATGAGGCCAAACGGCTTTAGGGAACAGTACCGCGTTGTTGCTATACAGCTTTAAGGCTTTAACAGAAAGTTTAGGATATGTGAGGATCGAGAGAAAGGCGAGCTCTGCGTTATTCAGAGTCTGCATTCAACTCCTCCTGTACGTGGTTTTTGATATTCTCAGGAAGTGCATCCAATGTGCCGGGATAGCGAGTCATGAGCTCAAGGGTCTCTGTCCGGTAAGGCTCTACCATACCAGGTTGATTCAGCACTGTAAACAGTATAAACAACACATAAGGAAAAGACATGCCCTCCAAGCGCATCATGATAAGATCCGGATCCTGCACAACCTGTATGACCTTCTCGGCATACTCTTTGGCGTTTACCAGTAACACCGGAAGGTCTTCCTTGTATTTCCTGGCATCTTTGGCGTAGCCTTCCATCAGCTGCGGGTCGGATAGTCGTCCATGATAGATGCCACCCATACCCGCATGTTCCAATGCATACATGACATAGCCGTACTCACTGAGACGCACATTCTGAGATTGCTCCAGTGCGTTCAGCTGGTTGGCTATGTTAGCCGCATTAAGATTCCTGGGTGTTGCTGCATTCAGTAACTGCCTGATTGTCTGCAGCAGCGTTTCTGGTGAAATCATCTATGATCTCCTGGGGTGTTACTTTTTCCCATCCCTGCTCCTGATAGAGCTGCTCTCTAATATTGGCACGGCGTCCAGTCCACAGGCAGCCTGTATCATCGACGTCAACAAGATAACCGTAGTCCTTGCCTTCAGCCAGACGACTAAGTCTGCCTGGTATCTGTATGCCCATGATCTTGGAAGTGGCTCCTTCGCATCTGATCAAAACCCGTAGGTTTGGTGCGTTTACACCTTGCTTCAATATGAGCGTGCTGATCACGAACTTCAGAGTACCCTTTGCAAAAGCTGCTCGACCTATGTCCAGCTGCTTCTGTGTCATCTTGTATTTTGACAGATCCAGATTCGGATATTTCTCCTTAGGGAAGCGTCTGGCCATATCATTGATATCTGATGATCCATAGAACAGCACTTTGAAGAACGGAAGCATCTGATTGAGTTCAATACAATGCTCAAGTGTCTGGCAAATCAAGAGGATCTGAGCATCTGGTGCGGCTTTATGGAACCTATAGACAAAATCTGCTATAACCCTATTTCTGACAGTATTGCGCCAGTAGGCATACCGCTTCATGACAACATCGGCAATACCGTCCTTATGACAAATACTGGGAACCCAGTTACAATGAAGCATCGTGTAGCGCATAGGTACAACCATGCCTTCTTCAACGCCCTCATCATAATCCAATTTTAATATCACAGGGCCTAATATGGCCTCCATGACTAAACCGGACCCGTCATTACGGACAGGAGACGCGCTGAAACCAAAGCGCCTGCTCCAGCAGAAGCGCATCAATTCTTTGCCATAAGTGCCCGCATTACAGCAGTGACACTCGTCTATAAGCAACAGATTGACAGATGTTTCCGGAATTTTACATAGGCTGCGCAGTGTACTAACAACTATACGCTTTCCATGGCTTGTGTCCTTGCCTCCCATAAGGATACCAACCTCTCCAGGCACCTGCTGACACAGATACGAATAGATCGTCTGTACAACCGATGTAGAATCAGTTGTTATCAAAATGTTCAATGTCGGAAACGCCTTGCAGATTACACCAAACAGAAAACTCTTGCCAAACCCGGTAAGGGCCTCTATGATACCGCAGTCGCTGGTTGCTATAAGAGCTACAGCAACATCCTGCGCTTTTCGGAACTGCACATCCTTGATAGCTTCATAGTCGATAGGCGGTCGTATCTCGGGATTCCTGTTGTCTGCAACGATCTCGTACTCAAGACCGTTCGCTTCCATGTAGCCCTTTACACGCGGCCACAGACCCGGCAAAAAGTATACCGTGGTAGGATCTTCTGCGTCATGCTCTATGCAAGTGCCGTTTTCAAACTTCAGCGGATTGACTTTGCGTGCCTTGTTGCCATACATCTTCTTCAGGTGTTCGCGTTCCGCCTTCATCTCTTCTGGCGTCTTGCGCAGCCGCAGCTGATATTGGCCAAGCTTGTCCATCTCCCTGGGCCAGTTATGCACCGTGATTGCGGGGTCAGCCAGCTCGACTTGGATCATTGCGGTCCTCCCTTGCTGTGATATTGATCGTGTTGTCGCATGCCTCTATCAGCGGCTCGTCACGGCTGACAATAAGCATGGTACCGCCAATAGACGGCAGCAACCTGTTCATGCGCTTGAACAGCTCGCTCATCACAATCTTGTTCTCTGTATCAAGCGCCTCTGACGGCTCATCGAACAAGAACAGGTTGATGTTCGGGCTGATGACTTCCACCAGCGCCATCTGCAGGGCAACCGCAGAGATGTTCTTCTGTGCACCTGATAAGTGTGCCGTGGGATGCTCAAAGCCACCTTCGCTGGTGTACTTGAAAACGCGCTGCTCCTTGTCCAGGTACAGGTTGAACGGCATGCTGGTCATCTCCATGAACGCCTTAAGCTTGGCATTCAGTTCATCTGACTTGTACGCCAGATACCTGGCCTGTGCACGCTGCTGGGAGAAGACATCCCGCAGCTGCAAAAGCATGCCCCTGGCAGACTCGTTAATGTCGTGCTGCTCCTGTTGCTGGTCGAGCCACTTGAGCCTTTCATCCAGGGCCTCTATACGGGCCTGGAAACGCGTGATCTCGGTAGTTACCTGGGTAAGGGTAGCTTCGTCGCTCTGTAGGGCCTCGGAGGCGCCTTTAAGCAGGTTGCTGGTTTCCGTGTAAGATGCATCGGACTCGTCAGCTCCGTTAAGCGCTGCTTCGGCTGCTTCATATTCCTTGCGTGCCTGTCTGAAGAGAACAACCGGCTGCAGTGCCGCTAATTCTTCATTCCAGTCATGCTGGCAGCCAAGCACAACGTTCAGCTTGCTATGAAGCGCATCCAGATGTTTGCCGGACTCAGCTATGATGTGGCTGATGTTCTCACAGTCGCGCCTTGCTTCTGCCTGTTGCTGCATGAGTTCCTCTATGCGCTGGTCAAAGGGCTGCGACCAATCACCACAACCCTCCAGGCCCTCATAGCCCATGAGCCACAGCATCTGGCTGACATAATAGGACTTGTCGCCTACGTTGTGTCCGCACAGGATACAGGTCTCGGCGCCATCATGGAACACACCGTCTGCCAGCTTCTGCTTCTCTTTGACAACAGTGTCAAGTGCCTCGGTTACGGCGATCAGCCTGGCATCGGCGTCTTTCAGCTCCAACTCGTTGGTACGTGTCGTCTCACGTTCCTCTTCGATAGCTGCTTCCAGGTCGCCCGTCTCCTGGTTGCACTGGATCAGCGATTCGTTAAGATAATCGATCCTGGCAGCAAGCTCCTCATCAGGCATAGTTACCTGCCTGGATGCCTTGGACAGGCGCTGCAGCAAGCCATCCAGCCTGCTCTTGGCGGAATCCCTGGCAGCCCTGAGTGCGGCTGTCTTGTGGATGCCTTCGGTGTTGATGGCTGCAAGCTGCTGCTCCAGGTTGCCCTTGATCTCCGTAAGCTCGGCTATGCGCTTCAGCAGGTCGGCCTCCATCTTCTGCATGCCTTCCATGCGCTGCTTGAGGTCCAGCTGCTCCTTGCCTATCTGCTGCATGGCTGCAGTTGCATCATCGTAAGCAGCTATGCGGTCTGTTGCAGCCTTGATCTTGTCACGTATGTTCTCCAGGAACTTCATGTCGAACACAGACGACAGGAAGGTGCTTACATACGCAGCTGGCGCTGTCAACAACAGATCAAGCTGCCCCTGCCTTCCCCAGCATAACTGGAACAGCAGCTGCACTGGAATACCATAGAGCTCGCCGAGATAGGCGTCAACTGTCTTGCGCCTGGTTGCCACTTCCTTGTAGTTGCCGTCCTTGTACAGCGTGACAGAGTCCGCGAACTTGGCGCCTGCGGCAGCATAGCGCTTAATGATGTATTCGCTGCCTGTGCGGTCATCTCTGAGAGTTACAACAACATAGCCGGGAACAGCGCATCCGTCTCTTTGCAGATTGGCCTGTGTGCCCCATGAGCCGTCTACCAGGCCTGTCAGGCCGTACATCAGACCTCTTAACAGAGTCGACTTACCGGAGCCGTTTCGGCCGCATACAGCCATCAGCCCTGTTGCAACAGGCACGTCGATATCGTCATACTGGCAGATGTTGCTGAGTTTGATTCTTGTTACGATCAGCATGGTGTCACCTTCTTCACGCCCCAGAACTCGAACCACTTCTCTATGGTTCCCATGGGATCATCGGATGCCAGTATCTCTTCGGCCATATCGACAGCCATCTCCCTGTTGGTGGCATCCTGCAGTTCATCCCTGATGGCTTGCTGGATGCTGTAGGAAGACTGCCTGGTGACTGCTTGCTCCACCTGTGGAAGCTGGCGTTCTATCTTGAACACGTAATCCTGCGTTTCAGGGATCAGTATGGGCTGGTCGTAACTCTCAGGCACCGCCAGCTTGATGAACGTCGGCAGGCTCCAGACGTGATCCGGCTTGAAACCAGCGTTGTCCAGTGCAGGGATGATGTCTCCCTGTATATCCTGGATGTTGACGGTCTCATAGCGTCGCACATCAGAGGGAATATCCTGTATCTGGGCATTCGCCAGATTGATCATGGAAGCGAAGCAGTGTTCACCCATCTTGTCAGCCGACAGCGGATACAACGAACCGGGCGAATGGATGTATGCGCCAACATTGTTGTAGACGGTAGTATCCCTGGTATGGATGTGCCCCACCAGAAAGTAGATTGGATCATCACCGCACAGGTCCTTCACCATGTCGATGGACAGCTCATATGCGCCATCGAACCCCAGCAGATGCTGAAAGCTGTTGTGCATAACGATATACAGCTTCTCGTTCTCGCTGCGCTGCTCCCTCCAGTTAGTTATAACCTCTTTCAGCTTCTCATACAGGTCGGACGCTGACGACATCCAGTTGATGCCGACCACTGTATAGTTGTAGGCATAGCCGTTCAAAGGCGTTGTATCCAGCGACTGCAGGCAGAAGTCTGGGGCGTCACTTGTATCCCTGAACGCTTCCAAATAAGGAGGCTGCACAGAGTCGTGGTTCCCGCTGATGTAGCAGCAGCTATTGAAGTTGCCCCTGATGATGTCGATCGTATCGATCAGGTCCTGGGAAGAGGGCCTGTTGCTGTCAAAGAGATCGCCGCCTATGATGATGCCGCCTGTGGCCATGTAACTGGCATCGCGGCATACCTTTCCAAAAGCGGCTGTAGCGTCTCCCTGCAAAAGCGTTGAGTTAGTCCACGTACGGCGTTTCATATGCACGTCAGCAGTGAACAGGAATGTGTTGTCAGGCATCGTTTAGCTCCTCTGTTGTCCAGCCTGGCCAGATATCGTCCAGGTAGCGCCATGCTATGATCCTGTCCCAATCGATCCAGCCCCTGTCAAACTTGGTCATAAAGACAGTTTTATCCGTATCGGGCGCTGAGATCATATAACCGGCAGCGGGCACAGCAGGCACATCATCATAATGCACCAGGACGACGATGTCCCTGTAAGGCTCAGGCTTGATGTGCTTCGGCAGGCTCATGATGCGGTCCCATGTTCGGGTTCATATAGAATAACGTTCCATCAGGACCCCAGACATCGTACAGCGGTGCGACATCCTTCAGGTATTCCCATTTGGAGACTGTGTACCACGGAAGCTTCTCGCCGAACATGGACACAAACAGCCGCTTGTCTCCCTGCTCTCTGATGATGCCGATGCATGCGAACGCCTGGCCTTTGTAATGACCTTTGGCGATGATAAGCTCTCTGGGGTTAGGCGTATTGATGTTGAAACTCATTACTCCTCCTTGTGTTCGTAAACAGGCTGACTCAGGCGGTCGAACTCCACGTCCATCTGAGCATGCAGCGCATCGTACAGCGACTGCAGCGTAGGATAGCAGGCGTATCTGGGAATGACGCACAGCTCCCCTGATACTTGGTTGGGAAGCTTGATATGAAGCTTGTCTCTGGTTATGATCTCAATGGTGCCTCTTTCGAAGCCTATACTGGAGAAGAATTTGTCGACAGGGCATCTGGAGAAGTAGACAACGTCGTCAACCTCCCACGGTTTGGTGTTATTTTCCAATTGTGATCACTCCCGGGAACACAGCAGGTTGTGCCTGTTCCGCTTTTGCAGTTTCAATGTTGATCTTGGGTTGCTTGGATTCAAGCACAGGAGGCTCCGTAATGTGTATGCCTTCTCTGTTGTCCAGGATGACACCCTCGAATGTGATCTTTGACTGGCATGACAGAGTAAGCCTTCCAATGGGAACCTTGGACAAAGGGCTGATAACAGGTTCACCGAAGAAAGGACACCAGTCTCCGCACTTGATGGTCATGTTGGGTGAAGCCGTAGGACAGAAACAGAACTTCATCTTTCCGTTTCTCTCTCGACTAAGAAAGCCGTTGAAGTCGATTTGGATCACTGTGGATTCCATTGGTTCTCCTTATTCTTGGTTGATCAGTTTCAGATAAAGCCAGGATAATGAGACCATCAGGTAGCAGAAGCATCCTGACATCCCAAGTATACCGAGCTCCTGTGAGATAGTGTTATGCCTGATTGCCTGGAAGAGAATGAACACCCCCAGGATAGCAATAACCAGGGAAAGTATACATCCTGACAGGAAGATGATCATAGTAGCTATCTCACCTGATGAGATGATATGTCTTTTGTAAACCATGTGATAAAGTATCTTGCCTGGTTGTGAATGAAACAGAACATTTCGTGGATTGGAGCCTGGTGTATGCACCACACCAGGCGACAAAATCCGCGAAAATTCCGTCCATAACCACGTACTGGGCTAATATTACCTGCTCGTAGAGCTAACTCCCGACAGGCATTCTGTGGGGTTGTTTCGTTGTGTATTTCTTGATAAACGTAGTGAAGAAAGAAATACATAAAGAAAGAATCCCCATGGATTGCCGGTTGTGGAATTAGTTCCACAAGTCGGCGTACTATTAGCCGTGTATGTGCGTTATGGACACTATTTAAATAGCGCGTATCCGCGTGTAAACGCGATATTATAGATACGTGTGCGCATGAGCGCATGTGCGAAGAAGAGGGGGTGGCGGGGGAGGAACAAACTTTTCATGACAGCCACTGCCATCCGGTGAATCCGTTCTTTTCTTCGCTGTGCCATTCGATAACACCCTTCAGCACCATGCCGCCTACTGTTCCTCCTGCATGGTGCTGCACTATGCACTCCTCGAAGGTGCATCCTTCCGCGATGCCTCCCCTCTCGATGACAACCTTCAGGTTCTTGAAATGCTCGCCCCTCAGGACATCGCCTTTGTTGATATAAAGCGTTCCTTGGGTCTTCGGGGGCGTGTCCGGTATGGCGTATTCGTTCGACAGTTTGTAGGTTACTGCCTTTTGCTTTCTCATTGTTGGTTTCCTTTTGTTTGTACCGGATCATAATAAAGCCGCCTTCCAGGCCTTTTAAGCCCGGGTTGGCGGCTTAGACGATAATCTGGTGGGTTTGCTGCCTGTCGTGGCTCAGAGAGGCCTTGCGACGCATTTATGCACCATGGTCCTCATGCAGCCTTTCGTAGAGCTCCTCTGTCGGGTCTATATTGACAGGGTTGCCTGCTTTGACCGACAGCGTTGTTCCCAGAACCGCAGCAGAGGCCCCTTCCGTGGCTTCCAAGGCCAGGTCAGGGTTATGCGGGTCCTTGAATGCGGGTTGGACGCTGACGTCGCAAGAAGGGCCGTTATTGATGAGATACGGCTCCATCGTCCTGGTGTATGGTGTCGTTATCGGTTGCTGCATCTTCTTCAGCTCCCTCAGCGCATCCATGATCTCCTGGTGCTGCTGCGGGGTCTTTGGTTCAGTTGTTTCCTTGTACCATTCAACTGCTCTTGCCAGCGCCCTCAGTGTGCGCTCTCCTCTGGCAACATCGTCTGCCAGTGCATTGATAAGCAGTATGATCTGGTCGATGGGTTTAGCAGGTTCTGTCTTCATCTGGGCTCCTTGTCAGGGTTGTCGACTATATAGGCTTCCTGCATCAGGTGGTTATACATGGCTTTCACCAGGTCCTGCGCTGTCTTGTAGCAGTCAGCCAGGTCGACCCACAGATCGTTGGTGTACTGGTTGAACGTTACCTTGACCTGGACGCTATCAGGCCTGATTGTCCGCACAACGCCACGGAGGATCCTGGGGAACTTGCCGTTGTGATTGGTCTCCTCAGTAAAGTAGACCAGGTCGTCGATATGAACTTTTTTGTTTGTCATTGTGGTTCCTTTGCGAAATCTGGAATCTGATTCAGGATTTCTCAGCTGTCTGTTGTTATGGCTGTCTGCGCCAGCTGGCTGCCGGACTTCATAGCCTGTTCATAGATGCGTGGTTCTTCCTCTGCAAAGACGCGGGCAAGCTCTGCACCATAGTCATCCAGCGGATCTTCCCTGGTATGTGTACCTCTGAGGAACGCCTGCTGCCGTTTGGAGACCATGTTGGCTATCGCCTGTATCAGCGTGTCCAGCTCCCTGCGGCATCTTGCATTTGCATCAGCTCTGTCTATTATGGGTGAATACAGCATTGTGTCATAAGTGATTGTGCTTCCATAGGGGTTCTCTATCACTGGTGCTGCAACATCGTTCAGAGTGATCCCTCCGCCCTGCACTATCGGATCTTCAGCACGCTGAACGCCGTGTGCAGTATGCTGCCTATTGGCAAGTTCCTGTATAGCTTGCTCCAGCGCATGCATTGTATGCACTGTCTCAGCTGCTGTATGCATGTCTCTCTGCTGCGATGCGAAGGGATCAGGAAGCTCAGCTGCAGCGGCTGTCATTGCATGCTCATCTATCGCATCCTCCAGCGCCATAAGCTCGTTGGACCCTTCCATGCGTATGCCTCTGATATAGTCTGCATGCTCTGTAGTCTCATTTGGCCCCAGTGCCTCGATCTGCCTGAGGATACCCGGCTCGTCAGCCTGATGCCGGAACATGTTCAGGAATCTGTCACGTAGCATTGGCGCCCCTCCATGATTCATAGTCTGAGCCTTTCTCCGTGTTGTCTTTCTTCTTAAACCCGAACATATTGCCTCCTACCAGTCGTACACGCAGTTGTCAAGCTGCAGCGTCTGGTCGTTGATGTGGTTTCTTATGGCGTTCAGCAGGTCATGCACATCCTTGTAGCACCGGTCTGCTTCTGCTATATGGCCGGGACCTATCTGGCAGTAGCCGTCTTTGTGGATATCGGTGATCCTGCCTTTATGGATGCATGGAAGGTCGCCAAAACCGCCTCCGTACAGGTGGTAGACAGTGTCGCCTACCTGCAGTTCTTCAGTCATGCTTCAGATCCTCCGGGACATCCCAGTATTTCTCAAGCTCCTCAACGGTGAACGCCGATTCCAGCATCTCCTGGATGGCGTCATGCTGCGCTCGCTCATATAGCTCAGGATATGCCAGTGCAAACGCGCCTTTCAGCTCGTTCAGTGTCTCGAACAAACAGCGCTCATCATGTGACAGGTCATACCACATATCGTCTTTGACCAGCCGCTGCATCGCCAGCATGAAGTTGTGCCTGTCCTCCTGGGATTTGCGCCATGCCTCCTTCGATGGCTCGGCGCATTCTTGTTCATCGTTCATAGTTACTCTTGGGTTGGATGGTCATGGTCTTTCAGCTCCAGCATGTCGAACGCCTGTGACAAGGACTGGGACATGTAGGAACCATAGTTTTCTATCTGGCTAAGCGCCTGAGCTGCGTGGTTCAACGCATGCGCGGCCTCCGACAGCTGTTTCAGTATCAGACACAGCGAGCCGTGCGCCGACGCCAGGTTCTGGAACAGTGCTTTGTCTATTGGTGTTTTCATGGGTGCGGGTTACCTTTCAAAAGTCTTCTCCGATATAATTTCCGCTTCTATGATGCCGTCGTCGTCCCCCTGCACCGGCCCGGGGCGGTATTGCGCCGCAGCCCTGAGCCGGAACGGGGGGTTAAACACTCTGGCCGATACCAAGGTCAGTGTGACAACAAAGCAGAACAAGGTTAGGTTGGTAAAAGGCGAGAAAGCCAGCTGCAGGAAGAGCGAGCCGGCCAGAGCCATCAAGCCTGTGGTACACAGGCGAGTGGCTGTCGGGTGGTTGACTGCGGCGCGGCCCGCCAGCCAGGTCATAAAAGCAAGCCCGCTTACCGCGAGAGGGCTGGAAAACAGAATGGCCAGCAGTATGATAACTGCCGGCCATTTGAGTGGTTTAAGCATTGTCACAGAGGTTTGTTGCGTTTCTGCGCTGGCACCACATCCGTTCTGTCAGGTCTCCTTCGTTCCTGCGTTCTGGATGTACCAAAAGAGTCTTTCTTCAGGTATTGTGCAGCCGGGACAATGTTTTTCGCTCGCATGTAACTCGCTGCCTTGACTAGCATACGCACCTCCTATGTTACTATAAGTGATGCGTAACAACTACAAGGGCAGTGTTTATGGAAACAATAACACCAAAACTCAGGAAAACTTTAGCGGACTTTTATCAAAAAATCAAAACAGGTGAGTTGCGTACATTTATCCCTATGCTCTCCCTTCTCAAGATAAATGGTAAACCGTTCACCCTGCAGCGACACTACTTCATGGCGCCATTATTCGACACCATACAACCCCCTCAGACGCTTCTGATGTGCGGCAGGCAGGTCGCAAAGTCAACCTCAATCGCTGCAAACTCTTTATTACGAGGGTTTTTTATTCCTCATTATCATCAGCTTATTATCTCTCCACAGCAAGACCAGGTGCAGCGCTTCAATGCAGCGGCTGTCATGCCGCTTTTGAAGTCGTGCCCCATCCTTCCTATGTTCATGTCTTCGGCGGAAGCCAATAAGCTGGCATTGAAAACATTCAAGAACTCTTCTATGATATATCTGGACTACTGCGGCGCCGGTGGAAACGCTGATCCAAGCCGTCTGCGCGGTATCGCCAATATTGCCCAGGTCTGTCTCGACGAAACTAACTGGGAAAACACACCTATCTATGTGATTGACAAAGACTCAGGAACACCAAAACAGGTACCCATAAAGGCTGTGAGGGCTGGAGATTTTATACTATCGTGTAATTTCTCTGACGGGAGTGCTACTGTAAGCGTAGTGACAAAAAACGCATCGTTCCACGGTTACAGAAACTATTTCACTGTCACTACCAAGTCAGGTCGCTCTCTTACCTGCACGGCGGATCACGTTCTGCCTACTAACCACGGGCCGATGCGCATAGGGGACATAATTGAACATGTCTATAGTAGAGCAAGCGTCGCAAATCGGAATGACCGAGGAGCAAGTCAATGCAATCATGGGAAGTCTTCTAGGGGATGCCTCTCTCCGGAAGAGCGGACAGACGACACAGTCGGTTCGCTGGAACCATGGTCAGGTGCAAGAGGATTACGTGATTCACAAATACAACCTCTTGTGCGAGTTCGCTACACGTCCTCCGTTCGTGACAGAGAATCCAGGTTACGGGGACTTCTGGGTTGTATTGACTTTGAAAGCTCTTCCGATCTTTCACTCTATGTACACCCTTCTCCGGCCGCTGGGCTCAGAGAGAAAAACGATCACTGTGGACTTTTTGAACGAGATTACACATCCGATAGCACTGGCATGGTGGTTCATGGACGATGGGAGCCGGGATCGGAACAACAATTGCGGAAGCATCTTCACCAACGGCTTCAGCGAGGAAGAGGTGAACCTTCTTTGTCTTTGGTTGCAGACTCGTTGGGGTGTGAATGCAAAAACCATGATGGTGAAGCACAGTTCAACAGGGAATATTGGTTATGTGATTCGCCTGAACCGGGAAGCCTTTATTGCCCTTACAGATCTGATAACTCCCTACGTGCCGGAGTGTATGGAATACAAGGTCAAAGTAAAGACCAGGAATTGTCTGCATTGCGGACAGGAGTTCATTGTGCACAACCAGTCGGGCTTTTGTTCTCAGGAGTGTCGGGAATCGTATCAAGTGATGCACAAGCACGAGTATTACCTGAAATACCGGGAAGAGCATCTGGCAGAGCTGCTTGCCAGAGGTGCAGCATATCGGGAAGCACACCGCGAGGAGATTCGCAGGAAGAGCCGGGAGTATTACGCGAATCTGACAGACGAGCAGAAAGCCCACAAAGCAGCCCAGATGGCGGCATGGCAGCAAGCGAACAGAGGACACATCAACGAAGTCCGCAAAGCCTACAGGAAGCGTATGAAGGGGAATCCGGAATACGACGCGAAGCTGAAAGCAGAACGCAACGCGTACTACAAGAGGAAAACAGCAGATCCTGTACGTCATGCACATATGTTGGAATTACAGAAAAAGAACAGACAGCGCCCGGAAGTGAAAGCCAGGGAGCTTGCTTATCAGCGCAAGCGCAGAGCTCTGAAACTCATAAACAACCCGGAAGAGGCTGCAAGAAAGTATGCTTGGAAACACTGCAGGAAGGCTCTGCTTGCCTTAAAGGAAGATCCGGAAGCGCAGAAGCAGCTGATAGCGCAATATGCGACGGAGCATCCGGAATACCACCTGGAAGTGATAAAAGCGGATCCAACTGCGTGGGAACTGTACCAGCAGATGCAGAGTGGGTCGGGGACTTCTTCCTCGATCCAATTATAAGCATAGAATACGTGGGTGTGCTCCCCGGCTACGACATAGAAGTCGAGGGCACACACGCCTATGTTCTTGCCAGCGGCATCTTGTCCAAGAACTGCCAGGACATACCATATCAATACATTCCTATTATCATGGAAGTCAGCTCTGCTTCTATTAACTGGGGCTTTGTAACCTATGCAGGCACACCGAAGACAACCGACACCACGCTCGCATTACTCTGGAACCGTTCCTCTCAAGCGGAATGGATCATCCGGTGCACTCACTGCGGTTACTTCAATGTGCCTAACCCCGAGCAAGATCTGCTTAAGATGATCGGAGCTCACTATCCTATTTGTGCCAAATGCGGTAAGCGCATTTGGCCGGAAGACGGTGGCTGGATTCATGCACATCCTGACCTTGCTATGACTTTCCGCTCACTACATGTGCCGCAAGTCATCCATCCACTGCACTCCATCAATGAGATGAAATGGGCCAAGCTCCTGGACAAGGTCAATAACTACTCTGAGGTTGCACTGTACAACGAAGTGTTCGGCTGGCCTTACGACGCAGCCACCAGCCCGCTTACGATGTCTGACCTAATAGCAGCGCAGTATGATCCGACTCTGCCGGATGGTACTATTGTCGATGTCCAGAAGCCATCTGATGTCAAGCTACTCCGCGATGTATATTCCTATGTAACGATCGGATGCGACTTCTCTGGTGGCGGTCCTATCAGCGACTCCTATACTGCGTTCGCTGTACTTGGTTTGCGTAGGGACAACCAGGTAGTTGATATCCTGTACGGAGAACGTATAAAGAAGGGTGTGCCCCCAGCAGAAGAAGCCAGGATACTTCTTAAATGGATCGAAGGCTCCGGCGCAGATGCTTTTGCTTTCGATAACGGAGGCAGCGGTTTCGTCAGACTTGAGATGATGAAACAGATGGGTCTCACCAATATCCCAGGACTTACCATCTGCCCTGAGACATATGTTGCTCCGCGTGGTGGAGATATCATGAAGCTCTCTCCAGCGCAACGTGAACCAGACCTGAAATTCTACACGGTGGACAAGAGCCGCTCACTTGCTATGTGCATTGCTGGCATCAAAGCCAAGCGTATACGTGTACGTCGCTTTAATCCAGAGGATGAAGATGCATATATCAGGGACTTCCTTGCTCTTATTGAAGACCCACGTGAATCCAGAGGCAAGGAGACCGTTATTCTTATCTCTAAGAAGATCTCTGTGCCTGATGATTTCAGTCATGCTGTTAATTTTGGCTGTTGTCAGATCTTCGACAGGTTCGGGGCTTACATTCCCATTGGAAGCAAATACGATGCTACTAGGTTGCTCTATGATGAGAATAATAAGCCACTTATACCTGATGAGGTCTTCGGTCCACGTGGAGATTTCGAGCGCTTTGTTGCAGGATGCAACGAAGATGTAGCTGTTATCCAACCCGACGACGATTTCTTTTAATAACCTATAAGGAGTTACCATGACAGAACAAGAGAACCCGGACGTCTCTTTCGGCGTTATCAAAGGGCAGACTACCGGTACCGGCGCCACCATGTATGATGGGCTGGATAATGCTCGTATGTCTTTCAGCGGCATTGGTTGCTTAGAAGCAATCTCAGGAGATGTTGTACTTCGTGGGCGTAACGGCCAGCGCGATGTGCTGTTTCCTCTGGAGCGCGCCGTGCAGCGTTACTTTGAGTGGATGGATCTGACACTGGCTTACTGCAAGAATGGCATAGAAGGATGGTCCGAGATGATGGACATCGCCCAGGACTTTAAGGCCAAGATCTGCGAAGCTGTGGCTCAGCGCAAGAAGGAAAACATGCCGATCCCTGAGAATGCAGCAAAGGTTGCAGGCCTTCCGCTTATTAAAAAAGAAGGCTGACAGAGCCAGCCTTAAGATCAAAAGAACGCGGGCGCCAGTTACGGCGCCCGCTGACAGTTTCTAAAGATGCAGGCAGCTATGCGTCACAGCTACTTGCGGTCACACCTGGAGAAGGTGAAGCGGGCGCTTTAGAGCCCGCTGATACCTGCGGAAGGTGTGTAAGCAATTGTAGCGGCCGTGTCACTTAGATGCAAGGAAAACCGGGTAACACCCGGTTGCATTTTTGCTTCTTTGTTCAACACCACAATGTCCAGGCAGCCGAAGCGACCGCCAAGTCAAACTGTCAAAAGCGTTTCTCGATCATGTTCTAACAGGCAAGCCAGAAGTCATGTGGGACGGAGTCAGAATTTATCCAGCTGGAAACGGGTACTTGATTCCCGTTGTAAGCTGGAGGAATTATGACGTTGTCGCACATCTGACTGGTTCCACTGGTGAAGCCTTGTTAAGGTTGCATGCTGGTTTTTATATAACGTAACATGCTTTCCAGGCGGCTGTAGCAGCCGCCACTTCAAACGCTTTGCTAATAAGTCACGGTTCTTACATAAGTGATACCAGACGTGGTCTGAACGACAGCGAGGAGGTCATCTGGCTTCATGGTAGGTTCGCCAGGAAGCCAGACGACTGTCTGCGAGCTGATGTAGCCTTTATCGTATCAGACTACTTGTTCAGGCAGCCGGAACGACTGCCGAAGTCAACCGTGAAAGTCCCGTTTCTAATGTGCCATCCGTGCCGATCGGCTCGGTAGTGGCGAGCTGCCGGCTGTTAGCGGTTTGAGAGGGACTTCGACGCTGAGGCGTGGCTGCACCGTACTGCAGTACGGTGTTGGCCTGCCTCATGTCGAGTCCTCTCAAGTAGCGATGGCCGGCAGCTCGTGCGTTGGTGTATTGTTTTCCAATATGACCACGCGCACTCTCATGCATGTGGATCACATGCAGAATTCAAACGGGTATTATGCAGCTTTCTAATGTCAGTACAGAGCGGAAGCTGTCCTGGTGCAGCCAGGGACAGCTGAAGTGATGAAACGAAACGATCGGGGGTCCGATCGTGAGCTAACGCACATTGTTTCTTTATGCGTTTACATCGATTCCAGGCAGCCGGATCAGCTGCTACTTCAAAGCTGCAGAGAACGAGTCTCTAAGTCGAAATCATAATGCGTAGCGTCCAGTCGGTGGTGCAGGCTTTGCCGAAACCACCTGCTGGGAGCGGAGACATATGATTCGTGTCCGTGGGATGCACCACAGAAACATCCGCTATTGTCGGACAACGAGTCCGGATAAATCCGACAGGGCAGGATGCCCGTCGGCTAGTTCCGGACTAAGTCCTGACTTTAGCTGATGGTTCAAAGGGCTTCTTTTTATTATGCCACCCACAGGACATCCAGGTTAGCGTATCGCCAACCGCTGTCAGACTCGTAATAACAAAAGAAGCTCCAGGCAGGTCAGACCTGGAGCATGGGCTCATGAACCTCCTCTGCCACGTCCGCAGCGGTAGCCCTTGACAGCTTTATTCAGCCAGCTGCCTAGCTTAGCCGGTGTGCGTATCCCGGCAACGAAATCCCCCCGAGTTGCGCTTGCAAGCAGAGGCGTAGGAGGGTACCTTTCGGGGAGTTGTGGCCACGTCCCTACTCGGCCTGTAACTGCTGTTTTCACAGCGTACCCAAAGCCATAAGCAATGGGGGTGTATAACAAACAAGCACCACCGTGGCTTCGACCTGCAGCAAATGAATCAGCTGGTCCTGAACCAGATTGATGCTATGCGTGTTCGCTTTCATATTGTCAACCACAGCGTGCAGCACGAAGTTGCCTTCCACAACACAGGAGAACAGCCTTGCGCCGCATACCAGCATCAGCGGCAGAAATGTGACAAGTGACCACATCAGCGCATGGCATAGGAGACCCGCTATATAGTCATGCTTGTACTTGGTGAACAGCTTGTGCTGAACCTCTGTGTTGTTCGTTTTATAGATCAGTTTCTTCAGCTGCTCCTCCCACCACTCCTTTTGCTTCAGGTCGCACAGGATGCCCTGCAGATAGAAGTCTGAGATGAGGTGTCCCAGCATGCACAGCCAGAACAGGTTGATCGGGTTTTTGATTGTTTCCACAGTCCTCAGGCAAGTTTGCGTTTTCGGTTATATAGAATGATGCCCGCTGTTCCAAGCGCCAGTGCCAGAGTAAGCCCCGGTGAAGGCAACGGTTCACCCATTACAAGCGGCTCGATGCGGCCATCAAAAGGTTCATTGGGGAAGTCGAGATGGTACCAGTCAGAGAACCGGCTGATTGCTTCAGTTGGCACGCTGTAGTTAACAGCATCGAGCCCTGACGTTTTTGCGTATTCAGCCACAGGCGTACTGAAGTCGTTGATCTTGGTTGTTGGCTGATAAGCAATGCCGTAGTTCAGTTTATACGGCGTGCGCAGGTCTTCCACAAAGTCCTTGATGTCAAGGCCTGATACGATAACAGCCAGCAGCGAGAGAATAACAGTAAGAATAATTTTCATATAGCAACCTCCATGTAATAGAGGATGTGGTAAAGTGGTCAGAGCATCCGGATGTGCGCCGGAGACACATGGACCCAAACCATGTATGTTGCTACTACACTATGCTCTGATGGAGCACGGCGAGGTAATTGAAACCTCATCGGCGGGTTACAAATCCACTGCACTAACCTTTATGCTAGCCGTGCGCGATAAACAAAAGCTTCCTCTCTATAGTAGTCCCATAAAGAGGAAGCGGCCCCCTAAGCCCTACCTGGTTGCATCGACAGCGTCACGGGGGAGGTCCGTCTAGCTCCTGGGAGCGGCTGTGATTTATAACAGAGCCAGGCTGTTCGCTATGTCTACGCGATTAACAGCCCTGGGTAAGGCTGCCAGTATGACCGGGCTTAGGAAGATGAAAGGAGACATCTATTATTGTAGTATGTGTTGAACTTCATCCCAAAACAAACACATCCCAACAAGCAATTTCGATGTCTCCAAAAGAGATACCTCCGTGCTCTGCCTGGTTGAGCTACGACGCCGCTAAGCGCCATGACAGATTTGAACTGCATCTCGGAGGACTTGATTGCAGGCTTATTCAGCCTTGACAGCTTCCACAGGAGCCTCGACAGCAGGAGCAGCTTCGGTCGCGTTTTCGACAACAGCGGCAGCCTGTTCAGTGACTTCCTGGGTGGCGGCGGGCTCTTCAGCCTTCTCGGCCTTTTTGCAGGCGGAGACAGTCAGCAGAGCGACCGCGGCAGCGAGCATAAACAGCTTTTTCATGTTTGTGCCTTTCCTTGTTATGTTATAGGGCGGTATAAAAACAGAAGCGTTCTGTCAGGCTCGAACTGGCATCTCCGGGCAATCGCTACCCGGCGACTTATCCTGCTTAGTCCAAGAACGCAAAACACTGCCAGAGCTTACCCGGTGACG
>Ga0310786_10000750_pt1 | contig 51903 bp, 51 predicted proteins | sample AusTroGonzalo_MG_FD_203881 | JGI IMG/M metagenome (GOLD analysis project Ga0310786, IMG submission 203881) | Bovine rumen microbial communities from tropical cattle in Woodstock, Queensland, Australia - Gonzalo_03 (v2) (version 2) | ecosystem: Host-associated > Mammals > Digestive system >...
TCGCTTGAAGCTCTCGCTGAAGCTTCTTCTTTGCCTTTCTTCTACTGTTAATTTTTCCATTGTTGACCTCTTTTTATTTTACTGTTTTTAGTGAATAAAAACGGTCAACCTATTTCAGGCATTGACACATCTTAAAATATTTACATAAAAATCTATTTTTGCGGAAAAAAATAAAAGCAAAAGTTGTCGTTACAATATTGATTATTCCATCAAAACTGCGAGCAAAGTCTGCAAACGATTTTCTTGCTAATGATGACTATAATCCATACATGTTAACAACAATAGGCAACACTCGTCCTGTGACATCAAACGTAAACGAAAATAAATGATAATATACACTAAATAAATGAATATCAGTATTTTATAAAGAATTACAAATTTTCAAAATATGTTTCAGAAAATAATAAATGCGTGTGTTAAGTTAGTGCAGAAACTTTTGCCTGAACCATTTGTTTTTGCCGTTATACTTACTGTAATTGCCTTTCTTGTTGCCATGCCTGTGTGCAATCAGACTCCGCTCGAAGTAGTTGAAAACTGGGGCAATGGTGTATGGTCGCTGCTTGCTTTTGCAATGCAGATGGCCTTAGTGCTGGTGTGCGGTTCTACCTTGGCATCGGCACCATTAGTGAAAAAAGGCATTAGCAACCTTGCTTCACTACCAAAGAAGCCTATTGGAGCAATAGCTCTGGTGACAGCCGTTTCTTCGTTTGCCTGCTGGCTCAATTGGGGATTCGGACTTATTGTGGGAGTAATTTTCGCAAAGGAAATTGCACGTAAACTCCGCGGCGTTGACTACAGGTTACTAATAGCATCGGCGTACAGCGGGTTTGTTGTATGGCACGCTGGATTGTCGGGATCAATACCTCTTACAATGGCAACACAAGGTTCCGGACTAAAAGAAGTAACACGAGGCGCACTGGAAAATCCCATTCCAATAGCCGACACAGTTCTTAGCCCATACAACATAGTAATTGTGGCATTGATAATTGTTGCACTAGTAGTTGTTAATTCTCTCATGCACCCAAAACCGGACAAGGTGATTGCAATAGATCCGAAACTGCTTGCCGATGACGAACCGCCTAAAGTTGAAAAAGGCAATACCCCAGCCGAAAAACTGGAAAATAGTTTCGTCCTGAGTTTGGTTATTGCTGCTCTGGGCTTGATATATCTCGGCATAAAGATTTTTTATAGAGGTGGTTCCCTAGACCTGAATTCAGTGATAATGCTGTTTTTGTTTGTGGGAGTAATTCTTCATAAGACACCATTGGCATACGTCAAGGCTTTTACCAAATCTGCTACTGGTGCTGCCGGCATTTTGCTGCAATTCCCATTCTATGCGGGAATAATGGGAATAATAACAGGAGTTGGAGAATCAGGAATTTGCCTCGGAACTGTTATCAGCAATGCCTGCATATCGGTGTCAACACCAACGACATATCCACTGCTCACTTTCCTTTGTGCTGCTGTACTCAACATGTTTGTTCCTTCGGGAGGCGGACACTGGGCAATACAGGCTCCTATAATGTTCACAGCAGGTGCTAACTTGAATGTAGATCCAGGACTTACAGGTATGGCAATTTCGTGGGGCGACGCATGGACAAACTTAATCCAGCCGTTCTGGGCTATTCCTGCTCTCGCAATAGCAAAACTCAACGCGAAGGACATAATGGGATTCTGCATAATCGACCTCGTAGTGACCGGAATTATAATATGTGGAGGACTGCTAGTATGGGCATGGTAAATTTAGTTGAACCTTTATTTAGTCTATGAATACATTATTTCAAAACTTTATGTAAGTTTGCAATGTTTTAAAAAGTATGTTATGAATTACGAACAATTATTTCAGCAGATAAAGAAAAAGAAAAGTTTTCTTTGCACAGGATTGGACTCAGACATTCAAAAGCTTCCAAAATGTATTATGGATGCCAAGTCTCCAATATTTGAGTTTAACAGGCAAATCATTGATGCAACAGCCAAATATTCGGTAGCATATAAGCCTAATCTGGCATTTTACGAAAGCGAAGGCATCGAAGGATTGCAGGCATTGGAAGAAACTGTTTCGTATATTCGTTCAAATTATCCCGAAATATTCATTATTGCAGACGCCAAGCGCGGAGACATTGGCAATACATCGAAACTATATGCCCGTGCATTCTTCGAGAAAATGGATTTTGATGCTGTAACAGTAGCACCATATATGGGCGAAGACTCGGTTTCTCCATTTCTCCCCTACGATGGCAAGTGGGTAATTTTGCTCGCACTCACAAGCAATAAGGGATCTAACGACTTTCAGAATTTCAGCAATGGTGAAAAACGTTTGTTCGAAGAGGTTCTCACCAAATCGCAGCAATGGGCAGGCAAGGACAAAATGATGTACGTTGTTGGTGCTACAAGGGCTGATATGCTTACAGATATAAGAAAAATTGTTCCAGATCACTTCCTGCTCGTCCCGGGTGTTGGTGCACAAGGCGGTTCGCTCGAAGACGTTGCAAAATACGGCATGAACGATAGCTGCGGATTGCTAGTAAACTCGTCGCGAGGCATTATTTTCGCCGACAATTCGGAAAAATTTGCTGAAGTGGCAGGGGAAAAAGCAAAGGAACTGCAAATACAAATGAAAAACTTGCTGGAGGCTAAAGGTATAATATAGTTGCATCGGCAACTATTTCCATTCAAAACTTTCCATAAAATGTTCTATGTCGTCACGTATAAAATTGACGACTGGAGCAAGTGAATCTTCGTTTGGACGCGACTCAAAATACAACGACCCGCGTATGAAATGCCTGATGCTATCTGTCATATAAAATTGTACCTGTGAAGCCACATTGCCCTTAATGTTGTATAGGCAACCATATACACGGGCAGAATCTTTTTCAAACAAAGACTCTTCTATTGCTTTTGCCTTGACAACATGCTTGTAGGCTAGGTCGTGATTGTCGTTTAACAGTGTGTCTATATCGTTGTTCACATTGTAATATGTCAAGTACACAGTTGCATTGTAGTTGGGGAAATAGATATTGTACCAGCAATCGTCATCCTTGTTTTTTACAAGAAAGGAATACATTGGAATCTCAAATTTGAATGGACAGTTGCCATCGTATTGTTTGTATGATTTTGGGGGGAAATCTATTCTAAAGTAACCCTTGGGATGCGGAATCGAATTCGTCTGCTGATTTGTCATGGACGACAATGGAAATGAAAAGGAATAAACAAAATCCACAAAGGAAAAACCATTATGACTTGAAGTACTATTTTGTGTATCCTTTCCCCCACATGCACAAATTGCAACAAGTAATATAGTCAATGCAATTATTATAATCCTATTTTTCATCGGTACTATCTGGAATATTTAAAGGCAACTTCACCTTTATTTTCTTTATTCTACGTTCATTCGATGCAGTCACTATGAAGTCGAATCCTTTTATGGATATTACTTTATCCTTGACTGGTATTTCTTGGTTCACTTCGAGTATCATGCCTGCAAGAGTTTCTGATTCACCCTTTGATTCCTGGAACAATTCATAGTCAACATCAAAAATTTTGCAGAAATCTACAATGCTTGTCTTTGCATCAAATTCGTATGTGCGATCATCAATCTTATTGAACATGTTCTCGTCGGTGTCAAACTCATCATGAATCTCACCTACAAATTCCTCGAGAATATCCTCGAGCGTTACAATTCCGCTTACTCCTCCATACTCGTCTATTACTATGGCTATGTGCATCTTCTTGGACTGGAAGTCGGACAGCAGGTCCTTTATCTTCTTGGTCTCTGGAATAATGTAATGAGGGCGTATTAGCGTATGCCAGTCGTAATCGTGTTCATCGACATGTGCAAGAACATCCTTTATGTAAAGTATTCCTTTGATATTGTCGAGGTTGTCTTCGTATATTGGAATCCTTGAAAAACCCGATTCCACTATATCACCTATTACCTTCGAGAATTTAGATTCGTATTCGATTGCAAACACATCCACGCGGGACGTCATTATTTCGCGGGCATCGAGCGACGACGAGTTCACAATATCCTCAAGCATTTCGCGGTCATCTTTCAAATCGTCAGAAGCAAGTTCTATGGCCTGCGACAGATCCTCGATGCTGATTTCGGAGGTATGTTTGTTTTGCAAGCGCTTCTTTACCGCATTTGTCGATTTTATAAGGATTATGCTGAAGGGATAGCACAGCGGCTCAAGTATCCACAACGGATACGCCATGAATTTCGAAACGGACAAGGGATATTTTGCAGCAAGAATCTTAGGAATCATTTCGCCAAACAGCAATATGATAAAGGTTATTACTACCGTCTGTAGAACAATAACTAGCACAGGACTATTTACCGAAACAAATAGACTGTCGGAAATAAAGGCTGTGATTATTACTATTGCAATATTGATGAAATTGTTAGCGACAAGGATTGTAGCAAGCAATTTTTCAGGTTCGGACAACAACTTTGCAATTAGTTTTCCTTTTGCTGTTTTTGACTTACGGATTTTTTCCTTGTCGTTTGCAGTAAGTCCGAAAAAACCAGTCTCACTTGCCGAAACAGATCCGGAACAAGCGAGAAGTATTAATACTATAATAATTCCTAAAGGGACAGGGTCCAAGATTCAGATTTTTAAGTTAGAACGGTAAGTCTTCTTCACCATTACCAGGCTGAAATGCAGGAGTTTCTGCTACAGACTGTGATTGCGACGACTGTGTATTTGTATCGGCTAGCGGAGCTTGCTCAAAAGTTGCTGCTGGCTGCTGCATAGGCATGGTTGGCTGTCCTTCTCGCATCGACTTTGGCTCCATCATACGAATTACATCTGCAAGAATTTCAGTGGTGTAATGCGTAGTGTTGTCCTGCCCCGGCCAGCTGCGCGTCTGGAGTCGGCCTTCAACGTAGACAAGCATTCCCTTGTCAAGATATGTTTCACATAATTTTGCAAGCCCGCGCCATGCAACTATATTGTGCCATTCGGTAATTTCACGGCGTTCGCCTTCCTTTGTCTTATAAGGTTCGGTTGTAGCCATACGAAAAGTTGCTACAGGAGTATCTTCCTTAACATATCTTATTTCAGGCTTAACACCAAGCCTTCCTATGAGCATAACTTTATTCAAATACATATAATGATATATTTTTTGCAAAATTAGTATTATTTTTTCAGAATGAAATATTCTTTCTGATATTTAATGCTGTTCCCTTTTTTTAGCTATGCTATTCTTTACCACCGCAATAGCCAAACTTATGTCAAGTACACGCAAGATCACGGCTAATAATACACATAGCAGGAGAACTCCACATATTACAATTATCCAGCTGACATTCAGGTATGTTGAAAAATACGTAGCCACCAAAGATGCTACAACAAAGATAGATGTTGCTATTGTAAACTTCAGATTGAAGTTGAACTTGAACATACGGAAGGCTATCAGATACTGGCTAAGGCCTGTTGCAAGCTGCGTAATCATGCTCGAAATTGCCGCACCTATAACTCCGTATCGTGGGATCAGTACGAAATTAAGTATGATGTTCAGCACCATTCCGCAGGCTGCCATAATATTAAGGTATTTCAGGTTTCCATTCGAGGTAAGCAAGGTTCCAAAAATATAGGTTACGCAAATCCCGACAAATCCGACCATAAGTATTGACAGTACTATGGAACTTGTTTCAACATGCTCGAAGTACATCAAACCCATAATATTACAGTTGAAGAACAGGCATACGCTCATAAGGGCGATGGCCGGAACAAATATCAGTACGAATGCCGTCTTGCACAAACCTTCAACATTCTGTTTCTCCTTTATCATGCGCGCAAACATCGGCAACAGTAGCACAGAGAAAAGATAGGCAAACATAGACGCCGCCTCAAGTATTCTGAATGCCTGCGCGTAAATACCGGCCTGCTCCTTGCCATTTGGCAACATACGCTCAAGCATTACTGAGTCGATACGGTTGTAAAATGCCATAAGCAAAATGAGTAGCGCATATGGAAAACTTTGCTTTATGAATGCTATGAAATATTTCAGCTGAAAGTTGAGGCGGAAATGCTTTGTCTTGCTGAATACAATTAGGAAAGCAACAAGCGCAGTTATAAAATACGATGCAGTTTGCGTAAGTACGAACCATTCAATTTTAATAGGTGTATCGGTGATATGACCCCAGACAAGTATGCTGCAGAAAATTATCATCAGCAGACGGTCGAGCACAGAGAGCATACTGTCGGTCTTGAACATCTGCATACCGCTTACGTTTGAGCGCAGGTAAAGCGTCATCGACTGCAGGAACTGGTTGACAACCAAGATGCCAAGAATTTTCATCTGGCGCAATTCGTAGCCTAGGCACAGCGCGACAATCATTGATATTGCAACGTAAACTCCAGCAAGTACAATCCTGAGTGCCAACAGGTTGGAAAGACTTTTGTCGAGCAAGTTGCGGTTCTGGGCTATGTTGCGATTGTTGAAGTTGGTGATGCCCATGTCGAGGATAATGTTGAGCAGCAGCGAGAAGTTGAGCAGCGAAAAATATATGCCGAATTCCTCGGCACCGACAATATTCTGCACCGAGCGCTCAACCCCGAATATCCAGAAAGGCTTTACCAAGATATTGAGGAAGAGAAGGAAACATAAGTTTATTACAAAATTCCTCTTCATTCTTGTAATGGAGCACAAAAATACAACATAAAAGCGAATCCAAAAACCATAACGAATAATATGCGAAAATGTTTTGTCGCAGATGAAAAAAATTAACTACCTTTGCCACCGAAATTTTCAGTATTAATTAATATTTAAATTTTAAAGAAATGGCTTATAAAATCAGTAACGACTGCGTATCTTGCGGTACATGCGCTGGCGAATGCCCAACAGGCGCTATCAGCGAAGGAACTCCTTATGTAATCAATGCTAACGAATGTGTATCTTGCGGTACTTGCGCAGGTGCATGCCCAGTTGGTGCTATTTCAGAGGAATAATCAGCAGTCTGAAAAGAGATTGATAGGTTGCCGGAATGGCAACCTATTTTTTTGAATCATAAAATTGAAAACTATGCAAAAGACTTGTCCTGAATGTCACAAGACATTTGAATGTTCGCAAAGCGAAGACTGCTGGTGCACACGCATTACAATTCCAGAAGATGTTGCCAACTATCTAAGAGACAAATACTTCGACTGCCTTTGCGAAGACTGCATGACCAAAATTTTAAAAAACAAGGAAAAAATTTTGCAGGGTAAATAAAATGCACTACCTTTGCACCCGCTAAGGTACCTTGGCCGAGTGGTGAGGCACCAGTCTGCAAAACTGGGTACTGCAGTTCGATTCTGCAAGGTACCTCAAAACAAAAAGACATCCGATCGGGTGTCTTTTTTTATATTACCTTAATATGTACATCTTACCTACTTCACGTTTAAAGTACTTGTCGGTACCAACATCGCGCTTTTCAATTTCCTCACCGTTTATCTTTGCTTTAACGATATAGAAGTAAACCCCATTTGCAAGCCTGTCGCCGTATGTATCGCAACCATCCCAAGCATATTCGGTGATATTTTTTCCAATGGTTATAGGTCCAAGTTCATTGAGATAAATGCGCTTTACAATCTTACCTGAAACTGTAAATATTTCTATTTCGAGCTCATCAGGGATTTCGCTGCCCGTAAGTTCAAACACAAACCTTGTCTGCGAACTGAACGGATTCGGATAATTGAGCAAATTTGTAATTGTAGACCGCGTTATTATATTGAAATCAATCACATAGCAATTGTCACCTGACAGATTACCAGCTGCATCTTTCGCTTGAACCTGCAACCTGTATGTTCCATCATCCGTAAAAATTGGCTTGTAAATTATCTTGCAACTATTATCCGGCAGTTCCGCAGGTATCCACTCTATTGTTTCCATTGGATTTTCCTGTATGCCGAAGTTTATATGTTTTGCCTGACCTGTAGTAAGATTTGTAAGGCTCATTTCGAAAAGAGAGGTGTCGTTGAGGGCAAGATATTTGTTTTCGTCCTTTAGTGTGATTAGTATTTCAGGTTTTGCCGACACAATTTCTCCGTTCATTATAAATTTTCCGTCGAAACTGACCTCAAGCAAAGGATTGGTATTGTCGTTTGTTATGTAGAAATACTTTGATGCAATGTTGTTGTAATGATATTGCTCTGGCTGATAATAAGTTCCTGTTGCTTCGTTTATCGGATTGATTTCAACCCAGATGCTGTTGAGACCAGAAAGTCCGAGAGTAGAATAACGTATTGTATCAGTGATAATGTCGTGCGCAGGATGTGGACGAAGTATACGAACATCCAGCACTGTTTCGTTATTGTGACTGTCGCGGATCCAATACTTGACAACAAGGCTGTCCATATCGTAATTACTTACATTATGTGTAGCAATGGAGAATACAAGTTCGTCACCACGCTCGATGGTATCTGAATGGAAGAAATATCCAAGTTTGGGATCTATTGCAGTTTCGGGAACACCATCGAATCTAAGTTGCCACTTCTTTAGCTGTGGTGGTGTGCGGTTTACCGTATCACGGGTAAAAAGGTTTAGCCGCAAGTTTGGATATGTGCGGTAGTCAATCAGGTTGCCTAACGCCGAAAGCAAAAGGTCGTTAGCACCGAGGCTGTCAATTACAAGTTCTTCTTCACCAGACGTGCGGATACCATAAACTTCGAGCTTTATTTCGTCCCCTTCTTCGCTTTCGTGCTGCCATTGCAGCGACCTCCACTGCTTCGACGGGCCCACCACTGTACTTGTCATGTACCCGTATGTAAGATCCGTAACAAGGTCAAGCGGATCCATATCAATGTCATCTCCAAAAATTTCCCTGTGTATGGAAGGATCGCCCTTGCGCGTACAGAAAATGTATGCCTTGTTGTTTGGCACCGTGCGTATCTGCACAGAGCCAAGGTTCTCCATACTTTGCTTTAGACTTTCGGGCAAGGACGAGAAAGCTACTGTACGCCATGAATATATAAGTATATAGTAGCCATTGGGAACATCGTTGAGCAAATTGACCATACCATTGAGGGCATTTGTGTTAATGTCGAATGTGAAATAAGGCTGAGGTGTTGAAGCGGAAAAACACATAGGATAGTTTCTATGTCCATAATTATGCCTATTCGACTGCCATGCAAGCAATGTCATCGGATCAATTACTGCGACAACCATCGCCGAACCTGTGTTGCAGTTGCTATAACCTCCTGTCTGCTGTCCGGTTGCATTGTCTATTGACCAACGGACAACATAAAATGTGCTTGAACCAACATTCGCCCTGTTGTGACAATTGAGTTGCCTCTGTCCTTGCGAATAGGTAAATATCTGTGAGTTTCTGTTATACTCGATAAGATTGAATTTATCCTTCTTAAATTGGTAGTAATGAGCCTGTGACCATCCCTCCTCGCCATCAATGTATATAAACGAAGATTCTTTCCATGCGTTTCCGCCATCTCCCAGATCTGCTGCAACACGCCAATAATAAACCGTATTTTCTGTTAGGCGGAACGGAACTTTCCAGCTTACTATTCCACCCTCGCTGTTGACAGTAGTTTCGTGCATAAACGGACTGTTGAACGCATCGGTTGTGTCAATCTGGAAATGATAGCTTGTTGTTCCAAGGAAAGGATCTCCTGTAGATGCAACAAGCGAGACTGTATCGTAAGGATAAATAGCATATTCGTAAGGGTATATTGGAAATATGTCGCTCGAGCGTATAATGAAATCCAAGGTAGCATAATTGTTTGTTTCCGAAACTTCATCTATCTCGTTCATACCATCTACATATACGCGAATACTATTCATACCGGTACCGTCGATAATATTTGTAGGAATTTTTACGCTTACCGTACGCCTGTACATGCAGCCATCGACAATTGTTTCGTAATGCGATTCGCTGCCATTGGGAAGAGTTCGCTCCACATACAGATGAAAATTATCGAGTACGGTCTTCCCAATGTTCTTTATGTCAATCTTAACATCAAAACTATCCTGCACCGTAGTTATCTCTCTGGGCAACAGACTTATCGACGAATTGTCAATCATCAGGTCTGGCTTTGGTCGCGGTCCTATTATAATCGCAGGATCACCATGCAAAGTTATCTGATAGCTTGTAACTTCTGTATTCGTACTCCAACTATTTGTTAGTACGTTTTTCAAAGTGTTTTTTATCTGTATTCCTATAGGCCGACTATAATTCAGGTATGTAAAATTCCTGTATAATTCATAGGTATATGTATTCAGATAGCTTGTATTTCCCTGATCCATAGACGAAATAAACCCGATTGCACCTTTCGACGACTTTATCCAGATATCACTCAACGTATTGGTTGTAGAATGAATTGCTCCTACATAACACGAGTTTCCAATCATAAACGGAAACTTGCCATTGCTATTATAGAATTCGGGGCTTTCAATTTCATGGTCAAAGGTAATTGACGAACCATGTCCGAAGAATGTCATCAACGCTACACCATTGTTTACCAAATTGTTAATCGAATCACTATTGGTGGTTGTAACCGCCGCAGACGAATTTTTGAGAAAAGTATGCACATTACCACCAAAAAGCGTATCCTCAATAATATCCTTGTACGAATTAAGATAACCTTCGATACGACTTTGTTCCGACGCATTGTTTCCTCCACCAAAATGCATCACTTCTTTGTTCCAAAGCCCTGGCTCTTCCGATTCAAATATTCTAACCTTGTTCAAATATGTTGTCAATTGCGACGCCGATGTTATGGCAAGACGCCCCGTTGCAAACAAAGGTTCTACCGTCGTCCCTCCTATTCCTACAGTAAAAAGCTGATCGCTAGCCGGTTGCCCTGCCGAGGGAACAGTTGTATATGCTGCATTGGAGGCATTGCCACGGAACTGGCTTGCTTCAAGAGAACGTCCAACCAAGAACAAATACTTTTCAGAAGGAGAAGCATTATACACTGCCAAACAGAACCTGCGTATTGCTGCCGGATTACGGTTTACGCCGTATGCATATTGGTCGTAAAGCTGCGACACGTCCGCAACCAAAGCCTTATATCCCTGCGAATTCCTGTATGTTGCATATTCGTTGCAAACACTTAAGTATTTACTATGTGTAACTATCAGATAGTCGGCATTTGGTACCAACGAGAGATAGTTTATGAACTTGTTGTCGGCAGAAATTCTCTTTATGGCAGCTACCGACTGGTATCCATCGGAACCTACAAGAATCATCTGCCTTTCGCCATTTGTATTTCCAACAAGAGCCTTTATTGTACTTCCAATGGTAGGAACTATGCGCTCATGATTGGTCAGGTCGTACAATATTGCGCCATCACCAAATGCGAAATTGCTTATTTCCAGATAATCCCTAGTATCTAAGCTATTGGCTGGAAGTTGGAACCCAAATGCTGTTGCATTCTCGAAATTCCAATTATGAGGATAAACTATGTCTATGTATGACAATGCATTCTTGTCATTATCGCCTCCATCGGCAACAAACCTTATTGAGGTGGAAGCCGAAATTGTAGAACTAGGCACAATAACCTTCTTGCGAATAAACTCATATCCATTATATGTAGTATCAATTAACGTCTGCCCACCCATTACCGCTGTAAGATGATGTAAGGCATTATAATACACCGCATTGCTTGTATTTGTTCCTCCTACGGCCATTTCTATTTCCGTATCTGGTCCATTGGAATATACACCTGCAGTTGCAATAGTTTTTGTTACCCCCGACGATGATATTTCTGTCGCATCCATCCACCCTTCCGACTGAGTAAACAGACTTCGCGTATTACCCGAATAGTACTTTCCTGCATAGTTTGCCCGCTTGTGCCTTATGCAATAGTTCTGACGGTTTGCAATGTGGTCGTCAAAATCAGTCTCTGCCGATTCGCTCATTCGTAGATGTCCTCCGCCAAAATTCCAAGTCAAGAAATATGCTGAGGTATCATTGAAAAAGCTCAGTTCCGGATTTATCATGTTTTCGGGCGAATCGTAGAAGTCGTATTCGTCGGTGCCTCGGTTTTTCTTTGCATAGAACTCTATATACCCATTGCTGCCCATTGTGCCGTCGCTGTTTAACCCACTTACGTGGATATATTGTTCCTCGCCATGATGGAAAATCTGCAACTGATTGGCATTAATAAGGTTTATTGGCACATCGGCTGAAATAAGTTCATTAGCATAAACCCTGTACATACCATCCTTTACAATCTGAATCTTGAAATACTGCTGGTTATAGTTTATCCAAGAATTTTCCTGCGCAAAAACGCCTGAACACACAAAAAATGCAATCAGTAAAAAAGATATGTATTTAAGACAACGGTTCATTTCCTACAATCTAGCTCTCGATCCTTTTTCGTTTTTCTTTATATTGAAACTATAGCTAAGAGAAAAAACATGCGAATACAATGCAATACTTTGGTTTCCAACATCGGTGAAAGCATAATCGATACGTACACCGTAGAACTTTACGCCAATGCCGAGGTTTGGCTGCCAATAAAAAGTTTTCTTACCATCAAAGTCGGGAACTGTCTGGAAATTGTTGAATCCGCAACGCAGGAAAACCAGGTCGCCATAACCGAGTTCCAGTCCGAAAGTGGGGTCGATACTTAATGCCTTGCTACGGATGAGAGTGCTACGCTTGCCATCGAAAGTCATTGCAAGGTCGATTTCGGGATAAATCGTAAACTTTTCCTTTATCGTAAACAAATATCCTGCGCCAAGCATAAGACGAGGTACAGTAACTTCGACGCCATTGACAGGAATTTCGTTGCCAGTTTCTGCATATACATCAGCGAGTAGCTCGCGATTGTAGTTCCAAGCGTTGAAAGTTCCTATCCCATCGCGCAATACAGCACCGAAACGCCAAGCCTTGTAGTCGTATTTCGCTGCAAAGTCGAGCCCGAAGCCTACTGCATGTGCAAATTCTCCAACATTACGGTAGATAATCTTCACATTTCCGCCAACACTAAGACCTTCAATGGGAAGCTTACGCGAATATGAAGCCATGAATGCATAGTCAGCTATCGAAAAAGAGGTAATATTGTCGTAATTGATATTTCCGTTTGGATCTATCAGGTTAAGGGTATTGGGAATATCGTCAACACCGAAGCGAACCATCGACAACGCTATTGTTGATTTTTCATCAATCTTATATCCGGCACCGACAAAGTCGTATTTTGAAATTCCTGCAAAATATTCCGAATGCATTGCTCCAATTTCTATTGTCTTGTCAAGGTTTATCAAAGAGGCTGGATTCCAATATGTAGCAGAAATGTCATTTGTAGAGGAAATTACCGATGTTCCCATTCCCAAAGCCCTTGCTCCAACGCCAATTGAGAGGAACTCGTTGCTGTATTTCGACACGCCCTGTGCATTTAAAAAATTTACAGAGGTTGCCAATAATACAAATAATGCTAATTTTGCAGTCGTTTTCATCTGTCAATTTTTACGATGCAAAGAAAACGATTTTAAACGACAACTTATTATATATTTTTAAAAAAAGGTATGAAAAAGATAAAAGCGGCATTCCCTTCGTTTGTAACTTCGCTGAATATGGTCTGCGGAGTGTGCGCTTCGGTGCTTGCAATGCAAGGCGAAACAAGGCTTGCCGTAGTGCTGATAATATTGGCGGCTGTGTTCGATTTCTGCGATGGTTTTGTTGCAAGATTGCTACACTCCGTATCGGAATTCGGCAAGCAGATGGATTCTCTTTCCGACCTTATAAGCTTTGGTGTTGCTCCATCGGTCATAATGTATGAATTTGCAACATCAAAAGGACTTTTTTCACACTATGTGGCACTTTTCGTTTTGCTGATAGCCGTATTTTCGGGACTTAGGCTGGCAAAATTCAATATCGACCCCGAACAGACAACCGAATTCAAAGGGTTGCCAACTCCAGCATCGGCACTATTTGTAATTTCGGTTTGCTACTATTGCAAGACAAGCGTATCTGCTTTAGCACAAGCACTTACATCACAAGCAGCCGTTATTGCCGTAGTAGCTTTCGTCTGCATAATGATGGTGGTGAATTTGCGTTTATTCTCAATGAAGATTAAGACACTGAAAATAAAGGCGATAATCTGGCAACTGATACTTGTAGCATCGTTGATTGCGTTTGTGTGCCTGTTCGGTGTACTCGGATTGGCATTTACCATTATTTTGTATGTTATCTTATCGATAATCAGGAATATAATTAATCGCGATAATAAAGATAATAATGTGAAGACGCAAAATTTTGCGTCTCCACATAAAATCCCAGAACCCCCAGAAACATAGAAACCCAGAAACATAGAAACCCAGAAACATAGAAACTAAAAAAACATATTGTCATGAAATTTTACGCTCAAATCAATGTTATGCCGCTTAAGGCATTGTTGGACCCACAGGGAAAAGCTGTATTGAACAGCGCAGTTAAGACTGGTTTCGAAACTCTTCGCAATGTCCGCATAGGCAAGCACATAGATGTTGAAATAGAAGCAGCTTCAGAGGCTGAGGCAAACAAGAAAATCGACGAATTCTGCAGCAAGGTTCTTGTAAACCCGATTATTGAGTCTTACGAGTTCTCGATAGCTGAAGTAAAATAATTTTTGCCTCGTACCAATGGTTTGGGAAATGTGCTTTTAGCATATTTCCTAATTTTCGTGTTATCTGATGAAGTATCGGATTTTTAGCATATTAGTTGCCGTGCTTGCAAGTCTGCTTGTACTTGCATGCGCGAAGCAAGTTGTGCTCACTGGTGGTGCAAAAGATGTAACACCTCCTGAAGCAAAAACAAGTATGCCCGAAAATGGATCAACCAACTTTTCATCTAAATCAAAAACAAAATGCATAGTGGTGAAATTCAACGAATACATCAAACTGAACGATGTGTCTTCGAAACTGATAGTCTCACCGCCTATGGAAGAAAACCCTGTGGCTGTTGTAAATGGCAAAAAACTGAAAATCAAGATTAATACCACCCAGCTTAAGCCCAATACAACTTATTGTCTCAACTTCAACGATGCTGTAGCCGACATAAACGAGAACAACGCTCTCAACAGTTTCGTATATGCTTTTTCCACTGGTCCGGAAATTGATTCGCTGTCATTTGCAGGAACTGTTTTCGATGCATATACACGTAAACCAGTAGATGATGCATGGGTATTGCTGTATAGTGATTTATCCGACACGGCAGTATCGACAAAAATGCCTGACTATATCACAAAAGTTGACAAAAATGGCAACTTCCAAATAAATTATGTATCAGACAACAACTATAAGGTTTTTGCTCTGCACGACAATAACTCTAACTTCAAATTCGATCTTCCTGAAGAAAGTATTGCTTTCATTGATACTTTATTCCACCCTTCAGTGGATATTATATACGATACTGTCAGGACAAAAGATACACTTAACGACTCTATCGTTACTAAATATAGTTATCAGCCCGATGATATAAAATTGCTATTGTTCAAGGAAAACAAGACACCACAGTTCTTTAAGTCGTCGAAACGCCTGAAATCCAATTACTTTGAAATGGTTTTCAACTTCACACAATACGAAAGGTACAAATTTACAGTTCCCAACGACAGTACGGCATTCGTGTGGGCTAAGGAAAATCCTGATACTGTGAGAATCTGGTTGAGGGATACTTCGCTTATAGCTTCCGACACTTTGAAAATTTTTGCCGAATATGTGGATCCCGCATTCACCGATTCTATCCACCACGATACACTGAAGTTCCGCAAACAGGACAAGCTTTTGCCCGACACAGTATTGACAATGATGCTTTCAAAAGAGAAACGACCGAATACCGATTACAGTATTCTGTTTTCTCAACCGATAGAAACCTTCGACACAAGCAAGCTAACTCTATTCGGAGCAGTTGATACCTTATTTGAAAAAATGGATTTCAGTGTGGAAAAAGATTCGCTTAACCCTCTTAGGCTAAAGGTAATAGCAGAAATTACCGAAGGCCGCAAATATAAGATAGCAGTAGATTCGGCGTTTGCTACCTGCATATATGGATACTCAAACACAGCCGACACCATTGACATTGTCCCAATGCGTGAAAACGAATTTGGCTCACTGAATATTTTATTCAACAACGATAAGCACTACTACGTCGAACTGCTCCAAAATGAAAAAGTCATTGCAATGAATATTGTGGAGGGAAGAAAAGCTGCTTTTACCTATTTGACACCAGGGAAATACAATATCCGTGTAGTTGAGGATGAAAACGAAAATGGCCGTTGGGATACAGGTGACTATTCCAAACACAAACAACCCGAAAATGTATTCTATTATCCTGACCAGTACGAAATTCGCAGCAGTTGGGAACATGAAGTCACTTGGGATGAATAGGTACTGATTATCAACAAAAAAAGCCATCAATCGATGGCTTTTTATAAATGAAATCAATGACTTCTATCTTGCTTTCAATCCAAGAATCTGCCTTGCTTCTGCCGAAGTAGCGATTCCACGTCCGAGTTCCTTGGCAATTCTTACAACCTTGGCAACGAGTTCACCGTTCGATTTTGCAAGTACACCTTTTTCAAGATAAAGGTTGTCCTCGAATCCAACACGAACGTTACCACCCATAGCTATAGCAGCGGCTGCCATCGGGAAAGCATTACGTCCAACGCCTGTTACAGTCCAAGTAGAACCAGCAGGAATGCCGTTTACAAGCCAGCAGAGGTTAGCAACTGTTGCTGGAGTACAACCTGGTACGCCAAGTACGAAGTTGAACTGCATCGGGTCACCGGGAACCTGTCCTTTGCGAGCCATCGTGAGGATGGTATCAAGGTGTCCCATTTCGAAGCATTCGTATTCGGGCTTAATGCCGCGTTCGATCATGCGCTTGCCGAAAGCACGCATTGTAGGCATTGTGTTGTCGAAAATTTCGTCACCGAAGTTGCAGGTACCGCAGTCGAGGGTTGCCATTTCGGGAACTGGGTTTGTGTCGGTCGATTGTAGACGTTCATCTGGAGTCATACCTACAGCACCGCCAGTCGATGGGATAAGAATTACATCGGGGCAAACCTTGAGGATAGCCTCGGTGCATTCCTGGAAGCGGTCGCGACTCTGGGTTGGAGTACCATCGTCGAAACGAACGTGCAGGTGAACGATAGCAGCACCAGCGTCAACAGCCGACTTTGCTTCGCGTACGATTTCCTCAACGGTATAAGGTACGTTAGGATTCTGTTCCTTGGTAACTTCTGCTCCGCAAATAGCGGCGGTAATTATCAGTTTTTCCATATCGTACGCTTATTTTTTTCTTTGACAATCCTTTGGTGTTACACATGTTCCAGATGCACGGCAAACAAGTATCGGTTCATCCAATTCATCAGCAGCAGATGCTGAAATGTCGGGACGAGCAACAGCAACCTTGCGTGCTTCGAACATCATGTGGCGAGAAGTGTTACCTTCGCGGTCAATCCAACCTTCAGCCTCGATGAAGTCGCCTGCATAAACAGGAGCCTTGAATTCAATCATATCGTATGCGCAGAAAAGGCCTTCATCGCCGTCACGCATAATGAGAAGTTCGGTAGCCACATCACCAAACAGGTGAACCATGTGAGCACCATCAACCAAATTGCCACCGTAGTGTGCATCCTTTGCGCTCATGCGCAGTCTAATCTTTGTTCTGTATTCCATGTTCTAAATTTCTAATTTGAAGATTTGATAATTTGATAATTCAATGATTATGATGGGCTTGAAGGCTTAAAGTCTTAAAGGCCTGAAGACGGCTTTTGGCCTTTTAGCCTTTTCTTCTTTCTGCCTGTTAGCCTGCAAGCCTTTTTGCCTTATTTTACAATATAGTCAACGAAGATGTTCTGGGTATGGATTGCTTCAGGAGCAATTTCGCCAACCTTAACAATGTTCTCGATTTCGGCGATAACAACGTCAGCTGCCATAGCCATCATCGGGTTGAAGTTCTGGGTTGTGCCCTTGAAAACGAGGTTACCGGTTTCGTCGCCAACGGTTGCACCGAGCAATGCGATGTCTGCATGAATCGGGAGTTCGAGGAGATAATCCTTGCCGTCAACGTTAATTACGCGCTTTCCTTCTGCTACTACTGTACCGAGACCAGTTGGAGTGAGAACGCCACCAAGACCAGCACCACCGCAACGGATACGTTCTGCAAGAGTTCCCTGAGGTACGAATTCGATTTCGAGTTCCTTGGAGTTCAACTGTGCGATAGTCTCCGGATTTGTACCGATGTGCGAAACTATAGCTTTCTTAACCTGATGGTTTGCAACAAGAATACCAACGCCCTTGTCAACAAAAGCGGTATCGTTACCGATAATGGTAAGGTTCTTGATACCTGCATCGTGTATTCCCTTCAATACCTTGTTGGCTGAACCAACACCCAAAAATCCGCCGATCATGAGGGTCATTCCGTCCTTCACCATTGATACGGCCTGTTCTACTGAGATGAATTTATCCATAATTAATTCCTTTTAAGTTTATCTGTTTTTAAAACGGCTTCAAATATAGCATAAATATTTCGTTTGAGTAAAAAATATTTTTTGATGTATCAATAAAATTTGACACATCTGACAATCCATAGCAAAAACATAGCTATCATCCCTATATACCAGCACAAAACACTGAGAAAACCATAAAGATGACTTGTATTGGTACAAAAAAGATTTTGTATCCAACTATTAGCCTACATAAAACGAACTACCTGCAAAGTCTTTCTATCACACTCTTATGCTGTGGGAAAGTACGCATCATATCTTCCTTTTTGGCCAATTCGAAATTAACGAACTCAAAAGCGGGACCAACAGCACAGCCTACCAACGAAAATCCTTTTTTATCGTGTAATTCCGCTGAAAACCATTGTTCCGGCTCAATTACGACCTGCATTTCGTCATCGGCAGAAAGATGATGGACAACAAGTTCTCCTTCTGCATTAATAACATAAATATCAAGACATTCGCCAGCGTGATAATACCAGATTTCGGTCATTCCGTGCAACCTATGGAAAGCCGAAAAATCATTTCCTTGCAACAAATAATAAATTGAAGAAATACTCTTCTTGCAAGTTTCATCGTTACCATACAATTGCCGGTAATACCCTCCCTCAGGATGCGGTATCAGACCATATTTCTCTATGTATTCCTTATAATCCATAAGTTTTAATAATTTTCTGCAAAATACATCTATCTACCCAATCACAAACCTTGCCGTCTTCCTACTCTTCTGCGTCATATAGACTTTGTGTCCGGAAATCATTCGGTTAATAGCCTCATCGTTGTAGTATCTGATAGTAATTAGTTGCAGATTATCGTTATACTTTACAAAGTATTCCTTCTGCAGGTCGGCTACAAGCGCATCGAAGTTGCGGTTGTTGGCATCGATGGAGGCCGAGAAGTCGATTGCAGAGTTCTGCATAACGTTCACCTTTACCTTGTACTTTGCGAACAATCCGAAAATATTACTCATGTTCTCTTCCACAATGAACGAAAAATCCTTTGGCGAAATTGAAATAAGCACCTGATTCTGCTTCAGGATATACACTGGCACAAGGTCGAGGGCATAATCCAACTTACGGATGACAGTTCCCTTTGCCGACGGGTCCTTAAACGAGCGCACATACAGCGGAATGTTCTTGTTCTCGATAGGCTTTATTGTCTTAGGGTGGATAACCTTGGCTCCGTAGAAGGCAAGTTCTATGGCTTCGTGGAACGAAATTACATCCAATTTCTCGGCAAAGTCGCACCATGCAGGGTCTGCGTTCATAATGCCAGGCACATCTTTCCAAATCGTAACGCTTTCGGCATCAATGATATGTGCAATCGACGAAGCCGAGTAGTCCGAACCCTCGCGCCCGAGCGTGGTGGTATGGTGGCTGATGTCGCTACCGATGAAGCCCTGCGTTACAAAAACATTGTAGTTTGCATCCGAAAAAGCCTTGCGCACCTTCTTTTCCGACAGCTTCCAATCGATTTTTGCATCGCGGAAATTGGAGTCGGTAACAAGGTAGCGGCGTATGTCGATGAACTTGTTCTGTTTTCCCCTGTAGCGCAGGTATTCCGAGAAAATGGTAGTGCTGAGCAGTTCACCGTACGAAACAATTGAGTCGTACTCGAAGTCGTAGTCATCGGTGGGAATGCCATCAATGCGTTCGGCAATTTCCTCGAAAAGCGCATTCAGCTTCTTGCAAACAGTTTCGGTCTTGCCGCCAAAGGCTTCGGCGACATAGTCAAGATGGAACTTCTTGATGTTCTCGAACTCTACATTCTTTTGTTCGTCGCCGTTGAAATAGTAGTTGACGAGGCGTTCCAGATGGTTGGTTGTCTTGTCGATTGCCGAAACTACAATTACCAGTTCGTTTTCGTCCTTTATTATGTTATAGACATTCTCTATTGCCTGTGGCGTCTTTACCGATGCACCGCCGAATTTATATACCTTCATAAGTTTAAGTTGTTTCTAAGTTTCAATGTGCTGCGCACGTTTCTAAGTTTCTATGGCTAACGCCGTTTATAAGTTTTTAATGTTCAGGGTTTAACAGTTCAAAGTCGTAGCGACGCAACACTTTGCGTCGATTGTTTTTTATGGTTTGATGTCGTTTATATGTTTCATGTTTCTTGTTTAGTCGTGGCGTACCGCGACAATAGTTTTTAGTTTTGTTCCACAAAAATAAGGTTGTTTTTTGTTTTTGCTACCATTAAAAGCAAAACATTATTCACAATTATTTGATAATAAAAACCTTTTTGCAACAATGTTTTTATACAATGCCCAATATCCTCACATCACCAACTTATTATCTGCTGTTAACTCAATTTAAAACTAGTTAACAAAACATATTATAGGGTAAGGCTAATGTACAACTTATGAATTTATTGAACTATCCTTAATTCGTTGTATTTTTCATCGCAATATATTTTTTGATTTTTTCAATGAACAAGCGGGCTGATTCTATACGAGACAGCACATCTTCTTCGGCTACTTCAAAAGAACAATTATAGTCTGCACTTTCGCGCAAAGTTTGCAACTGCGAATAAAAACGACCGTCATCAACTGAAAAAATCTGTGTCTTTACATAATACTGCTGAAAGCGTATTACTGCTCCTTTATGAGTACCAACTTCATGTCCATCGTTGATTAACAATGCACTTACTGCATGGAATACTGAATAATATAAACGATTTACTAGCGTACTCCAAAATCCTGCCTTTTGGAGCACCTCGTATTCGGCAAAGATATTTTCTGCCTTTTCCAATTCCATACCGACAATTATATGTCTATCTTCATCACTAAGATTCATACAGCAATTGTTTGTCTCGTTCAACATTATGGAAAAACATCGCATGCCTACCATTATACCAGTCGTTTTTGGTATATGTTTGCACACTGAAATATTGCCACAGGTCGAAACCACATTCCATAATAGGATATGCGTATTTGTCAAAATCATCAGCATCTTTTTGTGGTTTGTCAAGTAGCAACAGCATATCCCAGTCGCTATCGTCACGATAATCGCCACGAGCGCGGGAACCATAAAGATAGAGCACACTACCCTTGGGCAATACTTTGCTTGCAACCTGCTTTATCCTGTCTATGACACTATTCCTTACCATTGCTTTTCGTTTGTGTTGCAAACTTATATAAAAATTACGATTTATATGCCAGTGTAATAAAGAAAATTCATTGTTGACAATCAAATAGTTGCAAATTTTCTTTAGAAGACAAGATTCTTGATTATCTGCTGTTAACTCATTTTCCGAATCACTTAGCAACAAGTTATCGGCAATGTTTTGCAATCCACCAAGACAATAATGCGCACTCCATTGCGCACATTTTTCAAAAAATTGCGCAGTCTAGTGCGCAGTTGTGAGAATATTTACAAGATTAAATACTAGAACAACAAAGTTCTCCACTGCATTTATTCCCCTTTGTCCACAACTGTCTGCATGCTTGTTCTTCTCCTATATCTCCGTCTGTTAGGACGCTTCTTAGGTGTGGTTTCGGTCGTGTCCTTAGACTTTTCATCATCGATGCCACGAGTCAGCTTGCGAACAATCTTGTATTCCGAAAGGAACTCCTTGGCAATCACACGAATCACCGTATAGACTGGTATTGCCAGCATCATGCCGATGATTCCGTAGAGCGTTCCTGCGACAACTATCACAATGAAAATCTCGAGCGGATGAGCGTTTACGCTGCGCGAATAGAAGAACGGCTGGAAAACAAAGTCATCAATCAGCCTTACAACGACAACAGTTATCAGCAAGCCGTAAATCTGCGGCATCGTGAAGGTGTAGAAGTCGAGGTTTACATTTGCTGCACCTATTAAAGCTACACCAAATGCGGCTCCTATCCATGGACCAATGTAAGGTATGATATTCAAAAGTCCACACAAAAGACCTATCATCAAGCACAAGCCGAAATTAAGTCCGCACAACAGCAAACCCAATGTTATCAAGACACTTACTGCAAGCATCTCGAAAAATATACCGTTCAAATAATTTTTTATCAATCGTGGCAGCTTGTCCAATATACGTGTAGCCTTCTGCTCGTAATTGGTTGGAACAAGAGCCATTATTCCATTTCGGAACAATTTCGTCTCCTTTAGAAAAAAGTATGTAAAAAATGTTATGGAAAAGATTGCCAGAAATAGCGATTTTGCTCGGCGTCCTATATTCTTAACAATTTCGCCTACCGAAGAAAAATCCACCATGCTCTGCACATTCTTCACAACAATATCACCCACCGAAAAGTCAGGATCGCCAATTACCGGATAAGACTGCACAAATTCGTCGATTTTTTCAACTGGCTGACTTAGACCTTCTTGCAAACTTGCAAGGTCTATTTTTTGAAATTGAGCAATTTGCTTTCCCACAAACGGAACTGTAAGCACAATGAACAATATTACAACGCCCCAGATAAATACCGTTGTTATCATTGCCGAAATCCAACGTGGCATCTGGAAACGACCTATGTGGATTTTGTCAAGAAGCTTTACGATGGGACTTGATATCGCAGCGATGAAACCCGAAATAAGCAGCCACCACACTATGTTCGAGAAGTATATGCAAAACATTACAAGTATTAATACGCCAAGCAAACCGATAAGATATTTACGGTACTTGGACATATTATTCTTTGTCTCCGTTGTCTTCTGTTTTGTCTCCATTTTTGCTTTCTATTTTTTTCATGAACAACGAGAAAAACGCTCCTGTCGGGCATAAGAAATTGCACCACGGACGATTTATAAACACCGAAAACAACAATATCACTCCTGCCAGTATGAGTACCGACAACGAAGCAAACTGGAATTTAAACGCTGAAAAAGGTTCAAAGTTTTCGATGCTAATATCAAGCGAAATACAAAGCAATGCGCCAAGCAAAGCAAGCAGCACATATCGTGCATACCTCATAACCTTCATTGCCTTGGGCGGTATTTTAAGCTTGTGCTTGGGATTTATTTTGCCTACCAGTTCCTGACATGCGCCAAACGGGCATACATACATGCAATAGAACTGCTTGTTGAGGAAAAGCGGTGCTAGTATTCCAGCTGCAAAAACAATGAAAATGAACAAATCCATCTTCCAGTTTACGCCCGAAACCAACCACGACGACAACTTTGCAATGCTAAGAACCTGTCCCATCCAGAATCCAAGTATTCCTATCGAAGCCAATAGCAGCACAATACGGTATTTCCTTGTGCGCTGAGGTTCCCAGAAGCAGAAGCCTGCAAACATCAGTAAGCACATTGTAATTATGAAGCCAACAATATCGTCTATGTTTTCATAACTTTCGGGCATTTCATCATAACCTAAATATTTTTCGAGACGAAGCTTAACCGATTGTATTATTGCCGAACTGGTATAGGTTGCTCCTGTTACTGCATCCACTTCGTTTGCTACAGCCTTTCCTATCGATAGTCCATTCCACTTGTCGAGGATTCCTGTTTCAACCACCCTTGTTTGGAACGATGGAGTTTCGCTGTTTTCGAGCAGGAAAACTTTCTGAACCTTATCGTCAGGCGACAGAAGTATTACCAATGGGACATTGCCTGCATAACCCTTGATGTCTGCACAATACGGCATAGAAAACAAGGCTTTACCAACAAATTTGGCAGGCTCGTCGGTGTTGCCGACAGCTTCCGGCATTTCGTTACCGCCAACATATTTTTCAAGACGCAGCTTAACCGATTTTATTATTGCCGTGCTAGTATATGTTGCTCCTGTTACTGCATCCACTTCATTGGCTATAGCCTCATCGGCAGTAAGATTGTCCCACTTTTCGAGTATTCCAGTTTTGACCACTTTGGTTTGGAACGATGGAGTTTCGCTGTTTTCGAGCAGAAAAACTTTCTGAACCTTGTCGTCGGGCGACAGGAGTATCACCAGTGGAACATTGCCTGCATAACCCTTGATGCCAGCACAATACGGCATAGAAAACAAAGCTTTGCCAAGCAAATTTTCCGATGTGTCGTATAGCAGATAACTATCGTTTTCGTTGTTATATTCGTATCTGTAGAAGTCTTTTGCAATTTCGGCAAAACACTCAGTAGAATTGTCTGGCTCAACAGCTTTCTCCAATTGTGTTGCACTGGTGACATTACTTACAGATTTCCCATAAAGCAGATAGCAGTCTTTTTCGGGAAGATATTCGTAGTATGAAAATCCTTCGACCAGTTGGGCAAAGCATGCAGTAGAATCGCCAAGCTCGCTAACCGTGCCGGATTTGCTTGTGCCTATTTCGTGGTTGAACACCTTGCCCGACGTAAGGCAGATAGCCACGGCAAAGACGAGAAGGAGTCCTATTTTTAAATAACGGTTCATAATATGATATTGCAATTATTTTTTTCAATCAAGTCTTCAATATCTTTTTTCAGCGCAGGAATGTGTTTTATGACCAAACTCCACAAAAATTCAGGTGTAACACTATCATAACCGTGAATAACCCTGTTTCTTGTCTGGATAATAGCCTTCGATTCTGGCAATAGAAATTTTTCATCTCTTTGAGCAATACGTCCCATTGCTTCTCCCATAATCTCAACATTCCGTTCAACGGCGCGAATTTTCATCGTGTCATGCCTAAATTCTTCAAATATTTTGGGCTTATCTGCAAAAAACAATTCTACTTCCTTGCAAGCATTCCAAATATCAACTAGGCACGTAAGTATATACTCATCCATATATCTGCTTTTTTGTGTTGTCAATATTCCTGCGCAATACTGCATTATGTATTCCAGCATCCTCAATAAGGTCGATTTCCCTGCACAACAAAAGCGACAAGCTTTCTTTCAGATTCAAATAATTGTCCGCGTAATCGTATGCGGAAATGTCATTAAAGGATACAAGCATATCAACATCGCTGTCGCTATTGAACCTGTCGGTAAGAACCGAACCAAATACAAAAAGACTATTAACATTGTGAGAACGGCACAATGCAGAAATGCTATCAATATTCGAGTCAATAATGTTCATATTGCAAATTTACATAACTTTTTCAATTATCGCCCTGTCATATTATGAAAATGCAAGGTTTTTTGTTCAAGTCGATATTTATCTTTTTCCACTCGGCGACGGATTTTGTGCAGATAAACTCGTCGTCGGCTGTGATGTTGAGCGCTATGCAGAGCATGGTTTGCGGTGAAAGTGTAGCTTTCAGGTCATCGAACAGGCGGTTGTTGCGGTAAGGAGTGTCCATGAATATCTGCGACTGGCCTTCCTTTCGCGAACGGGCTTCAAGGTCACGGAGTTTGCGGGTGCGTTCTGGCTGATCGATGGGAATGTAGCCGTTGAAAGCAAAATTTTGTCCATTGAGTCCCGACGCCATTAGCGCCATCATCATCGAGCATGGTCCAACAAGCGGCACAACCTTAATGCCCTTGCGATGAGCCATAGCCACAATTACATTACCCGGGTCGGCCACACATGGAAGTCCAGCCTCGCTGATAAGTCCCATGTTCTCACCATTTTCGGCAGCATCTAGGTAGCTTGTAATGTCGGTGTCGATGGTATGCTTGTTGAGTTCGTAGAAAGTTGTAGAGTCAATGTTTACATCGCGGTTAAGCTGTCGAAGATAGCGACGCACCGTACGCACATCCTCCACAATGTAATGTCTAATTGTAGGCACAAGCGATACAAGTCGCTGCGGCACAACCTCATCGAGCGGAGCTTCGCTTATCTTGTTGGGAATGAGATACAGAATACCTTTTGTGTCCATGTGCATTGCTTCTTGTAAAAGATTGCAAACTTACATAAAAGTTTCCGATTTTATATGCCAGTACGACAAAGAATTTTTATAATCTGAGAATCAGCATGTTGACATTTTTCTTTAGAAGAAAGACAGAGAAACGTATAAATACACAAGAAATTACTCTTTCATAGTCATTTTTAGCCCTTATTTCCAATCAATAGACACAATATATATAATCGGCAACGAACAATAAAAACTCGACACAAAAAGTATTACTTTTGTCCGTTAGTTTTTTTTGAGAAATTGAGTTGAATTTAAAATAAAATTATGAACATAATGCGTTCTAATACAAGCATATACGGCACTAAGTCGCTAGCTGCCGTTTTTAGTGGTTTCTTTGGTGCAAAGTCGCTGATGATGAGGGTGATGTTGGTGATGATGATGGTGGTAGGAGGAAAAGTGGCGTGGGGAGCAGAGCAAACAATCACATTGACATATAATAGTTTTGGACTAACAACATCTTATGCAACCAAAACAGCAACTGTTAATGGCTATAGCTTTACTGTAAACCAAGGATACAAAGGATCAGGGAATGTAATACAAATGAATTCTTCCAAAGGAGAAGGCGTTTTATACAATACAACAGCTATCCCAGGTTTAAAGTCAATAACAGTAAATGTATCTAGTGGCAATAAAACATATACTATTTATCAAGGCAACACACAAAAGCCGACTGGCACAAGTGCAGGAACAGGAACAACAACCAGTACAATAAACATTACAGGGGGATGTCAATATTTTGCTTTAAAAGTAAGTGGAGCTTCTTATTTTTCTTCAATTGTAATAACATATGACCCGACCCCACATACTGTCACATTTGTTGCTACAGGTTCTTGTGACGATACTTCGTTAACAGAGCCTTCTGCTGGTTCTGGTGTTGTGTTACCAATAGCAAATCCTCCAACAGATTGTGCTACAGAATATACATTTTATGGGTGGACAACCGCGGATGATGTTACAGAAACATCTGCTGTACCAGAAATTGTGGGAACGAATGGAGAAACTTATAAACCATCAACAGACGTAACTTTATATGCCATATATAAGAAAATTAAAGATACACCTATTGAAAAAACATACAATTTTTCGGCAATCCCGGATTTCGCTTCATGGGGAACTACATACAAAGAACACATTGTTGATTATGATATTGCAACAGCAACTTTTGAAAGTGCAAATCACCAAACTGCTACAATTACGGATATTCCAGTAACAAAAGGCAACTATGTTTCCTTTGTATTAAAGGATAAAGACAGCCGTATAAAAGAAGTAACTTTTGTATGTAGGCAGTGGACAAATAAAGCACAAACTATAACCTTGCATTATAGCATAAATGGAGGGACTTTATATTCGTCCACTGGAACAACTTCAACAAACTTCACAATAACAAAAAACAATCTTAATGCTAATACAAATGCCGTCAAAATAACATTCAATTCCACAAATCAAGTTGGCATATCTTCGTGTAGAATTAAGGTTACAGATGTTATATATAATTCAAATCCAATTTGTGCATCGGCAACTGTAACCTACGATGCCAATAGAGCTACTGACGGCTCTGTACCAGAAGATAATACAGCATATCCAATAGGAACTACAGTTACTGTTCTCGGCAATACTGGCGACCTTGCAAAATATGGGTATTCTTTTGATGGGTGGAACACTGCTGATGACGGAAGTGGTGATTCTTATTCGGCTGACGATACATTTATTATAACAGAAAATACAACTTTGTATGCACAGTGGACTCAAGATGAACATACTATACTATTTAACACAAATGGAGTGGAGGATAATGCAGATTCTCCATATTACTATGATGATATTATTACAGACCAAAGTCTGCCCACATACGAGGATGTGGATAAGTATTGCGAAGGAAAGCATTTTGTTGGATGGTCAGAATCAAAGATTGAAGATACTACTGATGAATGGCCGACTATGACAACAAATGGACAAATTGCAAGAGATGTTGTTTCAGGAGATAAAATTTATTATGCTGTATATGCAAACATTGAAGAAAATATTGCACCATTAAACACAATATTATGGTCAGAAACTTGGAGTGGGGGATCTGCCAATGAAACACCAAGTGAATATGGAAAAGAAGGAACAATTGTATACGAAGGAAATGTGACATATAATCAAGTTGTTGCTAATACTAAATTATATGATGCAAATATTGCAGGTGGCACATCTCCTGAATTATTGCTATCTGAAAATAAAACTTGGACAATCTCCGGCATTCCAACTGGCGGAGCTTATAAAATGTTACTAACATTCAAGTCAAATAAAACGACTTTTACTTTGACAACAACTGCACCAATTTCCGATATTGATATTTCTGGTTCAGAAACAAACTGGATTATTACCGCTTCGGAGAATGTCACAACTTTTGATTTGATTTTGGAAAATACTGGCAGCAATGCTCGTATTGATGATGTAGAACTGAAGATTATTCAGATTTATGGAACAGGATATACCACTTTTTGTCCCTGCAACTATGATATAGATAATATATCTGATGGTGATTTGGTATGGGCAGGCAAAAATACTGGTGCAGTCTGGAATTCTGCAGACAACTGGGTGGTTTATAATGAAGGCGAAGGATATCGTCCTGCGGCTAATGCTCCTACAGCCTCTGGTAATAATGTATTTTTATTATATAATGAGGAATGTTTCATTAATACATCATCAACTTTGACTTCTGATATAACCTGTAACAATTTGACAATAACTGGTAATATTGGTATCAGTCTTGGTGAACATAATTTAACTGTCAAAGGAAACATAACAAACAATGGTAATGCAATATCTGGTAATGGTAAAATAATCTTTGCTGGTATTTCTGAGCAGACCATAAGTGGAACGACAACAACATTCAACAATGTTGAGTTCAATAATTCAAACGGAATAACAGTAAGTACAGAGCCTACAATCAACGGCACAGCAACCTTTACCAGTGGTATTATAAACGGTAATGTCGTTTTCGGTGAAGATGCTACCGTAAGCGGAGCAAGCACAAGCAGTCACGTGGATGGCATTGTTACAAAGAGCGGTGCAGCAAACGGCTTTACTTTCCCGACTGGAAGCAATGGAAACCTCGGCAAGGTTGTTGTAACGGATGGTTCTGCAACAAATGTTTCCGTGCAGTATTTCAGCAATCCTGATGGCTTCGGCACAAACGATTTGCCACGTTGGTGGAATGCAGCCGACATGAGCGGTGAAAATCCGTTCAACCATGTATCGAATGTGGAATACTGGCGGATTTCGTCAACCGAAGCAATAACCGCAAACTTCGTTGCAGAGGCAAGCACAGATATGCACTTCAATAGCGAAACGGCAGAAGAAGACAAAATCCCAACCAACATCCAGATGGCGTTCTACGACAACAACCGCTGGACAAACGTAGGCGGCTCGGCCTCTATTGATGGCAATACGCTTACAATAAATGGTGCAGAAATTCCCGCAAGCGCAACAAGAGGCATCTCGGGTAACTATACCACATTCGGTTCAAAGTCGAAGAGTACAATTCTTCCCATCGAACTCACATCCTTCTCCGCCAACTGCGATGGACGTTCATCTCTCATCGAATGGACTACCGCTACCGAAAAGAACAACGATTTCTTTGTGCTTGAACGTTCGAACGATGCTATAAACTTCAAGGAAATTGCACGTGTGGCTGGTGCTGGCAACTCAATTGAGCCAATCAACTACGCCTACACCGACTACGGTGCTCGCAGTGGCGACAACTACTACCGCCTCGTGCAGGTTGACTACGACGGCACAAGCACCGCATCTGAAATCATTGTTGCAAACTGTCCTGCCGAAGTTTTGGGCGAACCCGATGTCCATATCTTCCCGAATCCTTTCCATAGTGAAATTACAATCCACGCTGAAAATTTGGGCGGCACGGCAGCAAGCATCGAAATTTACGACATGCTCGGTAGAATTGTAATGACAAAACAAGTAAAGGATATGCATGACAGCTCAGAAGTTGTTTTGCAGCTGGGCAATTTGCCGGCTGGTACTTACAATTTGAGAGTATGCATGCGTAACATATTGTTAAACAAGCAAATAGTCAAACAGTAAACTATTGCTCCATTTCCTGTTTTCAACAACATAACTTCAATATTTTCAATAACTTTATGTCTTAATTGTTAATAATACCTTTTGGAGTTTTTTTTCTGGTTGATAAATTATCGGTCAAAAGCCTTTTTTAAGTAGTAATTTTGCAATCCAAAGAAAAGGTTATGGCACAAGAAAAAAAATATACAGGTAAAAGCAAGAAGCAAAGTTCCGACGTGCTGGAAGAATTGAACACCTTGCTCGGGAAAATTCCGCCCCAATCGCCCGAATTAGAAAAATCGGTACTCGGAGCATTGCTCATTCAGTCGAGCGCAATATACGATGTCTCCAACATTCTACAACCCGAAAGTTTCTACATCAATGCACATCAGGTGATATACGAAACCATGAAGGAGCTGATGCGCTCAGAAAAACCAATAGATACCATTTCGGTAGCCGAAGAACTAAAAAAGAAAAACCAGCTTGACGAAATAGGCGGAATCCCCTACCTCATCGAACTGACCGAACTTGTAGGTTCTGCAGCACACATAGAATACCATGCAAGAATAGTTCAGCAGAAATATATACAGCGGGAACTCATAAAGACAGCAACCGAAATACAAAAGTTCTCGTACGACGAAACCAAAGATGTAGAAGAGCTTATAGGTTACGCCGAGGGTGAGATATTCAAGATATCCGAAGGCATGGTAAAAAGAGATGTCGTTAAGCTTGGCGATGTTGTTACAACAGCAATGGAGACCCTTAACACCAAAGCATCAGACAAGGAGTCCACAATAGGTGTACTTACAGGTTTCCACAAGCTCGACAACATTACCTCCGGCTGGCAGCCTTCCGACCTCATAATAATAGCGGCACGTCCTTCTATGGGAAAAACGGCATTCGTACTTTCAATGGCACGCAACATGGTGGTGGATTACAGAAAACCTGTGGCCTTCTTCTCACTCGAAATGTCTGCCCTACAAATTGCCAACCGTCTGCTATCTGCCGAATCAAAAGTCCCCGCACAATCATTCCGAAACGGAAATATTACAAAAGAAGACTGGAAAAACATAGAAATTGCCAACAACACTTTGATAGGAGCTCCCCTGTTCATCGACGATACACCAGCATTGTCGATATTTGAACTGCGCGCCAAGTGCCGACGTCTGGCACGATCAAAAGAAGGCTTGTCGGCAGTAATCATCGACTACCTGCAGCTCATGACTTCTGGAGTCGACAACAAGGGCAGCCGCGAACAGGAAGTTAGTACAATTTCCCGTACATTGAAGGCAATCGCAAAAGAATTAAACGTTCCAATTATAGCACTTTCGCAGCTCAACAGAAGTGTTGAAACAAGAGGTAACGACAAACGTCCACAGCTTTCCGACCTGCGTGAATCCGGAGCAATAGAACAGGATGCCGACATTGTTGCATTCATACACCGCCCATGGTACTATGGTATAAAATTTAACGAAAACAACGAATCTACCGAAAACAAGGCTACTATAATTATTGCAAAACACCGTAACGGCGGTCTAGACGATGTTGAATTGGATTTTATTCAGGAATATGCAAAATTCGAGAATCCAAGCAGCATTAATGACAGTAACGATAATGACAATACATACAATAACGGTTCCTACCAGATACATGCTTCAAAGATGAACAGCAAGAGTTATAGCGATGACCGTAACGGATTGGACAACAGCACTATAATAGGAAAAGAAGATTTCTTGGATTCTACAACCGACTTCTCAGCCCAAAAGGAAGAACAAGCACCATTTTAAACAATATAAACATCATGGACACCACAAAAGAAGACAGACAGCATAAATTCGACAAGCATTATCTTGAAATGGCAGCAATATGGGCAAAAAACTCATACTGCAAACGCCGCCAAGTAGGAGCTTTGCTAGTAAAGAACAGAATGATAATATCGGATGGATTCAACGGAACCCCATCAGGATTTGAAAACGAATGTGAGGACGATTCCAACACAACGAAACCATACGTTCTCCATGCCGAGGCTAATGCCATTACAAAAGTTGCCAAGTCTGGCAACAGCAGTGAAGGCGCAACCTTGTACATAACGACAGCTCCCTGCATAGAGTGCGCCAAATTGATAATACAGGCAGGAATTGTCCGCGTTGTATACGCCGAAGAATATCGCATGTCGGAAGGCATAGAACTGCTGAAAAGAGCACAAATCGAAGTCGTAAATTTTAACGGAAATGAACTATAATAACTCAAAGTTTTCTATCATATTACCATTGGTAATTGCTTGCTCTGTGCTCGCTGGAATTTTTCTGGCAAAATTTATAGCACCTCCCGACATTCAGGAAGAACAAGCATACGTACCTACTGGCGACAAGATAAAGGATGTCATTAATATTATCGACATGAACTACGTAGATAATATAAGCCGTGACAGCTTGACCGACATTATGATCTCCAATTTACTACACAATCTCGACCCCCACTCCACCTACATGAGCGCCAAGGAAACAGTAAAAGCAGAGTCAGAACTTACAGGCAATTTTGTAGGCATAGGAATACGGTTCTATGTCCTGCACGATACCGTCATGGTTACAAACATAATCAAAGGCGGAGCATCGGAAAAAGTCGGGCTTAAGCCTGGCGACAGAATTATTGATGTCGACGACAAACCCATCTCCGGCATTGGCATAAGCAACGACAGCGTACGCGGACGTATTCTAGGAGAAGAAGGCGGAATAGTGAAACTTAATGTTTTGCGTGATGGTGAAATGCTGGAATTTAATATTTCGCGTAAGCCCGTTGATGTTGAAAGCGTTTACTATGCCGCAATTGACGACATCGGATACATAAAGGTAACATCTTTCAGCGATAACACTCCAATGCAATTCCGTGAAGCACTGGCAATGCTTAAGATATACAGGGTAAAGTCGCTAGTGATCGACCTTCGTGACAATTCGGGAGGTTATATGGGTGCTGCACAAGAAATTCTTGACAACTTCTTTAGGCAAAAAAAGTTGATTGTATATACCGAAGGTGCAAACATGATACGAAAGGATGTATACACATCAGGCATGGGAGGCAGTTTTGCCGATTATCCTCTTGCAGTGCTTGTCAACGAAAATTCAGCATCAGCATCTGAAATTACCGCCGGCGTTATACAGGACTACGACATGGGTTGGGTAATTGGAAATGTAACTTTCGGCAAAGGCCTTGTACAGCAAACTTTCAATATGACAGACGGCTCTTCAATACGACTTACCATATCCAAATACTATTTGCCATCGGGACGATGCATACAAAGAAGCTACAAGCAAGGATATGTAGCATATCTCGAAGATTTCTACACCAAGTATGGTAAAAACAAGCAAAATGTTGACAGTACAAAAGTGTTCTACACCTTGAACAAAAAACGCAAAGTCTATGAAGGAGACGGACTTATGCCTGACATAACTGTGGAACACGACACTTCATATTACACCAATATGTTAGTAGAGATTGCCAAAACAAACGTAATAAGCGATTTTTGTGTTGAATACTTTGACATGAATCGCGAAAAAATACTTAAGAACATTACAACCAAGAAGGCACTCGAAGTTTGTTTAGAAAAGGACAGAATGTTCGACAAGTTCCTGAATAAGTTGAATGAAATTAACATCAAATATTCTCAATCAGATCTTGAAGCATCGCGCAAATACTTGAAAATGATACTATCGTATCAGATTGCAAGTTATGTACTCGATGTAAACCTTGCAAACCTATTTTTGCTTGACGATGACCCATATATGAATAAAGCCAAAGATGTTCTGAAAAATAAACAACTTTGATCTTATTTTGTATCTGCTTGAAGATAAACGTTTAGCATACGGGTAATAACCACAAATAGAAATACATAAATAACTCTAACAAGAATGATTAACACATTAAATATGAAAAAACTCTCTTTTATCCTTGTTTGCATGCTGGTGGGAATATTCTCAAATTCCTATGCTAATCCAGTAACACTCAAGAGTCCAGATGGAAAACTGGAACTGAAATTTGATGTTGTAAATGGCATACCACAGTATTCGCTCAATCGTGAAGGAAAGCCAGTTGTGAAGCCGTCGAAAATGGGATTTACCCTTGAATGGCGCGATGATCTTGCCCACGCTTTTGTTTTGAAAGATACAAAATACAGCTCTTTCGATGAGACTTGGGAACCAGTGTGGGGCGAAGAGGCTCAAATTCGCAACCATTACAACGAAATGCTTGTGACTTTGGAGCAACCCATTGGTAGTGTTGAAAGTATGGACCATTCCACCGAGAAAAAAGCAACAGTAATGCAGATTCGTTTCCGCCTATACGACGACGGCCTAGGATTCCGCTACGAATTTCCAATCGAAAATGCTTTGGTTTGCTTCTGGATAAAGGAGGAACTTACTGAATTTGCAATGGCAGGTGACCATACTGCGTGGTGGATTCCAGGAGATTACGATACACAGGAGTTCAATTATACAGAATCTCGCTTGTCGGAAATACGCAGCCTGTTCGATATAAGCCACAAGGACGGTGGCTGGCCATGGAAAGGATTTTCGCCAACTGGTGTGCAGACAGCCTTGCAGATGAAAACCGATGATGGTTTGTACATCAACATACACGAGGCAGCAACCCTCGATTTCCCAACCATGCATCTCGAATTGAACGACACGACCATGACTTTCCGTGCATGGCTTTCGCCAGATGCAACTGGCTACAAAGGTCGCTTGCAGGCACCTTGCACTACGCCTTGGCGTACGGTTATGGTAACTACTTCTGCAACCGAAACTCTTGCTTCACGCCTGATACTCAATCTTAACGAGCCTTGCGTACTGGATGATGTTTCGTGGATTCACCCTGTAAAATACATGGGTGTTTGGTGGGAAATGATTTCTGGTAAAAGCACTTGGGCCTACACCGACGATTTCCCGTCAGTGAAACTAGGCATCACCGATTTTGAACATGCCAAGCCTAATGGCAGACATGGTGCAAACAATGCCAATGTACGCCGTTACATCGATTTCGCCGCCGAAAATGGTTTCGATGCCATCCTTATCGAAGGTTGGAACATTGGTTGGGAAGACTGGTACGCAAAGCAAAAGGACTTTGTATTCGATTTCATCACACCTTATCCCGACTTTGATTTGCCAGCGCTTAACAAGTATGCTCACGAAAAGGGTATTCGCCTTATTATGCACCACGAAAGTTCGGCATCTACAGTTAATTATGAGCGCTGGATGGAGAAGGCATACAATCTGATGAACCGATACGGCTACGATGCTGTGAAGAGTGGTTATGTCGGCACTATAATTCCATTTGCCGAAGGACATTACAGCCAGCCTATTAACAATCACTATCATTACGCTATTGTTGAGGCTGCAAAGCATCACATCATGGTAAATGCCCACGAGGCTGTGCGTCCTACTGGACTTTGCCGTACTTGGCCTAACATGATTGGCAACGAAAGCGCAATGGGTACCGAATTTCAAGAACGCATAAAACCAGGACATACAACCATATTGCCGTTCACTCGTTTGCAAGGTGGACCAATGGATTACACGCCGGGCATTTTCGAGACCGACATTAGCAAGATAGTTTCGTGGGGCGGCAAGATTCGTGCTACTATCTGCAACCAGCTTGGATTGTATGTAACTTTCTATTCGCCTTTGCAAATGGCTGCCGACTTCCCCGAACACTATGCCAAGTTCATGGATGCATTCCAGTTCATAAAGGATGTGGCTGTCGATTGGGACAAGTCGCTGTATCTTGAAGCCGAGCCCGGAGCCTACATTGTTACAGCCCGTCATCCGAAACTTTCAACGCTGAACAAGGCTGCCGAAGGCGTTGGAACTCTTGCCGATGGCAAGAAGGGCGTGGTTTCAAATGCTACAAAATTTGTATATGCTCTTCCCGAGAATGCCACAGCCAAGGATTTGGAAAACGCAATGCCTCACGATGTCTGGTATGTTGGTGGTATTACAGACGAAAATGCCCGCGAGGTTACTGTGAAATTGGATTTCCTAAAACCAGGCATTAAGTACGAAGCCACAATCTATGCCGATGACAAGAATGCTAGCGGTTTGCCCGAAGACTACAATCCGCAGGCATACACCATCACTAAAAAAGATGTTACAAGCAAGTCGGTCTTGAAGTTAAGAATGGCACCTTGTGGCGGTTTTGCTGTTTCGTTGAGAGAAAAATAATATGGTACACATTGATAATAATAAGCATTCAGCCATTCTTGCCCACTTGGAGGGTATTGAACGGCAATACGATGTACGTGTTTTGCTTGCTATAGAATCGGGAAGCAGAGCACGAGGACTTTATTCCGACGAAAGCGACTGGGATGTGCGCTTTGTTTATGTGAACAAGCTCGACTGGTACCTAAATGTGAACGAAGGTCGCGATGTGATTGAAGAAATGTTTGACGATGATATTGACCTAGTCGGCTGGGAATTGCGCAAGACTTTGCGTCTTTTCCAGAAGTCAAATCCCTCGCTGATGGAATGGCTTCATTCGCCAGTCATCTATCGTGCAGATAAGGATTTTCTATCACGAATGAGGACGTTGGAACCCAAGTATTTCAACCCCATCAAAACGATGTATCACTACGAGAGCCTATATATCAAGCACGACAAACGCTATTTGCAGGATTCCGCCAATCCGCTCAAGCGATTTTTGCATTATCTGCGTGGAATACTATCTTGCCGTTGGCTCGAGGAGCATAAGACTATGCCGCCGGTGCTTTTCAGCGAACTGGTGCAAGCAACAGTGGAGAATGACTCTATTCGTCAGAAAATTAATGAGTTGATTGTGCTGAAACAGCAAACCAAGCAAAACGACAATCTTGAAGTCGATGCTGCTTTGGTGGAATATGCACGTCATTTGGCCGACCACTTTGAGCAAACGATTTCCGATTTTCGTCCAGACATAAATCACACAGGCGATTCGTCAGATTTGGATGGATTGCTGAGAGAGATTGTGATGAGATAAAAAGAAATATGACTTTACAGACCAAAAGAATCCTTCTTCGTCCTTGGCGCGAAAGCGATGCGGAAACGCTTTTCAAATATGCATCTGACCCCGATGTAGGTCCTCGTGCTGGATGGCCGCCGCATAAGTCGGTGGAGGATAGTTTGAATATTATACGCACTGTATTTTCTGCCGAAACCATGTGGGCGGTTGAATGGAAAGAGACAGGCGAAGCCATTGGCTGTGTGGGCTATCTTCCTGCATCAGCCTCAAACCTGAAAATTGAGGATGACCAGTGCGAAGTAGGCTATTGGATTGCTCGTCCATACTGGGGAAAAGGTATTTGCACCGAGGCTTTGCAGTTGGTTATTGACTACTGCTTCCACGAGAAAGGTTTTTCTGTCCTTTGGGGCGACTATTTTCCCGAAAATCCAGCATCGGGTAGAGTGATGGAAAAATGCGGATTCGTTGATACTGGCATGGAAGTGCTATGCCCCAATCTCGAAGTAGGTGCCGACAGACCAGTGAAAGTTATGAAGCTGGAAAAGAAATAATTATTATATCTGCCGTTAAATCAAACAAAAGTTATATTTTTGCGATACATTTTGAAGCATCAACTAAAGATGAAAACGCTAGTTAAAACATTGGAAAAAACCGAAGAGTTCAGTGAACTTACTCCAGAGGAGCAGGCATATTGGAATGCTTCTGTCGAGCGCGATTTGCGAAACAAAGCAGATGGCAAGTCACAAGAGTATCTGTCTAGCGAAGAATTTTGGAATAAATTTGAAGAAGCGGTGATGCGTCATTATGAAGGAGTACAAAATTAAGTATAGCAGCAACATTGTTGCAGACTTAAACAAGTTGTCAGATTTTGTTGCCAAACAATACACATTTGATTCTGCAAAACTTTATATAGCTAGACTTCGAAAAGAAATAGAGGAATTATCCGTTTTTGCAGAAATACTTTCCGATAGCAAATATAATTTCCCTAAATTGTATCATCCTAAAGCCAAGACTATGCCTATTGGCAATCGAAAGCTTACTGTTATTTTTCATATCGATGGAGATTTTGTTGTCGTAGACAAAATATTGCCGTCAAGTATGATAAAAGATTAACTCGCAAAAGAATTGTTGCATTATGAATAAAATCGTACAAATACTAAAAAAATATACCAAGGTCAGTTTGATGCTACGCATATTGATCGGACTAATCATCGGAGCTGCATTAGGTTTGCTTGTGCCATCGTGGACGGGAATCGGCATTCTTGGAATGATGTTCGTAAGGGCTCTGAAGGGTATTGCTCCCGTATTGGTCGCAGTGCTGGTAACCGCTTCCATCGCTAGGGCGGGCAGCGGTCTGGGAAAACGCTTCGCCGTTCTGATTTCAACCTACTTGCTTAGTACCTTTATCGCTGCAATATGCGCAGTTGTAGGCAGTTTTTTGTTCCCAGTAACCTTACAGCTCAGCGAAGTAGCTGAAATGGAGAACACTGTTAGTTCGTTGTCGGATGTGTTCATGCACCTGCTATCTGGAATGTTGACCAATCCTATCATGGCAATTGCTGACGCCAACTACATAGCCATTTTGTTCTGGGCTATCATTATCGGTGCTGCTCTCAAGAAGTTGGCCAGTAGTGCAACCGTCGATATGGTTCACGATTTTGCCAATGTAATTTCGAAAGTGGTGAAGTGGATTATTGAGTTTGCACCGTTCGGCATTCTCGGTCTGGTTTTCACAACAGTGTCCGAAAATGGCCTCGATGTTTTTACAACCTACGGACATCTGCTATTGCTCTTGGTTGGGTGCATGTTTGTCAACGCACTTATTTTCAGTCCGCTCATTTCTTTCTCCCTGTTGCATAAGAACCCATATCCATTGTTGTTTAAATGCCTGAAGGACAGCGGACTTAATGCCTTTTTCACGCGTTCGTCTGCTGCCAATATACCAATCAACATGGCGTTATGCAAGAAACTTGAACTTGACGAGGATTTCTATTCCGTAAGCATTCCGCTTGGGGCAACCATAAACATGAATGGTGCTGCAGTGACCATTACCGTCTTTTCGCTTGCTGTAGCTCACACTATGGGCGTTGAAGTCAGCTTCGTCTCGGCTATTTTCCTGGGACTTGTCGCTACACTTGGTGCCTGCGGTGCATCAGGCGTGGCTGGCGGTTCGCTGTTGCTAATCCCTATGGCATGTTCGTTCTTCGGTATAGGCAACGATATTGCCATGCAGGCTGTTGCTATTGGCTTTATAGTAGGAGTTGTGCAGGATTCGGTAGAGACTGCCTTCAATTCAAGCAGCGATGTGTTTTTTACCGCCACAGCCGAATATTACGACAGGAAAAAGGGAACTTTTTGATTTATTTTTGCGATTCAAAAATGCTTTATATGGAACAGAAAATGAAGTTTTGTCAGAGTTGCGGAATGCCACTGAACAATGAAGTATTGGGCACTAACGCCGACGGAAGCAAGAACAAGGACTACTGCATGTACTGCTACAAGGACGGCAAGTTCCTGCAAGACTGCACTATGGACGAGATGATTGAACATTGCTCTCAGTTTGTGGACGAAGTCAACAAGAACATGCCCAAGCCGATGACCAAGGAGGAATACAAGCAAATGATGCGACAGTATTTCCCAATGCTAAAACGATGGAAGCTTTGACTTTTTGAAATACTAAAAAGGCAACACTTGTCATTGCAACAAGTATTGCCTTATAACAGGATAATGAGTCTGTTACAAATTATTTAAACTTTACCGAATTGAAAACATGCTCAGCTACTTCGCCACCTAATTGCTTCTCATGATCGTCTTCATAACAAATGGAAATCATAGCTTTTTTGGTTCCATTATAAACAAAACGGTGTAGCTCATTTACATACTGTCCCTTTATGGTATAGGAAAAATAGTTATCTCCACACTCCTTTGTGGTTACATCTTTGCCATCAAGCCAATCTTCAAATTCCTCTTTTACCTTTTCTGGAGTATATTCTTCATCGAAATATTGTTTTCCACCAGAAATATCGATACGATTAAAAGTAATGCCAGAATCATCACTGTCAGCAGAAAATACTGTGCCTTCGTCTCCCATTAATTCACCCTTCTGTATCATTCCTTTGGGGACATCAACACTGAAACCGTACTTTTCGTTTGTGTAGGTGATGTAAGAAACTTCACCAGTAGTGGTACCTTTGGATTTGTTTTCTCCATTGGTCTCATCTTGATTAGATGCCTGACTTGATGTTTCGTTTTCTGACTTCCCGTCTTTCTTGGTATCGTCCTGATTTCCACATGCAGCTAAGATCATTGTCAATGCTGCGATTGTAATAAATGCTAACTTTTTCATTGTAATAATTTTTAAGTTAATTTATCTGTCAATTCCTATTTCACAAAAATACACAAAAATCCATTATGAGAAACAACTACCTAGTTCCAGTTTCATCATGCTCAGATGGACAGTTCCGAGGCCGCACGATTCCTAAATGTCTTGCAGGATGCGATTTATAAATTGCAGGTATAAAACAAAAATCTAAACGCAACAATTTTAATACCTTTGTATCTCCAAATAATGAGAAGAAAATAGACAATGAAAACCGAAATTAATCCTCAGGAAACCAAGCGGGCATACGCCTTCGAGATGTGGTTGAACGCGCCAATGCCGATGGTGACATTGGTGAAAACTCTGAATGTCAGCCGATTGATGAAACTCAGCAAAAAGACTGGCGTAAAGTTCAACACGCTGATGTGCTGGAGTATTGGCAAGGCGGCGATGGAGACAGAGGAGTTGTTTTTGTTGCCCGAAAACGGAAAACTTTTCCGTTACGACAGCATTGCCATAAACGTCGTTGTGAGGAACAGCAAGGGTGGCATCAACTCCTGCGATATTCCTTACTCTGCCGACTTGCAGCAGTTCAACCGCGATTATCTGGAGTTGACTACCAAAGTGGCAAAGGAATGCCAAAGCAGTTTCCTCGATGGATACATGATTGTCGGCACATCGGCGATGATACAAACCGAACTCGACTGCATTGTCAACCAGTACACCGACAAGTTCCTAAATCCGATGGTGATGTGGGGCAAATACCGCAAGGGAATGTTCAAAACCACTTTGACAGTGTCGTTTCAGTTCCACCACGTGCAGATGGACGGAGGAGATGCCGCTAGGTTTTTGGAGAAGTTGCAGAAAACAATAGAAACGGTATAGTATTACGATTCCACTTTTGCACATTTTGCGGAATCTAAAATAATGTTTACCTTTGCGTTACGAAAGAACACAAAAAATGACAAACGCGGATTTTTGGAATCAGATTAATTCAATTATCAAAGATGGATTTTCGTCCGAAGGTCTGCAAAAACTTGACCATTATGCAGAGTTATTTATCAATGGAAGGCTTGTATATAAACGATTTTCACCGGCAGAACAGTATGGCTGCGCAGAGGGAAGTGCAACGAATGTCATTGCATCCTTACTCGCGGGAGCAGAAATTGCAGCAAATAATGGAACTGCACCTTATGGCAATGACTTCAAAAGAGAAGTCGAATGCGGAGTGAAACAAGCTGAATGCATAGAACGCTGGGCTAGGCGTGTAGGATGCTGGACTGACAGTGTTGACAAAACATTGTCAGAATCTCTAGGCGAACAAATTGCAGAAGGTGGAGAAGCAAAAGTGTATGACCACGGAGCAACACTTATAAAAACTATAGGCCTTGATTATTTCGTACAGCCTATACTCGCACTTGACCGCATATCTCTCCATAATACATATTTTCCTGAAACCAACTTAACGGTTCTTGGATTTGGTCGTACTGATGATAATGAATTCAAAATAGTTGTAGAACAAGCATTTATTGAAGGTTCCCATGTTTCAAATGAACAGATTAAGGATTATATGCACAATATGGGATTTGAACTCCGAAATCCACGGAACTGGACATACGCCACCCCAGACATCTATCTTAGCGACTTGCATGACGAGAATGTAATCCGGTCGAAAGATGGAAATATTTTTGTTGTAGACTGCGACATTCGTATCAATACGCCTGAACTTCGATGTGGTGGTCATCGAGAACTGACTACAGATGTTGAGTTTTTGTAAAACAAATTCCACAATTTTTCTAATATGAGAAACTCTTTGATTTTACTATTGATTGCTGCCTTTTTTGCAGTTTCGTGCAAGAACACCCCAAAAAGCGAACCCCAAGTTGAGGGACATTACACATATCAGCACGGCTGGAAGTACGACTTCGAGGATGGTCATATTGATGTGCACGAAACAGGCACTATGGATTTTTACAAGGATGGCACAGCCCTCGACTCTGCTCGTCAGGTTTACGAAGTTACGCTCAAGGATGGCGGCAAAACAACTTGGGTTTTCAACTATGTAAGTCCGAGTATTTGGCATGTCAATGGCGAGGATTTCTATTTTGCTGGCGTAGAGGAGACATTCCGAATGGAGCTGGTAGAAATTACCGTTGATGGCTGCGACAAAGACTACTCAACAAAACTGGCGCGCCGCATGATTATGAGTGTAGGCAGTGACATTGCCCGCGAAATAAAATTCCATTTAGCCAGCCTTACGGAAAAGGAACTCGTATGGAGCTACACCTATTCCAATGGGCACTCCGACACTTGGGAGTTTTATAGGGAATAGTTATGGAAACCGACCGCCGAAACCTGTATCGACGAAAACCATATCAAGGCAAGGACAGACCGATTAAGGTGCTGAGGTTGGAATTGAGAAAATAATCATTGAATATGAAGGCTAGGTTTTTGATTCTGCTATTGGCAATTCCCCTCTGCAGTATTCTGCAAACATCCTGCACAACCAGCAGTAATCTTGCACGAAATGGCAATGTGGGGGCATTGGCTGACGAGATCTGGATTTACAGCTACAGCCATCCCGATGGATTTACAATCGACATTCGTACAATGACAGAGCCAACCGAAGGCATTGCCGTAGCATATTCAGCCACGCAAGGAAGTCACTCTCGCAAAAAGCTTAATCGGGTTGTCAGACATGCACTGCATCACGACGGCTACGTAGGCGGCTGGCTCGACACCACCGACAGTCTTTACTACTTCGACAGTTCACGGATTTTCCCCGAAGATTCGCTCGATGCAGCCATAAAGTTCGGAGCAAAGAACAAGCAGAAGGCGATATATAGCATAAAAGAGGGGAAAGAAATCAAGCTAAAATAATTGACATTTTCTTATTTGCTCTAAGTGTTGTTTTGCCATTTCGTCCAGTCTCTTTTGGAGATGCTAATAATAGGCCTTATTCCTTGACTAAACTGCGTTAACATACCTTAAGTCAACGACATTACAAAACAAATTAAGCAGCATTGCAGAAAGACAATCTTTTTTGCTTACGCATTAAAAATCTTTTTTTATGTTTGCACCTAACAAAAAAATACACAAAAAATGTACAGAAAATCAATTTTCAAGGCGTTAGTGGCGTTGATGGTCATCATTCTTGGGGCAAATTTCAACGCAGAGGCGCAGTCGGGCAGTCTGTCAATCCCCCAGTCCGATGCAAACGGTCAGATTGTAACATTCAACAGAGATGGCAAAGAAGTTGGCAAGTGGAATCCTGCCACGCTCGAATTTACAATGAACGATGGTGCAGTCTATAAACTCGATGCGAACACAGGTAAATTTACCGACAGCCAAGGTTCGCCGAAAGGCTCTATTAGTGCAGACGGTACTGTCGAAGCACCCAACTTCGGCACCATTCAAGTTAAACAAGATGGCACAAACTTTTTCTACGTATGGCGCAACGAAGAAAAATTGGGAGCCGTGCTTGGTGCAATTGGAGAAGTCTATTACAAAGACCGCCGCTTAGGCGACAATGGTACTGTCAGCGATAAAACCATAAGTCCTCTACTGATAGCATACGCGTACTTCGGCTTAGTGTTCACACAAGATGATTTCGATAAAAAAGCCCAAAAGTCAGAAGAAATAAAGAAATCACAGCCCAATATACAGGCTCCTACATATACAAAGCTTCCATCCTCCTCCTCATCATCATCATCTTCTTCAACCGACCAAAAAGAGAAGAAAATCAGTGTTGAGAAAGGTTCTCACGATGTAGGTTACGTTGACGGCTACGGCAACGTTTACGACCGTTACGAGAACAAAATCGGCAAACTTCCCGAGGGGAATGGCGACATTCTAGATGCTTCTGGTCGCAAAATCGGTGAAATTTGGAGCGGTGAAATCAAACAAGACGGCACAGTTGTCTGCAAAGTAGAGCGCAACACCCTTTATACGAAATCGAGGAAATCGAGCAGTTTCATTATTATGGGCGACTGCGACGGTGATCGTGTTACTTGCCGTAATAACCGTGACGAAGACCAAAACTCGTTTAATGAAATCGGCAGATGTTACAGCAATCATCCTGAATGGAACGCAGCGTTAATCTTCTGCGACTTCTTCTTCTAAAAATTCCTATTCTCACCACAATTTGCACATTTTTTTGAATAGGAGTTGACACTAACTTTTTCCGCCGCGATGGAGAATTGCTTTCTTAATCGCGGCGGAAGAGGTTTTATAGGCTCAGCCGACATTTCTGGTGGAGATAAACTATATGAATATCTTATCATACGTAACAGGAAAATGATTATCTACATTTTTTATAACATTCCGCTCCAGCCGCGGAGACTTTTACTTTTTTGTTGGCAAAAAAGTAAACAAAAAACCATGTCCGCTGAGTCTGCTTCGCTAAAAATCGGTTACACTTCGCTAAAAATCAGAAACTTGTCTTCATTTCATTTCGCCTTCAAACAGACTGATTTTTTACGCTTCGTTCTACCGATTTTCTTAACGCTCACCAGCCAAGGCGGCAATCAAGGTATCGCCAAAGGCGATGAGTAAAAAAACGAAATCCGCCTTCGAGAAATTCCGTTTTTTAGCATTGCCAATATAAATTTCCTTCCACTTGTTCCGCTGTCCCGTTTATAAAGTCAAATCCGAAAAACGAATACTAATACCTCTCCACAAAATCCCTTACCAACCTAAAAATTGGTTCGTAGGTGTCGAACTTCATGGTCTCGTAGGTATCGAATACAGTGTGGTAATACTTGAAGGCATCGCCTTCCTCGTTTTCGAAAAGAATGCACGGAACATTGCGTTCTGCAAACGAATAATGGTCGCTGTTGCCAGCCAGTTCGCCACGATTAAGGCCTTTGAAGTAGTTCTTTTCGCCATTGATTTGCTCAAAAAGGGCAAATCCACGGTCTGAATTGGTCTCTACATACTGCACGGGATTGTTGTCGCCAATCATGTCCAAGTTAAATACAAACTTTATTTGCTCCAGCGGCACACTTGGGTGAGTTACATACCATTCAGAACCGTGCAGGCCCGATTCTTCGGCTGCAAATGCAACAAAATACATGTCGTATTCGGGACGGTTCTTTGAGTAATATGCGGCAAGTGTAACAATGGCGGCTGTGCCCGAGGCATTGTCGTTGGCACCAGCGTAGTAAACCTTCTTGCCGAGGTTGCCCAAATGGTCGTAGTGGGCAGTGAAGATGAAGCAACTGTCGTGCTTGCGACCTTCAACCTTTGCAACTACATTGAAGCACTCGTAATCCTTCAGGAAAGTGTTGTCGATGTTGGCAGTGATGGTCTTGGCATCCTTCGGGAAATCCGATGTTGCCCAAATGATAGGCTTGTCAACCACCTTTTCGCCGTATGCCTTGTAGAATTTCAGTATTGGAGGCCAAGTCTGTATCAAACCGGCATTGGTGCAGGCACCTGGAATTTGCAGGTTCTTGAAATCCTTGCTATGCGTATAAGAGAACCAGAAGTCGCAAACAACGAAACAATCCTTGTTTTCGGGTTTTGCAAGGTCGCTGTACATCTTTTCTGCATCGAAATTGGTGGTATCGACAAAATATAGATTATATGTGCCGTGTACGCCCGGTGAGTACTCGCGCATTACAAAATCAACGCCCGGAGTTTGCTTGCGACCATCAACCGACAATTCCATATTTCCGACATAGGTGTTTATGTCCAACTTGAACGGCTGGCAAACTACTTCATCTGCACCAACTTTGGCAAACTCCTTTTCCAGATATTTCCCAGCCTTGTTCGAACCGCCCTTCGCATATCCGCGACCTTGGTATTTTGCAGATGTCAATTCCTTGATAATCTGTTTATAATAAGCCATATCCTGTGCGTACAGAGATGTTTCGTGAAACATCAATACCAACGCACAAACCAATATTAAAACAAATATTTTCCTCATTTTGTGTATCCTTTAAATTATGTCTGCAAATGTAATATTTTTTTCATTGCTATTTCGGCATCGCTTGCAGACCGCTGACGGTCATGAGTCCCCGAGCAATGAGGTCGCGGCAACGTTGTTTGTTCAACTCCGTCCAGTGGCTATTTTTGCGACGTGGCGAAAGGCGTTGGGCACATCTGCCATCGGGCAGACGCTTGAGTGTACTGTCAATCCAACCAAAGCAAAGAGCCTCTTCAACAACCTCAATGTATGGAATGCAGTCGGTGCGTGGAATCTTTGTGCGATTTGTCGTAACCCAACATTCCTTAGCTACCTTGTGATTGTCAATGAGCCACTGACGCAATTCGGCACGGTTGGAGTATTCCAGCAGATTAGTGATTTGCATAAATCAATTGCATATAATTTTGGCAAAAATAGTGATTTTTGAGAATTGTTTACAAGACAATTATAATAAAGGAGCTTGTCATTTCGGAAGCTAGTCGTAACACGCGATACGGAACGGGGGAGCGTTGTGAAGACTGCTGTCCGTAATCTGTTGACGGATTATTAGAGAGCAGATTCCGGACAAGTGAACTCACAAGCAACGTTCCTTTTGCTGTTCGTTCTACTTTCCGGAATGACGGGCTGGGTACTTTAGCGGACATTAATTATAAAATACACAGGACGTTTAATTTTGCTAATAAGATTATAAGTAATAATTCTATTAGTAATAACTTTATTAGCAAAATAAAGCCTTATTTTATAAGGGATTTGTGATTTATATGCTACACATTTTTACATATCCATTTTGCAAACAACGGATCCGAAATTGTATAAGATTTGCTAAACACTTCAATAAGTTCGCGGGCTTCCAATGACTTTCTCATGCTTGCAACGTTTGCCGTAGATGCAAGGTTATATTCTTCGATGACATTTTTGGTAGATAGGTCGGTGTGGTGACCATTGGCGATTGCTCGTATCATACTTATCTGGTAACTAGATAGCTCATCGATGTATTTCTGGAAAAGAACATGGTTTTGTCTCATAATTTCTTCTTTGGCGAGTTCAAAACTTTGGTCTGTTGCGGTGTCGGTTGTGAAAGTCCATATAAGCCAAGCCAATTGCTGAACGTATGACGAGTTGCTTTCAACGTATTCGCACAACTTTTCGCACAGTTCGGCAGATATATGTTTCCCCGTTGTTTCGAAGCGTTTTTGGACGTATGCTGTCCAGTACGAGACGGGGATTCTTTCAAGAAACATTAGGTCGCCGAAACGGTAGAATGGAAAACTTGACTTGCCGAACATTCCCATCAGAATGTGGCGCTTGCTACCGAAAAGGCAATATGAAGTGTTTTGCTGTAGTTGCCATACCGAGCGCAGTTTTCTCTGGAACGACAACGAATGGCGGAAGTCGGCTATCTGCTGGAATTCGTCGATGCACACAACTACGCCGAATCCTTTTTCTAGGGCAATGCGTTCCGGCAAGGTCAGCACATCGGCGGTGTATTTGTGGTTTATGGCTTCGAGCGATAACGAAATTTCATTTCCAGGCTCGGTGCTCATTGTCAAGTGCGGAACCAAGTTCGAGAGGAAATGTTTGGCATCGATAAGCCATTGTTCAACCTTGTTGCTTGTCTGCTTTATTATTTCGGTGGCAAAAAGTTTGTAGAAATCGTCTTCGGTTCGGCAACTGAAAGCATCCATCCTTACAACTTTCACCTTGTCGTTGTCGGCAAGAAGTTCGGCAACATGGTTCACAAGTGAAGTCTTTCCCCACCGGCGCGGAGAGATTATCATTGTGTTTATGCCGTGCGTAAAATTCATTTTCAAGCGTTCTGTTTCTTTTTCGCGGTCGGTGAAACAATCGCCGTGCGTTGCAACTCCATAGATGAAAGGATTTTCCATGCTTGTAATTTTTATAAGTGACGTTGCAAAGATATGCATTTATTTTTTGCTAACAAAGCATTTAGTAATAATTTTATTAGTAATAACTCTATTAGCAAAACAAAGCCTTGTTTTATAAGGGATTTATTACTTATATACTATGAATTTTTATGTGCTAATTTTGCAAACAAAGTGGGCAGAAACCAATATTGTGAAGTCCTGATAATAATCCTATCTCCGCCCTTTTTTCTCAAGGTATTTTATGAGGAATTCTGGTCGATCGGTTTGGATAATATTTGCTCCCATGTCGAGAATTGGTCCATACACAGCATCTGGATTGGGACTGGTAAATGCACGGTCGTCGTCGTAATTGCCACAAAGCGAACCCCACAGTGTGTTCACCCAAACTTTTGCTCCAGTTGCTGCAACCTTGCTGGCAAGAGATTTCACTTTTTCGTTTAGTTTGCCAAAGCAAAGTTCGAAAGCAGGCGGATTCAATGTAAAATACTCATCGTAGGCTGACAAGTCCGTTCCTTCCGAAACGCTCACAACTGGCATATAAATCATATTTTTTTCGTGCCGTTTTAATACGGCTGTCACTTTTTCACTAGGCCATCCACTCTTGATAATCACCTGATTGGTCATCCCAAGTTCTTCCGTAATCGCAAGTACTTGGTCGTAGTAGTCGAAGCCTTGGTCAACATTCACCAGAACACGGCCCTTGCATAGTTCCAATGCCTGACGCAGTGTCGGGATTTTCATTCCGGGGATAGCAATGCCGTGACCACGCTTAAGGTCGTATGCTTGTAATTGTTCGTAGGTATAATCGGCTATGGCACCGCTGCCAGTGGTCGTGCGGTCGAGTGTCCAGTCGTGGCTGAGCACCAAAATGCTGTCGCGAGTCAGCTTGACATCTATTTCTACCATATCTACGCCCATATTTATGGCCGATTCGATAGCGGAAAGGGAATTTTCGGGCCAGTTGCGCCAGTCGCCACGATGAGCAACAACTGCTACATAGCTAGGGTCGTGCAATACTGCCGAAATCCGTTGCTCGATGGGCATTGGCTTCGTCTTTTGCTGACCGTAAGCCGACAAGCAGAACGCCAAAGCAATCAACAATAAAAATTGCTTTGCAAACCACCTCATTTGATACGAAATATGCATTGTTTTTCGGTTGATGTTAGTATAACTGATGCAAAAATAAGAAAAAAACATCGAAGTAGGAATAAAAGATGTTTGTGGGTTGTTTGAGATGGTTTGAAATTGTTTATGGTTGTTTATGATAGTTTGAGGTTGTTTGAAATTGGCTTTTAGCCTTCAAGCCTCTTAGCCTGTTTTGTTTGATGTTGTTTGAAATCTGCCGACTTGTCTAAAAGATTGATTCTATAACCTTGTCAACCATACTGTTGAAAGGTTCAAGTTTCATTCGTCCGCATTTCCTGACAATATTTGATGTCTTATATCCCGATATGATGTGACACGCTATATAACTTTCCTTGTCGAACTTGAATGAACTAAACATATCGTCGGTGATAGGAAACACATAGTCGGTGTATCTTTTGGATGTAATTAGGACAAGATATATTGTCCCGTCATCATTTTCCTGTAATTCGTCGTTGGAAATCAATACGGACAGATGGGGTTTAAATTTGCCGTCCGGCATTAGAAAATTCACTTCGACCAAATCTCTCTGATGATATTCCATATCACTTGCATTTATATCCAACAATATCGGCGACAGTTTCTGCCATTGCTATCCGCGAACCTGCAAAAAAAGCATCCTCAATCTCTCCGGGTGTATAATCCTCGGATTCGTCGGTGGTTTCAGAAACGATTATACTGTCGTTCTCTTTCGACAATTCGGTTGCAAGAAAGAAAAGGCTGTCGCACATCTTGTCATTACCTAATATACGGATAGTCCTGCACATATATATGTTTTTTCGCAAAATTACTGAAAGTTTTTATTTCTGCAATGTAATTTGAAAAAAGTTGTTTTGAATTTGTTTGATGATTTGTAGTGTCGTTGCGCGCAACGACCTCCACAAATTTAAAAGTACGAATAAAAGATGTTTCTAGGTTGTTTGAGATGGTTTGAAATGGTTTATGGTTGTTTGATGTGGTTTGAGATTGTCTGAGGTTGTTTGAAGGTTTGAGGTTGTTTGAAATTGGCTTTTAGCCTGCTTGACTTTGGTAGGAATAGTTTATTTGTTTCCCTTCGCCCTATTATGAGTCTTGCAAAGCATCTGACAATTATTTATGTCTGTTGCACCGCCATTACTCCATGCTGTAACATGGTCGGCATCCATTTCGGCAAGCTTCCAGATTCTTAGTTTGTTGTTGTCGCTTCCTAATGCACAAAGCGGACAATTTGATTTATTTTCGGCATTGGCTTCTTGCGTTTGTCTTGCATAGACTGCTTTTTTAGTAGCTTCGTCAAAAACACGAACATCAAGCAATCTTTTATCAATTTCGCCACCTAAAAGATATTCAAAAATACCTTTTCTGCTTTTTACGTACGGATCGGCATATAATTCGTGTACACGTGCAGAAATCGCAGTCGGATTGTATGAATTCTTATGATATGTTTCGTACAAACGGCCCCATTCTAAACCGCGCATTTCACTTTCAACATCATTAAAAACTCCTGAAATCCAATCAATTACAGCATTGAAATATGTTTTCAGTTCGTTGATGTTGTTGTCTTGGCGATGCGAGCTCATATATTCTCCAATTCTGCCTTTGCTAACCCATTCAAGAGCAGTATGCAAGAAATCCTGACGATTTACATTTCCCGAAACATACGCGCTCCACTTTTGCACATTGGCATTCTGCGTGTTCGAAAATTCCTCTTTTGCTTTTGTGACAAATGGTCCCGAATACACAGCATTTAGCAATTCCTGTTCGTTTAGCGGAACGCCAGCAATATTTATGGTCTTGAACCATTCCTTTATTTCACTTTCCTCTCCTTCACACTCGTAAACAAGTATCTGCGTATCAAGAATTTTCTGTTGCAAATTTTCGGCAAGACCAGAAAAATATTGCTCCATACCATTTGCATCCTTTATTGCAAATTTACCCGTAACATAACGACCAAAACTTGTTATACGCTGTTGACCGTCAAGAACTTCCAATTTTTCATCCGAAACCTTGTTGAAATATATCAAGCCCAGCGGATAACCTTTTAGCATTGAATCTATCACAGCCACATCGCGTTTGCCATCCGCATAAATGTAGTTGCGTTGATATTCCGGCTGAATGGTCAACTTTCCCGAAAGGCCAAACAGACCTTTGCCTTCAAATTCGTTATACACAAATCCTTCGCAGATTTCACGAACGGTGTATTGTTTTAATGTTGTTTGCATAATGTGATTGTTTTATTGTTTTTTGCGAATAAAAATACGTTGATATGCAGATTGAACGATATGCCCATCTTTATTTATCCTTAATTCCGCAACACTTTGATTTAACTTTATTTATAAGTTCCTGAGCAACAAAAAGTTGCTCAGGATTTTGCCATGTCAGATTTTTCACTTATCTTAGTGTTGCAAATCAAAACAAGCGTAAAT
>Ga0310786_10000751_pt1 | contig 51892 bp, 45 predicted proteins | sample AusTroGonzalo_MG_FD_203881 | JGI IMG/M metagenome (GOLD analysis project Ga0310786, IMG submission 203881) | Bovine rumen microbial communities from tropical cattle in Woodstock, Queensland, Australia - Gonzalo_03 (v2) (version 2) | ecosystem: Host-associated > Mammals > Digestive system >...
CGTAGTTGTTGGACTTGTTCTTGCCACCCCTTACGGCAGCGATGGACGCGATACGGTGTACATCCCCGGATCCCCGCTCCCGGTTCGGTTTGAGGGAGTACCAGATGTAGGTATCGTTGAAATCGGACCGATCCTCCGTGCAATCAAGGTAATAGTCGTTGACGGTTCCATACACCCAGATAGGGATATAGAAGCGGTACACGCCGTTACCCATGTTCATCACTGTGTAATGCTCGGAATGCTCCAGATAGTCATTGGCCTGCGCCCTATTCGGCATCAGGAACAAGGAGCAAAGAATAAGGATTAAGAGTGAAAATGTGTTTTTCTTAGCCCCGAGGGGACGATTTACTTTGTTTTTCATATTGATTGTTTGTTATATAAGTGTTCCGATTTGAATACTGCACACAGATTTGCGTGCAAAGATACAAGAAAAAAATGATATACGCAATTTTTTGACCTTAATTGACTGAAAATTGCGAAAAAATCAAATGAATTTTGTTGTTTTTTGCCAAAAGATTAAAAAAATGCTTAATTTCCTTTGGATTATTTACTTGACAGAACATCAGCAAGAACGGACACAAAAAAGAGACAGGCTCCTAAGAACCTGTCTCTTTGTGCGCAGGATGAGACTCGAACTCACACGACATTGCTGTCACTACCCCCTCAAAGTAGCGTGTATACCAATTTCACCACCTGCGCGTCGCGCCAGCGACGCCTCAATACGATTCGCGACTAATGTCGCTCATAGGAATCTTCGGCGTGCTTTCGCTCTCACATCCGCAAACGCTTTGCTGGTTTGCGTCTGTGTAAATTTCAAAGAACCAATCTTTTGTGCCCAGAACAGGACTCGAACCTGCACACCTCGCGGCATACGCACCTGAAACGTACGCGTCTACCAATTCCGCCACCTGGGCTGTCGTCGTAATTTATTCCGCTATAAATAATCCGCGTTGCGGATTGGACGCTTCATAAATTCCTCCTCTCCGACTCAAAACAGAAACAAGTTTCTTGGTTTCTCGTCGGTAGTATATCAAGGACCTTTCTCTTTTTAGAGAACAAATGCAGGACGTGGTCCTGCACCGTGGAGCGATGAACGAGACTCGAACTCGCGACCCCGACCTTGGCAAGGTCGTGCTCTACCAACTGAGCTATCATCGCAAATGTGTTAGAACACTACTTTTTTCAAAAGCGGGTGCAAAAGTACTGCTTTTTTTTGAACTGACAAAATTTTTTTGCAAAAAAATGCATTTTTTTTTGTTTTTTATGGTTTAAGACCCCGCTTTGTGGTATTTTTGAGGCAAAAATGGGTATAAAACAAGAAAGTGCGCCAATTTTTCATTGACGCACTTCCGATGCATGAATGCCCCACCGTTTACTTCATTTCAACGCCGGCAGCGGTATAAATCTTGCCATCACGCAGGATGTAAAGCGTGCCGTTGCGGAAGAATTTGGTAGCCGCCGATTGGCCGTCTGTTACGGAATAGATGCCGGAGGGGTGCTTTTCCGTTGCTGTATAGGTGGCTTTGTAGGTTGCCTCGCCGGTTACTTGAGCAATCGGTTTATCCCATCCTGCAAACGTATAGGTGTATTGCTCGTCTTCGGGTTTCTGCGGGTCATCGCAGGTTGGCGTTTGCCCGTAATCCCATTCATCGGAGCAAAGCGGCGAGTTGTCGTCGTCGAGGAACCGGATGAGGTATTTATGTGCGCGCACACTCAATACGGCAGTATAGGTCTCGTCTTTGGTAACGGTCGGTGCCAGTTCGGGCGTCCACCCCGTCAGCGTGTAGATACTATCGGTCTGCACATACTCATAGCCGATAGCCACAGGCGATGCAATCGGAGTTCCGTAGGGTAGAGGCATCTCCAGTACCGTTTCGCCGCGAACTTTCCAAGTGATGGTGTATTGTACCAATTTGAAGACGGCGGTAAAAGTGGAATCGCGATTGAGGGTAACGGTACGCGTAGCTTCGGCTGTAGCGTCATCTGTCCAATGGTCAAAGACATAGTTTGGATCGGGGGTTGCCGTCAGTTTGATTTGGCTGCACTCGCCTGCCACTTCCTCCTTGGCAATCGAACCGTGCTCGGCCTTGAGGGTGGCTGTGTATATGAGCGTATCCACGAAGTTGCCGAAATAAATCTTCCACGACTCGTCCACAGCATATTGCGCGGACATACCGCAAGGCACGAAGCGTTTGCCGGAGCCTTTTTCGCGGTCATCTGTCCACGTGAATGCAGGCACTGTCGTATGCGGCAGCACAAGGTCCACCATGGTTCCATCCAGCACGCGGTAGTAGAATGTAGCGGCTGTAGCGGGTACGGTTACTTTGCCGGTCATTTTTCCGGGAACGCCCACCAGTAAGGTCGTGTCCTTGTTGTAGAGCAAACCATCGACAATGCAGAATGCAGGATTGGCTTCGTCTATGGTCAGCGAACTGAGCGACAAGAACAGGCAACTTTGGTTGTGAATTTGAGTCAATCCCGCCGGAATATGCAAGGTCGGAATAGCGGCATTATATAAAACACTCAAATCTACGGATTGGATATAGGTCAAATCCAGTGCTGTAAGCGGACAATCGACGAAAACGTTTTGCGGAAGCGTTGTGAGGTTCTTGCTCAACGTGACTTTTGCCAGCGAGGAGCAGAAACGGAATACGCAATCGCCCCAAGAGCTCACATTATCGTTGATAACGGCTTCGGTAATACCTTGGCAGCCGTCAAACGCACTGCGTTCCAAACGGGTTACAGCATATTTGACGCCAAAAACGTCTTGTATGGAGTCCGGGATAACCAGTTTGCCTGTGGGTTTATCCGCTTCGTTGGGATAGTAGTTTGGATACTGTCCGCCGGCGTTAACGGCTTTTGCGGTAAAGTTCGTGCCGGAGTTGGCGGTTATGACATAGAACAGGTTATTGCCCTCATACGCATAGCGAATCGTATCACCGACTTGTACGGGCAGGAAGGCTAAACGCACAGACTGGCCATAACGTCCTTTTTCTGCCCAAGGAAGTAACTGATCCCAAGTGTATTTATCTCCTCCAAGAGCGCGCAAATTCATCATATAATAGATGGATTTGGTTTCCGGATTACAAATGGAACTTGTCCAATAATAACTGTGGGTATTCATATTATCCTGCCATCGATACATGTTAGCCACAGTTTGTTGGTTGTAGTTTGTGTAGTTTCCGTAACCGCCAGCACGCCGACCGGCATTAGGCAGAAATACGGCACCGGCTTCTTCTAACTTTGCCCAGTCTTGTAAAGAATATACATTGTTTTTTGTAGAGTGATAATACACGTCACCATACGGCTGGTAGATGTAGTCCTCGTCATCATTGTCATAACTCTGTTCGGGCAATTCTCCGGGCACAAACGTTATGCCGGGCACATCCGTCCAGTCGTCGGGCAATATAATCGTTCCTGATACGTTTCCAACCATACCTTGCCCAATCTTTTGCTTCGCATTGGGGCGTGTATTCAATAGATATTCCCATTCCTCTTTGGAAAGCGTGTACGCGCGTGCTCCCGGGAAGAGATTACCCCAGTCCACGAAATCGCCGGTGTAGTCATCATTTTTGTTGGAAGGATTAACGCCGTAGTATGTAGAAGTGGTGCTCCACGCAAACATATCCAGCCACCCTTTATAGCTTGGGTCGCCGATATTGATATTGTCTGCGCCGACAATATCATATTGGTGCGGCGCCAAACGCCAGGTCTTGTCGCCTGTGTGATACTGCAGGTTGCCTGTTCCGAAAAGAATCTGTTTATTAGCACCTACTGAGAATAATTTGGAACCATACGGTTTTTCTGCAGCGGGGATATCACGTTCGCGGGCAAGGCGTACGGACTGGCCATAGCGTCCTTTTTCATACCATCCGGGACCAAAGCCGGCATAATCATATTCGTCATTACCAAGAGCTACTTCGTTCAGCATGTAGCAAATAGTGCGAGTGGTAGTGTTGTGCATGGTGGATGTCCAGTAGTAGCACAGTTCATTGGTATTACTCTGCCAACGATAATAGCCTTTGTTGAGTTTGCTCGGGTTGGTTTCTTCGACTTGGTTATAGTTTATCAAATTGCCGTAGCCGCCGGTACGACGTCCGGCTGCAGGGAAGAAAGCTGCACCGGATTCTTCGAGTTTGCCCCATTGCGTCAGATTGTAAATGTTGGTTACGAGTTCCCATCCGGTTGCTTCCGTTGGTTTTTCGGCAGGTGCAAAGGGAACGTCTGCAGGCTTCTGCCAATCGTCAGGCAACAATAGATAGCCGAAAATGCCGTCCACCTCCGCTAATGCCCATAACTTATTTGCATTCGGACGCTGTTTGGCGACATAAGTCCATTCGGTTTCAGAAAGAGTGTACCATCTGTCTCCGGGGAAAATCTGTCCCCAGTCATGGAAGTCGCCTGTATAATCCTCATTTTTATTGGACGCACTTACTCCGAGATAGGTGGAAGTAGTGCTCCATGCAAACATGTCTATCCAACCTTTGAAAGAAGCGTCTCCAATATTGATGTTTGCTTCACCGATAGTATCGTACTGATGGGGCGCAAAGCGGAATACTTTATCGCCTGTGTGATACTGGAGGTTGCCAGAGGCAAATTCAACTTGTTTGTCAGCGGAAACGGAGAACCAGCCGGTTGCAAACGAGACGGATGCACATAAAAGTGCAAAGAATAAGAGTGTGATTTTTCTCATATACGAAGTTTTTAAGGTTGCTATTTAAGCGAAAAGCAACGGGAAAGTATTGCCTTCCCGCTGCTTTTGAAATACGTTGATGAAGATTAGTAGTTTGTACGTTGTGTAGCCGCGTAACTAATCTTCAGGGCGTAAGCACGACGCAGTTCCTGTTTAATGTCGGCAATGATACCCATACGGGTTTCCTTATCCGCCTTAATGGAAACGGTCATCAAACCTTGGTCTTGCTCCTTCATGGATGAACGCTCATTGATGATATACTCACCAATCTCGGATTTCTCTGCAAAAGCGTCGTCCAATTGGATACGTGTCTCAGCACCATATTGTTTGCGGAACTCTGCGGTCGGAGTACCAACGTAGATGTAACGCACCAACGATTTCTTCTCTAACTTGGTCAGCTCCGTTGCCTGTGGGTTTTGGAACTGCACCTTGTAGGTTACCTCTTTCATGGATGTTACTGACATGAAGAAGAACAGCAGCATGAAGATAATATCGGGGAGTGACGACGTATTGAGCGCCGGCATCTCACGTTTGTCGTTTCTGCGAATCTTTGCCATATCAGTTTCCTCCGTAGTTTTTAGGCTCGGCTTCGGATATCTTTTGCGGGTACACTTTTTGTACCTGCTTTTGTTGATCCTCGTCCAGCTCGTTATAGCCTTTATGGAAATACTTGTGCGCGCACTCGTCACGCAACTCGTTATAGGCTGCTACCAGTTCGTTCTGAACGTCCAGATATGCCTGGTATCGTGTATCCACGTCGTTCTGCACGGAGATAACGTGCTCCTTGGTATATTTGATTACACCAATCGGCTCACCGAAATCCTCTTCGAACAACTTGGGATAGTAGGCATCGTCATTAACGTTCATAATAAACTCTTTGGCTTTCTCCCGCAGTTGCTTAACGTCCGTCAGCTGTCCCTGCACCATCAACTGGTTGGCGGAATTGATCTTAACGACCATAAGGTTCCGCTTGTTGATATCGGTGTCCTCAATCTTTTGGTCAGGAGGAATAGGAGCCGGAAGACGGCGTGCCAAACCTTGGTTAACGTCCATAGACGTAGTCACCAAGAAGAAAATCAGCAGCAAGAACGAGATGTCTGCCATTGAACTGGCGTTAATCTGTGGGACTTTCTTTGCCATTATTTCATGCGTTTAGTATGAATAACTCCCCAAATCAGCGCACAAATAGTTGCGCAGGTGAGGATATAAGTCAGATACAGGCAAGCATCACTCAATCGAGCCATTGTGCCTACATTGTCTTCACCTTCGTAGCCGATAATCTTTACCTCTGCGGGGCTGCCGATGAACCAGCATAGCAGAATAAGGCAAACAAAACCAACGACCACTGCCAGCGAACTAAGAGCTTTCTTCTTGTCCACTTGATAGGTCTTTACAAATTCCCAAATGACAACGCCAAGGGTTATGCAGCACACGAGTCCTACCAAGATGTAATTCCAGACAAGGAAAAGGTTCGAGAAACGAGGAATGTTCAGGAAGTCTCCTGCCACCTCTAACGTACCTTCCGAACCTCCGGCATAGAACATTATCGAGAAGATAACGCCTAACGCCATCAGTACCCAGAGGGTAATCTTTGGAATTAACTTATAGTTCTTCATGACTTACTTCTTTTGTTTTTCGTCGTACTTAACCACGATATCCAGCAGGCTGATGGAGCTGTCCTCCATCTCGTTTACCAAACCTTCGATAACGCTGAGGATGTAGTTGTAGAACAATTGCAGAATAATGGCAATAATCAAACCGAGAAGGGTCGTCAACAAAGCCACCTTAATACCACCAGCAACGACTGTTGCGGAGATGTCACCTACCTGTTGTATCTTATCGAACGCGGCAATCATACCGATAATCGTTCCTAAGAATCCCAACGACGGAGCGATAGAAATGAACAACGTAATCCAGCTGAGGTTCTTCTCCAAGAGACCGAGTTGAACACCACCGTATGAAGCAACGGTCTTCTCAACGACCTCAATGCCCTCGTCATAACGGCTCAGACCTTGATAGAAAATACTTGCTACAGGACCGCGAGTGTTGCGGCATACATCCAATGCTGCCTCAATTCCGCCTTTTGCCAATGCGTCTTCAATGTTTGCAAGCAGGGCTTTCGTGTTCGTTTTACTCAAACTGAGATAGATAATGCGCTCAATGCAGAGTGCCAAACCAAATACCAAGCACAGCAAAGTTGCTGCCATAAAGCCGGCACCACCTTCGATGAACTTCGTTTTCAGGGTCTTGTGAAGGGCAACTACGCCACCTGCTTCAGCGGCTTCTGCCTCTACTGCCTCAGCTGCGGGAGCTGCTGCATCTTCAGATACTTGTTCGGTTGCCTCAGGAGCCTGTGCAGGAGCATCTTGAGCCATCACTGCAACGTTACCAAACGTCAACGCTGCCAGCACCATTACGGTTGCAAATACTTTTTTCATGAGATTGAATTGAATTGTTTTATTGGGTTAATTTATCAGATTATTAGATTTTTGGGCGGAAAGACGGGGATTCGAACCCCGGAAACCCTTTTGAGGTTTACACGCTTTCCAGGCGTGCCTCTTAAACCACTCGAGCATCTTTCCAGACCTTTCTCACGAAAAGGCTTGCAAAATTACACAAAAATTTTGAAACTGCCAAACTTTTCGTGCATTTTTTTGCATTTTTTGTTATTTTAGCCCGAAAAGGGCTTTTGCATTGGCGGTTGTGACCCTGTCAACCTCTTCAAACGAGGTGTTATACACTCTCGCCAGTTCCTCTGCCACATACTTCATCCAACGGCTCTCGTTTCGTTGTCCGCGGAACGGCACAGGTGCCATATAGGGTGCGTCCGTTTCCAGTACAATCCGCTCTAACGGAATACCGTCGAGATTCTCCCGCAGTTTGCTGTTCTTGAACGTGATAACACCGCCGATTCCAAGATACAGTCCCATCTTGATAATCTGTTTCGCTGTCTCGTTGCTGCCGCTATAGCAATGCATCACACCTCGCAGGGTAGGGAACTCCCGCAAGATATTCAGGCAATCCTCCGTCGCATCACGGCTGTGAATCATGACCGGCAGATTGCGCTCAACCGCCCAACCAAGTTGTTTGCGAAACGCAGCCTTTTGTTCTTCCTTAAAGGTCGTGTCAAAGTGATAATCCAAGCCGATTTCGCCAACAGCGATGTAATTATACGTTGATAGTTGATTGCGGATAGTTGACAGTTGCTCCTCCCAATCTTCTTTTATATTCTCGGGATGAAGACCGATTGCCGGAAAAAGATAACCCGGAAAACGCTGGCAAACCGCTTGCACGGCGGCGATGTTTTCCGTATCAACGCCCGGAACGAGAATTGCTTCCACCCCCTCTGCCAGTTGTTGCGCGATAAAAGCCTCCAACTCTTCCGCATACTGCGGGTCATCTATATGTGCGTGTGTATCTATCATAGTTACGATTGGACGATTTACGATTTACGGGTAAGAATACTGCTGTCGCCGTAGCTCAAGAACCGGAACTCGTGCGCGAGCGCGTAATCATATATAGTGTGCCAGTCACCATCGACAAAAGCACTAACGAGCAATAAGAGTGTGGACTTGGGTTGATGGAAGTTCGTAATCAGTTGGTCCACAATGCGGAATTTGTAACCGGGCTTGATCATGATTTGCGTCTCCGCATGAAGCACGGACATATTGTTTTCCGTCATGAAATCCAGAATGGCCTTTAGTGAATCTGCGGTTGATAGTGTGTGTCCGCCATTGTAAGGCTCATGTTGCGCAACGGAGAGTTGCGTTACATGTTCTCCGATGAAATACAGACTTTCGAGCGTACGCATGGACGTGGTTCCGACGGCAACTATATGGCCGAGGTTGTCTAACACGTCTTGAATGGCCTGTTTTGGCACGGCAATTATCTCTGTGTGCATCGGGTGTTTGTCCGCATCTTCGGTCTTGACGGGCTGAAACGTTCCCGCACCCACGTGCAGCGTCAGTTCGGTTATTTTAATACCGCGGCGGCGCAAATCATCCAGTACGGTATCCGTAAAGTGCAGTCCCGCAGTCGGAGCGGCTACACTGCCTTTGATGCGGCTATATACCGTTTGATACGTGGTTTTGTCGCTTTCTTCTGTTGCACGGTTCAGGTAGGGCGGAATAGGCAACTCGCCCATATTGTCTAACACCTCCGCAAAACTCAATGACTTGTCGTTCCACGTAAACTTCACTTCGTGGGTATTGCCGTTCGTCGCCAATCGTTCTGCCTGCAGAATACCATTGCTTAACACACCCGTTTTCCACTTCTTCAGGTTGCCGATCATGCATTTCCATGTGCAGCCTTCGGTCGAAGAAAGTGCCAGCTGGTAATCCTTCGGTGCTATCGGTTCGAGGCAGAACACCTCTATGCGTGCGCCGGTCTCTTTGTGGAAAACGATTCGCGCAGGAATAACCCGGGTGTTGTTATACACCAACAGAGATTTGGGCGCAATGTAATCACCCACATTGTAGAATCGGTCTTCCGACACTTTCCCGCCCCGATACACTAACAATTTCGAGTGGTCACGCTCTGCCAGCGGATATTTGGCAATCCGCTCATCCGTCAGTGGGTAATCATATTCGCTTATTCGTATCATGCCTCTTATTTTCCCTTTTCCTTATCGGATGCTGATCGGGTGCTCATCGGATGCTTATCGGATGCCGAAGCCTTCTGAAAACCATTACTATGCGGTTTTTTACCTGATTTTCGCACAAACTCCTTACGCTCGCCGGCAAAGAGTTCATATTGGTTGAACCAACACTCCAATTCGCCGTTCATCAACTTAATGCGTTTGCTCGGTTTCAGTCCCACACATTTAAGCGCATCTTCATTGGACGAGATAATCCACGCCGTGGAACCCGTAAACTGATGCTTGAAGGCGGTGCCCATATCGGCGTATAGCCGCAGTACGTCCTTGTCTTGTGCCAATCGTTCACCGTAAGGCGGGTTAACCATCACCAATGCCGGTTCAGCGCTTTCGCGCTTGATTTCCTGCAAACGGATTTGCTTTACCTCAATACACCGCTGTTGTCCTGCTGCCTTCACGTTCTTTAAGGCAGCTTGTACGGCATAGAAACTGGCATCTGAACCGTAAATGTGGTGCGTGAACGGTTGCTCCTGTGAATCGTCGTTGTAGATATCTTCGAAAAGTTCTTTGTCAAAATCGTTCCATTTTTCAAAGGCAAAACCCTTGCGGAAAATCCCCGGAGCGACGTTCTGGGCAATCAATGCCGCTTCTATCAGCAACGTACCGGAACCGCACATTGGATCGTAGAAATCTGTCTCGCCCTTCCAGCCTGCCATCAGCAACATGCCTGCTGCCAATGCTTCGTTGATGGGCGCTTCGGTGTTTGCTACACGATACCCGCGCTTGTGCAGGCTTTCGCCGGAACTGTCCAAAGACAGGGTGATAGTTTCGTTGGCAATATGTACGTTTAAGCAGAGATCGGGGTCAGTGAGTCGCACATTCGGACGTTTGCCTTCTTTTTCGTTCCACCAGTCTGCTATAGCATCTTTCACGCGGTAGGTCACATAGCGTGAGTGCCTGAATGTCTCTGAATATACAGTTGCTTCAATCTGGAAACCGGTCTGCAGCGTCATGTATTGTGACCAGTCTAATTTCTTGACGTGTTCATATACAGCATCAGCGTCTTTGGCTTTGAATGTCAATATCGGTACCAAAATACGCGATGCCGTCCGTAGGCAGAAGTTGGCTTTATACAGCAACCGCTTGTCGCCCGTAAAGGATACTGCCCGCCGCTCGAGTTGTACGTTGTTGGCGCCTAACGCTACCAACTCACCTGCTAATACTTCTTCCAGACCTTTGAAGGTCTTGGCTATCATTGGAAACTCTTTCATTGGAGCCATTTCTTTCCTGCTTGGATAACGATGCCGTGATAATCAGCGCCTACACGCCGCCCAAGGATGTCGTATAGCGGTTGTGTCAGGTCGATGTTTGCGCTGATAGTATGAATATTGGTCGTGGTTTTCGGGTCGCGGACATATTGGTCTTCGTTCTGGACTCCTTTCAGCCCGAGTTGTCCCAAATAGGTGGCCGTCTGACCATATACGAATACTTCTTTTCCGATTAGTTCGGGATTGTTAACAGCGTTGAGGTCTGCTTGTGCATCGCCTTTGATTTGTACCGGCAGCATATTACTTACGCTGGTTTCTGTGGCTGATGCGGCAAGCACGATATTGGATTGATCCACTTTGCTCACGCCGCTCAAACTGCCGCTACCGGTACTTGCTCCGCCCAATACATAACCGCGTACCCAGTGCCATTCATTCTCAAAGAGCAACCATTCGTCCCAGAGAGCAAGCAGGTCGTTTACAGTGTATGGGTTCTCCTTTGTTCCTGCGCCTTGCAGGGTAATATTTGCCACGGAAAAACCAAGGTAGATAGTTTTCTCCAACTTCTCACTTGCATCCTTTGCAGAAACTGCGCTGATGGTCAGTTTGCAGGAGTAGTTTCCTGCGGGCTTGCCGGTTTTGCAGCTCACGGTTAATACACCGCCGGTGGATGTCAGTTTGGATTTATCCAACTCAAATGCACTCTGTTCGTCATCCAGTTTTACAGTCACTCCGGCATCAGTGATGTTTGCTGATTCGATAGTCAGTTGCTTGGACTGCTGACTATAGCCTTTGCCCAAAGTGCCGAAACTGATGTTTCCCATCGGCGTAACTTTGAGCGATGCATCATCAGGGTCAGAGGGGAATACTTTTACCTCATCTAAGAAGAAGCGGTTCTTGTTGCCGGATTTGAAAGTAATCTTGACGCTGTTCTCTACATTGTAAATTTTGATGGATATATCGTTCCATTTCTTGGTATTTAACGTAAAGGACGTAGCGTCTATTTCGCCGCTTGTCACGGAGACGGTAATAACGGAATCTTCTTTGGAGGCTATCCACGGCGCAGCGTGGAAGGTTAGTTTGATATCGCCGTTGCAGGCTATGGATGGGGTGGTAATACTACCGCCTTTGCCGCTCAGTCCGACTTTGACACATTGGTCGGCTCCGTTGCAATCACCGTCTTCCCAATCCTTATTGTCGGTATAAACAACAATTGCTTTAGCTATGTCACCGCCCCATTGACCATCATTGCCACCGGTGTAGCCCTTCAAGTCTTCATCGTTTTTGCATTTGTTGAACGACTCATAGAAGATTGGCGTTGTTTCCGCCATAACTAAACCTGCACACAGCAGGCACAAGCCCAAAAATAGTTTCCTCATGGTTTGTCCTTCCTAATTTTAGTTGTCTATACGCAGGAAACGATAGGAACTGTCAAACTCCAGTTTCAGACCGTTGTTCAGTTTTGCTTCGTAACCGTTGTCATCGCGTCCCCATTCTGTGATAGTCGCTGCTGGAAAAGTAGTCTTGACATAAGTCAGCACATCCGATGGAATAAGTGCATCGGGTACGGTAGCGTTTTTGCAATCCACTTCCTTGAGTGCGCCATCGGCATCAAACTCTACTTCGGTACCGTTGTTGAAACGTACTTCGTACTCCACTGAACGACCGTTTTCTTTCATAACGTACGAAATGTTAGTAGTGTTGAAGTTTTTACTGATTGCATCCTGTGCCGCTTGAGGCAACTGGGCAAAAGTAATCACTTGTTTTTGGTCAGCGCTGGCATTCAGGCTGGCAAGCATTGCAATAGCAATTAAGAAAATAAACTTTTTCATTTGGATATAATATTTATAACTGATTCTAAATCCGCCGCAAAGGTACGATTAAATATTTGATTGTGCAAATATTTTTTGTTAATGGGAACAGAATGCCTTGAAAAATCATTAAAAATCAAACATTCAACAAAAATATTTGTGTATCCCGTTTTTTTTGCGTACTTTTGTGCCCGCATTTATAAATCGTCAATTGTTAAATCGTAAATCCTATGATGGTCGGTACTTTTCCGGTTACGCAGTTGAGTCGGCTCAACACCCCATATTACTATTATGATATGGATGTGTTGCGTGAAACCTTGCAGGTGCTTCGCAGCGAGTCTGCTGATTCCAATTGGCATGTTCACTATGCAATAAAAGCATGTGCCACGGATGCCATCTTAAAGACAATCGCGGCAAGCGGCATAGGTGCAGATTGTGTGAGTGGCGGTGAGGTGCGTGTGGCGATTGCGGCCGGCTTCCCCGCCGATAAAATAGTTTTTGCCGGTGTTGCCAAGACAGATAGTGAGATTCTATATGCACTGGAACAAGGAATCTTTTGCTTCAATGTGGAGTCTATAGAGGAACTGCACGTCATCAGCCAATTGGCAAGCAATATCGGACTCAGAGCTCGTGTCTGCCTGCGTGTCAATCCGAATGTGGATGCTCACACCCATGCTAAAATAACAACCGGTTTGAGTGAGAATAAGTTCGGTATCTCAATGCGTTATCTGCCGGAAGCCGTGCAACAGTGTTATCGCCTTCCGGCTGTGGATTTTATGGGATTGCATTTCCATATCGGCTCGCAGATTACCGAGATGGAACCGTTTGACGAATTATCCAAACGGGTGAATCAGCTTGTGACGGAAGTGGAACAACTCTTGTGCGTCGATGAATCCGGTAATAGTGTACAAGCTCGAGTAACCCACATAAATGTAGGTGGAGGATTGGGTATTTTATACGAGCACCCCAATCACTTTCCGATTCCCAATTTCAAAGCATATTTTACCACGTGGCGTGAAGGTATTTCCTTGCGTCCTGACCAACATTTGCACTTTGAGTTGGGACGTTCCATTGTGGCGCAATGTGGTAATCTGCTGACTCGCGTATTGTATGTCAAGCACGGAGAGAACAAACAGTTTGCTATTGTGGACGCCGGGATGACGGACCTTATACGTCCGGCATTATATGGTGCGTTCCACCGTGTGGAGAACCTGACACATCCGGATGCTGAAGAGCAGTTATATGATATAGTAGGTCCAATTTGCGAATCCAGCGATGTCTTTGTTCAGGGGTATCGCATAGCTGCCGTGCAGCGGGGAGATTTGTTGGCAATGCGAAGTGCAGGAGCTTATGGAGAAATAATGGCCTCCCAATACAACCTCCGTCGCTTACCAGGACACGTTATTTCTGATGAATTAAACTAATGCCGCATTCAGATAAGATAGGGGTAGCGCCTTTTGCCGCACATCAAGGCAAGATTTATCCGTTAGACCGAATGGAAACGGTCGTTGCTGCGTTGAGTCGGCGTGGAGACAAGGTTTATCTGTTCGGCGGTGGTGCGCATGAAGTGGCAATATTGGAGGACTGGGCGGCGAAATACCCGAATGTGGAATGTGTTGCGGGCAAATTATCGATGGCAGAAGAGTTGGAACTGATACGCTCGCTAAAGGTAATGATTAGCATGGATTCGGGGAATATGCACCTTGCGTCCCTTGTGGGAACACGCGTTGTCAGTATATGGGGAGCTACACATCCGATGGCAGGATTTTTGGGCGTCGGACAAAAAGAAGAAGACTGTATCCAGCGAGAACTTCCGTGCCGTCCGTGTTCAATCTATGGCAATAAACCCTGCCGGTTCGGAGATTATCGTTGCATGGATATTACACCTGAAGAAATTGTAAAGCATGTTGGTGATATCGCCAGAATATGAACATTTGCGCGGTTGGGTGGAACAACTGCCGTTGAATTTCGCACAACAAGGAACCGTTATTTACGATGCCCGTAATCAGATTCGGCTTATCGATGGTTATTGCGTCAAGCGTTTTCATTGTCCGGCGTTTGGTAACAGGATTGCTTATACCTGCTTCCGCCAACCGAAAGCGAAGCGGGCTTATGACAATGCCTGCCGCTTGGAGCAAGAAGGAATCGGCACACCGAAGGCGGTTGCCTATTTATTGGTGGAAGGCAAATTGGGATTGCTTAAAGAATCATTCCTAATTACACAAATCAGTCCACTACGGCGCAACTTTTACGAATTTCGTGAGCATGGCATAGAAGGTTATGAGTCCGTTATCCGTCAGTTCGCACAGTTTACCGCTAAGATGCATTCCGGAGGAATTTTGCACAAAGACTATTCTCCCGGTAATATTCTTTTTGATATAGACGAACAGGGCAAGGCATACTTTGAATTGGTGGATATCAATCGTATGTGCTTTGACAAACCAGTTTCACTACGCATGGCGTGCCGTAATTTCTGCCGCTTGTGGGGAAAAGAAGATTTCTTTGTGCTGTTGGCGGAAAGTTATGCCGAAGCCAGAGGATTTGATAAGAACAAATGCCGACAGTTGACACTTAAATATTGGCGCCGGTTTTGGCGTTTCCGCAAGTAAGATGGTTATACTGCACTACATAGCATCGCCGTTTTGGGGAGGAGGAGAACAATATGTTTTTGACCTCTGTATCGCTATGCAAGCACAATTCGGTGTCCGATGCGTGTTTGTTTGCCAACCGGATACATCGTCTTCTTTGTTGGAGCGATGGAAACAGGTAGGTGCGGTTTATACCCTTTATCCCCACACTAAAAACGGTAAGTTTGACTACCGCGAAGCGTGGCACTTGGCACAAATCATTCAGCGCGAAAACGTGGATGTTGTACATGTACATAATCTCAAGGAGTATTTTATCTGCGTCTATGCCAAAATCTTTAGTAAGAAACCAATACGCCTGATTGCAACGCAGCATCTGGTGGCACCGGCGAAGAATAAGTGCTCTTGGCGTTGGGCGTATCGGCATATAGATGCGTTTGTCTTTGTGTCACACAAGGTGGCAGATATTTTCTTGTGCAATGAGGCTGTTCGACGCAGTTGCAAACATGCACATGTTATACATAACTGTATTCCGGAGGTTTCTATTCCTCAAAACCAGTCTTCTTTGAGGCAGGAACTGAAGGTACCGCAAGATTTGCCGTTGGTGCTCTATCACGGACGTATTTGTAAGGAGAAAGGCATACTACAGTTGCTTCGGGCAATTGTTCCTACGTTCTCGGGGAAGTACGGAATTGTATTGGCAGGAGATGTGGCGGACGAAGACCGTGCGATATTCGAGGCGTTGATGGATACTTCTGCATTGCAAGGATATATCTTCTATTTAGGCTTTAGAACGGATATTGCTTGGCTTATTACGCAATGCGATTTCGGTGTGGTGCCGTCCATTGTTGCTGAGGCGGCTTCTCTTTCGTTATTGGAACACATGTCTCTCGGTACGGCGGTTATATCGTCCAATACCGGCGCTCAACCAGAATTTGCCGAGCACGGCAAAGAGGCGATACTGCTTTCTACGAATGGCGATTGGACAGACTGGCTGACAGCTATTGATACGCTATGTGCTGATTCGGCTTATCGGCAGGCTTTGGGTAAGGCTGCCTATAAACGAATGGATAAGGATTTTAACTACAATCATTTTGTTCAACAAATATACACGCTCTATGCAAACTAATCGATTTACAACCTTTTTAGCGCGCAATAGTTACGTGCTTGTCAGTGTCTTCGGGCTGTTTGTCTGGTGGCTGGTATTGCGTTCGTTCAAGCCGGAAACACCGATTTTCTTCGATGAAATAACCGAAGCGTATTCGCCCCTGATGTGGTGTATATCGTTAGTAGCGCTTTCTATTCCGGTTATTGTATATTTGTGCAGCAAAACATTTCGCGCCCTTCCTTGGACGCAGCAGGTAGTGTCCGCAGGTTTGGTATTGTTATTGGCATCAATAGTGCACCGTCCGCGTACCTATTTGGATGCCCAAGTGATATTCTTTGTGTGTACCTTGGTTGCTTTTGCCTTTGACAAACAGCGCCGTTTGAATCGTCCGCCGATGTTCTTCATTGTATCCGGAGTGTACTTCTTATGGATGGTATTGAGTCTTATTTGGACGAACGACCTTCACGAAGGTCAGCGCTTCCTCAGTCATATGGTGCCGCTTATCTCGTACCCCATCGCTTTCACGTTCATCTGTTTGGATAAGGAGAACTTCAATGCCCTTGTTCGTACGTTTATGCGGGTAGCAATGATTGGCTGTGTATTATCGCTGGGCTGCGCTATCTATGAGGCTGCGCGAGTAGGTGTGCCCTGCACGATATTCCTGCAGCTCAAGAAGTTCCTGTTCATGAACATGGTACCGGTTTATGATGTTATCTTTGCATGGAGCGGCGCTTGTCATCCTTCGTATAATGCCATTTGGATGACAGCGGCAGTCGTAGCTATCTATTACTTGCGTTATAGTAACCTTATTTCTGCATTTGAAGCCTTCTTCGGGTGCGGTCTTACGTTGCTTGTGCTGATAATGATTCAAAGTCGTGTCGGGTTTGTAATGTGGGTGATTGTTAATATGGCAGGCTTGGTGTATCTATTCCGTAAGAGTCCCAAGAAACTGTTTCCTACCTTATTCGTCTTCCTTCTGTTGCTGGGAGCAATCTTGTTGGCCAACCCCTTGTGGTCGCAGAAGTTGACAGCTGATTCTACTCGTTCAATCTTGTTGGGTATAGCCAGAGATTATATTACGGCAAGACCGATATTAGGAAGTGGCATCGGAGGAATGTCTTATGCTCATGTGGAAGAAGTTGTAGGATACTCTTTCCAGAATTGGTGGCCTGAATATGCTTCGGCAAGTGCTTTTTATCCGCACAATCAGTTCCTCGGCGATTGGATGCAAAGCGGTATTGTCGGTTTTATACTTCTTATAGCTTTACTGCTTAGCGTTTTCTATGATGCCATTCGTACACGACGTTTTATGCCCTTCGTTTTTACGATGGCACTACTACCATTGATGTATATTGAAATGCCGTTCCGCTTCCTTACAGGAACAACGATAATCGCATTGGTCTGGTGCTTTACAGAGTGTAATTTTAGGCCAGCGCCCGATAGCAAGCCAGATACGTCTCCATGTGACGCTGCCACGAATACGACAGTGCATACTGATACGCCTGCTCAATAGCTATAGGCGTTGTATGCTCCACGGCTTTTTGAATCAACGCTGCCGATTCTTTGGCGGGATATCCTTTTGTGAAGAACGAAACATAACGGTCGCCTATTTCAATAAGGCTTGTTTCGTGTGAGCAAACTACCGGTTTACGAAAGAGCATGGCTTCCACTACCGGCAAACCAAAGCCTTCAAACAACGATGGGAAAACAAAGGCCGCACAATGCCGGTATAACCACACCTTCTCGCCTTCAGTCACCAACCCTAATAAATGAACATTCGTCATCTTACGAACAGCAATTTCTGAACGAATACGATCAGCGTATGGTGTGTCATTGTTGCCGGCAATATACAGGTGATACTTTGGCAGTTGCGCCATAATATCCAGCAATACGTGGAAGTTCTTCTTCTCTTTTATTTCGCCGATAGAGAAAAGGTAGGGTTGTTGTATGCCGTCAACGGCTTGTTCTTTCTTCAAGTCTATCCGTTCGATACCGTTGTATATTACTTCCACTTGTTTTCCGTTGAGACGCATGAAACGTTCTGTCTCTGATTTGGCGAACTGCGAAATGGCCAGTATCCGGTCTGCATGGTTCACCTTACGCTGAATCTTGGAAAGGTATTTATCGACTTTTCTTCCGGATTTCTCGTAAGCAAAGTTGAAATCATGAATGGTTAATACATAATACTTTGCGAATGGTTTGTAACGTGACAACTGATGAATTGCATGCCAAACATCAAAGCGTTTGAAGATAAGCCACGGAAAGACCCTATATATTTTGCGGGCTGCAATATACTTGACCTTATTTCCAAATGCGCCGACATATTTCTTAGGCAATAGCAGGTAGATTTCTTCATCCGCTTGCGGCACATATTGGTCACGAAAATAGTAACCATAGTTCAAAGCAACTTGCCCTAAACCGCAATGAACATTTTTCAGTATAGTTAAGTCAATGAGTATTTTCATAGTGTTGTGTACATGTGAATAAGATTTTGTGCTACACGCTCGTCCGTAAACTTCTCCGCCTGTGCGTGCCCGGCAGCAATCATTGTTTGGCGCAGATTGGTGTCTGACAGAATTCGTTGCAGTTGTTCACCAATATGTTCCGGCTGTGTGGGATTGGCGTATAATGCCGCTTCTCCGCCTGTCTCTGCAAAACAGCTGCCTTCGGAGGTTAGGACAGGAATTCCGACACACATTGCCTCCAAAATAGGGATTCCGAATCCTTCAAACAACGAAGGATAAACCATCACTTGTGCTGCTTTATAGATGGCAGGGAAGTCGCTAAATGGAACATTATGCTTTAACATTAAATCCACCTTGAGTTCATTGGCAAGCTGCATACAGGTCCGGGCATACTTGGAGAATCCGCCAAGAGCAACAATAGGCAAATCTATCTTTGCTGCTGCTACGGCACGAATAAGATTGGCCAAATTCTTTCGGGGCTCAATGGCTCCTACGCAAAGAATGAAGGCTTCCGGTAAGTTGTATTTCTGTTGCGCGGCTTCAATAGATTTTTTAGAAATCGGTTTCCGGAACATGTTGTTGCAGCCTTGATACACCACTTGTATCTTTTGGGAATCCGCGTGAAAGAATTCGATGACATCTTGTTTCGTCTGTTGCGAGATGGCCACTATACGGTCTGCATGGTTACAAGCATATTGCACTTTGCGTCTGAACAGGCTTCTGTATGTTGGGGAATACAATTCTGGATAACGAATGAAGATTGCGTCATGGATAGTCACTACTGTTTTTGTTGGAGCCTTGATGCCGATAGGGATTTCTCCTGATAAACCGTGATAGATGTCCACACCGTCCAAAGCATGTATGCAACCAAATGAACGCCATAGCGCAGGAAATGCACGCCATAAACCGGTAGGTTGAATGGTTGTTGCTTGGGCAAACGAGTAGCAGTTAGACGGCTTGGCGTAGAGCAGATACTTGTTCTCTGGCGCGTAAGTTGTCATTAAACGCAATACATCGCGACTGTAGTTCCCTAATCCGCGATGATTGTGATACATCCGTTTGGCATCAAAAGCTATCGTCATGGTGCAGTCCAGTTATTGTGCATGGATACAAGATTCAAATACTGTGTTTGCATCGCATAAGTCCGCATTGCTGCAGTTCGTTCCGATTCAACTGCCGATAGGTCTTCGGCTGAACCGATACGGTATAATTTTTCAAAGCCGGTCGTTAGTGCATAGCAGTAGAAATACTCGCCGTCACTACACCCCAAATGCTCGTTGCTCACAAATACCGAATATGGTCGCTCTTCGTGCATTACATCTATGCCGAGGCAGTTGTTGGTATAGGGGATTCCCAATAGGCTCAATACTGTCGGATAAATATCTATTTGCATTGTCGGCTTCTCTATTTGCTGGGCGGGAACCCCGCAACCGAAAATAAACACAGGTATCGCATTATAGGTTAGTACCATTTCATAAGGCGACTTCAAAGGCGTTCCGTGGTCGGCAACAAGAATAAACACCGTGTTTTTGCCCCATTCGGTTTGTTGTGCGTTTTCTACGAACTGCCGAACGGCATCGTCGGCATAGGCAATCATTCGTTCGTCGTCAATTCCACCGCGCTCTTTATACGTTTCCGGCACAACAAACGGCGCGTGATTACTTACCGTTAGGAAGGTGGCGAAGAATGGTTTGTCACTTGCGCGCTTGTTCAATGTCTCTATACCGAATGAAAACATATAATCGTCTTGTACGCCAAAATTGTTCGCCGTTGCGGAAGAGGGGTAGTCATAGAGCGAATAGATACGCTCAATGCTGTTATCCCGCCAGAATGAATTCATGTTGTCGTACTGCGGATGACTCGTGATAAAACACATCGTCTCGTAACCGTTCGCTTGCAGCCAGTACGGAAGCCCCGTAAAATGCTGCGCCTGTTGTCCCATGATGGTGTTGGCAAAGTTCGGCATATAACCATACATGGAGGCAACTATACCGTTGTTGGTGTGGATACCTGCCGAATAGCAGTTGCTCCAATACAGCGATTGAGTTTGCAAACTGTTCAAGTAAGGCGTCAGCGGCTGATTGTTGTATGAACGTGTTAGATTGATGCTTGCCATTGATTCCATCAAAACCAGCACAACATTCGGGTGTTCAGTCGTTACTATCCGTTCGGGTTTTACTTCACGAAGGATGTCCTCGGAGGTATATTCAATCGGTTGCACCAAAAAGGAAGGAATAACATCCGGCTTGTAATCCATACTATTGATGATACTTACTATCGGATTCACTCCTAATCGGTTATAGAACGGCTTGTCGCAGAAATACGCAAAACTGACTTGTAACGGGAATCGCTGAAAACTGCTTCGCATACCGCAAAAACAAAGACCGGCAAGAAGAATCGTCCCAAGCACACCATATACATAGGTTAATACGCCGGGCTTTACGGGTTGCACAAAGTCTTCTTCGTTTAGTTCACGATGTTTCGCAATCGCAAAAACGCTCCACCAGTATAAGCCGATTAGCACTATGGCAACAACCATAAATAGGATATTTCCTTTGTCTTGGAAAATCATTCCTGCGGTAGTGCCGGCAAAACCGAACCAGTCGGTTACCGATATTGTCAGGTGATTCTCAAAGAAATGGTAATACCGTGTGTTGGCGACTTCAATAAACAACACCAAGGTATAAACAATGCCGTAATACCAAGCGATGGCGTTGAGATAGTGCTTATAGGATTTTTTGAACCAAGCACAGCGCATGAAACCTAATACATAGATGCAGGTAATAAGCAGCGGTAGAGCCGCCGTATAGCAGGCAACAAGATTGTCAAACTTGATACCGATAAGCATAGAGTGGGTCAATAAACCCCACGATATACCTTCGGTAGGAAGATTGGTCAAAAGCAACAGTACGCGGCATAAACTCATTGCCGCCAGACATACGAGGTGAATCAACACCACGTACCAAATACTCTTACCAAATATCTTTAAGTCTTTCATTCTACTGCTTTTACGAATTCAGCTGCATGGTGACCAGGGACAAGGAGGTGATGGTTGGCAATCGGTTTGGAGAGCAAGTAGGGGATAACGTGCTGCGTTTTGAGCCAAACCTGCGTGCGGCAGAGATTTGGCTGATACTGATTGCGAACGAGTTGCACGTCTTCGGCAAAGATTCGTTTGAGGTCGCCGCTGACTTTCACAAGGGTGTAGTCGCCAAGCGGGAGGTCTGCGTGAATAGAAATGCCGATACCGGATTCAAAGTGGCTGTCGTATTCGTATTTATCCACCATATTCAGCGGAATAGTGCAATGTGCCCATAACATTTCGCCATTGTCGGTATTAATGCGGGCGGGGTTGCACTGGAAGCCGGAATAGCCGGAGATTCGTTTGGCAAGCACCATTGTCAGCAGGGCAGGAACATCGCCTTCACACGCGGCAGGGATTCCTTCGGCATTGAGTTTGGCAAGCGCCAGACAACCGGTATTCTTGCAAACGGTCAGCAGGTCAAAACAACGGAGTGTCAGACCGTAGAGATTGTATTTAGCAACCAGCTCTTTGAGCCGCTCATAGATGCGGAGTGCTCCTTTCTCGCCTTCTTCCACTTCGCCAAGGGATTGCACTTCCCTGATTGGGATTTCAATGAGTTCACAGTGCAGTTTCTCGCGGATAAGGTCCGCATCAAAGGTCGATGAGATAAGCCAGTCAGAGGGTTTACCGATGAGTCCTAATCTGTCCATTTCCGTTGTGTTGATTAATCCAACTTAGTATTTCGCAGCAGGCCGCGAGCGAGTTGCTTTGCTCTCCGGCAATGAGATAAATAGGTTTGTCAAGGGAAATCTCGCCCTTGTTGACCTTTTCGAGGAACAATGCTTCGCTGCCGCCTGTCAGTACGGCAACCACTTGATTCTCTTCCACCCACTTCGGGTCCGGTTCAAACGGAAGGTGTAATTCTTCGTGATGGAGAGACGAGGCTAATCGGTGTAACATGGTACTTACGTTGGGTTGGTTAGTTAACGGTGTTATCTATCGTGTATCTATCGTGTATCTAACGTGTATCTATCGTCTTTGGTTCGGGAAAAGATAGGTACTTTTGAAGGAATTTTCAGACCACGCCGGAGAAACCCATGAATGCCATAGCCAAAAGACCGGCTGTAAGGAGCGCGATTGGCGTGCCTTCCATCGCTTTCGGCACTTTGTTCATACTGAGTTGTTCGCGGAGTCCGGCAAAGATAACGAGCGCTAAAGCAAAGCCAAGTGCAGTTGCAAAGGCAAAGACGGTTCCTGTAAGCAGGTTTGGTTCTGCGCCGGCAGGCAGTTTGGCGGTGCCGTTGGCAACCAAGATGGCTACACCAAGAATGCAGCAGTTTGTGGTAATCAGCGGCAGGAAGACGCCCAATGCCTCATAAAGCGACGGGGAAATTTTCTTGAGGACAATCTCAATCATCTGCACCAGCGCGGCAATCACGAGAATGAACAGAATGGTTTGTAGGAACTCAATGTGCCCAAGAACAAGCAGTTTTTGGAGCAGATAAGTCACAACGGTTGCCAAAGTGAGCACAAACGTTACGGCGGCACCCATGCCGAGGGCGGTGTCGATCTTCTTGCTGACTCCGAGGAAGGGACAAATGCCGAGGAACTGGCTCAAAACGATATTATTAACGAATATCGCAGCGATGAATATCAAAAAGTAAACCATAGTTATTTTGTCATTTAATCATTTACCATTTATTCATTTATTTAGATATTTTGTCATTTTTCTGGAGTTTGTTGGCTGCCACCATGAGATAGGCGAGGCAGATGAAGGCGCCCGGTGCAAGGACGAAGACGAGTGCTCCGTAGTTGTCGGGGAAAATCTGCCAACCGAAGATGGCACCTGTTCCAAGGAGTTCACGGATAGCCCCTAAAATCGTGAGTGCTAACGTGAATCCCAGACCCATACCGATGCCGTCGAGTGCAGAGAGTCCGACGGTGTTCTTGGCCGCAAACGCTTCGGCACGGCCGAGTACGATACAGTTTACAACAATCAGCGGGATAAATAGACCGAGCACGTTGTAAATTGCCGGCAGGTATGCCTGCATCAGGAGTTGTACGAGCGTGACGAAGGTGGCGATAACAACGATGAACGAAGGGATACGCACCTTGTCGGGAATGAGGTTCTTAAGGAGGGAAATCACGACGTTCGAGCAAACGAGCACGAAGAGCGTTGCCAACCCCATGGACATACCGTTGAAGGCACTGGTGGTTGTGGCGAGTGTCGGACACATGCCGAGCACCAGAACAAAAGTGGGATTCTCCTTGAGGATACCGTTTAATACTGTTTGTGATGCTTTACTCATTGTTAGCCTCCTTTTCTGTTTGTTCCGGAGATTCCGGATTTTCTTGGTTGTTGTCTGTCATGATTGATGCGCCAGCCCATGCCTCAACCTGTTCGCCCTGCTGTGCCTTGAACTGCACATAGGCATCGTTGATAGCTTTAAGGAACGCGCGCGAGGAGATAGTAGCTGCGGTAATAGCATCTACATCGCCGCCGTCCTTTGAGACGCGGAACTGACCTTTCGCTTCGCGGCCGATGATGTTCTGTGCGGGTTTGTCTGCATTCTTGAACCACTCCACAATGTGGGTGCCGAGACCCGGTGTCTCCTGCTGCTCCAATACTTCATATCCAAGGATATGTCCTTCGGGGTCAAAACCTACCATGAGGCGGATTGTCCCGCCGAAACCGTCTGCGGAAGTCTCAATAGCAACACCATCGTCGTGTCCCGCAAGCACCGCTATACGCGCTGCATTTTGTGCTTCGAGTTTCTGCTGCTCAATCCGCGCCTGTGTCAGCAGATACACACCTGCCAACGCTGCGGCTGCCACTAACGTGATACACGTCAGCGACAAAGCCATGTTCATAAATGTACTTGGTAATTTAGCCATGGTTCATCCTCCTATTTTTTCTTTTCGCCGAAGCGTTTCGGGCGAATCTTGTTCAACAAAGGTACACAGGCGTTCATGATGAGAATGGCGAAGGAAACGCCTTCGGGATAAGCACCCCACGTACGAATCACCATTGCAATAAAACCGATACCGATACCGAAGATAATCTTGCCCCACGGACTCATCGGTGAGGTGACGTAGTCGGTTGCCATAAAGAATGCGCCCAACATCAAACCACCGGTGCAAAGGGTCATCAGCATGTACTCGCCGGTGCCTAAACCTTCGGGCAGCGCACCGCACCAGCCAGTAACAACTGCAAACAACGCTGCAGTAGCCAGTACGCTGACGGGGATGTGCCAAGTGATAACGCGGGTGACTATCAGCAATAAGCCACCGAAGATAAGTGCCAATGCACATACTTCGCCGAACGAACCGCCGATGAGACCGATACAGGCGTCCCAAAGGTCAGGCAGTTTGTCCAATGCGGAAGCGTCACCGCCTTTGACGATTTGCTTCATGGCAGCGAGCGGCGTGGCGCCCGTTATTGCGTCAAGGTACTTGGTGTAGAATCCCAACGGTCTCGGCCAAGTGGTCATTTGTACAGGGAAGGAAATGAGCAGGAACACACGTCCGACGAGTGCCGGGTTGAAGAGGTTCTGTCCTAATCCGCCGAAGGACATCTTGCCAATGGCGATTGCCACGAACGCGCCGATAATCACTATCCACCACGGCAGGTTACTCGGCAGGTTGAATGCCAGCAGCAGACCCGTCAGAATGGCGGAGCAGTCACCGATAGTAGGTTGTTGCTTGAGAAGGTACTTGGCAATCAGCCACTCGAAGCCGACACAGGCTGCGATACTGATAGCTGTGGTGATAAGCACGCCCCAACCAAATGCCGCCATTGAAACGGCATAAGCGGGCACCAGTGCCAAAATCACGAGCAACATATTTCTGCGCACACTATCGCCGCTATGAGCGTGAGGCGCAGGAGAAACAATTAATTTATTCATTTGGTCATTTACAATTTAGTCATTTATTTGTTCATTTTGCCATTGATCATTTGGCGCTGCGGGCGCGAATGATTCCGCCGACTTTGGCTTTTCCCATCCGAACGTAGTCGAGCAACGGACGGTGACTTGGGCAGGTGAACGTGCAGCAGCCGCACTCGATACAGTCCATGATGTTGTGGGCTTCCATGCCGTCCCACTGCTGTAACTCGGCTTGGCGAGCCAGCAGGTACGGTTCCAGTCCCATCGGGCAGGCTCCGACGCATTTTGCGCAACGAATACAGTTCTCCGGTTCAATGCGGCGCGACTCATCTTCGGGCATGAACAGCAGACCGCTGACGCGTTTGTTCGCCGGCATATCGAGACTATTCATGGCTCGTCCCATCATCGGACCGCCACCAATAATCTTGCCGGTGTTTTCGGGAACACCGCCAGCCAGTGCCACAACATCCGTCAGCGGCGTACCGAAACGAACGCGGTAGTTACCGGGTTTGGCAACATCCTTACCGGTGATGGTCATCACTCTGGAAATCAGCGGTTTGCGTTTCAATACCGCCTCATAAACGGCATAAACGGTAGCCACATTGTCAACGACGGCGCCTACCTCAATCGGCAGGGCACCGCTCGGCACTTGACGACCGATGCACGCGTCGATGAGTTGTTTCTCACCGCCTTGCGGGTACTTGAGATTGAGCGGCATTACAGACATACCCAATACACGGCTGGCGAGTTTCTGCATGTGTGCAATCGCGTCAGGTTTGTTCTTCTCGATACCGATAATCGCGCGTTGGATATTCAATGCCCGCATCAAGAGCTGGATACCGATGATTATCTCCTCGCCCTTCTCCAGCATCAACTGGTGGTCGCAGGTCAGGTAGGGTTCGCATTCCACACCGTTGACAATCAGCACTTTGGCTTTCTTGCCTGGAGGCGGCATTAGTTTGACGTGTGTCGGGAAACAAGCGCCGCCGAGACCGACGATGCCGGCTGCGGCGATGCGGTCGATGATTTCTTTCGGCTCCAGAATGCCCTCGCGGACGAGGTTGTCGGATTTGTCTATCTCATCCAGCCAAAGGTCGCCTTCCACATCAATGAAGATAGCCGGTACACGTGCTCCCCAACCGTCCACGGTGGTGTCAATCTTGGAAATTGTGCCGCTGAACGGCGAGTGGATATTGGCACTTACGAATCCGCCGGCTTTGGCAATCAGTTGACCAACGCGCACCTTGTCGCCTTTTTCGACAACGGGTTGCGCCGGTGCGCCTATGTGTTGCACCAATGGGATAATCGCCTTTTGCGGCAGCGGGCAATCCACTATCGTTTGATGGGCGCTGTATTGTTTGTTGTCCTGCGGATGAACTCCGCCGATTCTAAATGTACTCATACGTTTGCCTCCTCTTTTTTAGGTTCTACGCTTGGTGCGGGAGTAGTTGGTACTGTCGGTTCTGCCGGTTTGGGTGTGGCAGGAGCTTCCTCCTTCGGTTCCGCAGGTTTCCGCGGCGGGAAGTTAATGGCATGAATAGCTCCGGTCGGGCAGGCAGCTTCGCACTTGCGGCACAAACGGCACTTGTTGAAGTCGATGTAAGCAAGGTTGTTCTCCACGGTAATCGCCTCGAAGTTGCACTCTTTCATGCACTTTCCGCAACCGATACAACCGTTCAGACACGCCTTGCGCGTAGCTGCGCCTTTGTCCTTGTTGCGGCACAGAACGACTATCCGGCGGTTCTTCGGACCTTTCTTGCGGAGTTCAATGAGTTGTCTCGGGCAGGCCTTGACGCATTTACCGCAGGATGTACATTTGTCTTCGTCCACTTCGGGCAGTCCGGTCTCGGGATTCATGTGCAGGGCATCAAACTGACACGCTGCCACGCAGTCGCCGCAACCGAGGCAGCCAAACGGACAAGCCGTTTCGCCGACATAGCAACTGTGCATGATTTGGCAACTGCGCGAACCGTTGAACTCACTGGTCCGCGGACGCGCTTCACACGTTCCGTTGCAGCGCACAACTGCCACCATAGGCTCTGCCGCCACACTTTCCATTCCAAGGATACTTGCGACCTTTGCCATCGTTTCCGAACCGCCGACAGGACATAACAGCCCTTCCAGCGAGTCGGCCTTGACACAAGCTTCCGCTAACGCACGACAGCCCGCAAAACCGCAGCCGCCGCAGTTCGCGCCCGGAAGCACTTCCGTCACTTCGTCAATGCGCGGGTCTTCTTCTACTTTGAACTTCTGGGCTATCACGAACAGCAGCACGGCGGCTGTCAGTCCGGTTGCGCCCAGAACGAGCAATGCAATTAAAACAATATTCATATTTTTGGTTTTTGTATAAACAAAATCAGGTAATACACCGCCACGGTCGCCAAAGCGGCTCCGCCAATGATGTATTCGTTATCCGTCAGGCAGTCCGTTGCCGCAATCACACCTGCCAGCAGCACAAACGGCACAATATACCCCAAACTAAGGGCTTTCCAACGCTGCCGCCGCGTAAAACGGTCGTCTTCCACAATGCTGCAGTGTGACTTTAATGCACAACCTCCGCACGCGTTGCTGGGCTTATTTTCGCACTCAGACATACTTATTCACGATAACAACCCGCAAAAGTACACTTTTTTTTTGATATACACAAGTCGAATGGCATAAAATTTGTATTTTTCGCAAGAAAAATCACAAAACAGCATTTTCTCCTTGCATTTATAGAAAAGATTTCGTATCTTTGCGCCAAATTTGATGTATTATGCCGAGAAAACCGTCTTCTAATATTGCTTCGGGTCGCGATTCCGCTCGTGAAATGCGTCCTATTGAGGTGGAAAAAATATCGTTTATCAAGCAAGTTCAAGCGTTCATGCAAGACCGTCGCACGCAGGTAATCGGTGCGGTGGTGCTGTTGGCGTTTTCGCTGTTCGCACTTATCGCGTGGATTAGTTACTTCTTCACCGGCGCGCAAGACCAGAGCCTGCTCGGGATGTCGCACGCTGAACGGGTAGCCGCACGTCTGCAGATTACGAATATAATGGGTTTGCCTGGTGCTCGGTTGGCGGATTTTATGGTGGACGGCTCGTTCGGAATAGTGTCAGTGCTTTTCCTTGTACTACTGGCGCTCTATGCTTTCAAATTGCTGCATTTATTACGATTCAGCGGTTGGAAACTGCTGTTCTGCACGGTTTTCTGGCTGGTGTGGGGGAGTGTGACGCTCGGTTTTGTGCAGCTTATTACCGGTATTTCGACCTTCTTCCGTTGGGGCGGAACACACGGTGAGTGGCTCAGCGAGTTACTCAATAGCTATGTGCAACCCATTGGTTCGATTATTATTCTCGGGGCAACCTTGTTGATATTCTTTATCATCGCGGACGCAACGTTTATTCCGAAAGCCAAGCGTTTCATCGAATGGTGCAAAGGACTTTTCCGTAAGAAAGAAGTGCCGGATGTGCCACAAGACGGACCCGTTGCCGACCCGACCGACAATCCGGATAATCCCGATGTTTCGGAGCCGATAACGCTCACGATTGACGACCCTGCCGTTGATATAGAAGATTCACCCGATGATATAACTATTACCATCGAAAATCAGGATATACCGGACAATCCGGACATCCCGGAGAATACGCAAACTACGCAAACTACGGAAACTACGCAAACTACGGAACCAACGGACGAAGTCCCCGACCTTGATATCAACGACACTGAGGATGTGGAGTTGTCCGAGCAATTGGAGCCTTACGACCCGCGCAAAGACCTCGAATTCTATAAGTTTCCGACGCTTGACCTGCTCAAGGTCTATGACAACGAAACGGCGCCTGTTATCAATCAGGAAGAGCAGCAGGCCAATGCCAACCGTATCGTCACTACCTTGCGCAACTATGGCATTGAAATCGAGCAAATCAAAGCTACTGTCGGTCCGACTGTGACGCTATACGAAGTGGTGCCGAAAGCAGGTATTCGTATCGCCAAGATTCAGAACCTTGAGAACGATATAATGCTCTCACTCAGTGCTATCGGTATCCGTATCATCGCGCCGATGCCGGGCAAAGGAACGGTCGGAATCGAAGTGCCAAATGAGAAGCCGCAAGTTGTGTCGATGCACTCGGTAATAGCCTCCAAGCGTTTCCAAGAGGAGCAGAAAATGAAGCTGCCGGTAGCCATTGGTCGTACAATCACCAACGAGGTGTTCTGTTTTGACCTTGCCAAGACGCCGCACTTGTTGGTTGCAGGTGCTACCGGTCAGGGTAAGTCTGTAGGTTTGAATGCGATTATTACCTCTTTATTATATAAGAAACATCCTGCGGAGCTGAAGTTTGTGCTCGTGGACCCGAAGATGGTCGAGTTCTCGATTTACAAACCGCTGCTCAAGCACTATATGGCGGCAATGCCCGACCAAGAAGACCGCGAAATCATCATCACAGACTGCCAGAAGGTCATCAACACGCTCAATTCGCTTGTAATCGAGATGGAGGATCGCTACAGCTTGCTCGCTGATGCAAACTGCCGCAATCTGGAGGACTACAACGAGAAGTTCAATTCCCGTGTTCTCAACCCCGAGAAACCGGTAGAGAATGTGGTTACGAAGAAGATTCTGCATCACCATTTTATGCCCTATCTGGTTATCGTCATCGACGAGTATGGTGATTTTATCATGCAGGCGGGTAAGGAGGTGGAGCGTCCTATTCAGCGTCTCGCCCAGAAAGCGCGTGCCGTTGGAATGCACATGATTCTTGCTACCCAGCGTCCGGACGTGAAGATTGTTACCGGTACTATCAAGGCGAATATACCGACCCGTATCGCGTTCCGCACGCAATCCGTGGTGGATTCCCGCACGGTTTTGGACGCCAAAGGAGCCGACCAGCTTATAGGTAAGGGTGATATGCTCTATTCCGGTGGCGGTAATCTGACCCGTATCCAGTGTGCGTTTGTGGATACACCGGAGGTGGAAGCTATCGTCAACCACATTCAAGAGCAACAGGGGTACTCTCAGCCGTATCAACTGCCCGAATATGTGCCGGAGGGACAAGAGGATGCGGTAGCTCCGGGTTCGGTGGATACCAAACGCCTTGACCCGATGTTTGCGGATGTGGCGCGCTATGTCGTTTCCAAGCAGGAAGGCTCGACATCTCGTTTGCAACGTGCCTTCGAGATTGGCTACAACCGGGCAGGCAAACTCTCCGACCAGCTTGAAGCCACCGGTATTGTCGGACCGAACAAAGGTCCCAAAGGTCGCGATGTCCTTATACAAGACATGGAATCCCTCGAAAGACTCCTCGAATCGCTCAACGTATGAAATTGTGCTTGATAATATTAGCCGCTCTTTCCTCCTTCCTTACGGGCTTGGAAACTAAAACCCTGCAATCGGACTTTACCTTGTCGATGGCGGCGGACGCTACGCAGCCGCTTAACTACACAGGTTCCGTGACGATGTCCGGCGAGCGATTCAAACTCACGATTCTTGATATACAGGCCGCGTATGATGGCAAGACCTTATATATATATCAGGAAGACAACGATGAACTGACCCTTTCGTACCCGACAGAACAAGAACTGCTTGAAACCAATCCCTTCCTGTATGCCCGTGCGCTTAGCAAGGTTTGCAATATCACCGAGCGCGAAGCCAACGGCTCAACAGTCATTACCCTCACTCCGAAAGACCAATCGATTGGTATTCAGCGCTTTACGCTTACAATGGGTGCAAATAATTTGCCTGCGCGTTTGGAGGTGAAAGAAGGAAAGAAGACGACTTCTCTTGTCCTCCGTAACGCTAAGTATCTCGAGGGAGATGCATTAAAGAATGTCAAATACCAACTTCAGGCTGCCGATTATCCGACTGCCTTTGTCAATGACCTTCGCTAATTAAAAAAACGTCTTCGTAATTACTTGATTTTCATAGGCAAAGTCCTAACATAGTCCTAACATAGTCCCAACATAGTCCCAACATGACAGAGACACAACTTATCATCATCGGTTCCGGTCCTGCCGGATATACAGCTGCCATTTATGCAGCGCGAGCTAACCTTAGTCCTATACTTATTGAAGGTCCCCAACTCGGCGGACAACTCATGACAACCACCGAAGTGGAGAACTTCCCGGGCTATCCCGATGGCGTCGAACCATTCCAAATGATGGATGACCTCCGCCGTCAAGCCGAGCGTTTCGGTACCACTTTTGTCTCCGGCATCGTCACCAAGGTGGAATTGGGCAAACCGCATAAAATCTGGGTCGAAGACACAGACCTGTACGAAGCTAACGCTGTAATTATCGCTACCGGTGCTTCCGCTAAGTACCTTGGCTTGCCGTCCGAGGAGACCTATCGTGGTCGCGGGGTCAGTGCTTGTGCCACGTGCGACGGCTTCTTCTACCGCAAGAAAACCGTGGCGGTAGTCGGTGGCGGAGACACTGCCTGTGAAGAGGCACAGTACCTTGCCAACCTCTGCGAAAAAGTCTATCTCATCGTCCGCAAACCCTTCTTGCGGGCCTCGCAAATCATGCAGGAGCGTGTGCTGAATAATCCCAAGATTGAAGTGCTCTTTGAGCATAACACCCTCCAACTCACCGGCGAGGGTAAGGTGCAGGGAGCAGACCTCGTCTATCGAAAAGGCGAACCCGATGAACAGGTTCATCACATAGCTATTGACGGTTTCTTCCTTGCGATAGGTCACCACCCGAACACCCAACTTTTCCGTGGTCAACTGGCTATGAACGATGAGGGTTACCTTCTCACTGCTCCCGACACGCAGGAATGTCTGTTAAATGACCAAATGGTAAGTGATAAAATGATAACATGTCCCGGCGTCTTCGCCGCCGGCGATTGTTGTGACCCGCGTTACCGTCAGGCTGTTGTCGCTGCCGGTTCCGGCTGCAAAGCCGCCCTTGATGCCGACAAATACCTCAAAACCCTGTAAAAACACACAACTATGACTAAGAAAATATTTTTTGTATTGGTGGCAGCAATGATGGCTGCCGGACTAATGGCGACGGACTATTCTTACGTCTGGGATTCCGAGTTTCCGAACTATAAATCGGAGATTCCTTCTTCGGATTTCACAACCGCTGACGGTCTGTTCCGTTTCACCAGTAAGAAAGCTTCGGGTGAGAGCGGACCGCAGTTCGGCGCAGACAGTAAAGCCGGCCTGCTGCTTCGCCTCTATGCCGATAACACGTTGCAGATTGAGAGTCTCAAGGGGGAGAAGATAACAGCCATCACCTTTGTTATTGGTGGTAACGGACATTATAAACTGGCGGAACTCACTCCTTCCACCGGAGCGATGGGCACGCCGTATCTCGGCAAGGACGCTACCAACTCTTTCCGTGAATACCGCCTGTTCTGGACCGGTGAAACGACCAATGTCACCTTCACGGTGGGACATGAGTGCCAATACGGGATTGATTGCGTGGACCAAGGTAAAGAAAACGAGCCTGGCACGTGCATGACCAAGCAAATCATTATTTCCACGGCTGTAGGAGCAGGCATAAATGATGTCGCCGAACCATCACCAGAAACCCGAAAAGTCATATATAACGGCAAGGTCTATATCCTCCAAGCCGGTAACTCATATACTCTTACAGGCACAGAAATCAAGTAATCCGCATTATCTCAGGCGGCTGTCGCTGCCGGCTCCAGCTGCAAGGTTGCATGGGAATCCGACATGTACCTCAAGTCTTTGTGAATAAGCATTAATACGCAGGCGAGTAAGAAATAGCCGCCTGCAAGTAACCATAATGCGATGTACTCCATGCGGGTCATATACAGCGATGCGCCCATGGAGTTGATGTGTATGAAGCCGTTGGCGCCCCAGGTGTAGGGAATGAACCACGACAGATACCGCCATTCGTCCGGCATCATCTCTTTGGGCCATGATATGCCTGCCATGAAAAGAAAAATGAGCGATGTCGAAATAAGCAGCACCAGTCCGGATTCGCGATTCCGGATAACGACGCTTGCACTCATAGAGAAGAATATGGTTGCCAAAAGGTACGGCACAATAAATTGCAGTATATCGCCAATCTGCCCGATGTGCGGTATATTGAATAATCTTGGCAGAAGACCTAATAAGATTGTTGCCAGCGCATAATAAATGACAAAGTAGGCGGCGGCGCGTTCAAACACTACACGTAGAATAGCAACGCTTTTCCTATGTCCCGGAAGATAGTATAGTTCTTTATTCTCCTCGCGGGCGGTACCGCCGAGCATGCATATCCCGAAGAACAATGTCTGGTGTAAAATAAGCACTAACACGGCAGGGATAAGGAATGAACCGTAGCCTCCGGTTGGATTGAACAGTGCTGTTTCATGATATGGCGCATCCTGTACTAACGCCCACGCAAAATCCTTGCCGACTCCCATCTGCTCGTAGCGGTCAATTTGAATAGTACGCATATCTTCTAACATCACCTGATTGCAACTGAGGTAAATCGCTTTCATATACAGAAATGATGACATGTCGCAGTACAGCGATATATGTGCCTGCCCGAGCGGGTCTGCCAGTTGCGAGGCAAAGTCACGTGGGAAATAGATGATTCCGTGGACTTTCTGGTTACGGAGCAGTTGTTCGGCTTCCAGCATGGAATTACAGGTGTAGGCTAAAGTTATGTCCGGTGCGGCATTCCATCGGTGAAGAAACGCACGGCTTTGTGCCGACTGACTTAAATCCACAACAGCCACAGGAACGTTTGTTATCTGTTCGTTCCAGTATATGGCCTTATACAGCAGTGGATAGGCAAGGGTCGCAACAATGAAAATGACTACCACCCCCGGGTCGCGGAAGATTCTTTTCAATTCGGTTACAAATACACTCATTACTTCAAAGGGTAGTTTTGATACACCAATGCCTTGTGTAAACGGGGCATTATGGATAGTGAAACAAGCATAAAGCCGCATAAAGCCATCGCCGGAGGCAGGCTGTTCTCAACGGGGGCTGCCATTAGTGCCTCATTCACATATATAAGGTAGTAATGGCGCAGCGGTTCAAGATTGGTAAGTGCTTTAACGGGAGCCAGCATGCTCATTTGCGGATACGTGAATCCCGAAAGCGAGAATCCCAACATGGCATATAAGGCACCGATAGACAGCGCATCGCGAAGGGTAGGTAACAATCCGATAAAGAGGATGCCCATCGATTCCATCGCAAAGACGAATAGCACTAACCCCAATAACAAACGTCCGTGACTGCCATAGACGGGGAAACCGGCAAATCGGTACAATATAAGGTGGCATCCGAGACCCAACACGAGGTAAATAACCGTATAGGGAATCAGTTTGCCTATCATTGCCACCATATAGTTTCCACCGGCCGTGCGTAGCCATTCGTGTGATGTATGGGTTTTGAGTTCGAAGCCGATAGCGAAAATGGTCAGCATCAGGCAAATCAGACCTAATATGCCGGGGAGGATTGTGCTCACGAGATAAACAGAGTAGTTGCCCCACGGGTTGGCGAGCATGTGCCCTTCGATGGTAACAGGCTGGATACGGTGCATGATAACATCGTCCGGCAGTCCTTTCTTACGCAATACTTCGCGCTGGAAGGCTCCCGATATCAGGTTTACCATCGTCAGCATTTGCTTGTAGGCTGTGTTCCCTCCAACCGTATAGGCATTGGTCACATAGAAGTCCAAATGGGGACGACGGAATGTTACCAGCGCATCGTAAAACCCTTCTGGAATAACGAAGATTCCGTATATCCGTCCTTGTTGCATCGTTTCCCTCGCTTCGGGGTAGGAGGAGGTAATCAGCACAATATTCACAGACGGAGTGGCTTGCATTTCGTGGCACAAACGCCGAGAAATCGATGTCTGGTCATGGTCAACAAGAGCTATAGGCATTTGTTCTGCGGTCCCGTGACGCATCAGCGTAAGGAAAAAAAACGTGGATAGCAGCATCACCCCCACTGAAGCAAACAGATATAACGGACGGGCAAACATTTGTTTGAGCTCCCGATGCATCACATGCCATATATGTATGAGAATGTCCTTCACCTGAAATATCACTTGTCAACTACCAACGCTGTCATTCCCGGTCTAAGTCCCGGAATGGCATTCATCGGACGGCATTTTACGTCGAAGGTACGTACGTCATAACCGCCGTTTTGTTTAGTCGAGCGCCATGTGGCGTATGTGCCCATAGCTTTAATATGGGTTATTGTTACAGGATAGACCATATCCCCAAGGGCGGGAATCCGCACTTGGATAACACTGCCCTGACTGAAATCCTTGAGCTGGTCTTCGCGCACGGCAAAGGTAAACCACATATCGTTCAAATCGACTATGGCCATCACGGGACTTCCTTGCCCGACCAACTCGCCGACTTTCGGGAATAGTTCGCTCACTTCGCCGTTGCAGGGTGATAGTAAGTATCGCTCTGCTTCCGCGGCGGCGACTTCTTTCAGAATGGCATCCACTTTGGCTACTTGCGCTTCTGCGGCGGCCTTGTCCTCTTTGCGGGCACCAGACACGGCCATGTCGTATTGGCTCTTGGCTGCTTTTACGGTCGCTACAGCGGCTTTGTACTGTGCCTCGGTTTCATCGCGTTTCTGGGCGCTGACTACACCTTTCTCATACAGACGTTCAACGCGTTCATAGCTCTTTCGGTAGATCTCTTCGCCTGCTTTGGCTTTCTGCCATAACTCATATGCGCCGGTTATCTGTTCGCGTTGGGCGCCGTTATGGGCTTTCTCGTTGACTGCCTGAGCCATCTCACGAGCAGCAAGGGCCTGCTCTTTCTTCGCCTCTACTTCAGGAGAGTAGATGATGACTAATGTGTCGCCTTTGTGGACTTGGTCCCCTTCTTCGTACAGATACATCTCTATACGTCCGGGCACTTTGCCGGATACACGGTATTCGGCGGCTTCTGCTTCGCCTTGAATAAGTGTTTTTTCGGGACGAAGGGCAAGTAGTCCGACTACTGCCACTATGATTACCACACCCAACAGCGCTGCTAATCCTAATAACAAACTTCCTTCTTTTTCCTTTTTCATTGTATCAATTTTATTTTTCAATCTTCAATCCTCAATCTTCCTGTATATTTCTTCAGCTTCGTTTCCATAGTCTTTGCTTCAACCTCTGCATCTACAACATCCGTGGCGGCAGACAGCCAGGCCGTTTGAGCCTGCATCAGTTCGGAGGCGGTAACCATTCCTGCTGCAAACGATTCTTCGGCCATACGAAGTACTTCCGTAGCGTTCTTTTGTGTAAGCCGTGCCAGTACGATTTTCTGCTGCGCTTCCGTCAGTTTCTGTGCAGCTTGGGTGGTTTGTAGTGTCAGTAACTCACGTGTCTCCTCTGTTTCCAGAGATACGGCTTTTGCGGCGTGTTTGGCGGCTTTGTAGCGCAGAATATCGTCTGCATGTACAATAGGCACGTTCACCACCACACCGGCGGAGAAGAACCCTTGTCCTTTCCAGTCGCTCCTTACGCCGTTCTCGGCATTGGGGTTTGTATAGATATATCCTGCATTGGCAACAATGTTCGGCTGTAGCCCTGCAGCTGCCAGTTTGGCATTGCTCTTGGCAATCTTCTCTGCCTCTTCCAACAGTTGGATTTCGCTTCGGGCGGCGGCGGAAGCACTGATGTCCACCGAATCGGCGGCAAGCGTTGTCTCGTCCAATCCGCTGTCATCCAGTGCGAATACCGCATCCAACGGAAGACCGCACAACTGTGCTACTGCCATACGGGACAATACCAGGCCGTTGCTTGCTTGCAGTCTCTTTACTTCTGCTTCGCCGCGTTTGGTTGTTACTTTCATAAGGTCGGCTTGTGTTGCTACACCTTCTGATACGGCTTCTGTCACATCGCTCTCTAACTTGCATAGCAGTTGGTAGTATTGTTCCGCAAGGTCTTTCTTGTGGGCTACAGATACCATACGCCAGTATGCCTCATCTACGCTGAATATCATGTCGTCATGTTTGGCATCTGCTTCGATATTCGCTATTTGCTCTGTCGCTTTTGCAATCTTGTATAGTTGCGTCAGACGACCCCCTGTGTAAATAGGCTGGGTCACACCTACCTGCGCTACCATTACATGTGTCAGATCAACGGTTAGGGCGTCATAGACATGCTGGTATGCATCTGCTATTTTTTGTCCCGTTTCATTCTCCAGTTCCAATATGGGTTCGTGAATGAGTAATCCTTCCGAAGCCGTGGCGAGTTTACCGAACGGGCTGTCTCCACTCCACTCGAACGATGCCTGACCGTTGGAAGTAACGGTGGCGGTTCCGAACGGGAAAGCCGTCTGGTTCGCGAGTAAATGCGCGTTACGACTATTCCACATATATCCTCCGTTGGCGGACACGCGCGGAAACATTGCTGCCAATGCCGCCTGACGGTTGTATTTTGCCGCCGATTGGGTCTCTTCCTGCATCCGGGCGGTGGCACTGTTTGTCAATGCCATGGTATGACATTCCTGTAACGTGTAACGAACCGTATCCTGACTCCGCAGGCACAGGCTTGACATTAATAACAATATGCTTATTGCATACTTACCCTTTTTCATATCCTTTCTACTTTCTACTTTGAGCGCATCGCTCTTCCTGTTTTCTACTTTTCCAGTCTTTCATTACTTCAAAAAGAATGCCAGCACACACGTAGCATACTGATTTTTTATAAATAAAATCATTTTTGTAACATCTACTATACAAATATGCTCCCGCTTTCTACTCCTCTTCTACAATAATACTGCAAAAATCGGGGCGGCAAGCCGCTTGTTTGAGGGTTTGGGCGCAAGCGCCTGTTTGAAGGTTTGGCTTCGCGGTTAAACAAGAGCCTTCGGCTCTCAAACAAATATCAAACAAAACGGCATAGCCGCTCAAACATAAAAAAAGTGCGGGAAAACCGCACTTTTTTTTGCGTATATCAAAAAGAAGTTGTAATTTTGCAGCGGATTTGAGAATTCGCGGGCGAAGACGCCCACGTACCCGATAAGACCGCGGACGAGGACGCCCACGTACCCGAGTTGACGGAAGATTGAAAATTGAAAGATTAACAATACCATGAAAAAAAGCTATTCCTTATTATTTGCAGCCTTGGCAGGTGTATTGATGTGCCAAGCGGTGACGTTTACGAAGTTAGACAACGCCAATTTCGGTAGTCTGGAAACAGGCGACCAAGTGGTATTGACGTACGCCTTTGGCGGTGCGATCTATGCTATTAAGGGTGAAGGTGCCACCGGTTCAGTGCCCTCCACAACCGAAGTGACGGACAATGCCGGAACTATCACTCCGGACAAAACATGTATCTTTACCGTGGAAAAAGTCAAAAAGGACACGTTTATTTTCAACTACGGGACGTACATGCTGTACATCAACCAGAGTGCGACCGGCGATGATGCAGGCAAGGATACACACAATGTGGTACGCGTCGGTACTCCGAACAAATCTGCTACAGCGGTGTGGACCTTGGGCGCCAACGGTTATCTGTCGGCAGTCGTGAAATCGGTTGACCAGTATATCGGCGTAAACCAGAAATCGGGTACATCCTATCTGACTGTATATAATCACCGTACTCCGGCATCCTCTGCCAATATCAAGGACGAGACGTTTGCGGTGTATTACAACCGTCCTCACAAGGTGTCAATGACGACGGTGGAAGGCGGCGAGTTAACACCGTCCGTAGGCTTCGCGAACCAAAACGAGGTGGTGGAGGTGACGGTAACACCCGCTAAGGGTTATGAGTATGTAGAAGGGTCGCTGGTTTATACTTACAATGACGGCACACAGGATATCACGACGCCGATTGAGGACAACCAGTTCTATATGCCGGCGTACGATGTGGCGGTGACGGCGGAGTTTGAGGGACACGAACCCTCTGCGATGTTCGACTTCACGCTGTCCGGCAATCCGTGGGGCCTGCCGACAAGCGGTGTCCGTCAGCTGGATAGTGAGAACTTTACCTATGATTCCAAGACGATTACCCTGACGGGAACAGGCAAGGTGGATAACAACGGCGGCTATACTTTGGTAAGCGGTTGGGTGAAATCGTACATTATCTTCGGTAAGAAAAACGCAACCCTTGCTTTGCAGCCCTTTACGACGAGTGTCTCGAAGATTGTTGTAACGGGTGAAACAAACGGTTCTGCGGAGGTGGAGATGAACATCTTGGTAGGTGGTCAGCCGGCAAGCACGCCGACTATCGGTTCCACGGATGAGAACACCTATCTTATTGCCCGCGACTACCGTGCTGCCGGAAATCAGTACGTTCTGACCATTCTCAGCGACAATACCGCCCGTGTGAGCACGATTGATGTTTATGGCACCGTTCCCGGAGCGCCAGAGACACCGGATGTGTCCGTGCCTGCCGGCGTGTATAAGTCTGAGCAGTCAGTAGCACTCTCCTGCATGACTGAAGGGGCGAAGATTTATTATACCTTGGACGGCTCCCGTCCTTCCGAGACTTCCACGCCTTACGCGGCTGCTATTCCGGTGGCAGGCAATCTGACGATTCGTGCGATTGCGGTCAAGGACGGTGTCAAGTCCGAGATTATGACCGCCAAATACGCCATAGCCAATATAGTGGCAGAAGGCACGGCGCAGTCGCCTTATACGGTGGCGGATGTCAAGGCGCTCAGTAATCCGGGCTGGAAAGCTTGGGTACACGGCTATATCATCAACGGTTTTGAGCCGAATATCACGATTCGTGCCCTAAGTGCGGACTCGCCCAACGCGATTGCGATTGCTGATTCGCAGACGGAGGACAATATTGACAATATGGCGATTGTGGAACTCCCGCAGGGCAAGGTACGCAGTGGGCTGAATATCGTGGATAACCCGACGCTGAAAGGACATGAAGTGTGGGTTTACGGTGTGCTTTCGTCCTACGGCGGCAAGAACAAGCCCGGTGTTTCCAAGACGTCCAAGTATTATCTTGACGAAGTGCCCGTGCCCACGGCGTGCGAACAAGTGTCGGCTGCCAGCGACGGAATGTCTGCAGAAAAGCGTCTCATCAACGGACACCTATATATAATATATAAAGGAGCCGTGTATGACGCAACGGGTAAAAAACATGCTTTGTAACATAAAAAGCGAAAATAAATCCTTTTTCGCTTGCAGGTTCCGGAAAAAAGTTGTAACTTTGCCCAACTTTGTGAGAATATATTGTACAAACAATATAATTAACCAAATTTATTAACCTTTTAAAATTCTAAAAATCATGAAGAAGATTTTTTCTCTCGTCGCTGCCGTACTCGTTGCAGGCAGCATGTTGGCGGAAACGCCGAAGTTAACACTTGACTTCACAGCTGCAGGCTGGAGTTTCCCGACAGAGGCCAAAACCACCACTGAAAGTTACACGAACGGTGGCTACACCATTTCCGTTGCTGCCGCTACTGGCCATAAGGCAATGACTGGTACTGGCGGTGTGGTTACGGCTTTGCTGATTGGTAAAAAAGATGCAACTTTGACGCTCCCCGCGTTATCGTTTAATGTGTCCAAGATTATTGTCAAGGGTGTTTCCACTGCGTCTGGTAAAACAACATATAATGTGTTTGTGGGCGACACCAAGATGAGTGCGAGTGATGTAACGAGTTGTAAGGTAGACCATGAATTTACAATTCCAAAGGCTTCACAAACGGCCGGAACGGTTTATGTTATCAAGGTTACCAATGACAACAACTGGCAAACTTCTGCCATTGAATTCTATGAGGCTGTTGCCGGTGCTCCGGAGAATCCTGTGTTCTCACCTGCCGGTGGTGTATATGATGCTGCTCAAACGGTTACATTGTCTTGCGAAACAGAGGGTGCGGAGATTTACTACACGCTTGATGGCACAGACCCCAGCGCTTCCTCTACCAAATATACAGCTGCGCTGAATATTACGGAAACCACAACTGTTAAAGCTATCGCTATCAAGAACTCTATCAATAGCGAGATTATTACCGCCAAGTACAAAATCGTTACGTTGGCAGGTGATGGCTCGGAGGCTAACCCCTATACTGTTGCTGACGTTATCGCATTAGAGGGCAGCCGTCCTGATGCTGCTTGGGTAGTTGGTTATATTGTGGGTGCGCTCAAATCAGATGGTACTGCTATTGACAACGCAGTGAATACGAATCTTGCATTAGGTGCAACAGCTACAGCAGGCGTTGAGAGTGTGATTAGCGTTCAGCTTCCCAGCGGTAACATTCGCGATGCACTGAATGTAGTCAATAATGCATCCAATATCGGTAAAGAACTTAAGGTAAAAGGAACACTGGAGTTATATCTCAACCATGCCGGTGTTAAGGGTGTTTCCGAGTATAAAATGGACGGTACAGGTTCCGCCATTGAGAACATCGAGGCTGCTCCCAAGACCTACAAGACCATCTACAACGGACAAGTCGTTATCATCCGTGACGGCGTTCGTTACAACACGGTTGGTCAAGTGATTGAGTAATCCGAACGTACTTTGCAAAGGGGCTTCGTGCCCCTTTGTTCTTTTTATAGTAACATTAAACCATTAAATAATAAGCGTATGAAAAAACAACTATTTCTTTTGGCTGCACTTGTTATCAGTGCAATGACATTTGCGACAACTATTACCATTGACGGTAGTGCAACCGGTTTCACCTCCAGTTATCCGACGGAGGAAAAGACGGTGACCGTTGACGGGGTCAACTTCCTGTACCTGAACGCCAAGTACTCCGCCAAGAATACACCGACGGCAGTTGCTGCGGTTGCCAAAACGTTCATTCAGATGAAGAGCGCGAAAGACATTGAAGGACAAGTATATATCTGCAATGAGTCCGAGCTTACGATGAAGAACATCCAGGTGTATCTGTATAGCGATATAGAGTTCACGCTCTATGCCGGAGCTGCCCAGAAACCGACCGAGGCACTGACCAAACCGGCTGCTACGGACGGAACGGTCAAGGTGGTTGACAAAGACGATGAATCGGTCACAAAGGATATTGCCGTAAAGATTTACACCTTTGATGTAGAGGGCAAAAAGTACTTCAAACTGGATGCCGGTGACAATGGCACGAAAGCACTGTATATCAGCAAGATCGTCATTAGCGATGAAGCCATTGAGATTATTCACCCTTCAAGTGTTGCGTTGGATAAAGCCGAAGCTTCAATGGCTGCTTTTGAGACCTTGCAACTGACAGCTACTGTGCTTCCTGAAAATGCGCAGAACAAATCCGTTACATGGTCTTCATCGGACGAGGAAATTGCTACCGTTAGCGAAACAGGTCTTGTGTCCGCTTGGGCGGAAGGTAAGGCAACTATTACCGTTAAATCGGTAGATGGCGAGAAAACGGCTACTTGTGCCCTCACTGTAACAGCACCTCAAAAATCTGTATTTGGACGGATTAAACCCTCCGAGCTGAAAGATAAGGATACCGTTATTATTACGATGACTGTGGATAGCATCGGAATACCGATGGTATTATGCGCAGACGAAGTTAAATCGGCTCCGGGTCCGAAGGCTGTAGCCGGTGGCATCATTGAAGGTACCATCGTACCGGCAACTGACAATATGGTATTCGTTGCAGATGTCAGCGAAGCCGGAATCCGCTTCCGTCCTGTACTCAAGGAAATTGAGGATAGCGTTTATCTCTATGTTTATGGCGGCGAATCCACAAATGACGGTGTTCGTGTAGCCAAAGTGGGAAAAACAGACACGTATGGCAATACGTGGGTTATAGATGCAGAGACGGGATATCTCAAAGCTACTTACACTTATATCAAGAACAAAGGCAAAGAAACTGAGACTCAGGAAGAATATACCCGCTATTTGGGTGAGGTGGATGGCGTATTCAAGGCTTACAAACTCGATGCAAAAGGCAACCTGAGCAGCAAAATCAAAGGTCAAACCCTCAAACTCTTTGTCAAGGGTGCAGAACCTCCAGTAGAGTATTACTTCAATACCGCTTGGAACGGTGGCGCTGCGCAATGGGTACTTGGCATGGATGCCGGCGAGTTTACGAATCCTAATGCTCAATTACCCGGCGCATGGGTAGTTGATGGCAAGTGGGGTGGTGCTGATGTCCTCGTTAACACCAAACCGGCAGAGGAAGGTGCACTCAAGTTCCTGCGTGTTGACGGCGAAGGCAAGGCACAGATTCTCTATATGGATGTTCGTGAAAACTGCACGGATTGCTCCGCTGAGCCTGAAGTTGGTACGGAGGTAGAGATTGTTTACTGCACGCCAGAATTTACCATGAATCCGAACCTTACGGGACGTCTGGTTGTCATGTACATGAGCGTGGATCCGCACAGCATTGAGAATGTCATCATCAATGGCACTTCTGCAGAGAAAATCATCATCGACGGACAACTCTATATCATCCGTGACGGCGTCATGTACAATGTACAGGGTGCTCGCGTAAGGTAATTACAGCGAGAACAGGTAATCGAGGGCTTCCTCGATGATTGAACGGTCGGCGACTTGATTGATTATCGGGTCGCCGGCTTTTCGTATAAGGGTGAAATTGATGGCGTCTTCGGTGCTGTTCTTTTTGTCCTTCCGCATCAAATCAATCAGTTCGTTTTGCTCCTTGCAATTGCATTGCGGACGACCGTAATATTCTATCATTACCTGTGTCAGCTGTTGCAGTATCTTTTTCGGACAGCCGAGCTTCACTACGCTGATATACATCTCTGCCACCAAACCCCACAGCGCGCAATAGCCGTGCAATGCGCCGGTTTTCTCTTCCAATGCATGACCAACCGTGTGCCCGAAGTTCAGCACTTTGCGCAAGTCTTTTTCTTCGGGATCCTGACCGACAATCTTTTCTTTGTAAGCGCGACATTCATCAATCATAGCGTCTCGGTAGCGTCTCGGTAGCGTCTCGGTGATGGAGGACATGTCATTTAGAATCTCCAAACACCTCTCAAAAGACTTTTCGCCGATTAGTAATGCCGTTTTTATCATTTCGCCATAACCGGACAATAGTTCGTTGGCATGTAGGGTGTCTAAGAACGCAGGCTCAATGATAACATTCAATGGTTGCCGGAATGCCCCGATGCGGTTCTTTAAGCCGTGGAGATTGACGCCTGTCTTGCCGCCAACCGCTGCATCAACCATCGCAAGCAGGGTGGTCGGGATATTGATGTAATCGATTCCCCGCAGGTATGTAGCTGCCGCGAAACCGCCAAGGTCACAAATAACACCGCCGCCAAGGTTCACCAATATCGCCTGCCGCGTAGCACCGTTCGCCGTCAACCACGTCCAGATTTGCTCCGCCGCGGTGAGACTTTTATTCTCCTCCGAAGCCTTAATCTCCATCACCGGTATTCCGTCACCCGTCACCGGTAACCCGTAACCAATCATCCTCAACCGCTCATCCGCCAATACCAAGATTTGGCGATTCGGGAAGTCTCTTTGGATAGTGTTCAGCAACTCTTTTACGTTCATTTTTCACGAATTTTGCGCAAAAGTACAACAAAGTTTGCATATTTGCAAAAAAAGCAGTAATTTTGCCGCGTAATTTGGATAAATGTGCAAATTTTGGTGAACTATGTATAAAAAACTGATTGTATTTATTGCTTTGGCGACGCTGTCGCTGGCTGCAAAGGCGCAGACTGTTTCCTACATTACAACGCAGGAATTCAAGGACAAAATCTTTGATTATGCGCACGAAAAAGACTGGAAATATCTTGGTGCCAAACCATGTGTGATTGATTTCTATACCACGTGGTGCGGTCCTTGCAAACGGCTTGCTCCTATTATGGAGGAACTGGCGCAAAAATATGCCGGTAAGGTGAATTTCTACAAGGCCGACACCGAGCAGGAGCGCGAACTGGCGTATGTTTTCCAAATCTCCAGTATTCCGCAGGTGTTGTACGTGCCGAAGGACGGGCAGCCGATTCTGCTCAAAGGGCTTTACCCCAAAGAAGAGATTATCAAAATCATAGACGAACACCTGTTGAATAATTGACAATTGGACGATTGATTGTCGATTGGACGATTTACGATTGACTTATGCAAGTGGAGTTTGTGCTGTTGGTATTGTCCCTGCTGTTTTTTGCCAGTATTTTTACGGACAAAATCGGATACCGTTTCGGTGTGCCGGCATTGTTGCTGTTCCTCAGTGTCGGTATCTTGTTCGGGCCTTCGGGTTTGGGGGCTTGGTTTACGCCCGATGGAGCAGGCTACACCATTAGCATATCCACAGCGCAAGCTATCGGAACAATTGCCCTCTGTGTGATTCTTTTCTCGGGTGGATTAGATACCAAAATAGCTGATATTCAGCCTGTTATCGCCCCCGGATTGACCTTGGCAACAATAGGCGTGTTGCTTACCTGTGTGATAACCGGTGTGATTATTTGGGCGCTATTCGGCTGGCTCAATGCGATTGCAGCTGTCAGTATCTGGACCGCTCTTCTTATGGCGGCAACAATGTCTTCCACCGACTCCGCCAGCGTGTTCTCTATCCTTCGCACAAACGGCGTCAAGCTTAAGCACAATCTTCGTCCGCTCTTGGAGCTGGAATCCGGTGCCAACGACCCGATGGCGTATATTCTTACCACCACGCTCATTGGTATTGTAACTTCCACCACCACTGAGGTGACGGCACTTGGAATCTGTCAAGATATTTTAATTCAGTTGGTTATGGGCGCCGTTATGGGCTTTATCTTCGGCAAACTGATGGTTTGGCTGATTAACAAATCCCAGCTCTCGAACGAATCGTTGTATCCGATAATGGTGTTGACGGCGTGTATCTCTACCTTTGCCGTTACGTATTATCTCAAAGGCAATCCTTTCCTTGCGGTGTATATCAGCGGTGTCATAATCGGCAATAGCAAGTTCATCCGCAAACGCCAGACCAAATCTTTCTTTGACGGCTTGTCATGGCTCAGCCAGTTGGTGATGTTCCTTATGCTGGGTCTGATGTTCAAGCCGGCGGAGTTGTTCCATCTTGAAGTATGGCTGTCGGGGTTGATTATCAGTATTGTAATGATTTTCATTTCCCGTCCGTTGGCAGTGCTTCTTTGCATGCTGCCCTTCGGAAAGTTCCGTCAGAACGACCGTCTCTTTGTCAGTTGGGTAGGGTTGAAAGGTGCTGTCCCGATTATTTTCGCAATTCTCTGCATGGCGAATAATGTAGCACATGCTGACTTGTTGTTTAATGTCGTGTTCATGTGTACGCTGGTATCGCTGCTGCTGCAAGGAACAACCCTCAGTACAATGGCAAAGCGATTGAACCTGTCTATGCCTGCGGACACCCAGCATCGGTTGCAGTACTTTGACCTTGATTTGCCGGAAGAGATAGAGTCTTCTGCACACGAGACGATTGTTACGGAGAAACTGATTGTCAAAGGCAATAAACTCAAAGACCTTGCCGTTCCTCCGCATACATTAGTGATAATGGTGCGTCGTGACTCCACGTTCTTCGTCCCGAAAGGGGATACCGAGCTCCAACTGGGCGACTTGCTCTTGGTGATATCGGATAATAACGCGAAGAAAGTTGTTCAAGAGATGGAGGATGAGGAGGCTGAAATCCTTACCCATTGGTGGATGGACTTTACGCGCCATACGGGACGTTTTATCAAGGTTCGCTGGCGCAGGCTGCTTGAAGAACAAAAGAAAAAAAGAAAATAACGATATGAAAACAACCGTTTTTCTCACCGGAGCAACCGGCACGATGGGCTGGGCGGGCTTACAGGAGATTCTCCGCTATCCCGACAAATACACACTGCGTATTTTAGCACGCCCGTCGCAGAAGAATAAGCATAAACTGACACCATATATAAACGCCTTTGCGGAGGACGTTTTCCAAGTTATTTGGGGCGACCTCACATCCTACGAGGATGTGCTCAAAGGCGTTACCGGTGCTGATATTGTGCTACATGTTGGAGGAATGGTTTCTCCGCAGGCGGATTATCGTCCGAGAGCAACCCGCAAAACCAATCTGCGTGCCGCAGAGTTTGTTCGGGATGCAGTGTTGGCGCAACCGAGCGACAAACAGCCCAAAGTGGTCTATGTGGGCTCTGTGGCGCAAATGGGTGACCGTCGCGAACCGTTGCACTGGGGACGTGCAGGCGATCCGGTTTGTGTAAGTGCCTATGACCATTACGGAATCACCAAAGCGTGGGCGGAGCGGATTATCACGGATTCCGGAATCAAGAACTGGGTGTCTTTGCGTCAGTCCGGCATTCTTTATCCGGCAATTTTGAAGAACTATGACCCGATAATGTTCCATGTACCGATTCGTGGCGTCTTGGAGTGGGCTACGGTGGAGGACAGTGGTCGTCTCTTGGAGCGCATCTGTCGTCCGACTGTACCGGAGGAGTTCTGGAAACGCTACTACAACATCGGCTCGGGCGAAGAATATCGTATCTCAAACTATGAATTCGAGTGCCTGCTATTGGACGCCATCGGTTGCCCGAGACCCGAGAAGATATTTAATGCCAAGTGGTTTACGACGCGAAACTTCCATGGAATGTGGTACTTGGATAGTGACGTGTTGGAGAACTATCTGCACTTCCGTGCCAATGTGCCAATCAGGGATTATTTCTATCAATTGGCGAAATCGGAAACGCTGCCTTGGGGCATCAAGTTCGCTTCCAAAACCAAGGTGGCGAAGCTGGTGCCGCATATTGTGAAGCTTGCTATGCGCTCAATGGCGATGTCCGAAGAACATGGCACACAGCGCTGGATAAAAGACCTCAATTCGTCTGATGAAAAGCGTCGCAAGAAAGCCGAACAGCGGGTGGCGGCATACTATGGCAGTTATGAGGCATACAAGGCTATCCCCGATTGGAAGCACATGGACTTGTCGCACAATAGCAAGGAGCCGGTATTGCTCAATCACGGTTATGACGAATCCAAACCGCTTTCCGAGCTGACGCTGGCAGATATGCAGCAGGCGGCAGCCTTCCGTGGCGGCAAATGTCTAACAGCCGAAGGCGATCTGACAGCGAAGCGGTCTAACAGCGAAGCGGTCCAACAGCGAAGCGGTCTCATGGATACTCAACTTGAGTGGCAGTGTGCGCAAGGACATACCTTCAAAGCGTCGCCCAGACTGATTCTGCTTGGCGGGCACTGGTGCCCCGATTGCTTCCCGTGGCCGTATGACGATACAAAAGAACCTGCTCGTCCGTGGAATTGGGATGTGGAAGCCAAACGCAACCCGTTCTTCGCACAACTCTGGTCTCCGCTCCACGACGCCAACGAAAACAATACCTATGGCTCTGATATATTTGATGGTTGGGAAAAATGACTTTTGATGAATTAGCCCTTTCCGATGATGTCTTAGATGCTCTTTGGGACATGCACTTTGATACCTGCACACCTGTGCAGGAGAAAGCGATACCCGTCATCTTGGATGGTCACGATGTGATTGCTTGTGCGCAAACCGGCACAGGAAAGACAGCGGCGTATATTCTTCCTTTACTCACAAACCTTGCGTACGATAACCACGAGCCCGACAAACTAAATGCCATCATTATGGCGCCTACGCGCGAACTGGCGCAGCAGATTGACCAACAGATGGACGGTTTTGGCTATTACGTGCCGTTTTCATCTGTACCCATTTATGGCGGCAACGATGGCGGTGCGTGGGGCAATCAGACTTCCGGTATTACCAAAGGAGCGGATATCATCATCGCCACCCCCGGACGGTTGCTCAGTCTGATGAATATCTACAGCCCCGATTTCTCGGGGGTCAAGTACTTCATTCTTGATGAGGCGGATAGAATGCTCGATATGGGCTTCTATGATGATATAATGACCATCTTTAAGCGTCTTCCTGCCAATTGCCAGAAGATTATGTTCTCTGCCACGATGCCGCCTGATATCCGCAAACTCGCCAAAGCGATTATGCATAATCCGGTGGAGGTGCAGGTTGCTGTATCACGTCCGCCAGAGGCGATTCATCAGATGGCGGTGGATTTGTATGAAGGGCAGAAAACCCCGATGATTGAATATCTCATGTCGCACGAGGCGGAGGGTGGAGATTTGCGAAAGGTGATTCTTTTTGTCGGCAAGAAACAGCGCGTCAAAGAGTTGACTCATGCCTTGCACTTGAAGCATATTGATGCCCGCGCTATGCATTCTGATTTGGAGCAGAAGGAACGGGACGAGGTGATGTTGGATTTCCGCAATGGTAAGATTGGTGTATTGGTGGCAACGGATATTGTGGCTCGTGGCATAGATGTGGATGATATCCCGCTGGTGATTAACTACGATGTGCCGCGTGATGCCGAAGATTATGTGCATCGCATCGGTCGTACGGCGCGGGCGGAGAATAACGGCAAGGCGATAACGCTTGTCAGTGTCGAGGACCGCCGTTTCTTCCGTAAGATAGAAGCGTTTCTCAAGAAACACATTGAGCGCCTGCCTTTGCCTGCCGAATTGGGCGAAGCGCCTGCACCCGATACGCCTTCTGTGCCTAATAAAAACAAACGGCGGAAACCCTTCCACCGTTTTCGTCCGAAAAAATAAATTTCCAATTTCCAATCTCCAACCCTTTTGGGGGTCCCCATAGGAACCAAGCCTATGGCTGTTCCGCATGGGGAATGGCGCAGAAAAAGACGATGCACTTTATGAGCGATTTGATTGCGAATCGTGCGAGCCTTATTTCAAGCGAATCCTCCACTCGTTCGGATACTGGTTGTTCAGCCTGTTCCCGACATTCTTTGCGAAACCGATAGGCACATCTTCATACGTCAGCAGAATCGTTCCCATCGGCACATTTTCCGGTACCAAGGTCTCGGTTCGCAGATAACTTAATGCCTGTTCGCGTTGCAAATCTACATTGTGGAATGCCTCACGTTTGAGCGCCTTTGCCATGCTTAAACTATGCTGGGGCGAAACGCCTTTGCCTCGTTCCTCGCCGATACCGAATCCGGTTAATACACAGGTTAACTGCGTGCACAAACTGTCTATCAGTGCCTTGTGCCGCATCGGGTAGGCGGTCATGAACCGATCATTTTGCCGAATGGCCCATTCTTCGGGGTGTTGCAGCCATGTGCGCATAATCTTTTCGTGATCCGGATTGCAGAAGGTCGGTCGTTTCGGCTCACGGATTTTGTATGGCGCAAAGGGCTCCAAATACTTATGGAAGGCACAGATATAGAACCCTTCTCCTTTAACCTTGTGCGGGTAGAAGTGATAGCCCGGAAAACCTTCCTCGATGCCCCAAGACGGCTCATAATGCAGCGGCAGAATGTCTGCGCCCAAGCATTCCGCAATCCATTGGGCATTCTCTTCATCCTCTTCGTGGTTAAACGTGCATGTTGAGTAAATCAGTATGCCGCCCGGCTTCAGGGCTTCCCATACGTTCATTAGAATACTCCGTTGCCGTTCGGCGCACATTTTCACGTTCTTCACGCTCCATTCTTTCCGCGAATCAGGGTCTTTGCGGAACATCCCCTCGCCCGAGCACGGCGCGTCAACCAGTATGCAGTCAAATAGGTTAGGGCAGTTCTCGCCGAAATCTTCGGCTGGATTATGTGTAACCACGGTATTGCCGTTACCCCATTTCTGGATGTTTTCGCTGAGAATGAACAGCCGCTGCCGTACTACCTCGTTGCTGACGAGCAATCCCTCATTGCCGAGATGCTGGCTGATAAGGGTCGATTTGCCGCCCGGTGCTGCACATAGGTCAAGTACAATGCTGTTGGGCGCAACATACTGGTCTAAAGCCTGTTGCACGAACATCGAACTGGCTTCTTGTACGTAGTAACAGCCGGCATGAAACAGCGGGTCGGTGGTGAAAGAGATACGTTCTGTCAGATAATATCCGTCAATATGCCACGGCACTTCTTCGGTGTCGCACGGAAAGGTCAGCACATCCTTTTTGTCGTTTAGCCGAATGGATGTTACTGGCTCTGTTTCCAGTGCCCGAAACAGTTGTTCGGCCTCGCTGCCCAACTCCTGACGCATATTGTCTAAAAACTCCAGCGGAAGCATATTTCCCCAATTTGGCGGCAAAGGTACTGCTTTTTTTTGATATATGCAAGGATTTTTAAAAAAAAATGCTCAATGGAATTAACATTTTCATAAAGAAAGTGCTTGATGTATTTAGCAAAAGAATAGTAAAAGTGCTCTGTTCACTTAACAGATGCTGCGAATTTCAGTCATTTCATGGTGTCAAAAAAGAAAATAATAAATAAAAACGATATAAAGTTGTTCCCGACACGGCGCTAGGGATGCGCTAGGGATAGGCAAAGCAACATATCGGATTATGGTTCTTGGCTGAGCCATGGTTCACAAAACAAAATAGTGCCACTATCCGGCACTGAAATAAAGGATAGAAACGATCTTTGACATATTGGAAATGACTGATAAAAAAACTGACGCAGATTACTGCGCCAGTAAGAGAAAAATCTATCGTTCTAAGAGCCAGTCGGAGGCAAGAACGCAACGGACGATTTTGCCATCTTGGACTATGTCGCGTTTCTCTCCGTATGCCATCACAAGCGTAAGATTGTTGCAATGCAGCAGTTTGCCGGCCTTGAACAAGTTGCCAACTTCTCGGTTGTACAATTTGGTGCTTGGTTCGCGGAAATCGTAGGTAACTTGAATAAGTTCTTGTACTTGATGAT